>JABAOH010003260.1_pt4 | contig 53263 bp, 42 predicted proteins | sample 7062181 | NCBI WGS metagenome assembly JABAOH01 (sample SAMN14538630, study PRJNA623070) | marine sediment metagenome | biome: marine biome [ENVO:00000428]; feature: marine pelagic biome [ENVO:01000023]; material: deep marine sediment [ENVO:00002113]; isolation source: pool of 5 deep marine... | reverse complement strand
CGGCAGCGGGCCAAGGAGATCATGCGGCAGCACTACCCGAAGATCCTGCAGGACGCCGGGATCGGCGGCACTGTGTTCGTTTGGGTTTTCATCGACACGAACGGGCGCGTTCAGAACGCCCAAGTGCAGCGGGGCTCGGGCAACGCGGCCCTCAACGCGGCCGCTTTGGAGGCGGTGTACGAGTTCGAGTTCACGCCGGCACTGAACATGGACAAACTCGTGGAGGTGTGGGTGGCGTTCCCCGTCACCTTCCACGTACCCGAGTAACCGCCCCAGCGGTCTTGCCGGGCTAGAGCTCGATCTTCGTACCCAGCACTTCCAGGAACTTGCCCAACCACGCCGGGTGGGCCGGCCACGCCGGCGCCGTCACCAGCTTCCCATCCACGTGTGCCTCGTTCAGCCCAATGTCGGCGTACTGGCCACCCGCCAACGCCACCTCGGGACCGACAGCGGGATAGGCCGATACGCTCTTCCCTTCTACAACACCAGCCGCGGTCAGCACCTGGGCGCCGTGACAAATCGACGCGATCGGCTTGCCAGCCTTCGCGAACTCCCTCACGATCTCCAGCACCCGCTCGTTCATCCGGATATACTCCGGCGCCCGGCCACCCGAGATCAGCAGCGCGTCGTAGTCCTCGACCTTCACTTCGGCGAAGCTCGCGTTAAGCGCGAAGTTGTGTCCCATCTTCTCGCTGTAGGTCTGATCACCCTCGAAGTCGTGGATCGCCGTGCGTACGGTCTCGCCCGCTTTCTTGTCCGGGCAGACCGCGTGGACCGTGTGCCCAACCATCTGAAGCGCCTGGAAGGGGACCATCACCTCGTAATCCTCGACGAAGTCCCCTACCAGCTGAAGGATCTTCTTGCCGGCCATACTACCCTCCTAACCGAAGAACTCGATCGCGGTCTTCAGGCCCTCACACAGGGCATCAACATCGTCGCGATCGTTGTACAGATAGAACGACGCCCGCGTCGTCGCGCCCAGCCCCAGCCGCCGCATCAGCGGCTGGTTGCAATGGTGGCCCGCGCGCACCGCGATCCCGCGGCTGTCGAGGAGCTGCGCCAGGTCGTGGGGGTGAATGTCGCCGAGCTCGAACGACAGCACGCCCGCCCGATCTTCACCCACCGGTCCCAGGTCCCGGAACCCCGGTATCTCGGCGCCGCGCTCCAACGCGTAGGCGACCAGATCGTGCTCGTGGGCGTGGACCCGTTCCAAACCGATCTCCTCTAGATAGTCCATCGCCGCAGCCAGCCCCACCGCATCGGCTACGTTCGGGGTGCCTGCCTCGAACTTTTGAGGCGCTGGCTTGTAGGTCGACCGCTCCAGCTCGACGATCTCGATCATCTCACCGCCGCCCTGGTACGGCGCCATCTCCTCCAACAGCTCGCGCCGACCCCACAAAACACCGATCCCCGTCGGCCCGCACATCTTGTGACCGCTGAAGGCGTAAAAATCGCAACCCAACGCCCCCACATCGATCGGCAGGTGCGGCGCCGCCTGCGCGCCATCCACCAGAACCGTGGCCCCCACACGCTTCGCCGCCGCGACGATCTCCTCGACCGGGTTGATCGTGCCCAGCGCGTTCGACACGTGGGTCACTCCCACCAACCGCGTCCGCGGGCTGAGCAGCTCGTGGAGCTGGTCGAGGCGCAAACGCCCGTCGTCGCTGATGTCGACGCTCGTCAGGCGCGCGCCGGTACGCTGCGCCAGGAGCTGCCAGGGAACAATGTTCGAATGATGCTCGAGCACCGTGAGCAGGATCTCGTCACCCTCGCGCACGTTTTCAGCGCCCCATGCCGAGGCGACCAGGTTGATCCCCTCCGTCGTCCCACGCACGAACACGACCTCTTCAGGCTCGCCGGCCCCGATGTATCGCGCCGCCCGGGCGCGTGCGCCTTCGTACGCCCGCGTCGCCCGGGTCGACAGCTCGTGGATCCCGCGATGCACGTTCGCATGATCGCGCTCGTAGTAGCTATCCAAAGCCTTTACCACCGCCCGCGGCTTCTGCGATGACGCGGCGTTGTCCAAATAGACCAGCCGGTGACCGTTCACCTCCTGGTCGAGGATCGGGAATTCCTTCTTGATCGCCTCTATGTCCAGCTGTATCGACGTCTTCATGCCGCTAGCCTGGTTACTCGTCACCTACCGCGACCAGTACGTCTTCGCCCTCGACCCGCACCTCGTACGTCCTCACCGGGACCAGCGCCGGCGGAGCGAGGACCTCACCTGTCTCGAGCGAGAACCGTGCACCGTGTAGCGTGCAGACCACAGCCTGCCCTTCCAGAGTTCCCTCGGACAGCGGGAACCGCTCGTGCGTGCACTCGTCGTGCACGGCATAGAACTCACCGCCCACATTGCACAACACCACCTGCTCGCCGTTTACCTCCACAGAGATCATCTCGCCGGGCGCGACTTCGCCGGTCGTAGCGACCTTCGTGAACCGTCCCAACTCCGTCATCCCTCTCGAGTACTCCTTCAACGTCCGACGTTCAACGTACAATGTTCGATGTTCACTACTCAGTAGTCACCGGCTCTCCCTTGCCCTCCAATGCCGAGTGCAAAGTGTGCCACGCCAACGTCGCACACTTGACCCGCACCGGAAACTCACGAACCCCGGAGAGCACGGTCAGCTTGCCCAGCGCCTCTTCGTCTACCTCGGTGTCGTGCTCGCTCGTCACCATCTCGCGGAAGCGCGCGAAAAGCTCCTCCGCCTCGGCCACCGTCTTTCCCTTGACCGCTGCGGTCATCAACGAGGCCGAGGCCTTCGAGATCGCACAACCCGAGCCCTTGAAGGAAACGTCGGTGACACGGTCGCCCTCGACCACCAGATAGACCGTGATCTGGTCACCGCACAGCGGGTTGTACCCCTCCGCGCTGTGGCTCGGATGCTCTAGTTCTTTGTAATTACGTGGATTACGGCTGTGGTCGATGATGACCTGCTGGTAGAGCTCGCGAAGATCTGACATTGGGCGCGCCTGTGGATACTCGATATGGGGCGGCCCACCCCCCCGGCACCCCACGGCACCCCCGGGGGTCGGAACGGCGCGGCCGCGTTTCTACCGCAGCTTCTTTAAGACTTCACCGTGCGGCAGCCACTCGGTGACCAGATTCTCGACATAGTCGCGGATCGGCGCAAGCCGCATCCGCTCGAGATTCTCGGCCGCGAACCCGAACAACAATAGGGTCCGCGCCGTCTCCTCTGGAACGCCGCGCGCCCGCAGGTAGAAGATCGCGTCGTCGTCCAGCTGGCCGATCGTCGCGCCGTGCGTGCACTTCACGTCGTCGGCGTAGATCTCCAGCTGCGGCTTGCTGTCCATCTGCGCCTCGTCGGTGAGCAGCAGGTTCCGGTTCGTCTGCTTGGCATCGGTTTTCTGTGCTTCATTGTGGACGATGATACGCCCGCTGAACACGCCGCTCGCGCTATCATTCAAGATGCCGTTATAGAACTGCCGGCTGTCGCAGTGCGGGCTCGCATGCTCGACCCGCATGAAGTTATCGATGTGCTGCTTGCCGGCGGGCAGGAAGACTCCGTTTATCAGGCACTCGGCTCCTTCGCCAGCCAGCACAGGATGAACGTTGTTACGGACCAGGCCACCTCCCAGGTGTATGCCGTGGGTGGAGACGTTGCTGCTCCGCAACTGCTGTACCCGCACCGTCCCGACGTTGAAAGCTCGCCTGCTCTCACGTTGCACGCGGTAGTGCTCGAGGACGGCGCTCGGCCCGGCGACGATCTCGGTCACCGCGTTCGTGAAGTACTCCTCGCCGCCCAGCGACACGTACTCCTCGACCACCGCACCCTCGGCGGCCTCGCCGACGATGATCAGGTTACGCGGGTAGGTGACTGCCGGAGACGGTGTCTCCGTCGACACGTAGATCAGGTGGATCGGCCGCTCGACCACCACACGATCGGGGACGTACACGAAACCGCCGTCCTCGACGAACGCTGTGTTGAGCGCCCCAAAGAAGTCATGCTCGTAATCCAGGTACTTCGCCAGGTGCAACTTCACCAGCTCGGGCTGCAACTCCAGCGACTGCCTGAGGCTGCACGCTAGGACGCCACCTGGCTGAGCACACGAGTCGGAGAGCTCCGGATCGTATCGGCCGTTCACGAAGACCAGGCGAGCCGATTCCTGACCGCGGAAAACGAACCCGCTGAGATCGTCCAGCGAGACCTTCGCGCCACCAGCTGCCGGCGCAAACGCCTTCTTCGACAGCGGTGCCAGATTCGTGAACTTCCAGTCCTCATCACGAACAGTCGGGAAGCCGAGCTCCGAGGACCTCGCCATAGCAGCCTGGCGCACCGGCCGCAGCCACTCGTGGCCACCCGCCCCGTTCTCCAACCTCCTGAATTGCTCGAGATAGATCTCGAGCCCCTTGCCTGCTTCGACCTTTGGGGTCACTTCCCGTCTCCGCTCCCGGTGATCTACCGTCTTCACTTCGCCGCAGCCCCAGCCGGATCTCGTTCACCCGCCCAGGCGTATCCATACTCTTCTAGATGCAGCGCCAGTTGCTTGTCGCCGGACCGCACGATCCGGCCGTCCACCAGCACGTGCACGAAGTCCGGCACGATGTAGTCGAGCAGCCGCTGGTAGTGCGTGATGACCAGGAACGCCCGCTCGGGGCTGCGCAGCGCGTTCACACCTTCAGCGACGATTCGCAGCGCGTCGATGTCAAGGCCCGAGTCGGTCTCGTCCAGGATCGCCAGCGTCGGCTCCAACACCGCCATCTGGAAGATCTCGTTCTTCTTCTTTTCGCCGCCCGAGAACCCTTCGTTCACCGAACGGCCCAACAACTCGTCGCTGACATGCAAAGCCTTGACCTTTTCCTTGAAAAGCCGGAGCGCGTCCAGTGCGTCTAGCTCTTCCAGACCGCGGTGTTGCCGCACCGCGTTGAGCGCCGCCGTAAGAAACTGGATGCTCCCCACGCCCGGGATCTCGACCGGATACTGAAAGGCTAGGAATACTCCCTCGCAGGCACGCTCTTCCGGCTCCAACTCGAGCAGGTCCTGGCCCTTGTACAGCACCTCGCCGTCGGTGACCTCGTAGCCGTCACGACCCGCAAGTACCGACGCCAGCGTGCTCTTCCCGGACCCGTTGGGGCCCATAATCGAATGCACCTCGCCGGCGTTCACCGTCAGGTTCAGCCCTTTGAGGATCTTCTTCCCCTCGACACTCACATGCAGATTCTTGATCTCGAGCATTCTGATATCACTTCCGAATTCGAGTATTCAATTGCTCAATTGGTCGATTAGTCAAGGATTCCCGATATCCCGAATTCCCCAATTCCCATCCTTACCCAACGCTGCCCTCCAGGCTAACACTCAATAGCTTCTGCGCCTCTACCGCGAACTCCATCGGCAGCTCGCGGAACACCTCCTTACAGAAGCCCGCCACGATCAGCGACATCGCGTCTTCCATCTCGATCCCACGCTGCTGGCAGTAGAACATCTGATCCTCGCCGATCTTCGACGTCGAGGCCTCATGCTCCATCTTTGCCGTCTTGTTCTTCACCTCGATGTAAGGGAAGGTATGCGCGCCGCATTTGTCACCGATCAGCAGCGAATCGCACTGCGTGTAGTTCCGGGCCTGCTCGGCGCCCTTCATGATCTTCACCATGCCGCGGTACGTGTTCTGACCGCGGCCCGCCGAGATGCCCTTGCTGACGATCGTGCTCTTGGTGTTCTTGCCGATATGGATCATCTTCGTACCCGTATCGGCCTGCTGCTTCATGTTCGTCAGCGCTACAGAGTAGAATTCGCCGACCGAATTGTCGCCCTGCAGGATACAGCTCGGGTACTTCCAGGTGATCGCCGAGCCCGTCTCCACCTGCGTCCACGAGATCTGCGAGTTGCGACCGGCGCACTTGCCGCGCTTCGTGACGAAGTTGTAGATGCCGCCGTGGCCCTCCTCGTCGCCCGGGTACCAGTTCTGGATCGTCGAGTACTTGATCGTCGCGTCGTCGAGCGCCACGAGCTCTACCACCGCCGCATGCAGCTGGTTCTCGTCACGCATCGGCGCAGTGCACCCTTCCAGGTAGCTGACGTAGCTGCCCTCGTCCGCGATGATCAGTGTACGCTCGAACTGGCCCGTCTGCGCCGCGTTGATCCGAAAGTACGTCGACAACTCCATCGGACAACGCACACCCTTCGGAACGTAGACGAACGAGCCGTCGCTGAAGACCGCCGAGTTCAGCGCCGCAAAGAAGTTGTCGGTGTGCGGAACCACCGATCCGAGGTACTTCTGCACCAAGTCGCCATGCTCTCTTACCGCCTCCGAGAACGAGCAGAACACGATCCCGTGCTTCTCGAGCTCCTCCTTGAACGTCGTCGCCACCGACACGCTGTCGAACACCGCGTCCACCGCCACGCCCGCCAGCCACTTCTGCTCCTCCAGCGGGATGCCCAGCTTCTCGTACGTCGCCAGCAGCTCCGGGTCGACCTCGTCCAGGCTCTCCGGCTTCGCCTTCGGCGCCGCGTAGTAGCTGATCGCCTGGTAGTCGATCGGGCCGTAGCCGTACGGCAGAAACGCCCACTCCGGCTCCTTACCCGCCTCGTGCTGCTCCTTCCAGTACCGGTACGCCTTCAGCCGCCACTCCAGCATCCACTCCGGCTCTTCCTTCTTCGCCGAGATGAACCGGATGATGTCCTCGTTCAGCCCCGGCGGCGCGAACTCCTGCTCGATGTCGGTGACGAAGCCGTACTTGTACTCTCGCTGGGCGAGTGCCTCGATCTCTCGTGTGCTCATGGTCTGTCCGGGATTCGACCTGCTGGAACCGCCCGGCCCCAAGCGGGCCGCTAACGATTCCGGTTATCGCTACCCATAATCGTTCTCGGAACCTCAAGATACGCTAGTTGAAACTCAATTTCAACCTCCCCGACCCCCACGGCCGGCCTCGATTCCGCCAAGCTTGCCCATTCTGTGAACTCGCCAATATTCATGATCCGTGAGCCCCAGGCGACCCCCTACACCCAAGCGGCAGTAGCGATGCTTCCCGGCCTTGGCCCCAGCGTGAAGGCGACAGTGCGCCAACCCGGCCTGCAGCTCGACGCGGAGCGGATCGTCGAGACGGTGGACGCGCTGGAGCGGCGCATCCAGGAACGCTTCCCAGGCAGCGGTCTGGGCAGGATCGCTTCCCAGCTCGGGACGATCGCCCAGGGTACGATGGAGCGGCTCGGTCGGGCTGCCGAGCCCATCCTGCCGCTGCGAATCGCAGCCGGCCTCGGCATCGTGGCCCTTCTGGTGCTCCTCATCGAGCTGATTGTGACGGCCGAGTTCCCGTCCGGCGGGCCGAACTTCTTCGAGTTGGTGGAAGCGCTGGAGGCGGGGGGCAACATCCTCATATTCGTCGGCCTGCTGGTGATCTTCCTGGTCACGTTGGAGGGCCGGATCAAGCGACGGCGAGCGCTGCACGCGCTACGCGACCTCCGGGCGCTGGCACATATCGTCGATATGCACCAGCTGAACAAGGACCCCGACAAGGTCTTGCACCCGGAGGACGACACACCGTCCTCGCCGCAACGCGACTACTCGCAGGCGCTTACCGCGCGTTACCTAGACTATTGTTCCGAGCTGCTGTCGCTGGTAAGCAAGGTGGCGGCGCTGTACGCCCAGACGTTCGACGACCCGGTCGTGCTTTCAGCCGTGGAAGAGGTCGAGACGCTGACGACGACGCTTTCGGGAAAGATCTGGCAGAAGATCATGATCCTCGACCGCACGGTTACCCCACCGTATCAGTGACCGGCCGCCGGCAACAGACTACTTACCAGGTACCCCACTGACCACCGACCACCGCCCACCGACTTCTCAGAATTCCTCGCGCTCGAACCGCCACAGCGCCACCAGCACCAGCAGCGCCGTCCACAAGAGCGTAACAACGATCGGCTGCCACGCCTCGGCCGGCAGCGGCCGCCCCCGCGCCGCGGTCGCTGCGAACTCGGACAACGCCCACGGCGTACCTGTCAGCAACCAGGGTAGGAAGCCGGGGAGAATGAACCCCGCGAACATGAAGCCGATGGCCACGCCGGAGACGGCTCCCCTCGAGCTCAACCAGGAACTGAGCGCCAGCGTGAGCGCCAGGTAGAAGATCAGATGTTCGACGTTGAGCAGCGAGCCCAGCAGAAAGGGGCCGAGATTCGGCTGCAGGTAGGTGAGCAGCAGGGTCTGTAAGAAGAAGACGACGCTCGGGATCAGGACGGCGAGTCCAAGGAACGACGCGCCGTTGACGACTAACTTGGAGAGGACGAACGCTTCGCGCGTCACCGGCTTGGACAGCACCCATTCGGCGGTCCCCAGCTTGCGCTCACCCAGCACCGAGCCCTGTGTCGACACGACGATCCCGATGGCGGCGAAGAACCCGCCCATGCGGAAGAAGATCTCGGTCAGTTCCTCCAAAGTCTGATAGGGATTCCGTCCCATCTCATCGAGCCCGATGAGCAATAGGATGCCGTTGATCACCGACAGCCAGAGTACGTTGTGGAGCAGGGCGCGCCGCGTCCGCCACCACGTGCCGTATTCTTTGTCGACCAGGTTACCGAACCCGGTAAGCAGCCCGCGTCCGCCGGCGGTCTCGAGCCGGATGCTAGCGCTCTCCATTCCCGTTCTCCTCGACCAGGTGCATGAAGACATCCTCGAGCTCGTACGTCCGGCGCCCGAACGCTGTGACCACTACGTGTTCGTCCGCCAGCATCAGCCGCAGAAGTTGCGACTCGGCGGCCGCGTCATCGGTCACCCGCACAAGCCAGTGAGCGCCGTCTTCTTCGCGCGTGACCTTTACCTCGGCGACCCACGGCTGGTTCGCCACACGCTGCTCGGCATCACCACCGTTCCCTTTTACATCGATGGTGTAGACTATCCCGTCGCTGCCGGCCAGCAGCTCCTCGATCGGCGCCTTGGCTATCAGCTCACCGTTGTTCAGAATCGCCACCGTATCGCTCACCCGCTGCACGTCGTCCAAGATGTGCGTCGAGTAGAAGACCGTCGCCCGCTCGCGCAGTCGCTCCATGATCGCCAGCACATCGCGCCGGCCCATCGGATCGAGGGAGGAGGCCGGCTCGTCCAGGATCAGCAGGTCCGGCTCGTTCACCTGCGCCTGGCCGATGCCGAGGCGCTGGCGCTCACCCGAGGAGAAGCTCCTGATCGGGCGATCGGCCTTGTCGGCAAGACCCACCAGCTCGAGCGTTTCTTCGACCCGCTGCTCGAGCGCCGACTTGGGGCCGCTGTAGAAGCAGCGCGCCGTGAAACGCAGGGTCTGGCGCGCCGTCATGTGCTCATAGTAGCGCGGCTCCTGCGCCAGGTAGCCGATCCGTCGGCGCACATCGATCGTGTCGCCGACGATGTCGTGACCGAACACTTCCGCCGAGCCGGCGGTCGGGCGGATGAGCCCAAGCAGCAACTTGATGGTGGTGGTCTTGCCCGCCCCGTTGGGGCCCAGGAAACCGAATATCGAGTTGGCCGGCACCTCCAGGTCCAGCGGCGCCAGTGCCTGAACGGCCTTGTAGGTCTTGCTCAGCTTGCGAGTGCGGATGACCGGATCGTTGGGCACTGGGCTACTCCTATCCGCAGGTTGGCTTCGCCCACTCCGTATACCCAGCCTACGAGCCGTGGACGATCCCGGTTTCGGCCTTTTCACACACATCATTGGTCAACCGCAACCGCCCACCGCCCACCGCCCACTGACTTGACCCCCCGCCTCCGCGATCCTAACTAAGAGGTTCTACCCAAGCCCCACCTGGACATAAGACCGGAGGGATACCGTGAACGCCACCGCACGCACCGCGACCCTATGCACCTTGGCTCTGGCGCTGGCAGCGGGCTTTGCTGCCGCCCAGGAGCCTTACCGGACGCCACCGCCCGACGTGGTCGCCATCGTCGACGCGCAGCCCACGCCCTCCGTCAGCGTGAGCCCCGACGGCGCATGGATGGCGCTAACCGCGCGGCGCGCCTACCCGACCGTAGCCCAACTGGCCGAGCCGGCGCTGGGACTCGCCGGCATCCGCTTCAACCCGCGGACGAATGGGGACGACCAGCCACCTCTGGGAATCGGCATCAGCCTCGTCAGTACCGCGGATGGCCGAGAGTGGACAATCGAACTGCCGGACGAAGTCCAGCTCGGCTATCCCACCTGGTCACCGGACGGCAAGTACCTCTCGTTCACTAACACCACCGACGACGGGGTCGAACTCTGGACCGCATCGGTCGAAGCGAAGCGCGCTCAGAGACTCACGGGCCCGGAACTGATGGCCGCCCGCGGGAGGCCCTGCCAGTGGATGCCCGGCTCGGAGGCGCTGCTCTGTCAGTTGATCCCGGAAGACCGCGGCCCGGCCCCTGAGGCGTCGCGAGTGCCAGTGGGCCCAACGATTCAGGAGGCGACCGGCGGCCAGAGGGCGCCGGTTCGGACGTACCAGAACCTGCTGACATCTCCGTTCGATGAGGCTCTGTTCGACTACTACTTCACCGCGCAGCTGGCACTCATCGACCTGAACGGCGAGCGCCATCCGATGGGCGAGCCGGCGATCTTCGCCGATATCGATCCGGCGCCCGACGGCATGCACATCCTCGTCGCCCGTGTCCAGCGTCCCTATTCCTATCTCGTGCCGATCTACAGCTTCCCCCGGGAGGTCGAGGTCTGGGGTCATGGCGGTGAAGAAGTACACAAGATCGCCTCGCTACCGCTGGCCGAGAGAGTGCCGATCGGCGGTGTCCCCGAGGGCCCGCGCAGCATTCGCTGGCGCGTCGGCGACTCGCACACCCTGGTCTGGGTCGAGGCACTGGACGGTGGCGACCCGAAGGCCGAGGTGGAGCATCGCGACCGGATCGTCATCAAGACACCGCCGTTCGACGGCGACCCTGTAGAGGTCACGCGCACCGAGCTGCGCTACCGGTCACTGACCTGGACCGCGAGTGGCAGCGCAGCACTCGTCTTCACATACGACCGACCGACCAGGTGGTCGAAGACCCTACTTGTCGATTTCGCACCCGCCTTCAGCCCGCCACGCGTCATCTGGGACCGCAACGCCGAGGACGCCTACGGCGATCCCGGCGGCCCGGTGCTGACCAGCAACGAACGTGGCCAGACAGTGATGCTCGCGGCCGCCGACCGCCGCTCGGTCTACCTGACCGGGTCCGGAGCATCGCCCCAGGGCGATCACCCGTTCATCGACCGCTTCGATATGATGTCGGGCGAGACGGAGCGGATCTGGCAAGCCGAGGATCCGTACTACGAGGTGCCGGTCGAGCTGCTCGACAACGAAGGCCATCGCATCATCACGCGACGCGAGTCGAAGACCGAGCCGCCCAACTACTTCATCCGCGACCTCGAGAGCGGCGAGCTCACCGCCCTCACACACTTCGAGGATCCGGCACCTCAACTGACCGGGATAACGAAGCGCCGGATCGAGTACAAGCGCGCCGACGGTCTCGATCTGAACGGCACGCTCTACCTGCCACCCGACTATCGTGAAGGGACGCGACTACCCACCGTCGTCTGGGCGTACCCGCGCGAGTTCAAATCGGCCGCCGCCGGCCAGGTCCGCGGCTCCGAGTACCGCTTCACCTTCTACCGCGGCTACTCGCACCTCTTCTTCCTCACCCAGGGTTACGCCGTGCTCGACGGCGCCAGCATGCCGGTCCTCGGGGTGGGTGACGCGGAGCCTAACGACGCGTTCCGCGAGCAGTTGGTGATGAACGCCCAGGCCGCGGTCGATGCGCTGGTCGAGATGGGCGTCACCGACCCCGACCGCGTCGGCGTCGGCGGCCACTCCTACGGCGCTTTCATGACCGCGAACCTGCTCGCCCACTCCGACATCTTCCGGGCCGGCATCGCCCGCAGCGGCGCCTACAACCGCACGCTCACGCCCTTCGGCTTCCAGAACGAGCAGCGCACGTTCTGGGAGGCGCCCGAAGTTTACTTCGCCATGTCGCCCTTCATGCACGCCGAGAAGGTCGACGAGCCCATCCTGCTCTTGCACGGCGAGGCGGACACCAACTCCGGGACCTTCCCGATCCAGTCGCGGCGCTTCTATCACGCTGTCAAGGGACTGGGTGGCACGATCAAGCTCGTCATGTACCCGCACGAGCAGCACGGCTACCGGGGCCGTGAGACGGTGCTCGACGCGCTCTACCAGCAGTTCACCTGGTTCGATCGCTGGGTCAAGAACGCGCCGCCGCGGGAGGAGGCGGCCACAGACGCATCGGGTATGTAAATGATATGATCTGAACATCGAACGTTGAACGTCGAACGCCGAACATCGAACCGAGAGGCATCACAGGCTCGATGTTCGGCGTTCGATGTCCGATCTTCAAGGTTCAGCAGCCCTCTGACGCTACTCCGTTTGTAGAACGCCGCTGAACACAGGGGCTTCCGGCCTTTCTGCCAACGTGACGACCAGCCCGACCGCCATCTCACCGATCGTCATCATCCCATCAAAGTCGATCAGCCCGATATCGTCCTCTGGCTGGTGATACTCGTTGTGGGTGCCCGTGTGGAAGAAGAGGACGGGCCGCTGCTGATCGTAGAAGCAGGCCTGATCGCTGCGCGACAGGCCCGCATCGCTCGTGCGGAACTCCGGCAATTGACCGCCCACTTCCGACAATATCTCGAGCCAGTCCGGCGACGAGCTGAAGCCGATCAGAATCAGCCCGTTCTGACTGAGCCGACCGACCATGTCGAAGTTCAGCATAGCGACGATACCACCCATCGGCACCGTCGGATTGTCGCAGAAATAGCCGGAGCCAACCAGCCCCCTCTCCTCCGCTCCGTAGGCGTGGATCATGATCGAGCGCCGGCCCTCCGGGCCACCGCCGCCCATCGCCTCCCACTCGGCCAGGCTGCGCGCAAGCTCGAGCAATAGCGCCGTGCCCGACGCGTTGTCATCGGCGCCGTTGAAGACGAGTGCTGTATCGGAATCCACGATCCAGCCCACGTGATCGTAGTGGGCGCCCAGCACCAACCATTCCCCGGCCAGACTGCCTTCACCAGGTATCACAGCCAGCACGTTCTGCGAGGTGTAGGGTCCGGGCTCAGCCTCGAATGTTTGCAGGTATGTGGCGACTCCGGGCTCGAGGCCGTATTCGATAAACTCGTCCCGGACGTACTCGGCCGCCATCAGCTCATGCTCCGAGCCCGCCCGGCGGCCGAACATGCTGTCGTGCGCCAGCACGCTAAGATGCTCCTCGATGTTCTCCAGGCTGAGAGTCGGCTCGAACTCCGACCCGGGCGAGGAAGGCGACGACTCACACGCCACCAGCGCCAGCGTAACGACTCCTAACAAAATACGTTTCATAGCTCGACTCACTTTTGGAGGGCCTGTCCCCAGCCCGCAACGGGCCGCAACATCAAATATAACACCCCCCATTGCCTTACCGGGGTAAAGCGCCCGATCTTGTCCGTCACCATCCGACCCAGAACCCGACAGAAAGGCTCTGCGATGAAGGCAGCAGTCTTTTGGCAGCACGGCGGCCCCGAGGTCGTCGAAGTAGCTGATGTTCCTCGCCCCGAGCCTGGACCCGGCCAGGTCCTCATAGCTGTCCGCGCCGCGGCGCTGAACCACCTGGACCTCTGGGCGCGGCGCGGACTGCCCGGCCTGCAGTTCGAGTTCCCCCACATCGGCGGCTCCGACATCGCCGGGGTCGTCGAGGAGGTCGGAGACGGCGTCGCGGGGCTCAACCCGGGAACCCGCGCCCTCGTCAACCCCAGCCTCTGGTGCGGCAGCTGCGATTGGTGCCTGAAGGGCGAGGAGAGCCTCTGCACGTCATACAAGATCATCGGCGAGCACGTCCGCGGCGGTCTCGCCGAGTTCGCCGCTGTACCCGCAGCCAACGTGCTCCCCATCCCCGACGATCTGTCGTTCGAGGAAGCCGCCGCCGTGCCCCTCGTCTATCAGACCGCTTGGCGCGGACTGGTGAGCCGCGGCCGGCTCCAAGCCGGCGAGTACCTGCTGGTCACCGGCGCCTCGGGCGGCGTCTCGACAGCGGCTATCCAGATCGCCAAACACCTCGGCGCCACCGTCTTCGCGGTCACGGCCGGACCGGAGAAGGTTGCCCGCGTGAGGGAACTGGGCGCCGATCACGTGATCGACCGGTTGGAGTCCGACTTCTCGAAGGAAGTGTGGAAGGCGACCGACAAGCGGGGCGTCGACATAGCCTTCGATAGCGTCGGTGAAGCCGTCTGGCCCGACCTGCTCCGCGCCCTCGCCCGTGACGGCCGACTCGTCGCCTACGGCGCTACCACCGGAGCGGCCGGCCAGGTGGAGATCCGCCTCACCTTCTGGAAACAGCTGCAGATCATCGGGACCACCATGTCGAGCGCGTCCGAGTTCAACGAAGTCATGTCACTGGTGTTCGAGAAGAAGCTGAAGCCCGTGATCGATGTCGTGTGGCCGCTCGAGGATGCACGCGAGGCGCACCGCAGACTCGAGGCCGGCCAACAGTTCGGCAAGATAGTCCTGACACCCTAGCGCGATGGCACCACGCAAGCTCCCGACCGACGATCCCGCCACGCCGACCGCAGCGATCAAGGCTCGTGCCCGCCAGCTCGGCTTCGAGCTCGTCGGGATCGCACCGGCCGAGCGACCCGAGCACGGCGATTTCTACCTCGAGTGGCTCGAGCGCCATTACCACGGCGAGATGGGGTACCTCGCACGCGACGATGCCGTGGCCCGGCGTTTGAACCCCGCCGAGGCACTACCCGGCGCCCGCTCCCTTATCGTGGTAGCGATGAACTATGCCGACCGCGAAAACGGCCCGCCCGACGATCTCGGCCTCTCGGTCATCGCCCGCTACGCCCGCGGTATCGATTACCACACCGTCTTCGAGGAGAAGCTCGAGCAGCTGGCAGGCGCGATCCGCGAACTCGCCGGTAATACAGCAGACACGCGCTGCTACGTCGACTACGGACCGGTGCTGGAGCGGGACCACGCCCAGCGGGCTGGTATCGGTTGGATCGGGAAGAACACTTGCCTGATCCATCCCGATATCGGCTCGTACATCTTCGTAGGTGAGGTCCTCACGACGGCCGAGCTGCAGACCGACGACCCCTTTCTCCCCGACCATTGCGGCACCTGCGACCGTTGCATCTGGGCGTGCCCTACGGGGGCGATCGAAGGGCCACGGGTACTCGATGCCCGCCTATGCATCTCCTACCTCACCATCGAGCTCAGGGGCCCGATACCCATCGCACTGCGACCGGCGATCGGCAACCGCGTCTTCGGCTGCGATATATGCCAAGAAGTCTGTCCCTGGAATAAGGAAGCGCCGCAGACGAATGAGCCCGGATTCCGGCCGCGCGACGATATCGGGGGGGCGGAGTTAGTCCAGCTCATGGGACTGAGCGAGAAGGAGTTCGCAGCGCGGTTCACCGACACGCCGCTGGCGCGCGCGAAGCGCCGCGGCCTGCTGCGCAACGTTGCCGTGGCCCTCGGCAACTGGGCCGACCCCGCGGCCATCCCGGCTCTGGTCGACGCGCTCAACGACGACGACCCTCTCGTTCGCGGCCACGCCGCCTGGGCACTCGGCCGCATCGACCGCCCGGAAACTGCCAAGGCACTCGAGTTTCGCTTCCCGCTCGAGGAGGATGGCTGGGTTAGAACGGAGATTGGACTGGCGCTGGCAGGTGACTGACCTCTGATACCTAAACCGCGCCCTCACTCATCAACGACGTGGATAGCGATACCTGTCGGCACCTTCGGCCAGAAATACGTAGTCTTCGCCGGCGTTCGCTCTCCCGCCGCCGCCGCTTCCCGAACCTGTGAAACAAGAGGCGCAGCGAGCAACGCCGCCGCCTGCACCGCTCCCGATCTCACAGCCTCCAACGCCGCACCCACCTCCTTCACGTAGCCGATTCGGCCCAACTGCTCCTCTGCAGAGAGACCCAGGCAACCCGAGAGGAACACATCGTGAAGCGCCACTGACGAGATGCCCCTCAGCGCGCCCGGCTTCCGTGCGCGCATGAGCCAGCCGCCCGGCTCACTCCGGGCCACCAGCATGAACGTTGGCCGGCCCGCCTCCTCCTCCAGCGCCTGCTGCGCCAAGTCGACGTCCACATCGGCCAGCCTGATGACCTCGAAGTCCGACGCGGCGTCCAGCGCCGCACCGCTCCAATTCAGCGGTTCGCCTCCGATTGTCCGGTGCGTCGGCAGTAGCAGCAGGCCCGGGTCGCTCTCGGGAACGATATAAGCCAGCAGGAACTCGTGCGCCGCCCGACCAGGGCCAGTGTCAGCGGAACCGACCTCGTCACGGTAGGCGAGCGCCGTCTCGTATCGGTGATGGCCGTCGGCGATGAGGAAGTTCTGCTCGTTCAGTGCGCCGGCCAATTCATCGAGGATCTCTCGCTCCTCGACGTTCCACAGCTCGTGTGCCTGACCGGCGGGAAACTCCGCCCGTTCCGTCGGCTCTCCCTCGGTCAGCTGGCCCAGGAGTCCTGCGACCCGAGCCTCTGCGTCGGAACAGATGAAGAAGACGGGAGAGAGATGCGCTCGGCAGGCCCGCATGAGGGCGAGGCGATCGGCCTTGGGACCCTTCATCGTGCGCTCGTGCGGCAGGACGATCCCCTCGTCGTACGCGGCCAGTCTTAGAGCCGCCCAAACGCCGGTGCGTACAAAGGTCTGATCGTCCGAGCTGAAGTGGTGCTTGTGGACATAGAACGCAGTCCGGGCGGCTCGTGCCAGCACGCCGTCCTCCACCCACGACTCCAGCGTGCGGGCCGCCCGCTCGTAACGCTCTGGCCCATCCCCGACAGGGTTGGTGATGTGTGCTATGTTGTGGGGGCTTCGCCCTCTCAGCTGCGCCGCCTGTTCGGGGCCGATCACGTCGTATGGCGGTGCCAGAACCGCGTCGAGGCCAGCGACGCGGTCCGACCGATAACGCAGGGCGCGGAACGGCGCGACGCGCGCCGTCACTTGGCAGCGCTCCTGATCGCGTTGAAGATCAGCGGGTAGGAGGCGATAGTCTGGCCCCGGTACTGCGGTCTGAAGCCGAATAGTACTACTTGACCCCGACCGTGGCGCACGACCGCGATTGCGCCATGCCCGCCGATGTACTCGGCCCCATTCACCCAGCCGCTCAACAACAGCTCGCCGGCCTCACCGTAACGTCCCACGATGTCGACTTTCTCACCTGCCTCCTCGGTCGGCTCGAAGGCGACCCCACGCTGAAACCAGGCCGTCGTCCGCGCCGGCATCCCCTGGGCAAGCGGATGACCGCGCTCGAGGTGCAGCCGCAGAATGGAGCCCGGAATGTAGAAGTCGCGCCGGTCGACTTCGCCGAGCACGTCCCTCACCGGCAGCGCGAACTGCTCGATCGGTAGCAGCGACGCGCGGTTGAAGGCGATCAGCGTGCCGCCCTCTCTAACGAATTCTTCCAACCCGCGCACACCTGTCTCGCCGAGGCCGCCTACGTACTCAGGTGGCATCTCGCCCTCCTCGTGACCCTCGATCATCGATCGCGGCGCGAAGTCGGGCAGCAGGATGGCGTCGAATCGGGACCGCAGGCCTCCGGCGCGAGCATCAGCATCACGAAGCTGCTCGTACTCGATGCCGTATTCGTCGAACACCCAGCGGGTCCAGCCCGCATCCATCGACGACATCCACGGCTCGTAGATCGCGACGCGCGGGCCGCGGCCGCCGGAGAGGCCTGGCACCTGCTTTTCGTATGACGGCGCCTCGATGCGCTCCGATAGCGCCACATCCGGAAGCTCATCCAACGCCAGCGCATCGACCCCCATCATCAGCGGCAATGTGTGCGCGGTGACATCGTACGGCGCGCGCAGCGGGCCGCCGGCGTACTCGGGCAGCGAGGGATACTCCTGCACCTCCAACATCGTCTTAGCGAAGCCCGAATACGGCTGCGCCAGCGGGACAACGTACGTGCCCTCGGTGTAGACGCGACCATCGGCCACGAACGACTCGAGGGCGCGGTGCACCTCGACTCCGCCTGTCACCAGGATGCGCAACATATCGGCCAGCCCGTCGGGGTTTTGTCCCTCGAGCGGGACTACGAACGCCCGAGGCCAGCCCTCGCGCCCACCGATGCTGCGCAGCCCAATGCGGTAGAAGTTGCCCAGCCAGCGCTCGCGGTAGAGCGCCGCCTGCTTGAGCAGCGCCGTTGCGCCTGCTTCCTGGTAGTCGACGATGTCGGCGAGGCGCCATTCGCCGCCCGGCCAGGGCTCGGGAAACCGCCACGAAGACGTTTGAGCGTTCACCCCCCTGCGGCCGCCCAGCGAATCAAAAGGAACCGTGATCGGCGTGGCCAGGCGTGCGCTCGCCGTCTCCGTCAGTACCCGCACGCCGCCGTGGTAGTGCTGGTACGCACGCGCCGGCGTCCAGGCATCGTAGATCGCGTTTATCACGATCCCCGTCTTCCCCTGCCCGTACATCTCCCACGCCATCGCCGTACCGATGGCGTTGGACCCGGCGATGAGCAGCGGGTCGACGTTCGGCTCGACCGGATCAATCCACGGCGGGGCGAACAAGCGCGGGCCCCGCGAGCCCATTTGGTGGATGTCGTGCACGATCTGCGGGTGCCATACGTTGTGCAGCTTGGTAACGGTCAGCTGCGTCTCTTTCTGTGTAAATGCGTACCAATCCCGGTTGTTGTCGTGCCCGACGTAGTGGTGGTAGAGGAACGGCGGCCCCGCCCCTTCCCACGGTCGACCCAGCGTGCTCTTGTACCAGTCCACCACCATCTGGCTGCCGTCGGGGTTGAGCGACGGCACCAGCAGCAGGATCACGTTGGCGAGGATCGTGCGGGTCTCCTCGTCGTCCCGCGACGCCAGGTGGTAGGCCAACCGCATCGGCATCTGGTAACCGCCCACCTCGGTCGAGTGGATCCCACCCGTGATCAGAACGATCGTGCGGCCCGCCGCGATCAGCTCCTCCGCCTCGAGCTCCCACTCGAGCAGCCGCGGGTCCGCCAGCTTCCGCTGCACCTCCAGGTAGTAGTCCAGCCGCCGCAGGTTCTCAGCGCTGGAGATGGTCAGAGCGACAAACGGCCGCCCCAAGGTGGTCATCCCCAGCGTGTCGAGCAGAATCCGGTCGCTGGCGTCGGCGAGCACGTTCAGATAGCCGGTTATCTCGTTCCAGTCCGCCAGCCGGCGGTCCGCACCCACCTCGAAGCCGAGGAACGAGGCCGGCGTGGGGATATTCTCAGCCGTCCTCTGGGCCAGCCCCGAGGTCGGCAGCAGGGCCACTGTCACCAGGGCAACACAAGCGTATCGCAGTCTCATCTCAGACCTCTCCAGCGGGGCACCGTTAAGCCGATGGTCAATGGCAATGGGGTTGATAGCCCACTCTAGAGGAGGTTTCGGACCCCCGCAAGACGTACGCACCGCCACCGGCCAGGGACCGCCTGCCTGACCGGTTACTTGACTACCACCTGACCGCTGCCCGGCAGATTGCATATCAGGAGGAAGCGATCTTCTACCGCAATTCGGGAGTAAAGTGCGCGCCAGACGCGCAGCGCGTGAACCACAACCGAGGGGAGGCTCAAAGGTGAACGGCCGGAATCGGCCCCACGCGGCAGAGATCTATCAGACAGACCTCGAGCGGCACCTCTTCGCCCCGGCGTCGCGCCGCAATGGTCGGCTCTCCGGTTGGCTGGCGCTCGACCCCATGGCCAGATGGCTACGCGATTGGCTCGCAAGCGGCCGGTCTCGCTGGAAGGCCCTCGCCGAGGCCTGGGATCTCTCCTAGCCTTGATCACATCCAACGCCTCGCCGACGCGACGGCGTCCTACATCCTTACATCCCTCGTCCAGGAGCCAATCGTCACGGCCATCGTCAGCGCCGTGCGTACCACCGCCCCAGCGACCCGCCAAGAGGCCGGGCCCGGAAAAACGGTTCGGGGAGCGCCTCGGAGTCGGGCGCCCCCCGCTGCTGAGAGCAGTGCTGAGGACCGGTTTCGGTAGGGTTGCCGCGATGGACTGCACCCTCCACCGCGGTGGTAGGGTCTTTCTGCCCGCTGTACCGCCTTGCTAGGGCGCTCCGGCCTGAGCCGAGCTCAGCACCGTGTAGGTGAGCGCCGCGGTCAAGGCCAAATAGAACAGACCGAGCCCGACGACCTTCGCTAGCCTCGCTGTCTTCTTTAGCCTCTTCCTGCTAACGATCATTGCTACCTCCGGATGAGAGATCCTGGCTCTGCGCCTGTCCTTCGGCTCTCGCGGGCAGTATACGGGGCCGGCTTCAGCGGACCTTCAGCGGCACGTCATCTGGCCTATCACGCGAATCATCTACCTATCATTCAAGAGCTGGCGCCGCTTTAAATCTCAGTCCTGCAAGCAGTTATAGCGACGAACCGCAAACGACGCCTACCTCCGAGAAGAAGCTTGCGGTGGGCTCGCGCCTGCGTGCACTATGTACCTCACGCACCCGCTTGTACGTGTGGCTCGCTGCGGCCGCGACCCTCGCATCGTCGTTGCGGCCACGAGGACGTGGTCAACTCGCGATTGGGAGAACGCGATGAGTCGCCGGGCCCCAACGACGCGCCCATCGGTCCGCTCGCCCGACCAGGCAGCTTGCGCCCTATGATCGAGCTGCGGACGCTCGGCCGCGGTGCGGTTCACCGCGACGGTGAGGAAGTAACCGGAATCACGGCCCAGAAGCAGAGGTTCGCCCTGCTAACCTACCTGGCCATCGAGGGGCGCGCTTCCCGCGGCCGACTTCTGACTCTCTTCTGGCCGGAGCGGGAGGAAGAGAATGCCCGCCACTCTCTATCCCAAGCGATCTACGCACTGAAGCGCGAGCTGGGCGAGGAATGTCTGCGGGTAGAGGGCGATTCGGTTCAGGTAAACGCCGAGGCCTGCACGGTCGACGCCAAGCAGCTGGAAGCCGCAGCCGAGGCTGGGGACTGGCAGCGGGTGATCGAGCTTTACAGGGGCCCGTTCCTGGACCAGTTCTCGCTGCCCGACGCCGGCGATTTCGAAGAATGGCACTCCAACAAACGCACCAGCCTGGCGCGCCTGGTACACCAAGGCTTCCGCAACGTGATCGCTGAGCGGCACACGGCAGGCAACACAGCCGCTGCTCTGGAGGAGGCCTGGCGTTGGACGACGTTGGAACCGCTCGATGACGAAGCGCAGCACACACTGATCGGCCTGCTGGCAGCCAGCGGCGAGCGTACAGCGGCGCTCAGTCGCTTCGATGCCTATCGCGAGCGACTGACCCGCGAGCTCGAGGTCGAACCCCTGGAAGAGACCCTAGCGCTGGTCGAGCAGGTGCGCGCAGGAGAGGCACCCGAGTTTCGCCCGCTCTCAGAGCCGACGCGCCCACCCGCCGAACGCGTTCCGGCGGCGCCACCAGCGGGCGGAACCCAGCCCCCGGCCGCCGGGCCGTCCGGTGGCCTGGAGGCACTATGGAAGCAGCTGCGCACGCGTCGAGTCTTTCACGTAGGTCTGCTATACCTCGGTGCGGGCTGGCTGGCGATGCAGATCACCGACATCCTGATCGAACGCGGGCTCTTACCCAACTCTTCCTTCAACGTCCTACTTTTGATTCTCGTCGGCGTCCTGCCCATCGCACTCATCTTGGCATGGGCCTACGAACAGCCGCCCGGGCAGCGCTGGACTTCCTTGATGCGGAAGGTAGGGCCGGCGCACGTCTTAGCCGCCGTGCTCGCAGCGGCGCTGCTCCTGCTACCGGCGCGCTTTCTGCTGGATCGCGACGCGCAGGAGACGACTCCGGCTGTCGAAGCCGGCACGCCGCCGCCCCCAACCAGCATCGCCGTGTTCTACTTCGATGACCACAGCGAAGGCGGGCAGCTGGACTACCTCGCTGAGAGCCTCACCGAACACCTGATCCACGAACTGGCTCAGGTGAGCGCACTCGACGTCAAATCCCGCAACGCGGTAAAGCCTTTCCGCGACGGGAGTATCTTGCCCGACAGCGCGGCTAATCTCCTGGNNGTGTCACCGGCACACGCGAACGCGTTCGGATCAGCGTCCAGCTCATCGATGCGAACACTCTCAGCCACATCGATAGCGACTTGATCGATGGATCGGCTGAGGACCCGTTCGCCCTACTGGATAGCGTAGGGACCGATATCGCACGCATGCTCCGCACGTGGTTGGGCGTCGAGGTCCGCCTGCGCGAGATGCGGGCGGAAACGCAAGACCGACTCGCCTGGGAGCATGTGCAGCGGGCGCAGACCGTGCTCGAGGATGTCGAAGACCTGATAGCGAGAGGCGACACGGCCGAGGCAGCTCGGGCGCTCGCCGCTGCCGATCAGCTCCTGGCCGACGCCGAGGACGCTGAGCCCGGCTGGATCGAGCCCATCGCGGCCCGGGCGGAGCTCGCCAGCCGGGCAGCTCGGTACTTCGCCCCTGTAGACCGGACCTACGATATGGGCTGGGTGATCCGCGGCATGGGCCATGCCGACCGAGCGCTCGACCTGGCGGTCGATGATCCCGGCGCCCTCGAGCAACGCGGCACTCTCCTCACCTACATGGCTGCGATGGCGGACGAACAGGCGGCGGCCGACAGTCTGCTGGCGCAGGCCGCGACGACTCTGCGGCAAGCGGTGGGCCTTGACGCCACGCGCGCCACTGCCTGGAGCCAGCTCAGTCGGGTCCTTCAGCGCCAAGCCGAATTCGCGGAAGCGAAGTGGGCAGCCGAGCGTGCCTACGAGGTAGATGCCTTTCTGGCCGATGCCACACGCATACTCTTTCTACTCTGTCAGAACTCCATCGAGCTGCGAGACTGGACCGAGGTCACCCGCTGGTGCGGCGAGGGGCGCCGACGCTTCCCGGACCGCGCCAGCTTCGTCTCCGCCGAGTTAACCGCTCTGGCCGGGCCAGAGGGCCCCGAGCCCGACGTCGCAAAGGCTTGGCAGTTGGGAGAGAAGATGCTCGACCTGAGCGAGCCGCAACGGCAGCTCCAGCGTCGGCCGCGCGTCTGGATGTCGGTGGCGGCGGTCCTCGCCCGTGCGGGCGAACCCGACAGCGCCAGAGCCGTCATCGAAGTGGCGCGCGCCAGCCTCGTGGGGAACGACCCCGAAACGGATTACTACGAGGCCAACGCCCGGCTCCAACTCGGAGAGACGGAGCGGGCGCTGGAGCTACTCGCCGGCTATCTCGAAGGGGTGCCGGGCGAAAGGGTCTACATGGCCAGCGACTGGTGGTGGCAGCGCCTTTGGGATGACCCGCGCTTCCAGGAACTCGTCGCCGAGCCGGATCAACAGTGACTACCCCTCCTCCTCGACTATTATGTGAGGGTCTTCGGTATCACGCTGCGCTCCCACCCGCACGGTCACCGAGTACTTGTAAGTCCCGAACGGCGCGTCGAGTCTGATCGTCGTGCTCGCCGTGTCACCGGCCGCCACACTCAACAGACTGTCCGCCGTCGGCAGACCGAGGGGATCACCACGCAGATCGATGATCAGCGAATCCGCAGTCGGGTGTACCCACCTTATCGTGTCTCCGCGGCGAGTCGTCACCGGGTCCGGTATGATGGAGAATGGCGCGGTATCGCCGGTTACCCCAACGACCACTTCAACCCCCGCAACCCGAGTCGGCGGGGGAGGAGCACAGCTGGTCGCGTACCAGTAGCCCAGCGCAAGTCCGATGATGAGAAACAACAACCACAAGAGAACCCGGCCCATTACGCCTCCTAGCTTGAGGGGAACCTCAGACACGTGACGCCGAAGCCGTCAGCGAGCCTGCACGGTGTCATCGACCGTCTGAAGGTTTTCCGCTAGCGATAGAGCCAGCGCATCCAGCATGTCGAACAGGCTGTCCCGCGGTCCCCGCACGTCGGCCCCCGCCAGTACGGCCCCGGTCCGCCCCCCTACCAGCTCGGCCACGATCCGCAGCTCGTCTCCGCTGGCATGGATGTCGCCCAGGACCAGCGAAGTGGCCCGCATGTGACCGGCGAGCACGCCCAGCGACTCAGCGCTGAACGTCAGCGTCCCGACGTAGCCGTCGCGCTCCCAGATCTCGAGGACCGTGTGGTGAGGAACGATCTCCTGCGAGCCAAACTCCTCGAGGTTGAGGGCGAGGAGCTGCGCCACACCCGCCGACAGACCTTCGTCATCTCCTGCGAATCCGTGCAGCGCGAAGGGGAGCACGGCCACCCGCATCGCCTCCGCCGTCACCACCTCGTCGCCGGCACCGCCCGGCCCATCGGCTCGCCAAGGCCAGAAGACGACGGCCAACACCGCCACGACTGCGGCGGCGCCCGCCACCAGCCAGCTCCGGCGATCCAGCGGCCCACGCCCACTCGTCGGCGGTCGCGCTCCCACGGCCCTCTCGGTATCCACCGCCGGCGGGGGCCGCCTCTCGTCCTCGTCCTCCGCCGGTTCCTCAGGCCCCTGTGGCTCGCTGCGGATCCGCTCCACCAGCTGGCGCGTGTGCTCCAGCGGCTCGACCTCCAGCTCCCGCGCCAGCAGGTCCCGGTACACGTCGTACTGACGCAACGCCGCCACCCGGTCGCCCCGCAGGTAAAGCGACTCGATCAGCAGGTGCTGAGCCTCGTCGTCCAGTGTGTCTGAGTCGACGAGCCGCCGGCAGTGGGTCACCGCCCCATCCAGGTCGCCCGCCTCGCGCGCCTGACCCGCCAGCTCGAGGGCCGCCTTACGAAACTTCCTCTGCAAGTCCGCCCGCTGCCGGTCCGCCCAGTGGTCGAAGTCAGGCTCGTTGACCGCCAGGTCTGCCAGGAACGGTCCCTCGTACAGCGCCACCGCGCCCTCAGGATCATCGGCCTCCAGCCGGCGCTCGAATTCCTCAACGTCCAGCCAGACCTCACGGCCGAAATCCACCGCGTCCTCGACGCTCTCAAGGGTTAGCTGCGGGCTGGTCTTGCGAAGTGTGTAGAGCAGTTGGTTCAGGGCGCGCCGCGCCCGCTTCTCGTCCCGATCCGGCCACAGTACGCCGAGGATCTCGTCACGCCGGTCAGGTCCCGGCTCCCTGGCCATGTAGACCAGCAACGCCAGCGACTTCGGCCACGCGGCCTCGCCACTCAGTGGCTCACCGTCCACCGCCACCGACGTCCGTCCCAGTGTCCGTATCTCTATCATCTGACCTCAGAGCGCGGGGATTTCCCGAAATCTGCCCATCCAGCCCGTCCGCCACAACCCAGCCGTCCCGCGGCGGCGAAAAAACATATGTTCACCCCGCCGCATGATCGCCTGGACCCCCATTTCCGCTCTACATGATAGCCGCCTGATAGATACCTGACCGCCCACACCTCCAGCCTGATAGGCGCCTGATAGGAGGGCCACTCACCTGATAGCCACCTGACCGTCACCTGATTGGCTGCGTCTAGCTTTGACCACGACTGTACGATTCACCTCCTCGCCCTGTCAGGAAGATGACAGCATGAGCACAAAAGCGAAGGTCCGACCGGTACCTGAGCGTTGCGAAGCCTGCATCGGTTTGCTGGTGATCCTGACCACAGTGATCTACCTGATCGTCGGGATCCTCTGACCGGCAGGGTCGGGGAGAATCGAGAGAACGACTGGCTTTTTGACAATTCTTCACGGGGGCTCGTTCGGGAGCTGGCGCTTCCAAACTGTCTTGAACCGAAGAAGACTACCTCAGCTGTCCCACCTGCCCGCTGTGGGAGCGGTCGCAGCCGACAACGAGCGGGCCTCCGTTTCTAAAGCCGAACGCCGCCGGGGTCTCGACCCCCGGCGGCGCTTTCTTCTGTCGACCGTGCTCGACGGCGGCGCGAGCTAGCCTCTCGACGACCTCTCCGTGGCAAACTCACTTAGCGCGATCGGGGCTCCGAGTAGTTCGTCCGGGATCGCGAAGGAGTCGACCAGCGGCAGGGCCTGCAGGCGCACTTCGTGACACAGTCGGTTCACCAGTGTGCGGATCTTACGCGCCTTGACCCCCTCAATGTAACCTTGCTCGAGAAACCAACCGCGATCGGCCTCGATTCGCGACAGTGCGAACAGGTCGCGGAGTGTCTTGAGGATCGAACTCAACTGAGCGTTGGGCACGTCTTCGATCGCGTCGTGGAACTGCTCGAGGATCTCCCGCTCGACGTGGGCGTGCGCCAACGCGAGAAGATGATCCTGGCAGTCGTTCATCGCGGCGAACGCATCCATGCCCTTGTCGACTCGCTTCTTCAGCCGGCTAGCCGCGCTGACCAGTAGCTGGTTCTCGCGATAGCGTAGCGCGCCGAGCTGGAATTCGGGATCGCGTAGGTGCGACTCGTCGGTCATGCGCGTGACTATTGGGTTCAACTCGGCGATCGCCCGTGCGGCTTTCCCGGTCACGTGCCTGACGATCCCCAGGAACCGAGCTTCCTCGAACTGTTCCTGGAAGTCGCTGAGCAACGCCTTGGCGACCAGTTGCATCAATACGGTGTTGTCACCCTCGAACGTGGTGAAGACGTCGGTATCGGCTCGCAGCGAGGCGAAGCGATTGACCGCCATGTAGCCGGAGCCGCCACACGCCTCGCGGCACGTCTGCAGGGTGTGAACGGCGTGCCACGACGAGTACGCCTTCAGGCCTGCCGCCAGCACCTCGACTTCCCGCGACATCATCCCGCGCCGCGCCAAGTACGTCCGCACTAGGTGCTTGACAGCGAAGTCGATGGCGAATGTCGTTGCCAGCGGCGGCATCAGGCGCCGCTGATGGCTGCGGTAGTCGAGGATGCGAACCTCGGGCTCGCCCACCGGTCCGAATTGCCTGCGCCGCGCGCCGTACCGCACGGCTATCGTCAGTCCGCTCTTCACGGCGCTCAAGGCCGCGGTGGCTATGCTTATTCGACCGCCGACCAGCGTACTGAGCATGGTGAAGAAGCGCTTGGCGTCGCCGGGGATCGTCGTCGTGTAGACGCCATCCGCGCTGACGTAGGCAAATCGGTTCAGTAAGTTCTCACGCGGGATACGGACGTGATCGAACCAGATGGATCCGTTGTCCACGCCGCCGAGGCCGAGCTTCTCGCCGTGGTCACGGATGCGGATCCCCGGACGAAGTTTACCTTCCCGATCGCGAATCGGCACGAGAAAGGCGTGTACGCCGTAACGCGCGTCATCGATCTGCAGTTGCGCGAACACGGTGGCCATACGGCCGTGACGCACCGCGTTGCCGATGTAGACCTTACGCGCCCGACCGGTCGGCGTATTGATCACGAACTCACGCGATTTCTTGTCGTAGCGCGCCAGCGTCTCGATGTCTCGTACGTTGGAGCCGTGCGCCGCCTCGGTCATCGCGTAGCAGCCTGGGAGCTCCAGCGTGCCGATATCAGTCAGGTATTTCTCGTGATGCCGCTGGGTGCCTAAGCTGGCTACGCTGCCACCGAACAACCCGAACTGGACGCCGAACTTCACCGCCAGACTCAAGTCGTGGTAGCCCAACATCTCTGACGCGGCGAGGAAGCGGCCGACGTCACCCTTGCCGCCGTAATCGGGCGGAAGAGCCAGAGCGCCGAAGCCGTGCCGCGCCAGTTCACGGCACCAATCCATGACGCGCTCACGATAGGTCGTTCGGTCGAGCCCGTACTCGTAACGGAATTTCGGGTCGCGCAGCACCTTGAGGACCGCTTCGCGTATCTCGCGATAGACGCCGCCCAAGAGTCGCGCCATCGATGCGGGTTCGAACGCCGGCGCCGCTTCGTCGTCCGCGCCCGTAGGTCGCGCCCCTTCGGGGCTCAGCAGCTCCCGGCAAACCTGGGAGGCGTCCACCCCCAGGGCACCCTCGATGTCCGCCAGCGCCTCGGTAACCTCGGGGCGCAGCCAGTACTGCGCATCGTCACCGCCCCCCGCCTGCGCCAGCTCGACGCCGAGATCCGCCAGCGACCGCCGCGTCGACTCCGGCAACCCCGCCGCCATTCGCCGGATCACGCTGAGCAGCGTGCGCAGCTCACCCGGGTCCGGCGGAGCGTCCGGGTTCAGCCAGCGCTCCAGCACCGGCAGCTTTGTTCCCTCCGGGAGGTCGAGCTTTTCTACCTGGTCGGCGATCGCACGCCATTCCGCCAACGTGAGGTCGCTATCCGACCACGCCACGTAGATCAGGGGAAGCAGCGAGAGTAGCCGTGGATCGTCGGTCGGGAAACCCGACTCGTGCGGCCCGGTGGTGGAGGCTCCCATGCGGCATAAGCTAAAGCCGATGGGCACGCGGCGGCTAGGGCCTGTTGGGAATTCGGGACTCCACGAGTACTAGATTAATAGACCAATCGACTACTCGAATTGAGAACCGCCGCGATTCTGCATTCGAGTAGTCTGTTGTTCGATAATCTAGTAGTCATGTAATCCCGATTCCCGTTTTACCGAAGTGTCGGTCCGATGAGTATCGCATTGAGGAACAGCCGGTTCAGCGATGGCCAGAGGTGCCGGTAGTTTGGATCGTCGGCGAATAGAACGACACGACCCCGGCCTAACGGCTCATCGATCATCCAGGCCGTGTCCTCCAGGAACTTCTGCGTGTTCTCGGGCCAGGTGAACCCGGCTACGGCCAGATCGCCACCCACGAAGGCGACCGGACTCGAGCCGCTTTCCGAAGGCTGATAGAAATCGCTGCCCGAGACCAACACGGCGATGGACTCCGCCTCGTAGCCGAAGGTCAGCGGGTGGGTGAGGTCGAGCGCCGCGCGCATGATCGCCCCCGGCACCCCTAGCGGGTCATCCTCCCCGGCTTCCGAGCTCACCAACGGCGGCATCGTCTCCCCAGCCGCCGGCGGCAGATACTTCTCGCCATCGCCTTCGTCATCGCCATCGCCATCGTCGTCACGGCCCACCAGTCTCGCCGTGGTGAACCCGAGGTCGGGATCCGCCAGGTACTGCGCCGCACTCCCCAGCCCGATCAACACACCACCGTCACGTACCCACTCCTCCAGCGCCTCGGCCCCGCTCTCGCCGAAGGCGCGCCCGTAGCCCCAGCCCGGCGGCAGGATGAGGACGTCGAAATTGTCTAAGCGGCCCGTGATCGCCTCGACGCGCAGGCCGGTGAACGGGAGCCCATACTCTCTTTCCAGCAGGTACCAGGTATGGCCGTAGCTACTCGTACCCACACCTTCGCCGGCCGCCACCGCGACCCGCGGGTAGCGCAGCGTCACCACGGGGTTCGATCCCACACCGGTGGGTCCCTCGTCATAGTAAGCGGTATGAACCGCGTCGACCGGGACGCCGAAGCGGCGCGCCAGCTCATCGATCCGCTCGTGGATCGATTCCGGGTTACGGGTCACCCGCACCACCAACGCACCACGCGGGTAGGAAACACCTCCTGCCCGCAGCGGCCGGGCCGACACTGCCACCTTGAAGCCCTCATCCATGAGCGCGATCGCCAGGCGCAGCGCCGCGTCCCGGTCGTAGCGAAAGATGTACGCCGTGACCGCCCTTCCACCCGTGACGCCGCCGTCGATACCGGCGCGCAGCGCTTCTGGCAGCTTCGCCAGATCGCGGGCCCCGAGGTAGGCCGGCGGTCGCCAGGGCACGTTCACCTCGTCGAACTCGACCTCCAGCGGTCGGGCTGCGACACGACCTGCGTCCTCCAGCCAGTACGCCTCGACGCCGAACGAGAGTGGCAGGCTCCAGGCCGTAATGTCATAGAACTGGAATCGCTCACGCGCGGCCCGCGAACCGCGCCGCGCATTGAGCGCGCGCCGGCGCAGCTGCTCGTTGACGAAGGCCGAGTCCATCTCGGCATCCGGCGCGAGCAGCGCATCGATCAGCCGGGCCTGCGGCTGCGCCAGGTCGATGACATAGCTGCCGACCGGGAACTCGCGCCGCCCGGAACGACCCGACAGGTACTCGTGCGCGGCGCCCGCGCCGAACGACTCGCTGGCGACGCTCACCTCTACTCCGTCGCGCAGCAGGATCTCTACCAGCCGTGCCGCCCGTTCGGGTTCATCCCCGGGAACGATCACAAAGCGCTTCCACGGTCGGCCGCCGGCGAACTCGTCCATCCCGGAGCGGAAGAACTCGTAGTAGTCGCGCAGCCGTTCCTCGCGATGCTCCGCCGTCGTTCGCAACGTCGCCAGCGACGCCGTGAAGTGCTTGGCGATCCCGTCCCTGAAGGTGAGAACGGTGCCGTCGTCGCGCGACCAGCGATACCCCTTCGAGCCGCCGCCGTCGGTCTCGTATGTCATGCCCGTGGCACCGTTCAACGCCGGCCAGCTGTCCCAGTAGCCCGGATAGTGGAGGTCGAAGACGTCGCGCACGTAGTAGTTCCAACCGTAGCGATCGAAGGCCGCTCCGTTGCCGCGCCCGTAGATCTCCGTCCAGCGCACGATCTGCTCCTTCGGCAGGCTCGGGTTGATGGGAAGCACCGGCGGCGGCATGAAAAACTGGGTCGTCTGGCCGTGGTGATCGACGAACACCTGGGGACTCCACTCATGATGCGCAGCGATGATCGCGCGAGTCTCGCGCTGGATGATCCCCAGCGCATCACGATTCAAGTCGAACTGGTAGTGGTTGTTGTTCGTACTCATCCCCCACGGCGCATCGTGCTCCAGACTGCTGTGCGATGAGTCGCCCACCGCGAAAGCGTTGTACCACTCGACGAACCGCTCGTGGCTCTCCGGGTTGTGCGCCGGGTTGATCACCGTCACCACGTTCTGCAGGATCGCCTGCGTCATCGAGTCTTCGCCGGCGGCCAGCTGGTATGCGACCTGCAGCGCCGCCTCCAGCGCCGCCGTCTCGTTTCCATCGTTCGCGTAGTTCATCCAGCCGATCGCCGGCGTCGACCGCGCGATGGCCGCGGCTTCCTGTCGGCTCGTGCTGCGTGGATCGCGTAGCCGCCGGATGTTCGCCCTTATTTCATCCAGTCGAGCAATGTTCTCTGGTGCACTGACCACCACCAGGATTAGCGGTCGGCCCTCCACTGACCGGCCGTAGCGAAAGACCCGCACCCGGTCGTCCGCTGTGTTCGCGATGGCCTCGACGACCCGCAGCATGTTGCCGTGGTTAGTGTGGAACTCGCCCGGCTCGTAGTCGAGGATCGTCGCCGGCCGCGGTACGTCGGGCCGGTACGGTCCGTTGGCGTAGAAATCGAACTCCTGGGCTCCGGCACTCGAAGCCGAAAGCAGCGCGATCACTGCGAGGGCGACCGTTCGCATCGTCTTGTCCTTCTTTAGCAGCTGTTCAGTGGTGTGGTGGGGCCCTGCTCCCGTCAGCCGCAATATGCGGCGCCCGGACTGGGGTGTCTACACGGCTGGACTCGCGTCGCAGCCACCCATCTCATCATTGTCTCAGAGCCGCAAGTGTTGCACCTTTTAGCCGATGGGCCTTGTCGAGGTCGGCGTCCTAGCGGTGCTCGCAGCCGTCTGTGCGGCTCTGGGCCAGTTCATCAGCGGCTACTCTCGCGGCGGCTGCCCCGTCTCCTTTGTCGTCGCTTTCTTCGGCACCGTCGTCGGGCCACGCATCTTCCGCAACTTCGGCTGGCCGGAGCCGCTCGTCGTGCCGATCGGCCCGATGGAGCTCAACCTGGTCTCTTCGGCGATCGTCGCCCTAGTACTCGTCGTGCTCGTCAACCTGATAACGCGCCGGCGGAAGTTCTAGCTCATCCGCCGCCACGACGCTCGGTCGCTGGGATCCACCAGCGCCCGGCCGACACGAAGGGCCCGTTGAGGTCCGCTTCCATCCCCTGCAACCTCGATCCGACGATAGCGAGCCTCGGAACGTTGATCACGAACAGCATCGGTACGTCCTCTGCGACGCGACCCTGAATTTCGCTGTAGATCTCGCGCCGCTCATCCGGAGAGAGCGGCGTGTTCAGCAGCTCGAGCAGCGAGTCAACCACCGCGTTCGAGTACGACCCCAGGTTGCTGAACCCCTCGCTGTGAAACTCCGAGTGCAGGTCGGCCGCCGGGCTGAAGATCTTCTCGGGAGAGAAACCCAGCGCCATGGCCGCCGGCCGGTCTTCCGGACTCTGCAGCACCCCGACGTACGACGTCCACTCCATGAACCGCAGGTCCGTTTGGACGCCCACTCGTCGCAGCTGCGCCTGCACGACGGTGAGCGAAGTCTCCATGCCCTGCGGCGCCAACAGAGTGAAGCGCAGCTGCTCGCCCTGCGCGTTGACGCGCCGGTCGCCGGAAACGGTCCAGCCGGCGCTATCCAACAGCGATGCCGCCAGGTCACGGTCGTCGTCCGGCTGCAGGAATTCGGGATCGAAGTAGGGACTGGCCTCCGGTACGGGGCTGACCGCCGGCCGAGCTACCGGCGAAGTCGCGGCTGCGATCTCCGAGCGCTGCAGCGCCGCCGAGATCGCGCGTCTGACCCGCCCGTCGTCCAGCGGTACCTCCCGTGTGTTCAGCGGTATGACCTGCGTCTGCGCCGGTTCCAGAGCGACTACCCGCAGCCGCTCAGACTCCTCCGCCCGCGTCGCCAGCGACGAACCGGCCACGCACATATCGACCCCGCCCGTCTCGAGCTCAGCCATCATGGTGGTGGACTCGGTTATGGGACGAAGCACGATCCGGTCCAGGAAGGGACGCCCGAGGTCCTGCGGGAAAGTCTCGAAGCGCTCGAACACGATCGCGCCGTCCGGCCGGCGCCCTGCGAACCTGTAAGGGCCGCTGCCCACGGGAGCACGATGGTATTCCGCCTGCGCGAACTCGGCAGCCGGCACGTCCTCCAAAAGATGACGCGGCAGTATGGGCAGCGTGACCAGCGGCTCCACACCTGCCACCATGGGATCAGAGAAGCTCACCTCCAGTGTCACCGAGTCGAGAACCGTGACCTCCTGAAGCGCGAAGAAGTCGCCGCCACCCCAATAGGCGTATTCCGGCTCGCCAGCCGCCGCCAGGGTCCAGGCTACATCCTCTACGGTGAGCGGTGTGCCGTCGTGCCAGACGACATCGTCTCGGACGGTCAGGATCAACCGTCGCTGATCGGCCTCCCAACGCCATTCACTCGCCAGGTAGGGGCGGAATTCGCCGCTCTCTCCGTAAAGGACCAGTGGCGTGAAGAGCAGCAGCTGGACGTCGGCTGAGGCCAGCTCGGGAGATACGAACGCACTCAGACCCCCGATGTCAATCGGATAACACACGATCGCCATGCCGCCGCTCTTCGCCTCATCGCTCAGCTCGATTACCTGCTCACGACCGCGCTCCGTCTCGCACCCGACCAGTGAGCCCGCAAGCAATAGAGCGAGCCACAGCAGCTGTGGCCTATTCGTCAGGTGATTCATGATCTCCCCCTATCTGCGCGAGCAGGGCGACCGCACGCCGCCGCATCGGCTCGGCGCCCAGTTGCTCGAAAACCGCGAGAGCCTCCTGTGCGATCGCCCTAGCTTGGGCGAGATCGCTGTGACTCAAGATCTCTCCGTGATACAGCCGATAGGTCGCCCACTCGTAGCGATCGCTTTCGGCTAGTCCCGCCTCCGCCTGCTCCAGTATCTCCAGCGCCTTGGCTTCTTCTCCCTGCGCTGCCGCCAGCCGCGCCGCCAGCAGCTCCAGGTCCTCACGATAATCGGTCCACTCCTCCTCTTCCGGCATGAGTTGCCGGGCCGCCGCCAACTCGGCGGCGGCGCCCCCCAGGTCGCCCGCCTCGAGATGCAACACACCCAACCCGCAGCGCGCGACGATCTCCGTGTCCCAGTAGCCCATCGACTGGGCCCGCCCCAGCAGCTCCTGCCACCCCCTCTGAGCGGCATCGGCGTCCCCCTTCGCCTGGTGCAGGCGGGCCATGTTCTCCAGCGGGTGAAGCAGGCGAGCCGTGGCGTCCGTCCTAAGACAGAGGCGGATGGCCTCCCGGATGTTTTCCTCCGCTCCAGCCCAGTCACCCATCTGCGTGAGCAAGGGACCGAGGTTATTCCGCACCATCGCCTCGCCGCCCGGCTCGCCGACTGTGTCGAAGATGCTGGCCGCCGCGTCGAAGTTCTCCACAGCCTCGCGGTAGTCGCCCAGCAAGACGTGGGCAATACCCAAGCTGTTGTGGCATTTTCCGCGGTCGACCTCGTGATCCTGCTCCACGTAGGAATTTAGCGCCCGACGGGCGTGCGGAATCGCCTCCTCAGGATTCCCAGCGATCGCGAGCGACTGGGAGAGCAGGTAGTGCGCCCGCGCCACGAGTCGCGGATCCCCGACCCGCTCGGCGATCTCCAGCGCCTCTCGCTCCACGTCGACTGCCGTACCCGGCATCAAGCTATGGCACCAGAGTACCTCGCACAGCTCGGCCTGCTCACCCAGATCTCTGGCCTCCGCCGCCAGCGAGCCCAGTTCGACGAGCAGCTCATCGGCCGAGCGGCTGCCGTGGGCCCGCTCGATCTCCACGCGCTTGCGTCTCAGCCGGATGGTGCGCAGTCCCTCGCCTCCCAAGCCGGCGAGCTCCAGCGCCTCGTTGAGCTGTTCGAGAGCTAGCGTGTAGTGACCAACGCGGCCATTCTGTTCACCCAGCCGCTCCAGCACCTCGATCCGGCACTCATCCGTCTGAGTGTTTCTGGCGGCGCGTTCCAGAAGTGCTATGGCGTCCCAATGGGCGTAGACACGACTGGCGCGTTCCGCCGCCTGCATCGCATATCGGCACGCCTGCTCCGGGATACGGCCCTCGTCGTAGTGGATCGCCAGCTTATGAGCGATGCCGACCGTATCCGTTCCGTAGATCTCCTCGATGATCTCGGCGATCTTGCGATGCAGGAGTATGCGGCGCTTCCCGTGGACGTTCTGGTGAAATACATCCTGGATCAGCGTGTGATTGAACTCGTATACGCTCGTCTGATCGCCGCCGGGTAGCTCGCGCGTCCCCACGTAACGCACCAGACGATGCGACCGCACCGCCGCATCGATCAGCTCCTCCAGCTCCAGTTCGTCCATCCCCAGCAGCCGGGCGAGCAGCGTCGAATCGAACTCATCGCCTTCTACGCTGGCGTACTCCAGGGCGCGGTAGAGGTCGGCATCCAGACGACCCAGCCGCTTCTCGATCACGCTCTCCACCGAGCGGGGGATCTCGATCTCCTCCGCAGACGCGGCGAGCCTCCACTCGGCATGCTTCTCACAGGCGATCCCCTGCTCGACCAGCCAGCGGAGCAGTTCGCCGAAGAACAGCGGGTTCGCCCCCGCCCGCTGCTCCAGCAGATGCAGCAACTCGGGCGTCGCCGGGCCGCCCAACCCCTCCTGGACGAACTCCGCCAGCGAAGTGGGATCGAGCGGCGGCAGGGCAAGCTCCTCCGCCACCCCGTAGCGCTCGAGTTCGAGCTTCGCCTGCTTGATGGGGTGCCCCTCGGCCTCGACATCAGCCGGGCGGTAGGTCCCGATGATCAGAACCGGCTTGTCGGCAACCTTGCGGGCCAGATGGGCGAGCAACGAGACCGAGGCCCGGTCCGCCCAGTGCAGATCGTCGATGAAGAGCAGTATGGGTTGCTCGGTCGCTGCGGCCAGCAGCACTTCGGTGTATTGGAAGAACAGAGCTTCCTCGCTGGGGGGCGCGGCTCTGGCGGTCGCACCGCCCAGCGAGCCCTTGAGCTCGGCGGCCGTGACCATCGTCGCGGCGATGATATCACCCGCCACCGGTATTGCCTGTACCCAGTACGGCGCCAGTTGGCGGGCCAGCTCGCCAAAGCTCTTCTTGCCCGCCCCCGGCTCGCCGCCCGACAGCAGGTCGCGGAACGCGTCGACGAACGGCTGGTAAGGCTCGGCGGCGCCGTATTGCTCCGAGCATCCCGCCGAGATCACCCGGGCCGCAGGCGCGCGCAGCGCCGCCTGGATCAGGAACTGCTCGGTCAGCGCGCTCTTACCCGCACCCGCCTCACCTGTGACGAACAGCACGCCACCCCGACCGCCGAGCGCCTCGTCGAAGCGGCGCTCGAGCCGTCGCAGCTCCTGCGTACGCCCGACGAAAACGGCCACAGCTCAGGTCATCCAGAGATTTGAGTGCCGTTTCAAACAGTTGAGGGACCGGCACCGGCAGATCCGCCGCGCTGCCGGCGAACGGGTATGAACGTAGCGGTCGCTGTGGTAGCGGGGTACCCCAGCGCGTGTCTGGGGCACCCCACCCACTCTAGCCCGTGATCCACCACCTCGGGTCGTTACTCTGATCTGCCGAGCACGGGCTTCCCAATCGAACGGGGTCGATCTGCTTGAAGCTCCGCAGTCCATCATCAGGGTTGCCGGGAGCCGGGAAATCCTTCAGCTGATACTCGACGGCTTCGAGGTGCTCGAGATCCGTACCGTAAGCACTCCCCAAACTGATGACCCAGGTCACCCGAAAGCCGTCATCATCCAGCCTGCAGAAGAGTTCTGCGGTGGGCGCGTTCTCCGGACCGCTTGGCTCACCGACCGGGCTGCAGCCCGCCTTCGAGATGCTGTACTTAACCACTAGGTTGTCCGTATGCCCGGGCACGCTGAACCGCATGTGCAGCTCGTCGAATTCGACCACGTCCTCTTCAGGAGGCACCACATCGTAGAATATCGACAGCTGGTCAATCGACTCGAAACCGGCACCGCCCCGAAAACCGTCCTTTACCAATCCCGCGATGTCAACGATCCCGGGGTCGACATCGCCCGCCGGCTCGTAGGTGCGATCGATCGTGCACATCAGGGGCTCGGTCTCAAACTCGACCTCTGTCTCCTCACCGGCCGCCGGGGTCGTCTCACTGCCCGAAAAGACGAGACTGCCTTGATCCGAGCCCAGCAAGGCCTCAATGGCAACCTGGACTCCCGGCGGAAGACCATTCATGTCGGTTGTGCCGGTGGTCGCCGCGCCAGCGGACACGAGCGCCCCGGGGATCACGTCAGGCGGGGCCCAGCTAGCCCAGGGCACGGTTATCGGAATGACCGCCCACACTTTGGCAGCCACTGGGTTCCCCAAGAGATCAGTGAACCCGAGCTTGAGACGGCTCGCCGGATTAAGCTTAACCGCTAGCTTGGCGACCGAGTTGTGGGCTGTCAGCTCGACCGCGGGGTCGTTGGCGTCACCGCCAGCAACACAGTTAGCTTCGTAGTTGTCTTCGGTGAAATTCACCCACCTTACTCGGTTGCGCCTGCGCTCGCTGATGACCGCGCCGAAACCGTCATCGGTGGCCGAAGCCGGTACACCTAAGTCCGACGGCACGATAAGGTCCTCATACACACCTAGCTCGAAGGGCAGTGCTTTAACGGTAACGCAGTACTCTCCGGGCACTCGCAGTCCGCTGATCGCCACCTTGCCGTCCGCTTCGGTCACGGCCATGGTCAGCTGGTCGAATATACCTTCCTGCGCCGTAGGCCCGATCGTTCTCTCAACCGCGGTCACGAGTCGACCGGCCAGACCTTTCCCCTTGTACTTGACCGTCACCTCGATCACGCCGTCGTCAGTGTAGTCGGCAGTCGTTACCGTAGCCTGCGGCGCGACATCCGACACAGACGTGATCTCGGTGGCTGACCTCTCGCTGCATGTGACAACGAGCAAGCTGAGTGCCACGACCACAGCCGCGAGCGACAGCTGGCGGGAAGCTTTGGCGGGGGATCGCCTAAACATGGAGAACCTCCTTCTTAGAATACTCCTATCGATCTATCTCCAGGCTGTTCACGCTGGCGGGGTGTGCGCGTGGGCACTGGGGATGGCTGACCATCCGGGTGCTTCCTCCCGACGTGTAGTCGGGCGAACGCCGAGACCACGGTCGGTTTCGCAGGCACCTCGAGGCCGCGGCTAGCAGCCGAGTCCAGGAACTCGTGTTTGGCTCAATCTCCTGCCGCCAATATCGATTGTCAATACGAGTGCGCTAACTGCTTACTCCAATAACAATTACGCTCTCGCGAAACTGTGACACCCCGGGCGATCAGAGACCCAACTCGCGACGAATGCGCTCGATGCGAGCAGCTACATCGGCTCGTTCTGCTTCAGGAAGTGAATCGGCGAACGCCAGGGCATCCGCGGAGTCCCGGAAGGCATACTGGCTGGTTACGTCGCCGCCGGCCGCGGGAGCGCAGCGGTACTCGAACAGGCCCACGCGGCAGAGTCGCGACAGGCGGTCCTCTACCTCCAGTTCGGGCAACCCCGCCAGCACGGCAAGCACCGCGGAGTGGAACAGGGGCCCCTCACAGGCGGCGAGTCCGGCGAGCCGGCGGTCCTCATCGCTGAGCGCCCACTCTCGAGCCGGCACGGCGCGACTCGCGGACGGATCCCGCTCCGCCGGCGTGCCCTCCCAAACCCAACGGCGCCCTGTCTTTCGCAAGCGGCCCTCCTCCTCTAGGCTCCCCAGGGTAGACCAGAGCGTCGCCGGATTACCTTGCGCCTCCGAGATTATCCAGCGAAGCCAGTCTGCCGGAACCCGTCCACGCGTGGCGGCGGTCACGATCTCGCCGACTTCATCGTCTGCCAGCGGCGGCAGGTCGACGCGAACGGCTCGCTTCAGACGCTCGGCCTCGAGGATCAGGTCGGCTATCGCCTCAGGCGGTCGGCCATCCTCGGTCCGAACCGCAGCCAAAAACAGCGTCCTCGTCTCCGGCAGGTGGCGGATCAGCGCCGCTGCGCCCGCCAGGTCCTCCGAGTCGCCGCGGTCCAAGCTGTCCATGATCACCAACCGCGGCTCCAGCGGCTCGAACTCCAGTAGTAGGCGCACAGCAGCCAGCGCCGAGTCGTGAGCTGATCGAAGCGGCTCCCTACTGCGCTCGACGACACGTCCCGTGCGAATTGCCGTCACCGTCCGCATCACGGCCTGCAGTATCTTCCCAGCGATGGGCACGGACTCCAGCCAATCGACGTACACCTTTTGCAGCGTGCGCTTGAGCCGGTGCCTCCGCGTGAACACTTCCGCCAGGTCGGCCCAGGTTCTGGCTCCCGATTGTGCGCAGTCCACGTACTGGGCGCGAAGCTCACGGTAGCGCCGGAACGCCTCCTCCTGGAACACACTGATGAGCGCGGTCTGCCCCGAGCCGGCGGCTCCCAGCAGAAAGACGGCTCGCCCACCCTGCGTGATAGCCGCGTCCACCTCACAGGCCAACGCGTCCCTTACCGCGGTCCTGCCGACGAAGCGGCGCGGGCCCGACCAGGAATTCGACATGATGGGAGAATCTAGCCACCGGCCGCCTTGACGACCATCACCAAAGCCGACACCGGGGCGTGGGTGCGATCAGCCCATGTCCCGTTCCTTGATATTCGCCGCCGCTGTAGGCATTTTTCGCGACATTTCCATCGAGACCCTGGGGTAAAAAGGAACACATTTCCATGCGATTCCGCCTAACCGTACTCTTGGCCCTCTGCCTACTGGCCCACACCGGTCCATCCTCCAGGGTGCTCGCACAATCCGGCGGCGGCGAGTCCATCGCCGACTCCTATCGCGAAGTCGCCCAGCGGCTGATCGGAGCCGCTCTGGCGGACAGCGCTGCCTATGAGCGGCTGACCGAGCTCACCGACGGCTTCGGCCACCGGTTCAGCGGCTCGGAGAACCTGGAGCGGGCCCTCGACTGGATCATCGAGGAGATGGGAGAGGACGGCCTGGAGAACGTGCGTGCCGAGTCGGTGCCGGTGCCCCACTGGGTGCGGGGAGCGGAATCGCTGGAGCTGATCGCGCCGCGCCGGATGGACCTGCCGATGCTGGGGCTGGGCGGCAGCGTCGGCACACCGAAGGAGGGGATCCGCGCCGAGCTGCTGGTGGTGAGCAGCTTCGACGAGCTGGAACTCCGCAGCGAACAGGCACGGGGGAAGATCGTGCTGCTCAACGCTCCGTTCGTCAGCTACGGCAAGACGGTGACCTACCGCGTGCACGGCGCGATAGCCGCCGCCAAGGCCGGCGCCGTGGCCAGCCTGATCCGTTCGGTGACGCCCTTCTCGATGCGAACACCACATACGGGCCAGATGCTCTACGACCCGTCGGCGCCACAAATCCCGCATGCGGCTATCACCGTCGAAGACGCCGACATGCTGCAGCGCATGCAGGAGCGCGGCGAGCGGATCGAGGTCTTGCTCAAGATGGAGGCGCAGACGCTGCCCGAGACCATGTCGCGCAACGTCATCGCCGAGATCGTCGGCTGGGAGCACCCTGAAGAGGTCGTCGTGATGGGCGGACACATCGATTCCTGGGATGTGGGCACCGGCGCGATGGATGACGGCGGCGGCAGCGTCGCCGCCTGGGAGGCGTTGCGGCTGATGCACGATCTCGGCCTGCGACCGCGGCGCACCGTGCGCGTCGTGCTCTGGACCAATGAGGAAAACGGCCTACGCGGCGCCCTAGCCTACCGCGACTACCACATCGACGAGTTGAACGACCACATTCTGGCGATCGAATCGGACGCCGGCGTCTTCAAGCCGCTGGGCTTCGGCTTCACCGGCTCCGCGGCTGCTTACGAGATCGTACAAGAGATCGGAACCCTGCTCCAGCCGATCGGCGCCGACCACGTCGGGCGTGGCGGTGGCGGCGCCGACATCGGGCCTATCATGCGGGACGGAGTGCCCGGGATGGGCCTCCAGGTGGACGGCGAGAGGTATTTTTGGTATCACCATACCGAGGCCGACACGATCGAGGTGCTCGACCCCCGCGAAATGGCGGAGTGCGTGGCGGCTATGGCGGTGATGGCCTACGTAGTGGCGGACCTGCCCCAGCGACTGCCCCGCTAACTGGCGCCGGCTAGTCGGCGCTGAAGCCGATCTTCTTGTGCGTGCCGTCGCAGAACGGCTTCTTGCTCGAGCCGCCACAGCGGCAAAGCGCCGCCTGGACACCGTGATAGCTGCTCGTCTCACCGTCGGCGCTGCGCACCTCTAGCGAGCCTTTCACGAGGACGGGTCCGTTCGCCAGCGGCGTTACCGTTACCCTTCCGCCCGGCTCATACCCCTCTGGAACCGGCTTGGCATCCGCTACCGCCCCTTCGTCCTTGAAACCCACCTTCGAGTGACTGCCATCGCAAAACGGCTTGTTGGCCGACGCGCCACAGCGACATAGCGAGACCCGCTTCGCCTCCGCCAGGACCTCACCCGTTCTCGAGACGACTTCGAGATCCCCAGTCATGTTGATCGGCCCGTCGCGCGAGATCTCCGCTGTGTTTCTATCCGGTACCGGCTCAGCCATGCCTCCGTCCTTTCTTGCCCTTCTTTATTCCGCGCCGCCGCCGTACGCCATCCCCTCCAGACCGAGGTACTTCCTCAACAGCGCCAGCTGGCCGATATGGAACGACTCGTGCTGGACGAGGAACGCGACCGCACCACGCGCGGTCCCGTCGTCCACCGGGAACTCCTGACCCGAATCGCGGGCCAGCTCCGCCCCCGTCACCTCAAGGCTACGATCGATCAGCTGAGCCGACAATTCACCCCAGGCGGAGCGCAGCTCGTCCAGCGGCGGAACCTCCAAATCGTTGACGTCGTGTGCCGCATCGAACAGCTCCTGAAACGGGTTAACCGCCTCGAGCCCGAGGAAGCTGGCCAGGTAGTAGCGGGCATGCAAGACGTGGCAGGCGATAAACCCGATGCTGTTCGTGTCGGCGCTCGGCCGCTCCCGCGCCATCGCGTCGTCGACCCCATCCAGACAGTTGAGGAACAGGCGCGTGTTCAGCTTTATTATCTCGCGGAGTGGGACAACCGTTTCGTGCATTGCAGGCTCCGTCTAGTCGAGGAGTCCGTAGCCGTCTCCAATATCCAATATCCGACACCCAGTCAACAGATGTTCAAGTGGTTTCCAATGATCCAGCATCAAGGTCCAATCGCCAACACTCACCGGTGGCATTGTTGATGATCGATGGTGATTGAGTAACGACACCTGGACCTTCCACCATGAAGAGGCGCGTCAGCGCCGTCCCCTTGACCACATGGAGTTCGAGTGTCGGATATTGGATATTGATATCACACAAACGTCGCGATCTCGTCCAGTCGTTTCCTGCCGATGTCCGGCACTACTGCGTCCTCCGCCGGATACCCGACCACGAGCATCAAAAACGGGCGCTCGTGCGCCGGTCTGTCGAGGATCTCGTTGAGGAACCCCATGGGACTCGGCGTGTGCGTGAGCGAGGCCAGGCCGGCGTTGTGGACCGCCGCGACCAGCATGCCGGTTGCGATGCCCACCGATTCGGTGGCGTAGTAGTGCTTGTATTTCTTCCCCGCCGGCGTCACGCCGTAGCTCTGCACGAAGATGACGATCAGATGGGGGGCGATCTCGAGAAACGGCTTGTGCTCGTCGGTACCCAGTGGTGCCAGCGCATCCAGCCATTCCTGCGGCGCTCGCTCCTTATAGAACTTCTCTTCCTCACGTTCCGCCGCCTCCCTGATCCGCCGCTTCACCCCTGGATCCGAGACGACCACGAAGTGCCAGGGCTGCATGTTGGCGCCGCTTGGCGCGCTGCCGGCGGCGAGCAGGCACTCCTCGATCACCTCGGGCGGGACCGGCCGGTCGGAGAACTGCCTCACACTACGCCGCCGCGATAGCTCGGCGCGAAACTCTGCCGCCCGTAGCTTCATCTCATCGGCGGGATACTCGCGGTACTGGCTCAGAGGAACGAATCTGGGTGTCGCCACAGGTTATTCCCTTCTCGCTGGCGGTCTGACCGGTACTACTTCAATATCCAATATCCGACATCCACTGGACAGATGTTCAAGGTGTATTCAAAGGCCCAGTCCCAAGATCCACTCACCAGCGACACACTTGGCTGGGTGGAGCTTGGACTTTGCTCTTTGAAAGCTGAAAACCACTTGACCAAGTGAAAACTGGCTAGCGGATATTGGGTATTGAACTCTATAAACCAGCTCCGCAGTACTTGCAGAACTGCGCATCCGCATCGTGTCCTTCAGCCGCACAAAGGGTGCACGCCCGCGTACTGATAGGCCGCTTGCGAGCACCCGCCAGCTCGACCGTCACGATCCCGGTGGGCACCGCGATGATCCCATAACCCATGATCATCACCATCGAGGCCAGAATCCGGCCGAGCACGGTCGCCGGGGCGATATCGCCGTAGCCGACCGTCGTCATCGTCACGATCGCCCAGTAGATGCTCTCCGGGATGTTCGTGAATCCGTGCTCCTCGCCCTCGATCAGGTACATGAGCGCGCCGATGATGAGCATCAGCGTGAGCACCGTGCCGAGGAATACGATGACCTTGCGCGTGCTCGCGCGCAGCGCCGCTCGCAGCATCCGTGCCTCTCCGACGAAGTGAACCAGCTTCATCACACGGAAGACACGCAGCAGACGCAGCGCCCGGATCACGATCAGCGACTGTGCACCGGGCAGCAGCACGCTCAGATAGGTGGGAACGATGGCAAGGAAATCGACGATCCCGAAGAAACTCAGAGCGTAGCGCAGCGGCTTGCCGACGCAAATCAACCTGAGGAGATACTCGATCGTGAAGAGCGTGGTAAACAGCCACTCCGCAGCGCGAAGTTGCGGGCCGTAGCGGGCTCGGACCCCGGCGACGCTCTCCAGCATCACGGCGACGACGCTCAGCACGATCGCCAGCAGCAGGGCGACATCGAAGGCCTTACCGCCGGGCGTCTCGGCCTCGAAGATGATCTCGCCCAGCTTCTCGCGCCGAGTCGCCATCTTGGGAATCATCTCGGCCATGGCATACCCTCAGTCGGATTCCAGCAGACCTGCCAGGAGTTCGATGGGATGGATGGCTTGTACGGGGACGCGGTGAACGAGCGTGCCCGCGCCGATCTGCATCAGGCAGCCCGGGTTGCCCGTGGCCACTACGTCGACGTCCGTCTCCAGCACTTCGCCGAGTTTGCGCAACAGGAGATCCTCGCTCAGCCGACGACGTACCAGGCCGTAGAGCCCGGCGGCGCCGCAGCAGCGCTCGGACCTTGGCAGCTTCACCACCTCGAGATCGGGGACCTGCGCGAGCAGCTCGAGCGGAGGCTCGTCGATCCGCTGCGCGTGCAGCAGATGGCAGGGCGCATCGTAGCCCAAACGCGCCGACAACGATCGATAGCGCAGTCGCGGTCGCTCGACCAACCATTCGCTAGCGTTGCGCACCAAGCGTCCGACACGTTCGGCCCGCTCACGGTAAATCGGATCATCGCGCAGCCATTCGCCGTAGTCCTTTACCGCCGCCGAGCATCCCGCCGAGTTGGTGATGAGTAACCTGGCGCCCGAATTCTCGATCGCGGCGATCATGCGGCGGGCAAGCTCGCGCGCCATCTCCAGCCGGCCGGCGTGCGCGTGCAGCGCCCCGCAGCAGAGACCTGGAGGCAGCCTCACCGTCCGCACGCCTTGCGCATGTACCAGGCGCTCCATCGCGTGATTCACATGCCGGAACAGGCCCCACATCACACACCCCTCGAGCAGCGCCACCAGCTCCCCGTCGGGCGGTCCGGCGACCGCGTCGGCCGAACGCCACGTCCCTTCGCGCCGCCGCCGCGGCCGTCGCACACCGCGCAGCACTCCCCTGGCCCGCGGCGCCGTAGCTGCAAGCATCGCCATTGCGAAGCGTGGGCGCCCGGGCATCCGGCCCGCCCGCCCAGCCCTCGCGATGAGCCGCGGAATACCGCTGGCCCGCAACAGGCGCAGGGCCAACCAACCGAGAAGACCAAGCCAGCGGTTCGCGAAGAACAGGTCGAGTGGAATCCCTGCCGCGCGGACCAGCGGCCCCGCCGCCGTCACCCGTTCGCCACGGGCGTGCTCGAACAACGCCCCGTAGCGGACACCCGAAGGACAGACGGGCTCGCAGGCGCGGCAACCGAGACAGCGATCCAGGTGACGGGCGAATGACCCATCGTCGACCTCGAGTCGCCCCTCCGCCACCGCACGCATCAGGTAGAGGCGCCCGCGCGGCGAGTCGTTCTCGCTGCCCAGTATCTCGTAGGTAGGACATGCGGGCAGACAGAACCCGCAATGAACGCACGTGAGCAGGTCGTCGATCTGCGGCGCGAGCGGTTTCGACGGGACGCCGCTCGTGGTCATCGCCTCATGCCACGCAGCATTCGCAGCGCGGCGCCGGCGCGACGTACGAGGCCGCGTCCGTGCCGGAACTTGAGCAGCGACCGCACCAGCCCTTCTCCGCTCCCACCTTCCTCGAACCAATAAGGCTCGCGCTTGAAGGCCAACCGGTCCTCGACATAAGCCTTCGGCCGCACGAACTCCCGCAGTCCTTCCAGGCCGTGCACGCGGCCGAACCCGCTGTGCCCGACTCCGCCGAAGGGGAGATCGGGGATCGCGTAGTTGATCATGTGGTCGTTGATAACGACCGAACCGACCCGCAGTCGACCCGCGAGGCGACGCGCCCTCGCGGCATCTCGCGTCCAGACGCTCGCGTCGAGCCCGAACGTGCTGTCGTTCGCCAGGCGCACCGCCTCCTCTTCGTCCTTCACGCGCATGATCGGCAGGACCGGGCCGAATGTCTCATCCCTCATCAGACTCATGCGATGGTTCACGTCGACCACCACCGTCGGCTCGTAGAAGTGGCCCGCCCCCTTGATCGCCCTACCGCCTAGTAGCACCCGCGCGCCCTGCGACTCTGCATCGCGGATGTGCTCTTTTACCCGCTCCAGTTGGAACCGTGCAATGAGCGACCCGACCATCGCCTCCGGCTCATCGCTCGTCCGCACCCTTCGAGCCTCCGCCACCGCCGCCTGCACGAACTCAGCATAGATCGATTCCACGACGTAGACGCGTTCCACCGACATGCAGACTTGGCCGCATCCGAAGAAGGCGCCCCAGACCGCGCCGCGCGCCGCTCGCTCGATGTCGGCATCCTCGCAGACGATCATCGCGTCGTTACCACCCAACTCCAACACGATCGGCGTCAGCGAGCGCGCTGCCGTTGCCATCACCTTCTTCCCCGTCTCGGCCGAGCCGGTGAACGCGATCTTGTCGACACCAGCCTCGATCAAAACCGCCCCCGTCCGCCCATCCCCCGTCGCCAGGCTGACCAAATGCTCCAGCCCCGTCGCCTCACTGAACAGCTCGACGACCAACTGACCCACCGCCGGCGTGTACTCCGATGGCTTGAGCACCACCGCGTTGCCGGCCGCGACCGGGGTGCCCACGCTGCTCATGCTGATGGCGAACGGGTAATTCCACGGCGTGATCGCGCCGACCACGCCGAACGGCTCGTAAAGCACCCGGGCTCGACGGTGTGTGAGCCAGCCGGTGCCCGCCCGTCGCGCCAGCAGGCTCTTGGGGACCGTGCGCGTCAGATACGCCATGTAGTCGCAGGCGACGGCGGCCTCGTACAGTGCCTCTCCCGGCACCTTACCCGTCTCCGCCCTGATCAGCCGGCCGATCTCTTCCGAACGATCGGCAGTCAGACGGCGAACCCGGTCCAACGTCTTCGCCCGTTCCTCCAGTGTGCGCTGCGACCACTCGGCCTGCGCCGCGCGCGCCGCATCGACCAGGCCCCGAACCTCAGCAGCGCTCATAAATGGAAAGTCGCCCACCGCTTCGCCGGTGAGCGGGTTCCGGCTGCTCAGGCGCTGACGACGGCGCTCGCTCCCCGTTTCCACCGCTACATCCTCCCTCAACTGTCACCGCTCGAGGTATGCGAGTGCACGAGACGCCAGCGTCCCGCGAACTTCCGGAAGACCATGGTCCCGAGACCGTGCGCCGCGATCTGCTCGCCGTCGCGCAACGCCGTCAGCCTAAAGCTACAGGTGACCACTGCAGTGCTACCCGCCAGCCTGATCTCGACGTCCTCGAAGTCGAGCTCCCGCTCGCTCAGTCCCTCTATCTCCAGTGCCAGGTGGCCGTCCCGGTAGGCGACCCAGCCCCGGTCGGCCCGTCCGCCTTCGTAGACGGTAACGCCCTCGTGGTAAATGGTGTCGAGTGCGGCCAGGTCACCGGTCCCGTACGCGTCGCCGATAAGATCGACCAGGCGCCGGATCCGTGTGGTGTCCGCCTCCGGCGGCTCGCCGCTCGGCGTGCGCACATCGGCGCGCTCGACCGTACAGGCGGCGACCAAAATCGCGGCTATCAGCGGCCAGGTGTACGAGGTTCGCGACATGGTGGCTATGAGCTGACCCAGGCCATCCCGTCCGGTTCCTCACCGGCGGCGATCGTCGTTATTACGTCGAAGCTGTCGAGGTCGATGACCGTCAACATGTTGTCACCAGTATTGGCAACGTAGGCGACCTTGCCATCGGGTCGGATCTCGATACCGACGGGAAAGGAGCCGATCTGCAGGGTGCGGGCGACCTTCCAGCCGTCGAGCTCGATCTCGATCACCGCGCGGGCCCGCGCCTGACTCACCAGCGCCCGCCTGCCGTCCGGCGTCACCTCCACGCGGATCGGAAAACCGCCCACTTCCATGCTGTGCACGATTTCGTCGGTCGCGACTTCTACCACCGTGAAAGTGCCCGCTGCACGGTTGGTCACCAGCAGATACTCCTGGTCGGTTGTCACCGCGATACCCTCGGCGCCGGCACCCGTCCCGATGTGACGGATCACCTCGCCGCTCTCGATATCGATCGCCGTGACGTTGCCCGACCCGATGTTCGCCGTATACGCTTTGCCTCTTTCCTCGGCCAAGGCCACCATGTGCGTGACCTCTTGACCGGTCCGGACGGCACGCTTAACGGTCAGAGAGCCGACGTCGACCTCCACGAGATGCTTCGAGCCTTCCGCCGTCACCCACACAGAGGCGCCGTCCTTCGATATTACCAGACCGTGCGGGCGGCTGTGCTCTCCAAGATCGACCGAACCCACGACCATCTGCTGCGGCACATCGACCACGGTCAGGCTGTTCGATCCGTAGTTGGCCACGAACGCCAGTCTCCCGTCTGGCGTGACAGCTACCTCATGAGGGCTCGGCCCGGTCCCGAGGCGGTTCACTTCCCTGCCGGTCGCCGGGTCGATCAATGAGACCGTGTTGCCGCTCTTGTTGGTGACCAGCAGCAGGCCGCCTTCCGCTGTGGGATCGACCTGCTGCTGGCTGCCGAAAGCCGTAATGGCGACAAGGGTCGCGCTGAGTGCGAGTGGGGCTAGACGCATGCGCATCCTCCCGGTCAGTACGCCGAGTCACCGCACCACAAGGTAGTACCGGGCGGCGCGGCGCTGCGAGGTCCTGAATTGGTTGTTCGACGCGTACCGGAAGATACAGAGCGCTCGAACAGCAAAAAAGAGCAGGCCCGCTTCAGCTCAGATCGCGGCGAACCCGATCGCCTCGCTCGACCATTCGGGCGCCGAGCGGAATGCCTCCAGCACCTCTTCGGGCTCCGCCACCACCTGCCACATCGCGCGGTGCCGCGCATCCATGAACCGCTCGGCGATGCAGCGCTCCAGCAACTCGATACATGGATCGAAGAAGCCACTCGTATTCACCATCACGATCGGGCCGAGGAAGGTACCAAGTCGCTTCAGCGAGATCGCCTCTAGCAGTTCGTCCAGCGTGCCGGAGCCGCCCGGCAGCGCCACCACCGCGTCGACGCCCTCCAGCAGCGCACGCTTCCGCTCGTGCAGGTCCCCCACTTCTACGATCTCACCGATCCCTTTGTGGTACCACTCCAACTCTTTCATGAACCGCGGAATCACGCCGACGACCCACCCGCCCTCCGCCAGGGCACCGTCGGCTAGCCGGCCCATCGAGCCGAGGCCGCCGGCGCCGTAGACGATCGTCATCGAGTTGCTGGCGAGTTGCCGGCCGAGTCGTTCGGCGGCGTCCAAATAGACGGAATCCGCCTGCGTGCTCGACGCGCAATAGACAGTGACCGTACGTATCTCCATATCTCGAGGGGAATAGGGGAATGTTCAGTGCGAGAATTTCGAGAGTATTGGGAATTCTCGAATCTCGAGCAAGGGAAGACGGGACAAGGGAGGTCGGAGGTCAAGAAGCGTCGGCTCGTAAGAACACCTGAGATTTCCCCACCTCCCCTGTTGCACTGGTCCCCTGATCGACATTCGAGAATTCCCAAACGACTTGCTCGTTGGGAATTGCCAACCACCCTACATGCCGTACACCGGTGTCTCGGGCGCGAAGGCCGCCCACGCAAACCAGAACGGTATGTAGTGCACCGCCGCTTCCAGCTTCACCCCGGCCAGCGGCCCGTCGATCGCTTCGCCGAAGAAGGTCCAGCGCGTGCCGGTCTCTCGGTCGCGGAAGCCATCACCGTCGGCGCGGAAGGTGAGCGTGCGGCCGTCGACAGTGCGGTGATAGGCAGCCGCGGCACCCACGTCGCGCCCCGCCTCGATCTGCCGCGCATCGACCGCCGATGCCGTGCCCGGCCGGTAGAAAACCGCCACTGCCGTTTCCCCTACCTCATGGTTGATCGCCTTTTCCTTGGCCAGAGTCTCCGTCGGGTAGACCACGGCGGCGGCGCCGCTCTTCACGACCACCACCCGGGCCATTGCCGGCAACCGGCTGTCGCTGCGGCCGCGGAACAGCCAGGGGCTGCCCGTATCGTAGCCGTCGTATGGACTCGTCCCATAGGGACGCCGGTGCCCGGTGTCACGGTTCAGAACCCTTGCGTCAGGGTATTCGCGCTTGAAGTCCCTCCAGCTGACCGTGCGCGCCGGAAGGAAAGTCAGTACCGTGCCGGTAAGCTCGCCGATGATCGCCTCGCCCGTCGCCTGCTGCCACCACGTTTCCGTCTGCCGGTCGTACATCACCAGGTCGCTGTGCCGCAGTTTGCCCGTAGTGCCGAAGTCGAGCAGCACGCTACCGACCCGGCGGTCAAAGGCGATCGCGGTGTTACACAGCGGGCAGTAGGTGATAGAGACCGGGAGACCACCCACCTCGTCGTTGACTATCTCGTGCCAGATCAGGACCTGCCACGGATAGCCGCGTACCTCGCCGTCCTGCTCAAAGACGACAATCGGTTCGCGATCGCCCAGCCAGCGATCCGCCTCCCGCACCGAATCGAACTTCGGCCGGTCGATCGGCGGGATCCCATCCTTCGGCGGGCCGCCGGAGATGATCTCGTCCAGCGGCACCGAGTGCTTCGAGAAATCGGTCCTCCAACCGTCGGTAACGAACGGCACTCTCACCGCGCCGCCGTCCGCCTGCCCCACCTGGGACTCCGCCGTGTCGCAGGCCATTAGCGACACGAGCACCACGACAAACGGCCCCGACAACGATCTGCGCATTAGCATCGACATCCCCTGTTCGTAGATATGCTCCTGCGACTCATGCCTTAGGAACAGCACCGCCGGCGGCTCGGTTTCCCTGATGGCAGCGGCTTGCATCTGAGGCCGCCCCCGGTAACCTTGACGGATTGCCGCCAAGCTCGATGATCCAGGCCCAAACACTGGGAGAGCTGTTGAGTAGACCCGCGGTGCCTATCGCGACAACCGCCCACAGGGCCGGCACGCCGCGCCCCGAGCAGACACAGGCCCCCAGAGACCGGCTGGACCGGCCGCTCCGCAGCCTGCGCGTGTCGCTGATCGACATGTGCAACCTGCGCTGCACCTACTGCATGCCGGGCGAGGAATACGTCTGGCTGCCACGGGACGACATCCTGGACGTCGACGAGACCGGCCGGCTGGTGGAGGCGTTCACCGGACTCGGTGTCGACAAGGTCCGATTGACGGGCGGCGAGCCGCTGATGCGCCGAGAGGTTCGCCAGGTGCTCGAGCGATTGGNNGATCAGAGACATCAGCTTGACCACCAACGGCGTTCTGCTGGCCCGGCACGCCGAGGGGCTGGCCGAGGCAGGCCTGCAGCGCCTGACCGTGAGCCTCGACACGCTGCAGGCCGACCGCTTTCGCCAGCTCACGCGCCGCGATGACCTGCACCACGTGCTGAAGGGGATCGAAGCCGCCCACTCAGCGGGGCTCGAGAACCTGAAGATCAACACGGTGGTAATGCGTGGCTTCAACGACGACGAATTGGCCGACCTCATCGAGTTCGGCACCGAGTCAGGAGCCGAGGTCCGCTTCATCGAGTATATGGACGTCGGCGGCGCGACGCAGTGGTCGCTCGATCGAGTCGTCTCCAAGCAGCAGATGCTCGAATCGCTGCGCCAGCGCTTCGGGCCGATCCAGGAGCTGAGCAAGAACGGCACCGCGCCGGCCGACCGCTATGCCCTCCCCGACGGCACGGTATTCGGCGTCATCGCCTCCACCACCGACCCGTTCTGCCGGACCTGTGATCGCAGTCGCCTGACGGCCGACGGCGTCTGGTTCCTCTGTCTCTACGCCGCGGATGGTCTCGACCTGCGCTCACCGCTGCGCGCTGGTACATCGATCGACGAAATCAAGGAGCTGATTGCCGAGAGGTGGATGCAGCGCCGCGACCGCGGTGCCGAAGAACGCGCCGAACTCAACTCACTGCGAGGTCCGCTATATCAGATTGAAGACCTGCGAAAAGACCCCCACAGAGAGATGCACACGCGGGGTGGGTAAGCGTCTTGTCGGGAATTCGTGATTCCCACTACGATGGCTCGGCCAGTCTCTCCAACGCCCGGCGCGCCGCTTCTACCCGCGGCTGCAGGTCGGGGTCGGCGTCCTCCCAAAGCTCCACGAAGCGACCGTAGTACAGCGCAGCCTTCTCCGTGTCCCCGCTCAGCTCGTACAGTCCGCCCAACCGCTCGTAGATCGCGGCGAGCGCGAACCAGTCGCCAACGTCCAGGCGCGTCAGCCACGGCGTCGTTACGTAGCGTTCGTAGACAGCGACGACCGAATCGGTCACGCCGGCCTGGTCGTACGCCTGGCCCAGCATCGGCAGAACGCAGATCGTGCACGAGCCGACGTCGATCGCCCGCAGCTCGCTGATAGCATCATCCACACGGCCCTCGGCCAACGCCAGGATGCCCTTCGCTGCGTCCCCACCCTCCTGCGGGTTCACTAAGATGGTACCGCCCTCAACGGCCGCATCGTATTCCTCCAGGTAAGCGCGGGCACGAGCCGGTCGATCGGCGAGCGCGTAGAACGTCGCAAGCAAACCGTAGGGACGCTCCGCCGGCGTCATCGTCTCGAGCGGATAGCGCGCCAGCACGGCCTCAACCCTCTGCACGGCCGCCTCCGACTGACCGCGGAACCAGAGGTCGTGGAACGCGACCCGCACTGCGCTCGCCACGTAGACCGCCACATCACCCTGTGCCTCAGCCGCCGCCATCGCCTCTTGGATGTGCCTCTCCGCCTCACGCAGCCGGCCGCGCACCTCCGCCAGCTGAGCCATATTGAAGCTCGCCCACCGCTGCATCAGCGGGCTGGCGCGCTGCGCCTCCCTGAGATCCAGCACGTATCGCTCTGCTGTCTCGTAGTCGAACTGCGAGCTGGCCAGCGCCGTCGCATGCATCGCCACGCTGGGATGCCCGGGAAACAGCCCGGCCATGCGATCGAGCGTGTAATCGGCCTCACCGTACTCGCCCTGCGCGACCTGCGTGCTGATCGCATTGCCGTAGTAGAGCGCGCCGGCCGAGTCGAGCTCGATGGCTCGCGTGAAAAGCTGCTCGGCACGCCGGAAGTCACGGGCCTCGTCGTAGATGATGGCCAGGTTGTTCATCGCCCACGGGTCATCCGGGTTGAGGTCGAGCAGCGATTCGTAGGCGGCCATCGCCGCCTCGTTGTCGCCGGCGACCCCCCAATAGTAGGTGCCCTCGGTGAGGTAGCGCTCCCGCTCGGTGAGCCGGTCGCGGTGCTCGAAGGCTTTCGTCAAAGCCTCCATTCCCCGGACTCGCTCCTGTCCGATGTTTCTGAGAGTCACACCGAGCTTCCGGTACGCCATGGCGAAGGCCGTATCGAGCGCCACCGCCTCCTCCAGCAGGGCGATGCCCCGCTCGTTGTCGCCCTGCTCGATGACACGCACCGCCAGCGAGTACTTGCGCAGCGCCTCGAGCGACGTCGTGCTCACTCGGTCGAGCGGTTCGCTGGCGCGGATCGTCTTCAGCGATTCGCCGATCCGCTCCCTCAGGCTACCGGACAGCCGGTCGATCGCGTCGATGATCTCGGTAGAGTCGCTCGCCGTCTCGCGGAACGGGACCAGCACGCTGCCGTCCTGCGCGGAGACGAGTTGTGCCGCTAGCTGATAGCCGCCACCCACCCGCGTGATGTCACCGGCAACGACTGCTTTTATCCCCTCGCGGATCGCGACCTCACGTGCGAGCGCGAGATCAAGCTCGCGCTCCGGGTCGGCCTGCATGCGCCGCAGCACCTGCCCGACGAAGGCGGGATCGACGACCGTTACGATAGTCGACTGACTGAGATCGATGCGGAACGCCTCGGCCGCCGCCTGTCCCAGAAGCGGGTCGCCGGTGTTGTTCTCGAAGTCGGCCACGATCAGGCGCTCCCGCTCATCGAGCACACCGGCGGCCACCAGCGAGCCGACGGGTCCGATCCCCAAAGCGCGGGTCCCCATGTAGACCGAAACGATGAGCCCCCAGGCCGCGAACGCACCCACGAACCCCAAAACGGCGTTCCGCCAGTTGAGCCAGTGGTGAGGTGCGGGCGCCGCTGGCGCGGCGGCCTCGGCGGAGTCGGCATCGTCTGGTACCCCGGGTCCGGCGCTTGGCGCGCTCGGCTGGCCGGCGACGGGCAGGCGCCGCCGCCCCTGCACGATCGCCGTGGCAATCACGATCGGCAGGCCGATCAGCAGCAGGATCAGCGCGCCGCGGAAGAACCAGTCGGGCAG
>JABAOH010003269.1_pt1 | contig 53305 bp, 48 predicted proteins | sample 7062181 | NCBI WGS metagenome assembly JABAOH01 (sample SAMN14538630, study PRJNA623070) | marine sediment metagenome | biome: marine biome [ENVO:00000428]; feature: marine pelagic biome [ENVO:01000023]; material: deep marine sediment [ENVO:00002113]; isolation source: pool of 5 deep marine... | reverse complement strand
GTAACGCTAACTGTCAGTTGGATGGAGTCAACTGTGAATGTGTAGTCTGTGTTATCCAAATTAAGGTTCCATCCTCCATTGGCTTCAAAATCTGACCATAGTCCGCAGTAATCGATCGTCCAGGTCCCTAGCGGATCTGTTGGCTGTATCTGGTAGGAGAAGGTTAGATCCCCAGAACCCCAGTTGTCGAAGAATATTGTGGAACCGTCTGGTTTTATAACACTACATTCTGCCAGAATTGTGAATCCGGATGGTGTGTTTGACACGCCGTTAAGTGTTATCGTTATCGTATCGCCTGCGTAATAAGTTCCGCTAGGTTGTGTGTATGAGGTCCAAAATCCTATAACCTGTGTTGAAATACCTCCTGTCGTGCAGGAAGTGTAACTATTAGAACACACATGCTGAGGACCGCATTTGTATGAATCCGTCCTTCCGCAGTTCGAGTTTATCCATCTCCTCTCATCCGGAGGATTAACAGCAGGAGCTGAACAGTTCAAAAGACACCCCCCACCTGCATAACAGTTATCGTTACCATCACATATACCTCCTGGGCAGGAAATTCCGCATATCTGCTGGTAGCATACATTAGCTATTATTCCATCGCTATAACCCACACTACTCCAAGAGTCGGCGTTGTTCCTCGCTCTAACATTGAAATAGTATGTTTGCCCCTGGGAAAGACTCAAATCGCTTCTCGTGATTTCTGTGTTCATCCCTGTTGATGTCCAGTCAACTTCACTGTTCCAACCTGAACTCGGATATTGGTCAGTCCCTATTGCATACTGATATTCTGCTATTCCTGACTCTGGGTCGGAAGAAGACCAGGTTGCATGCAGAGTTGTCAAAGAGGATGTTTGCTCTCCGTCGTCTGTTACAACAGGTGTTGTTGGCGGGCTCGTGTCCACCATCAGTTGTGAAGAAACATCTATATCGTTATTTCCTGCATTATCCTCAACCCATAAACATATCCAGTCATTGTGATTCGTATTTACTGTTATACTCGAGCTTGTTGTTGAAGAAGTGTAGTCGGTTTTAGAGGTTGAACATACCCCATCAGAGTCGAAATAATACCATTTGGTTGATACACACCCTGAACCTCCAGTGTCAGAGCAACTCAACGTTATATCATCCGAGGTCACCCATGACGTGGATTCATCACTTATGTCTGCAATGGGGTCGGTCTTTTCTATCCTGAATTCAACCGGGGTTGAGAATCCAGTGTTATCCACGCTGTCATTCGCTGCTGCGCACACCCAGACATGGGTTGAGATGGTCTGAGGTGAGGAAAGGGTGTAGGAAGCGTGGGTGGAAGGGCAAGAGCCTGGGTCTGAGGTGTAGGTTAACAGAACGTATGTTCCTGAATCGCAACCACTACCAACAGCAGGGTCTGAACATGAAACACTCGCTGTCGCATCCGTGTTTTGCCAGTTTACAGGGGCGCCTGTCACGGAAACAGTCGGGGGTGTTTTGTCTATCAAGAATGTGTAATCTGTGTTATCGAACTGAAGATTCCATCCCTCGTTAGCCAGGAAATCCGACCAGAGACCACAGTAATCCAGCGTCCATGTACCTTCAGAATCCCCTGATTGTATGATGTAGGAGAAACTCAAATCCCCAGAGCCCCAGTTATTGAAATAGATGACAATACCATCTGGTTTTATAACACTGCATTCCGCTACGATGGTAAAGCCACTCGGGTTGCTAGAAATTCCGCTTAACGTTATCTGGAACGTGTCTCCAACTCCGAAAGATCCAGATGGGTATGTATAAGACGACCAAGAACCTGTCACCTCCATTGGACTTCCTCCTGTCGTGCAGGAAGTGTAGCTATTTGAACACACCTTCTGCAGTCCGCATTTGTAGGATCCTGTTCTCCCGCAATTGGAATTTTGCCAGATTCTCTGGTTTCCAGAGCCTGGATTCGGAGTGGTACAATCCAAAAAACATCCTCCGTCTGTGTAACAATTATTAGGATCGGTCCCGTTACAGATTCCAGGTTCTCCTGTACATGATTCTCCGCAAACCTTACCCACGCACGGTCCTGTCTCCAGGTGAAAGATACTGCTCTGTATTACAGATTCCTGGTTGCCTGCCGAATCTTCGGAATAAAAGCATACCATTTTGTCACAAATCTGGCCTTGCGGGCAGGTGACAGTCCCTGATGTCGCTTCTGTGTAACCAGTGGGAGGTGTCCCGCAGGTTTCTATGTCATCTATTATTCTATAATAGGTTTTGTCACAGCCCGATCCACCTGTGTCTGAACATGTCAATGTGAAATCCGCTTGGCTGCTTCCTGTAAAGTCCCCTCCATCCGGGCTTATGGTTGTTGCTGGCGTATCAATGTCCACCATCAGCTGTGAAGAAACGTCTATATCGTTATTTCCTGCATTGTCCTCAACCCATAAACATAGCCAGTCGTTGTGATTCGTGTTTATCGTTATACTCGAGCTTGTTGTTGAGGAGGTGTAGTCTGTTTTAGAGGTTGAACATGTCCCGTCAGAGTCGAAATAATACCAATTATTTGTTGTACATCCAGAGCCTCCTGTATCAGAGCAACTCAATGTTATATCATCTGAACTAACCCACGTGCCTGAGACTCCTGTTATGGAAGCGGTGGGACCTGTCGCATCAACCATAAGTTGGGTAGAAACCGCGATATCGGAGTTCCCAAAGGTATCCTCAACCCATAAACATAGCCAGTCGTTACGATCCGTGTTTACTGTTATACTTGAATCAGTTGTTGAGGAAGTGTAGTCGGACTTCGAAGTTGAACACGTCCCATCCGAATCAAAGTAATACCATTTCGTCGGAAGGCAATCAGCACCCGATGTTCCATAGCAATCCAGGGTGACAGTTAGATTACATGGGTAGGGGTCCTGATTTACTGGATGATAACACATAATACTTAAAGTACCATCAAGTAAATAACTCAAACTTGTAGGAGGAACTACTGAGTAACTGATAGTCGTGGTCGGAGCTGCCGGACCAAACTTTATTTTGGAAGAAACATCTGTTTCATAAGAACCTGGGGTTGAACTGGCTGATGCAAAACCACCGAATCTCCAGAACCACATTTCTGGGGACGTCTGAGTGGTTTCCTGGTTGCCTGCATTGTCTCTCGAGTAGTATTTAACATTATAATAAGCGGACGTGACGTCTTCTCCGAAAGTTTCCATTACAGCATCAAAAGAAATGTTAAACGGATAGGAATAGACAGTGTCCGGGTTGCATGTACTTGGGTAATCTGTGCAATTAGGAGGAGCAATACCGCCAGGCGGTCCACTGGTCGGGTAGCATATCCTTTCTAGGTCTACGCAATACATCGTGACATCGCAATCGCCTTCTGTGTCTGAACAAGCTAAAAATATTTCATCCGAACTAACCCATGTGGTGGAAACGTCTGTTATGGAAGCAACTGGAAGTGGTATGCTTGCCTTGCATTCGGCTCCGTTCCAGTAGGGCGAACTATCCGGGCAGCAGTGGGAAGTGCCGGTGATAGGACTCAGGTGACATCCGTAGTTATTCTTGGTGCAGCATTCGTCGTCGGAAGCGCATGCATCACCCTCCGCTCTCCTGCATCTTTTATTACTCTGGTATGAGATCTTGCCGGAGAAGAAAGCCTTGTTAGGATAAACTCCGTATCCGTTGCTCCGGCTAAGTTCCCCGCCGGCACAATCCTCAGGACAGTTAAATTCATCTTCACCAGGATCACAAGTTCCATCACCGCACTCTGGCGGAGGCGGTGGAGGAGGTGGTGGTGGAGCTGCCACATCCATACAGCAGCCACTTTCGCATTGACAGTCCCATCCTTCTGTGCAGGACTCTCCATACTGTCTTGGTGGTTTGCAAAAACCTCTCTCACAAACATAATTCAAATGGTTTACATCAATTCCACAAAAGGCACCGCTTGGCATGCCGTATTGACTTGCATACACGCTATAATCCTCGCAGCCGGTACAACCCCTCACAAAGCATTCATCAACATGTGTACAATCCAGACATCTATCATAAAAGTTGTCATTACTTTTCTCCTGATTGAAGCAGTAACCCCGCTCATCCATATTGAAAGCTGCACAAAAACCCAGCCCGCCACCGGTTAGTTTGCGAACACCACTCCCAGCCGGCTCCTCTTTATAAGAATCTGGATCGAGTCTATCATGTCTGGTAACCGAACAACAATCCACATACTGATTTGCCTGAGTACAATCAGCAGCCACATTATGTGCGAAAAACGAGAACAGCAAAATGGGTAAAAAAATTAAGACTAATTTAGAAGAAAGACTTCTGGCACCCACGGTATCCCCCTTATATAGATATTTATTATCAGGTTATTTAAAGTGCTACTTCCTTGAAACAAGTTTAAGGTAGATCAGAACCGAGAATATCAGAAGTAAACATATTGCAAACCAGCTCAGTCCTGGGAAATCTGCAGGCATGAATACTATTATCCCAAGGTTGTCGGAATCATCGAGCGTTGGATCCGCAATGAGTGATTGGGCATCAAGATTCAGGACATAACCTTCCGTGCCTGAAGGGAAGAGTCTCACATAAACTATTTTCTCTTCTTGGGGATTAAGGGAAACGTTGATGTCTTGTTGATCATTCTCCACGAATCTTGCATACTCTGAATCAAGCTCCAGATAAACCCTGTCAAAGGTTGCCTGGATATTCCGAACTTCTATCCCTATTATGTCAGATCTGCCCAGCCTTATATGAAGCACTCCCTTTGGAATGAAGTTTGCCAGAGGATGGTCATACATTGTGAAGGTATAGTAGTATGGTTGTGGCGGGTTCCATTCATCCTGCAGGCCCCTTTCCCCATAAACCCAATAGCTTATCTGCGTTCTACGCGGGTACGGACCTGCAGTGAGGTTTATGGAGTAAACATTGTTTCTGGTATCAGAGGTTATTCCTCCTGTCATGGGATCCGAACCAGGGGTGTGGTTGTAATAGGTAAGTGTGAAGTTCAGTATACCAACGCTGGGAGTCCTGTTTTCAGCTATTATGGTGATAATCCTGTCCGCAGAGGTTTTGCCTTCGTTTGGAATTGTGAATCCTGAAAGTGTATCTACAGCGTAGACATTCGTCAGGACAGGGATGAAAATCATTATTTTCGTATCGTTTGTTGTCTTTATTTCCTGGTTGCCTGCGATATCCGTAGCTATCGATCTGAAGTAGAAGGTGTATCTGTTGGGTGGTGCACCTACTGTTGCCTCTGCATCGAATTCTGTTGTTGTCTGGGTCGTACAGGTGTCTCCATTAACTGAAAGGTCTGCCCAGTCAGTAAGCGACAGCGTATCGTTGTATCTGTACTGGATCGTGTAACAGTCTATACCGCTCTCATTGTCGCTCCCTGTCCATGATATGTTGAATCTCACATCGGTTATGAAACTCGGGAGTGGGAGGACGTTTGAGGCCGGAAGTTCATCATCAATTCCAACGTTGCTTGCGGATTCGTTGTTCTCATTCCCTAAATTATCGATTGCTCTCACACGGAATGTGTAGAGGCCATCTTTCACTGAAGTTATACTGAACGGGGATGTCCATGTTGGGTCGTTATCGGTCATTAAAACCCATTGTCCGGGGCCTGTTGAATTTTCCCACCTGTAAAAAACTGAATCAACCCCCATAATCGAGTCAATAACAGTTGCTGTTACCGTGAAATCGGAAGTGTACCATGTGTCTGGGGTGGGGATGGTTATCGTGATGCTTGGCGGGGTCACGTCTATCGTTACGTCAACCGTAGCGTTTGCTTCATGCCCTAGCGTGTCGTTCGCTTTAACCCTTATTGTATACGTTCCATCAGCCAAACCACTTATATCAAAGTTCGCTGTGAAGAAGTCTGTTCCTGTTGTTCTCGCCATTGGAGTCCATGGTCCGTTGGTCCCACTCTCCCAACGGTAAACGACTGAATCTATGTTCGACCACGTATCCGTTGCGGTTGCATTAACAAGGAAATTTGAGTTGTGAAGGCTTCCGTCTGACGGGGAGTTGATAGTTACTACAGGTGATGACATGTCAACGGTGAAATCAAAATCTGTTTGGTTCAACGACAATTCCCAGCCTTCATTGCCAAGGAAATCTGACCATAGACCACAGTAATCCAGTGTCCATATCCCTTCGGGATCCGCTGCCTGTATCGCGTAGGAGAAAACAAGATTGCCTGAGCCCCAGTTATTGAAATATATAGCATCACCGTTCGATTTGTCCACTTTACATTCTGTTAAAATTGTGAAGCCTGATGGGTTGTTCGAGATACCGTTAATCGTTATTTGAAACGAATCTCCCAATTTATAAGAACCGGATGGTTGTGCGTATGAAGACCATGTTCCGTTAACCTCTCTTGAACTCCCTCCTGGAGTGCATGACGTGTAACTGTTGGAGCACACGGAATCATTTGCACACTTGTATGACCCTGTCCTCCCACAGTTCGAGTTTACCCATCTCCTCTCGTCCGGAGGACTAACAGCAGGAACTGAACAGTCCAAAAGGCATCCTCCGTCTGTGTAACAATTTCCCCAGTCACCATCACATATTCCTGCGATTACCAGACAGTCCTCTCCGCATTGCTTGTTCATACATGGGTGTATTCCAAACTGGAAGACACTGCTCTGCTTCACGGATTCAGTGTTCCCTGCCAAATCCGTGGAGTAAAAACATATTCTTTGGTCACACGTTTGTCCGAAGGGACAGGTTAGTGTCCCGGATGCTCCTTCTGTAAAGTCTGTAGGAGGTGTTCCGCAGGAGTCCGTGTCATTTATTATCTGATAATAGTTCTTGTCACAATTGGATCCTCCCGTATCCGTGCAGGTTAACGTGAAGTCCACGTCGGTCTGCCCCCTGAAATCCCCTCCGTTCGGATTTATTGTCGTGGTAGGAGCTGCCGTGTCCGACCAGACACCGCTAACGCATGTGGAGCCTGTCACGCTTGGGTGGTCAGCTCCGTTGGCGTAACACACGCTTTGCCAAACACAATCATTCGCTTGGTCACAGCACGCGTCATCGCTCTGACTGTCCGTGCAGGCGTATCCGTCACATTTTCTGCTTCTGTTGTATTCTCCCGAATCGTCACCGCAGCAGACAGTCGCAGCTATTTCCCCTCCTATGTTCCATCTAACAGGGCCGGCAATAGCTAAACAGGCTGCTGATCTGGCGTCTCCGCCCTCCCAAGTTCCCGCGTTACAATATGCCTTGTTAGGGATTGCAGGAGCTGAAGTTCCGCCTGAGGCCGTGCAGACATCGTTGTACGTACAATCATTGGATGCGTCACAGCATGTTGTAATTCCGTTGTTGTAATCGGTTGATGGGGAATCTGCACCCGCGGTTTCAGTTGTTCTGTATTCATTGTTGTCATCACCACAGCACACGCTTGCAGCTGTTTCGCCCCCTAGGTTCCAGTAACCTGAACCGACTATCGCGTTGCATGCGGCTTGCGCATCATCCCCACCCTGCCAAGTCCCTGAGGAGTTGCAGTAGGCCCTGTCAGGGATTGCAGGGTCGGATACCTGACCTGAAGCCTTGCAGACATCCGTATAACCATAACCACTGTAGGCACAATCATTGTCCGCATCGCAACAAGATGTGGTATCGTCCTTATAGTTTGCAGGGGCGTCCGTGCCACCTGCCTCGTTGATAACGTATTCGCTAGCATCATCACCGCAGCATTCGCTTGCGGCGGTTTCACCTCCCAGGTTCCATCCTATTCCGCCGTCCCCTGTCGTTACATCACAGCTCGCCACACAATAGGTTGAAGATTCGTCAGGGTTTTCCCACGTTCCTCCATCACAGTAGGAATTTCCAAAAACACCTGTTCCGTAACATGCGCCCGTGTCACGGCAGTTTCCGCCCCCGCCAACGCAATCCGTGTCTGCTGAACAGCATGCCTCCGTATCCGAACCGCAGCTTCCCTGATTTGAAGAATCATCACAAGTCCTTTTGTACTGGTTGTTATCGTCACCACAGCAGACGGTTGGGTCAACCTCTCCTCCAAGATTCCAGTTGCCAGAACCGACTATCGCGTTGCAGGCAGAAGTGTACTCGTCTCCTCCATACCAGGTATTGACAGCGCAGGATTCCTGACCGGTATTGCAGCACCAAGCCATGTCTGGAATTGCATCAGTGGATGCCTGGTCAGAAGCATAACATCTGTCAGGGCTCCCACCACGGCTCACGGCGCAGTCCGTGCCCGCATCACAACACGTTGTGGCGCCGTCGTTATACCCTGAAGGAAGGTCAGTCCCTCCGCCAGTTTCCGAAATCATATATTCGCTTGCATCGTCACCGCAGCAGTTGTTTGAAGCAATTTCTCCTCCAATGTTCCAACCTATACCATCATCCCCGGATGTTATATCACAGGTAGAATCGCAGTAGCCTGAGGCTTCGTCAGGGTCTTCCCAGCTTCCGGCGTCGCAGTAGGAATTTCCAAATGTTCCAGGGCCAATACACCGGCCAGAATTTCTGCAGGCTCCGCCCTGGTCAACACATTTGCTATTAGTACTACAGCAGGCTTCGGTGTCCGAACCGCAGCTTCCCTGCGCTGAAGAATCAACACACGTCCTCTTGTACTCGTCCGCATCGTCACCACAGCACTGATCGCCAGCGGAAGAGGCCTCTCCGCCCAGCTGCCAGTAACCTGTACCCATACATGTGTTACACCTGTTTTCATTGGAATCCTGGTCATACCAAACCCCAGTGACGCAGACCCCATCATGCCTGCAAGCGGCACTGCCCTGAGAAATGGGAGGATAACATCCACCATCATCTGCACAGTCATTCGCAGTGCTGCAGCATAGGATTCTGGTTCCAGAGCATGTGAAGGATTCAGGGGCATTTGTCCCTCCTATAGAACACCCGTCTATCTGAATCTCGTTGTTATCATCACCGCAACATTCTGTATCACCTGCCTGAGCGTCTCCGGTGGCCTCTCCGAACAACCTCCAGTTAACGTTCCAACTATAAGGACTGGCTTCGCATGTATTACAGTGGGATTGCTGACTGTCAAGATCTTCTGCACGAGAATCACATTTGCTGGGGTCAGCCTCCGTTCCGGCCCCTGCGCAGTAGTAATCTGTGTATGTACAATAACTTCCCGGGCAGGGGTCCGGCGGTGCTCCATTTACGATAACACGTATGGTGCATCCCGAGGGGCCGTATGTATCGCAGTTGTAATCCGTGTAAAGGCACCTGAATCCAGGGTAGCCGGTGGCGTAACGTTCCCTCAAAGTGTTGCTGTCGACGCACGCATCAGGGAAAGTCGTAATGGTAGGTGTATTCCTGCATTCGTTAATCCTTAAATTGCATCTGTCCCTTTCTCGATAGCAAACCCCTGGTATTGATGGCCAATCGCCATTATCGGTGTCCCATGCATCACAGCAGTCAGCATCCGAATCGCAATATTGCCCCAAGACCAGAGGGATGCTGGAGAAAACGATGAAAAAATAGAGCATAACAGTTAAAATCAGAACATATGTTTTAGCCATGATTTATTATTATTATAAATTCTTTATTAAGTTAAACTTCTGCTTCCCCCACTCCACAATGAGGGCGTGGAATTCCTTGTAGATTCCGACGTCCCTCGGTAAATTTTTCTCGAAATAGTTTCGAAGGCTTTCGTAGTTCCCCTTCGTTCTTATTCCGAGGTTTCGAACGAATCTCTTCGTGTAGGCATCTATCACGAAATACGGACGTTCGCAAGCATAGAGGAGGATCGAATCGCACGTCTCGAAACCTATTCCCTTCACTTCGAGCAGTTCTTCTCTTTCCACGTTCTTCCTGAAGTTTTCAAAGCTCCCGAAATCCAAGACAAATCTAGCGAACTTCTTTAAACGTTCGGCTTTCTGTTTGTAAAACCCGGAGGGTCTTATTATTTCTTCCAGTTTTTTGGTTTCTGTAGAAAGAGTGTCTTCAGGGGAGAGTATTCTATTCTTTAGAAGGTTTTCCAAAGCCCTCTCCACGTTCCTCCAGTTCGTGTTCTGCGTTAGGATCGCGCCAACGCAAACCTCCCATTCCTTCGGCCTGAAACCCCTTATCATGGGCCACCAGTTCTGTTTTCCGTATTCTTTAAGAAGTTTTTCGTATACCTTCAGCAAGTCCATGAGAATATTTTAATACCTAAAAATAAAACTTATCGCATGAATGTTTCGGTCGTGGTTTTCGATTACGGAAATACTCTCGTACTCGATCCTTTCGATAAGGTTATGAAGTTAAAGGCGAACGACTTCCAGAGAATCATAGAGAAGGAGAAATACGAGGTCAGGAGGATCAAAATCGTGAACTGCTGGACCAAGGCGAATGAGTCTGTGGAGTATCCATTCTGCGGTCATTTCTATCAGGAAATCCCCATAGTAAAAAACTTCCTGGAAAGACTTGGTGTTCTGAGAAAGGACAGGAATAGACTGGCGAATGAACTTCTTGCTGCCTACAGGGAAGGCCTGAAGATAGTTCTCAAGAAGGACAGGAGGATCAGGGGTGTTAAAGAGGTCTTGAGAGAACTGAAAAGGAGAGGGAAGAGGTTAATTGTTTTGAGTAATGACAGGGCGGACGGGGCGAGGTCTGTTTTCTCCTGGACAGGGCTTGACAGATTTTTCGAAAAGATTATTATCTCTGAAACGCTCAGAATGGAAAAGCCCGATCCCCGGATATTCAAATACCTGATCAAGATATCAGGAATGGAAAAAGATGATATAGTATACGTAGGTGATGATCCTGAGAAGGATATAAGGCCCTCGAAAGAATTGGGAATGAAATCCATATTCTTGAAACACCCCGAGAGTTTGTCGGTTCCCGGCTGGAGAAATTACAAGGTTAAGCTAGCCAAAAAACACAAGCCTGATTTTGTTATAAAAGATCTGAAAGAACTTTTAAACATCATACACTAATGATTTCTCTTCCTAACGGATCTGAAAATAGAATAGAAGAGAACGAAGAATGGAAGTATTTCGAGTCTTCCCAGTAACATGCAGATCATCAGAACGAACTTTCCTGCAGGATTAATGCCTGCTATATCTATAGTTGTCAATCCGACCGTTCCCTCGGCAGAGGCGGAAACGAAAAATGAATCTATCGGAGCGTATCCCATAAAACTCAAAATGAGGGTGGAAACAATCAGGATCAGAATGTAAATGAAGGAGAATATCGAAATTATTGTCAGCTCCTCTTCTCTTATAATCTTACTGCCGAACTTGAAAGGCACGACAGCAGAGGAAGGATAAGAAATCTTTTTGCTGAGCCAGGAAACCGCCTTACCCAGTATTCCGAATCTAACCAGTTTCAGTCCACCGGCTGTTGATCCAGCGAATGCACCTATTATCATAAGTATGGGCAAAAGTATCTTGGAGAGTTCTGGGTAGCTTGAGGTCAGTGTAAAACCACTTCCCGTCAGGGCTGAGAATGTCTGGAAAACCCCGATCCTGAAAGGCTCGAGGCCAGAAAGAAATGACAGAGAAACCAGCACTGAAAAAATTACTATTATTGCCCAAAACAAACGGACTTCACTGTTTTTCACATATTCCATAAACTTTCTTTTGAAGAGTTTGTCGTGGATAAAGAAAGAGGTTGCTCCCAGAACCATCATTAAAATCATAACTATTTCTATTAACGGGTTGTTGTAAGCTCCGATGGACTCGTTCTTTATAGAGAAGCCTCCGGTTGCGATGGAGGTGAACGCATGATTGAAGGAATCGAATAAAGGCATGCCGGCCAGAGAAAACAGGATAATTCCTGTAACAGTGTAAATAAGATAGATAATGAAGATTCTCTTTACAGTGGAGTAAACACCTGCCTCTATCCTATGTGAATGGCCCTCTGCCTTGTAGATGTAATAGGAAGACATCCCGGGAGAGGACATTAACAAAAGGAAAATAACAAGTATACCCACACCCCCTATCCATTGGGTGAGCGACCTCCAGAATAGGATAGGGAAGGGAAGGCTCTCTGGATTGACTGTTGTCAAACCCGTGGTTGTGAAACCTGAAACGGATTCAAAGAGCGAATCTATCGGACTGAGATGATCGAGGTAGGCTATTGAACCCAGAAGGGAAACAGTTACGAACGTTAAGCTTGCCAGAATCATTGCAGAGCTCAGGTCCAAGGGTTCCCTCTCGAATTTTTTATAGAGTGTCACGCCTATTGCAAAAGATATTACCGCTCCCAAGAGAAAGGGAATGTAAACATCCTCGGCAAAGATTACACTGACCGCTATGGGTAACAGCATCAGTATCGCCAGTATTCCCAGCATCAGGCCAAGATAAGAAAGAACTGATCTGAAATTCATAATTTATAATGTAATTAATGCAATAATAAATTGTGTCTGAAGGGGCTCCGTGGTTTTTGAAAGGAGAATTGGTATGAAGGGTTTCATGCATGTGGTTGAGGTAATACTCGTTGTTTTACTTATCTTTTTTGTATTCGTCCAGTTCTCTGCCATACCGAGGATCTCGACTGAATGGTCCGATGTAAAGCTCAAGCTTTTGGGGAACGATTTGCTCTCGTCCCTTGAGCTCCAGGATGTAAACTGGTTCAATGAGAGCGAGGTTAGGGACGTATTCAACAGGACTATCCCAAAAAATATAATTTACAATTTAAGGTTGGAGAACGTCATGAAACCAAAAATAAGGATAGGCTGCCTTTGTGATGATACAGAATACAATCGTTTGATTTCGATTCTCTCCCCTGGTTGGTTAACGGTGAATGAAAATAACGTAACGTTCGAGGTGGTGAAGGTCGATAATCTTACGGAGATATTCAACCTTGATTTTGATGTTTCATTTTTCTTCAGCCATCCCAACCTCACAGCGCACGAAATTCCGTTGAGGAATTTTTTAAGGTACGACAAGGGGGTGATGGAGATATTTGATCCCTTAAGAATGGATTCTGTTCAACAGAATGTTTTTGGCTTGAGGTTCAGTACACTGAATTCGAATTCGAATGCCATCGGGTTCAGTGTGGAAAGCGAGGTGACGGACAACGATATCTACTGGATACGTAAATATTTCTATCACATCCCGAAATTATACGAAAACTTTGACAACCTTAATCAGTGGACGACGAAGTCGGGAAACCCGGCGATAGCGATGTTCGGGGACGGGAACTCAGTTAACCTTCAGGGAACCGATTGCGGCTCGACGAATACCTGGATTTATTCAAACTACGACCAGTTCTATGAAGGCGAAATCAATCTGGATGTTTACATAGAAGAGGATGGTATATTCTATCTTAACTTCAGGCTAGACCCATCGACCGATGAAGCCTATCTGGCCTCTTTAAGCAATGATCCCTCTGTTGGGTATGATGCATTCTACAGGATGTCAGGCTCGACTCTCACCTACATCGGTCAAAATGCAAGTCACAACACATCGAAAGATGAATGGCACCACATGAAGGTGGTTGTTGAAGGGAATACCTTCAGGCTGTACAATGACGGTCTGCTGGTGGCCTCTGCCTCTGATCTTAACTACAACAGCCCAGGATCAATAGGGATGTTCCATGAATGCGGTGAAGCGTATGTTGACAACGTAAGAATTACATTCAAGAGAGACTATAAATTCCAGAACTTCTTGAGTGCTAATGAAAACGTCACGCAACTTGACGATGATAAAGATAAAATGTTATTGTTGCAGGAAGTAAGCACCCTCCCAGCGGCAATAGTAAACTACAAAGTGCAGGACGGAAAGGGACGAACCGTCTGGCTGTCGGGAGGAGGCGATACGACTACGGAAGAGCAGAGTATCCTGATCAAATCTCTGATGGTGTGGGCGGCAGGAAATAACTATGATGTTTTAAGGGGGGATATCAGAAGGCCTGTCGTTATCCCTTTTTACAAAACCTTTAACAAAGACATGTTACAGGAAGTGAGGATCGTTCTCAGTCTCGGACACCTTTATTAACTTTTTATTCTCTTGCCCAATATTTAATTATGAAAAACAGGAACGAGGAAACAGAGGGGATAACGAGAGTGAGAACGCCCAGAGAAAATGAAGTGATAGGAATAGTCGAGGATATGCTGGGAGGGGGAAGGTTCAGGATCAACTGCATGGACAAAAAAACAAGGATATGCAGGGTTTCTGGTAAGTTCAAGAGAAGGCAGTGGATAAGACCGGGAGATGTTGTGCTCATAAAACCCTGGGAAGTTCAGGGTGATGAGAAGGGAGACGTAATCTGGAAGTACAGGAGGGCACAGATAGACTGGCTGAAGAAAAAGGGATATCTAGAGTAATGCTTTTAAGTTTATACTATCTTTATTATTAAGATTGAATTGATATGAATGATTTTATAAAAATCCCTGAAAAAAGGAAAGGCGTGCTGATAGGGAAAGACGGTTCTGTAAAAAAGGAACTGGAAAAACTGACAAAAACAAAGATAGAGGTCGATGAGGATATCGTCATAGAGGGGGAATCCCTTAACGTCATCAAGGCCAAGGATATAATAAAGGCTATAGGAAGGGGGTTCTCACCGGAAAAGGCGTTTAAACTGCTGGACGATCAGTATCAACTGGTCGTCATAAGCCTGGGGAATGAAACTGAAAAGACCATGAAAAGGTTGCTATCAAGGGTCATAGGAAGAAAGGGACTTTGTAAAAGGAGGATAGAGATGCGAACGAGAACGGACATATCAATCTACGGCAAAACCATTTCAATAATAGGCAACTGGAAGGACGTTGAAAAGGCGGAAAAGGCAATAGAAATGGTATTGGGAGGAAAGCCCCATTCATACGTATACAAATTCCTGGAGGAAAACCAATGAATGCCGAGGACTTTGCGAGACAGCAGAGGGAGATTTCAATATCTGAATTTTTCGAGAAGAACCGTCATCTGCTGGGATATGATAACAAGGTCAAGGCCCTGCTTATGATAGTGAAGGAAGGGGTGGACAATGCCCTGGATGCAACAGAGGAAGCGAGGATACTGCCTGACATATACATAAAGGTCAAAGAAGTCGGGAGCGAAAAATACGAGATCGTGATAAAGGACAACGGACCGGGAATCGTTAAAAAACAGATACCGAGGATTTTCGGAAAACTTCTTTACGGTTCGAAGTTCCATCGTTTGAAACAAAACAGGGGGCAACAGGGTATTGGGATTTCAGCTGCCACTCTATATACCCAGTTGACAACAGGGGAACCTCTGGAAATCGTGAGCTCAACGGGTGACGGTAAAACACAAAAGTACAGAATAAAGATAAACGTGAGGAAGAACGAGCCCCTGATAATCGACAGCGGATTTGATGAAGGTGCAGAATGGAGAGGGGTTCAGCTGAGGTTTCTAACCGAAGGGGTTTACAGGGAATACAAACAGTCAATTCTGGAGTACCTGAAACAGACCGCTATTTCAAATCCACATGCAAACATAGTTTTCGATTCTCCCAGCGGAAGGTTGGAATTCAGGAGGGGTGTGAATTCCCTCCCCAAGGAACCGAAAGAGATAATGCCTCACCTGCACGGGGTAGAACTTGGGATATTGACAAGAATGCTCAGATATACGAAGGCTCGGACACTCGTCAGCTTCCTTACGAGCGAATTTACGAAGGTTGGCAGGAAGACCGCCAAGGAGATATGCGCTAAAGCTGAAATAGAGGGAATCAGGAAACCGAAAGGTATAAGAGACGAAGAAGTTCGAATGCTGATAGAGGTTGTGAAAGGCATGAAGCTTCTGAAGCCGCCCACAGACTGTCTGTCTCCTTTGGGAAACGAAACAGTTAAAGAAGGTCTTAAGAAAGAACTTAATCCGGAATGGGTTGACTCTGTCACAAGACCCCCCGAGGTCTACAGAGGGTGGCCGTTCCAGGTTGAAGTCGGTTTGGCTTACGGAGGTTCTATACAGGAACCCAAAATAATGAGGTTCGCAAACCGCGTTCCTCTGCTCTATCAACAGGGAGACTGCGCGATAACGAAGGCGTCCACTGGTGTTGAGTGGAGGAGGTACGGACTAAACGGGAGTAAAGGGATACCCGAAGAGCCGCTATCCATATTCGTTCACCTTGTCTCGGTATGGGTTCCGTTCACTTCCGAATCCAAGGAAGCCATCGCTAGTTATCCTGTAATAATAAAGGAGATTAAACTGGCGTTGCAGGAATGTGCGAGGAAGCTTGGACTTTACCTTTCCGGGAAAAGAAAACACGAACACCACAAGCAGAGAATCAGGACGTTTGAGAAATACGCGGAGGAAACGGTCAACGCCCTGTCGGAATTAACCGAGGAGGAAAGGGAAAGTATCAAGAAGGAATTCATGGAATTCATAAATTCCCATAACAATAAAATTACGGAGGAGGAGAATGGAGGAGAAAAAGAAGCTGAAATATCTGGGGAAGAACGTGCTGAACCAGGTAGAGAAGAAGGAGAACACGAAGATCGAGCTCCCCGTCAGGTCACTCTCGAACGTTTACTTCAACGAGAAAAACGGCCTGATACAGATGGGGGATAAGAGAAGCCAGAGGTATTATCTTAACGTAGCGCACACCAAGAAGTTCATGCAGACTTTACTGGTCGCAGCCGAATGCAAGAAGATAATGGACCAGAACGTTACGACCTCTATCCGTGACCTTTACTACGCCCTTAAGCGGACGATTCCCCAGACGAAGGAGAATACGTTTGAGGAGCAGGCAGAGAGCGATCCCATAATAGAGGACGTTGAAGCCATGTTGAACACGCTCAGAGAGAAACTCCATTTAAAGGCCGATCGTAAGGGGTACATGGCAGGGAGAGTCGTCCTCCATGATGCGGGGGACAGAATAAATTGTTCGAAAATGGGGAGCTCGGGGTGGGCAATCCCCAGCGATGTGGAAGAGGAAATGATAAAGTTCGATGACGTGAAGGCGAATTATGTCCTTGTTGTAGAGAAAGATGCCGTCTGGCAAAGGCTCAACGAGGACAAGTTCTGGAAGAAACAGAACTGTATAATAATCACGGGTAAAGGCCAGCCCGCTAGAGGAGCGAGAAGACTGGTCAACCGCCTACATAAGGAATACAAGCTCCCTGTGTACGTCCTGACAGATGCTGATCCATGGGGGTATTATATTTATTCTGTTATCAAGCAGGGATCGATCAACCTTTCCTTCCTTTCCGATCGATTGGGAACGCCTGACGCGAAGTTCATTGGTCTGACAACCATGGATGTTGAGAAATTCAAAATCCCTAGGAACGTTACGATCAAACTAAACAAAGGAGATGAAAAGCGAATAAAGGAGATGAGGAATTACGTTTGGTTTAAACCAAAACCCTGGCAGAACGAACTGAAGCACATGCTGAAGGCAGGACATAAACTAGAATTGGAAGCCCTGTCCGCGAAAGGGATCAAATTCATCTCTCAGAAATACCTTCCGCAGAAGATAAAGAATCAGGATTTCTTGCCATAAGTTGTATTGATACTTGTAACCGGATCCTCATCATACTTTAAAACTTTACCTCCAATCCCATATCCATCGTCATCGTTGTGTTTAGCATTCATAATTCTACTAAGCTCTTTCCTGTATCTTTTACCCACAGGTTTCACTCTGATTTTTTTCTCTTTTTTCCTCTTTTCTTCAACTGGTCTAAAAAGCGGTTTCACAGGTGATCGCATAGATGGAAAATGTGCCTGACTTTGGGGTATAAATTTAACATATTTTGGAACTTCTGAATCTTCGACCGGCCCAAACTTTAAACCTTCAACCTCTACTTTGGGATAAAACGTACTTCTAAAACTCTTTAACTTCTGTTCGTCTACTTTATCCATGAAATCATCTGGATCTTAATTATTGACCAAGGTATTTATAAACATTACTTTAGGGTAGTAAATAAAAATAAAGTTTATAAGGCAGGGAGGTGAAAGAATAAAATGGTTAAAAAAGATGCCTGGGCAGCTAAAGCAGAAATTTTCGGAGACAGGGCTCTGGAACAATTTATGAATAGTGATTTCAGTCCTCTACATATAATTGTGAAAGGTTATCGGCAGAGAGGATATAAGTGGATGGATACAGTCTCGTATATAGGCAGAGATGAATTTACCAAAAAAACTACAAATAGGGCGGGAACATTCAGTAACGATATTACTGAGAAAATTATTGTGGATAAATATAGAAAACCAAAACCTACAACACTAGAAGCACAAGTGGGGAAAAGGGGGAGACGGGTAAGAGAAATTTTGGTGGATGGTGTAGATAGAGATAAATTTGTATTTAAGACGCAGACAGTAGAAGGTATTGATAATTTTTATTACATGCTTAATGTTTCAAGAAGGGGGGAGTGTAAAAAAACACCTGATTATTCAGAGTTTAAGGGTGAGCAATTGGAGCTCCTATTCTAGTGAAATCTTTTTATTTCTGCCGACATGTAAATTCTATTATTGTCCCGGTAGCTCAGTGGTAGAGCGTTCGGCTGTTAACCGAAAGGTCGCAGGTTCAAAGAGCGTTTGACGTTCGCTAGCGAGCGTCGTTCGAAATTCCTGCCCGGGACGTTAGCTTTTTGAATCTTCCTTCCAATATCATAACATGGAACTTCTTGATGTTGTCAGCAAATATTGTGATATAAGAAGAATGAAGAGTGGCTGTAACTTCAGGGATTGCGGGAAAAAACCGGGCAAAGAGATGTTGATCTTCCAGATCAACATGGACACCAGAACGAAAAAGGACATACTTTCAATCTATCTCTGTTCTGACCACTTCAGTGAGATGGAGAAGCTTCTGGAAGTAGTGGTGAACAGATTCAAGGCAGGGAAGATGTACAGGATAAAGGGATCTGACACTGGTTTTGTGACGTATTAATTTTTAAATCATCCCAGATTTAATATTGCTTATATGGGGCAGTAGCTCAGGGGGAGAGCGCTCGGCTGAAGACCGAGGTGTCGTGGGTTCAAAGAGCGTTTGACGTTCGCTAGCGAGCGTCTGCTTGAAGCTCCCACCTGTCCCATATCTTTTTATTTTCTTTTCCAAATCACTTTTCATGAAAAAAATAAGTGAAGGTTCAGCGAACATTTTCGTTCCCTCGGAATCACTAACTAAAAAGAGTGAGACCTTTTACAACCCGGATATGGAACATCAGAGAAATGTGACCATCGCGATACTTCGGTTGTTCAGAACTGAGGAGATACTTGATCCGCTCTCTGCCACAGGAGTCCGCGGGATAAGAATTTTAAAAGAGGTTATGGGTGTTCGGAATGTTGCTTTCAACGACGTGAATCCAAAGGCTGTAAGGTTGATGGAAAAGAATTTGAAAATCAACAAGATCAAAAAATCCGAATACGAAATCCATCAAAAAGACGCCAATTCGCTGTTCCTGGAAAAAAGAAAACATGATTTCGTGGATATAGATCCCTTCGGATCGCCCATCCGATACCTGCGGAACGTAGGGTACGCTTTGCATAAGGATTCCATCCTTGGGGTTACAGCGACTGATTCCGGGGCGCTTGCAGGGAAATTTGCAAAAGCTTGTTTAAGAAGGTATGGGATTTTTGTGGGGGTAACGGACTTCCCGAAAGAGCTTGGTGTTCGTGTTCTCATAACATCGGTCCTTCAGAATCTTGCTCTTCACAATCTCACGTTTGAGCCGCTGTATTCACACGGAAACCATTACTTTCGGACAGTAGGTTTGATAAAACGCGGGGCGGATAAAAACCTTTCCAAGATTAAAATAATCTCCTATTGTCCCAAATGCCACAGCAAGATAATTGAAATACGAAGCAATTGTGATAACTGCAAGGGTGAAATGAATGTTCTAGGGCCTCTGTGGACGGGAAAAATCCAGGACAGAAGTTTTTGTAAAAAGTTGCTTTCCAAATTCGAATTTACAAAAAGGAAAGAGATCATGCTGTGTTCAGAAGAGATAGATGTCCCGTTCTATTATGATCTCCACAAGACAGCGAAATCTCTTCGAAAGAGTTCACCGAAAATAGAAAATGTCATCGAAACCCTCCGAAAGAGGGGTTTCAAAGCATCAAGAACTCATTTGTGTGCAACCGGGATTAAGACTGATGCCGGTATCAAAGAAATATTAAAAGTGAAGTAGAAAGAGGTTTTATTCCATCATTTCCTCTTCTTCCCTGACCTTTTCCTCGACCTCATCCTTTATGCCGAGCCTCTCTACAACTTCCTTGTAGCGGTTTCGGATCGTAACCTCTGTTACGCCTATCGCATCCGCAACTTCCCTTTGCGTCTTTTTCTTTCCCTCGAGAACAGCTGCTATGTACAAAGCAGCGGCCGCTACGCCTATAGGCCCCTTTCCGCTGGTGACATCGTATTTGGTTGCCTCGTCAAGTATTTTAACCGCCCGCACTTGTACCCTCTCGTCCAGGCCAAGTAAAGATCCGAACCTCGGAATGTAATCCTGCGGCTTCGCCGGAAGGATTCGGATATCCAGCTTTCGAGCGATGTATCTGTATGTTTTTCCTATGTCACGCTTGGATATGCCTGATGCCTTCGAGATCTCGTCTAACGTTCTTGGAGCCCCTTCCTCTCTGCACGTGGTATACAATAAAGCGGCTATAATAGACTCTGTTGACCTCCCTCGAACTAGCCCTTTCTCCACTGCTTTCTCATAAAGCTTCGCAACCTTCTCATGGATTGCCTGAGAAAGTGAAAGATAAGAAATCAACCTCTGAAGTTCAGAGAAAGCGAAAGAAAGATTCCGGTCTTTTGATTTTATCAGCCTTTTGTGCCACTTTGAAAGCCTGTAGTATTGAGCTCGCTTTTTCGCGGCCACCTTGAAAAGTTCGCCTCTTCCCTTTCCGATCTCTGTCGTTATACCCTGATCGTGCTTTGTAACGGTTAAGGGAGCACCTGTTCTAACCCTTCTTGATCTCTGGTTGTCATCGAATGCTCTCCATTCCTGTGTGGTGTCAATCATAGAAGAATCAATAACAAGACCGCATCGTGAACATACCATTTCTCCTCTTGAAGGATCATGTCTTAGATCGTCTGACCCACATTCAGGACATTTTTTATCCTTTTTTTCATCTTTAGGAACCATTTCACTCCCTTTAAGTGATTATATTTATCTAAACGCTAATATATTTATAATTTAGTCCTTTATAAAGATTTCTATAGTTTAGTGTATACTATTACTTTTAGACAGTGATTACAAATCATGGTAAACAATACTTATTTATGACAATAACACAATATTACTAAATTAAAGTTCTGAGGTTTTCTATGGCTGAAAAGGTGGGGGAAGTCAAGGATCTGAAGGTTGGATCTTACGTTATGATAGATGGTGAGCCCTGCAGGGTCTCTAAAATAACCAAATCCAAGCCGGGAAAACACGGATCAACGAAAGCGAGGGTCGAGGCAATGGGTGTTTTCGATAATAAGAAGAGAACCCTTCTTAAGCCAACGTCTGCCTCATGCCAGATACCAATAATCCTTAAGAAGGGGGCACAGGTCGTCTCCATAACAGGGAATCTCGCCCAACTAATGGACCTTGGAGACTATTCAATGTTCGAGTGTCACATACCCGAGGATCTGAAAGACAGGGTTCAGCCAGGGAAAGAAGTTGAATACTGGGAGATCGGGAACAGAAAAATGATCAAGCAGGTTAGGTAAGTTCTAATCCTTTTTGATGTAATATTTCTCTATCAGTTTCTTTGTCTTTTCAGGGTAAAGATAAAGATATTTTTCCGGGTTCTCCCTTATATCAGTTGAATGCAAACCCCTGAAAGGATTGCTGCCAATTATGATTCTATCCCCTTTTACAGGCAGGGTTATACCACCTGATTTCGTGTCTATGTGCGTTTCATTAGGATATTCTTTTATGTCAGTAATTTCGACGTCGTAATCGTTTACTATAAGTTTTGTCAGTTCCATTATTTTCTTATAATCTTCCATTTGTTCAAGCTTTTCTAAAACTGCATCCAGACCTACAAGAAGGTATTTGTCTCCCTCTCTTCTTTCACATTCGTTTATAATAGTTCTTCCAGTGCTTCCAGTTATTTTCTCATCAAGCGAGACTTCAACAGGGAAACTTAATGGATCCTCCTCCAGAAATGTTTTTATTATTTCTACCCTGTTTTCGAAATTTTCGGGGTCCTTTTCTTCAGGGTGATTATAAGAGGGGATCAGAAGCCCGTTATCCATTTTTAACCATCTTCCAAAATATGACATACCATGCCGATGATGCGAATGGAATGGGTTAAAAGCTCCAGGATAGATAATGATTTTATTCATATCGCTCACCTTTCTTTATACTCATTAAAAAGTAGTGATTTTTATATTTTTATTCCTTTGCCCTCTCCTCCAGTTCCTTGATCTTCTTTTCTACCGCCTCTTGGAGATCTATGTCAAAGTTCTTTGCGAGCTGGGAAAGAAGTAGGCAAACGTCAGCAATTTCTCCCGCCAGGTTTTTTCTATCGAGCTTCGCTCTCCCTGACTTCTGGTTGTAGAGTTCCCTTGCGATCTCCCCGATCTCCTCAATGGTGTGTGCGAAGATCGCTTCGTTCCCGTGATCTCCCTTGTTCCTCTCATCTATCCTTCGAATGAGATCAACCGCTTTATCCTGCATCTCCTTGATTTTCATAATTATATAAAACCGTCGAGTATAAAAATCTATATGCTTTATTTGAAGCGCACATTCAACTACGAATATCCGATAGAGGAAGCGGATGTAGTTCTAGTTGGAATCCCATGGGATTTCTCGCAGACAGGCTCTCCTACGAGATACGGTCCTCTTTTTATACGCGAAGCTTTACGGAACCTCGTTGGGTATGATCCTGAAACGAAAACGAACCCTTTCGAAGCGTTCAAGTTCTGCGATTTAGGGGATATAGAAGTCGTGCCTGGAAACTGGAAGCTCACGGAGGAAAGAATAAAGGACACGATAAAATCAATCTTTGAAGCGAACCCAAAGGTTTTCCCCGTATTCCTTGGAGGGGATCACCTGATAACTTTGGGTATACTGAATTCACTGAGACCCAGGAAGTTGACTGTGGTTGATCTCGACGCACACATGGATTTGGCAAAGGAATTTTTGGGTGAGCCCTATTCGCACTTCACATGGGCCTACCACGCCATGAAAAAATTCGAGATCAGACAAATAGGTTGTCACTCTTGGACAAAGGAAGAAGATTCGAAACGGGTAAAAAAAGATCTGAAAAACATAGAAAATCCTATATATCTGACGATAGATCTAGACGTATTACTAGCGATGGATGTTGGAACGCCGGAACCCGGAGGTATGAATTTTGAGGAAGTAACGAAAGTTCTGAAAGAGGTTTGCAGACATAAGTTAATCGGGATGGATATTGTTGAATCTGCAGCGACAAAAATAAATTCTCCGAGTGCAATAATTGCGGCAAATTTGATAAAAAAAGTTCTCGGTTTTTGTAAAAAATAAAGAAAGTTTAAATACTAATTTTGTTTTAATAATAATTGAAATAAAATTAAAAATTTTTAATTAGGAGGGTGTTAAGATGGCCAAGAAAAAGGCAAAGAGGAAAGCGAAAAAGAAGACAAAAGCAAAGAGGAAGAGAAGATAAAGATTAGACGAGTTATCCGTTTTTGATTGCGAAGAGGACTCTCAGAAGGTTTGGTTGAATTCAGTCCTCTTCGTTCTTTTTTACAATCTTGCTTGTTTTGTATCCTTTAAGAACATTCTTTATTCTTACAACCTTACAATCAATTTCTTCCTTAGTTAACATTTTATTCAGTTCCTTCTCGTTGATTTTCTGATCGTATCCCAAGACTATTACGTTGGGCTTCTCCTTCCTAACGACATTCATGAAATCTATTCGGTCACCCACAACGACCTTATCAACTATCCCCAGTTTCTCGATGTTCCTCTTCCTTATCTTTTGATCAACAATTGGATATTTCTTCGTAAGGTGGGCGGTTCTATTGTTCGCAACAACAACGATCAGGTAATTTCCGAGCTCCTTCGCCTTTTTAAGGAAAAAAACATGGCCTGGATGTACCAGATTAAAAACCCCACCAACGAGAACTTTCTTTACCATGTAACCCTTTTCGATTGATGTTTAAAATAAATTATTTTTTCAGGCTCAATGCCTCAACAGGACAGAAGTTAACGCAGATCCCGCAGTCCACGCATTTCTTGGGATCGCAGGTTAGTCCGTGTTCTGTTAGATCCAGAGCCACCTGCGGGCAAACTCCTACACATCCTCCGCAGCGCAGGCACTTGTTCTTGTCAGTTTTAACAGCCATAAAATCGCCTTTTTAATGATAAGTATAAGGCTCAGCATTTAAATATTTTTAGAGGGTGAAATCTATTTAAATAAGAAATTGAAAATTCTTAATTCTAGGTGATTTTATGGTTAAGGTTTCCGCTCCTGGGAAGGTTCATTTAATAGGGGAACATTCTGTCGTATATGGTGAACCTGCAATAATAGCTGCTATTGGAAAGAGGTGTTTCATAGAAGTTGAAAAAAGCGATAAAGTAATCATCGAGAGCAAGAATTTTGATTTTAAATTGGAATCTGATCTGGATGAAATCAACAGGCACACGGAAGAAATGGAGAAGTTATGGGAAAGGGGGGACGAAAAAAATGATTTCTCAGAAGTTTTATCAAAAACCAAGAATAGAGAAAAGGCCTTGAAGATACTTGTCGGTAAATGTTTGAAACTTGTGGAAGCTGATTCAGGAGTTTCAGTGGTGATATATTCCGAGATTCCGGCAGGAGCAGGCTTGGGTTCTTCTGCCTCAATTAACGTTGCACTCACAAAAGCTATTTCAAAACTCTATGGGAAAGATCTTTCAAATCACAAGGTAAATGACTTCGCGTATGAACTCGAAAAATTCATGCACGGAAAACCAAGCGGCGGAGATAATTCTGCATGTTGCTTCGGAGGGCTCGTGTGGTTCAAGAAGGGCGATCCCAATGTAATAGACTCTCTAAGGGAAGAAATTCCTTACAAACTCGAGAACTTCGTTCTTGTGCACACTAAAACCCCAGAAAAAACAACAGGAGAACTTGTGCAAATGGTGATGAATCTGGATCCTTCCTCGAGGGATCCAATAATAAAAAATCTTGGGGACGCCACCCTTGAAATGCGCGAGGTACTTAAAAGAAAGGATTTTAAGAGGATGAAAGAGCTGATTAATTTGGCAAATGAAAATCTCACGAAACTGGGTCTTTCAATTCCTGAAACCGAAGAAATATCAAAAGCGGTGACAGATATTGGGGGAGCTGCCAAAATGTGCGGGGCATGTTACGGAGGAACCATGCTATGTTATCATGAAGATAAAGAAAAATTAATAAAAACAATAAAGGATCTTGGTTTTGAGCCAATAGAAACAGAACTATCTGTTGAAGGAGTCAAACTGGAGGGATCCTAACCAACTCCTTTCTTCGCCATTTTTACGTCAAGAAAGTGGAGACCGGCTTCTTCCCATTCGTTCTTTATCTTTTCTGCACTTTCTTTATCGAAGGTTATAGCAAAACCGCAGTCTCCTCCACCCGCTCCAGATAGCTTTCCAGCTCCGCCGTTGTTATTCGCTATATCACTCAGTTTTTTCAGATCTGGTGTTTCGATGTTAACCCCTGACTTTTCACCAAGTTCCCTTAGGTAATCCTCGTTTTTGCTTATCAGTTCAAGTATCTTTTCCCTATTTTTCTCCTTCCATACAGGGATCAGATCACGAACAAGGTTGGCTATCTGATTGTATAACCTTTTGTATTCGTCCTGGTGTGATTTTGCCCATTCATCCAGCTGTTTTACCATTGCGGAAGTTGAAGCCGATTCTTTGGTCCATCCAACAATGAAGTTCAGATCCTCGGGGATTTCGAGTTCTTCGACCAAATAGCTTGGCCATTCCATTTCTGTGATCTCCTTAACCGACTTGCCTGATTTCAATTGTTCAAGTAGCCAGTCGGGGTCGAATCTCTTGTAAACAAATACCCCTCCAAAGGTCGAGGCAGCTACATCGAAGCCTGATCCTACCTTGCCCTGAGCAAAGTAGTGAGCAATGGTAGAAAGCTTGTAGATTACGTCCTTGGTCTCACGTGTCGATATGTCTTTCCCGTTGAAAGCAAGTAGGCTAGCGACGGCAACAACAACAGCCGCGGCCGAACTACCGAAACCTATTTTTTTAACCTCACCGTCAACCTCTATTTGTGAAAGTTCACCCCAGCTTCTTATTTTGAAAGGCTTGTATTCACCCAGATACTTCAAAGTGGTCTCAATCGCGCCTTTAATGAAAATTAGTTTTTCCCTTTGATCCTCTGTTAATTCACTCTTCCATTTCAGTTCGTCTCCGTCGAATTCTCCTTCCACATTTTCTATCTTGAAATCATCAACCGTTACGATTATCTTATCGCTATCTTCAACTCTTGCGAAAACCTTTTTGTCAACAGCTGTAACGATCCCTGGGTTTCCAACCTCTAGAACACTCCACTCACCAGACAAAAACAATTTACCTGGTGCACTAACCTCAACCATAATATCAACCTCCCTTCGCTTTAAGGTATTCCTTAAGCGATCTGGCAAAATGTTCAGTGAGCTTCATTTCTCCCTTCTCTGATTTTTCGACCAAGTCTTTGACCCGGATGAACATGGACTTGTCGGCCTCTTCCGGGTGTATTGTGAAGGGACCATTATGTTTTGCTTCAAGAACCGAGATGATTTCCTTTTCATCCCTTGCTTGGAAAGGATATTTTGTAACAAGAGAAGGTTCGATATCTACCCCTAATTCTTCTTTACACTCTCTGCGCGCGGCAACTTCGTACGTTTCCCTTGAATTCACATGGCCTGCAGCAGAAGATGTCCATTGGCCTGGATTCTGCTTTCTTGTCATTGATCTTCGCTGAATGAAAACCTCTCCTTTGGAGTTGAAAACTAAGACGTGAATTTTCCTATGGAGTTTCATACTCCCCCCGTGCGCCTCTCCTCTGGTCATCTTCCCTATCACGCTATCGTTTTCATCAATGACATCAAACATCTCTTTCTCATCATCAACTTTGTGTCTCTCTTTTTCCATATTCCTGAATTTGAGATATTCTTTAAATATCAATGGTGTTGCAATGCAGAAATCCTCTGGGTATTCCTTCATCATTCTTTTTATCTCCTCAACACCGAAAAATTTCACTTCCTCAATATCATCCTCTTCAATCTTGAAAGGACCGTCATGTTTACCCATAAAAATCATTATGAATTCCCTTTCCTTCTCTCCGTTAAAAACAATTTTCGAAATTTTCTTCAGTTTGGTCTCAACGCCTAGTTCCTCTTTAAGCTCGCGTTTCGCTGTGTTCTCATAGGTGTCTCCAGATTCCACGTGTCCTGAAGCGGCTTCTATCCATACGCCAGGATAGAGATCCTTATTCATTGATCTTTTCTGGAGAAGAACCTGATCCTTTGAATTGTAAATTACTACGTGGACTCCTCTGTGTCTAAAACGAGGGCTTGAATGGCATTCCTCCCTGGTTGCCTTTCCTATCACTTTATCATTATCGTCAACAACGTCAAAGTACTCAGTCATTCAAAGACCTCCATTAATTGTTGTTTTAAATTGTTCAGTGTCAGTACAGATATACCCATTTCCTTCGCTTTCCTCCTTTGATCTTCCGTAGAATAACCCCAGCTAGGCATTGCAAGTTTTACTCCAGAATCCTTCACAGACATCAGTTGAAAAAATAAGTCATCAATAAATAATATGTCTTTGAAGGGTATACCAAACCGTTCTGAAAGTGTTTTGATATGTACGTTCTTGTCCAGAGAAATTTCATTCCCAACAAAGTGATCTTCCGTAAAATCCAAGCCAAATTTATTTAAAAGTATAAATACTGATTTGATGTCTTTTGCTGTGCTAAAACTAAGTATATTTTCTTCTTTCAGAGATTTTATGGTTTCTATTACTCCAGGATAGGGTCTGATGAGGGAAATCCAATTATCGTAATCTAATTTCTCCATTCGCCCCCTTACTTCATAGAATTTTTTGTGAAATAAGTCTATCTTGCTTTTCCACTTTTCTATACAAGAATTCATTTGTTTTACCGAGACATTATCAGTAATCTTTCCCTCTAGAATCAATCTTATTATGACGTAATAATCTTTGGCATTTCTTATATAAGGTCTTAGATTCGTTAATTTTTCAAGAAATCCAGCATCTTTGGTTAGATCCTTCTCTTCTATCTCTTTAAAGGCCTGCAAAGCTGCAGTATTTGTTTCCTTGATGCTATCAAATATCACTCCATCAATATCGAATATGAACATTTTCATTTTCATCAGAACAAATGATCTTCAACGACCTTTGCAGGCCCTCCGATCTTGCATATGTGGGTCTCCTTCGCTACTCCCATATTTTTCAAACGCCTTTCTATTTCTTCTGCATCCTTTCCTTGGCATATAATTTTTACCTGCGGTCCGCCATCTATGGTGAAGTAACATTCCAAGCCTTCTTCTCTCCAAGAGAGAACGGCAGTTACGACTTCAATGGTTGATGGGGTCCAGTATATGATCGGCGGGCTGGTGGTCATCATAACCGCATGCATCTTTAGGCAATTCATTTCCGCTGTCTTCCCTAATAGCTTGAAGTCCTTTTTCCTTACCGCTTTCTTCACATTCTCTATATCCTTTTCGCACTCCTTTACCCACTGTGAATAATAAGGACAGTTATCTACGCTCTGTGCCATCCCTGCTCGGCTTTTGATCTTCTTCTCTGCCTTTGTCGTCACAGCCACGACCATCCTGATATCCCAGTGGTCTGGTGAGGCGATTTGTTCAGCGAATGAATCCGAACCGTCTTCCTTTTCACCCCTGTGCCAGTGAACGAATCCTCCTGCTATTGAACGCGAAGCGGATCCTGATCCTCTCCTTGAAAGTATGGAAAGCCCTCTCTCATCAAGATTGAGTCCCGCTGCCTTCGATCCTGCAAGACTTAGAGCTGCAAAACCGGAAGCAGAGGAAGCGAGTCCAGCCGCTGTCGGGAAGTTATTCTCTGAAACAACCCTTGCATGTTCCTTTACTTTAGCCATCTCACGTATAAGGTTAAGATGGTCAACTACTTCTTCATACTCTTCTCCATCCTTTAGCTCCTTTCCATTAAGAACAAAGATATCTCTATCATACTTTGAGTCGAATTCTACTGTCGTCTTAGTAAACATGCTATCCAAGGTCATGGAAACGCTTCCAGCGAATGGAAGCATCATTTTTTTGTCGCGCTTACCCCAGTATTTGGTCAAAGCGATATTCGAATTTGCGATTGCGGTTACCTTCATAATCACCACCTTCCAAGCTTAAATTTTATTTAATTTATTCATCTCCTCTTTAAAAAACTTTGCGAAATCGTTCAGAACTTCCTCTTCAACCTCTTTTTTCAGATCTTCAAATACCTTCTGAAAATTTTCTCTCTTTTTACCTGAAAAGAGAAATTCGCAAACTCTCTCTATGTTCTTTTCTATGAGTTTCAGAACAACATAATATTCTTTTTCGCTTTTCGCGAATTCCTTAAATTCATTGAATCCTAGGAAAACGAGTGTGTTTCCAAGATGGTCCACATCCTCTTCAGAAATACTCCTCCTGAAAAAACTATCCGGGTTTATCCTGTGGTAGGCATTGATGGAAACCAGAAAGCATTCATCATCATTCATTAGTTAGGATTGGATTTGAACTTTAAAAATTAGAATCCCCATTGTTCGGCGTATCTTCCTAATTCCTTGGCCATGCCCTTCCTATCCAGAACAACAACTATCTTATCCTGCTCTGCCTTTACGTAATCGTGCGGGAACGCGTATCCGCCTTTTATCAAGAATTGGTAATGAAATCCGGTATCCCATAGTTCCTGCTGTTGGTCGATATCATACCTGTCGTTAAGTCTCCACACCTGACTGTGAGGGACGCCAAACTCTTCAGCAAACGCTTTCAACTGTTTGACCTTATCTCTCGTCCTTTCCTTTCCTATTATTCCGTGACGTGGTATTAAACATTTATCGGCTTCACCGACATCGCTTGATTTGAGCTTACCGAACTGTGAATATATTTTACATAGGTGATAAGTTGATTCCTCATCCTTTGATGTAGCGAATCTAGGAACGAATCCACTAAGCAGTGTTATCCTCATTTCATCATCTTCGTATTTCTGTGTTTCCTGCAGTTTTCTTAACTCTTCTATGGATTCCGGGAAGGGTGATTGTGTGTTTGCCCATGCGTTCCAACCCCTGTTTTGCATTCTCTTCCTTTCAGCATAAAAAGCCTTATTGAATCTCACCCTTAATTCTTCTGATTCTTCTCTCCTTAAATTGAAATTCTCTATTAACGGGTCATATACAGAGGGGTTGGTTGGGTCGTTTAACATGGCATCAATTAGGGTTGGGTAATTTTCAATGACCTCGATAACAGTAAGGTAATCCTCAGCGACCTCTACGGGAGGTCTTAATTTTAGGAAAGCCTGTATTTCCCTACTTGCGGCTATGCCTTCGAAATCTTCTGGTTGTACAACTCGACCGAAAAATTTTCCTTTACCTTCCTCCATTTGTTGGTAAGCGTTAAAAGAAGTTAACCCGCACTCCCTGGCGCCATCATTGATAACTCCCTCGAAACTGCTGGCTATAACGATCACATCTTTTGGAATGTAAACGCCACCTTCTGTTAGTTCTGCCATATCCTCACTTTATCTATATTTTTAACACATTTTATTTTTAAAACTTACATATACCCGATTTAAAAATTATAAATCAAATCAAACCAATAACATTAATATGTCTTCTATCACCAGATCCCGGAAGAATGATCACATAAGGATTTGTTTAGAGAAGAATGTCGAATTTGTTAAATCGAATGGTTTCGAACATGTTGAGCTCGAGCATCGCGCGCTCCCTGAGATCGACAAGGACGAGATCGACCTGTCCACGAAATTCCTTGGAAAGAAGTTCAATTATCCCTTGTTCATAGAGGCGATGACGGGGGGGACGAAGGAAGGGGAACGGATCAACAAGAACCTCGCTAGAGCGGCGGAAGCGCTCGGGATAGGGATGGGCGTTGGATCGCAGAGGGCGATGCTGGAAGATTCGAAGCTCGCTCGAACATATTTCGTACGTGATGTGGCGAAAGGGATGTTCCTTCTCGGGAATATAGGAGCGGTTCAGCTACCGCAGTATAAATTGGAAAACATACTTTCGCTGGTTGATTCCATAAATGCGGACGGGCTGGCGATCCATTTGAACCCTGCGCAGGAACTCGCCCAGCAGGAGGGAGATCGTTCCTGGAAGAACCTCCTGAAAGAGATAGGTTACGTTTGCAAGAAGGCGAAGTTTCCTGTTATTGTGAAGGAGGTGGGGTTCGGGATATCCGGAAAGCTGTCAAAACAACTGGTTAATGCTGGCGCGAAGGCGATTGACGTTGCAGGGGCGGGAGGAACCTCCTGGGTGAAAGTCGATAGTTTTCGGACGAAGGATGATTTCTCTCATATAGAGGAATGGGGAATCCCAACAGCAGAAGCTTTGAGGGACGTGGTAAAATCAGTTAAGGTCCCTATCATCGCCTCCGGAGGAATAAGGAACGGAGCAGAGGTGGCTAAGGCGATTGCGATGGGTTCTTCGCTTGTAGGATTCGCGCTTCCCTTACTGAAGCCGGCAACAGAATCTTCGGAAGCCGTCAGAAAACATCTGGAGAAGATAATCTCACAGTTGAGGGATGCAATGTTCTTGGTTGGAGCAAGAAACATAAAGGAACTGAGAAAGGTTCGCGTGATTTACATTTAATTATTTTCTTAAAAATACGTATCTCTTTGGAGTCCACTTTCCATCCTTTCCTGAGTATCCGCATCTGGAACATACGAGCTTGTAAAGGAGTTTCTTCCCCCTCAGATTTTTTGTGTATACCCTTCGTAAAGATTTCGAACATGACGGACATTTTTTCCTTAGCCTGCCCTTCTTGGTTTCTATGGTTACTTTCAGATTTGGCAAATTCAGGGACAGCAGACGTAACCTTCTGGGGGATATCGTTAGTTTTGGGTCAACCCTTTTCAGGCTTTTGTTGACGAGTTCTGTGAATTCGATCTGGGAATTTATTTTTTTGTGCTTTTGCATGACTTCCTTCACAACGAAAACGACAACATCCTTTTTCGGAAGCTTCATTCCCTTCTTCATAACTAAAATTTGAAAAGGTATTTTTTAAGGTTTATTTTACCGTTCCTTATCTCGATTCCATCCCTTCTGAGGAGTCGAATCTTTGTTTTGACCCCTCCCTCTGCTGAATAGCCTCCAAGCGAGCCGTCAGAGCGCACGACCTTATAACACGGGATGTTAACAGGATCCTTATTCTTTTTCATCAACAAACCGACTGTTCTGGGATGGGTACCAGAGGCTTTGGCCAATTCCTTGTAGGTAGTTACCCTCCCTTTCGGAACTTTCCTGAGAAATTCGTAAACCCTTGGGATCATTTTTAACATTTTGGTTCGAAACTTATAACTTTGATCGGATTGTGCAGATCAGGGTTATGTTTAAACATAAAAACGATATATATACCAAAAACATATATATTATATAAACGTATGGGAATTAAATTTATTCTCAAAGAGTTCTTGTCATTTATAAGAATAGAGACCTGTCTCTTTGTAACCGGGATGTCCCTGTCTGGTTATCTGCTCTTCAATCTTACAGATTTCAAAATTTTTCTCCTCTTCCTTGCAATAGTATTGGGAACTGGGGCAAGCTATGCCTACAACCATCTAACAGACAGGAGGGAAGATCTCGTAAGCAACAAAATCTTGAACATCTTCGTTCTTGATGTCAATCTCGGAAGAAAAATCATTCTTATTCTTTTTCTTTCGGGCCTGTTTTTATCAATCTTTCTCTCACCTGTGTCTACGATCCTTTATTCGTTCCTTATTGTCCTGTCGCTAATTTACTCGGGATTCAGGGTAAAGGAGATGAGAATTAAAAATGTGTTCACGGGGTTCAGCATGGCCCTGACCTTTTTTATAGGAGCCGGTGTCACCGGGTTTTTGAATTTCGAAATGTTATCCTATTTTCCGTTAATCTTTCTATTCGGTTTCGCAATAAACATGCTCGGGGATATGAGGGGTTATAGGGGGGATAAATCCATAGGCATGAGAACGCTCCCGATAGTTTTCGGTTTCAGTGTAACAAAGATCGTGATTTACATAACAGCCGGGGTTTTTTTGATGTGTGTTGTGATCTTCGAATTTTCAAAACTTTATCCATTGATTCCATTCCTGTTTCTTGCCTCTTTCTACCTTCAGAAAAACAACCTGAAAGGGACGAGATTCGCTATTCTATCCTCATTCATTTGTCTGCCTGTATTAATTACGATTATGAGGATGGTGGGTGACTGAAATGTGTGTGGTTACGTTCGACTGGGAAGAGAACGATGCAATGGAGAAGGTTAAACGGTTCAGAAGGAAAAAATCATCTGTCTGGGCTGTTATAGAGGTTACGAATAACTGCAATCTAAACTGTATATGGTGCTACGCCAACTCTGGTAACAGGGCCAAGATAAAGAGGGAATACATGGGTTTAACCGATCTCAAAAAACTTGTAAGAATACTCAAGGATTCTGGGCTGAACCAGATAACCTATTCTGGTGGAGAGCCAACGGTCTATCCTAAAATACGAGAGGCTGTAAGGATTGCGAAGGATCATGATTTTGTCGTTCACATGAACACAAACGGTTTTGCCTTAACAAGGAGTTTTGCAAGGGAACTGAAATCTCTCGGTCTGTCCCAGATCCAAACCAATATAGACAGTGTAAAACCCGAAAAACATGATTACCTCCGGGGTAGGAAGGATTCCTTCTACAGAGCGGTAAGTGCATTAAAAAACGCGAATGAAATCGGAATAACCTGCGTATCGCAAACCGTCCTGACAAAGGAGAACGAAAGAGAAATAGTTGATATTTTCAAATTTGCAAGGAGTCTGGGCCTACAGAGGTGCAGGGTATGGGACATGATGCCGTCGAGTGGCTGCGCGCTAGAAAATTTCGACATCAGACCCACAAGTTACATAAAATCCCTTAAAGAGCTGACTAAATTCGCTGAGAGGACAGGAGGGAAACATATAGAGTCCGGTGAACCGTTCTTTCCATTAAACTTTAAAACGAATTTGAAGGTTTCGCATGTTCCCTGCGTTGCATCGCACGGGGTTCTCGTTAACTTCGCCTACAACGGGGATGTTTACTACTGTGTTACACAGAGGGAGCCCATGTTCAACATCTTCAGAGATCTTGATGGAAGGTTTGACGAATTTTACAAAATGAAACTCGGTGGGTTCCTGAAAAAGGCGAAACTAAATCCCAAGTGTATGGATTGCAAATTTTTCGAGAAGTGCAAGGGAGGTTGCTACACGAGGAGAAGTTATTCAAAGGAAGGGGTTGATTACTGGTGTTCCTAGGATTTCGAATAGACAATCTCAAGCAGTTTTCCGTGGTGTCTTGAACCTTTCAGCTTGAAACCCTTATCCAAAATCCACATATAACCGAGTATGGCATTGATCAGAAAAATCCAGTTATCCCTTCCCCTTTGCAATCCAAAGGGAGGATCCCTTATCTTAAAAACGATTTTTTTCTCCTTGGTCAGTATTTTTACGATCCCCCAGCCCATTGTCTGTAGGAGAATTTTTATTAATCCCAACTTCCTGGTGTCGGGTGTGTCCGCATCAACAACATTGCTGAAGAATTTATAGGAGATCTGTGAGATTCTCTTTGTCAGAATATTCTTCTCTCCAACCAAATGAAAGAGTGTGTTCTCAACAGTGTAAACTGATTTATTCCTGAAGTATATCCTGTTGCCCCTTAGCTGGAAGATGTTTCTTTCAAAGGCGTCTTTCAGGGTTAATCCTTTGATGGGTTTGAAGTAATTCAGTCTGTCGTATGTTTTCTTGTCCTTGTGTTCGGTTCTGAAGGTTTTGTTGTTAATTTTGAAAGCGTACCTGTTGAGATTCTTTGTTTGCAATACCCTGACTACATCAACACCGGAATTAAACAGTGAATTGCATATGCCCATAAAGAGGCCGACAGTGAACTGGTTTTTTCCGATAATTCCTGTTATTGCCTCTTTTCTGGTTTCTATATCCACCAGACCGTTATTCATCTTGATGTTGAAATCCTCCATGAGACCTAGATTTATCCAGACCCTTTTCATCATCCTGCTCAGAATCATTAACGGGAGTTTTTTTGCCGTGCTCGGAACGAGTTGTTCAAAATAAAGAAACATCCATCTCTGACCAATATCCATCATTTCCTTGGAGTGACCGGAGGCTTCGCATTCCCTTATATACTCTATGAATATATCTCCAAAGAAAAGGCTGTCCCTTCTTTTCTTTATCCTTAATTTGTTTACAACTCCCCCGACACCTGTTTCAAGAATGTTTTTTCTGAATAGCTCTGATATCCTCATAATTTAGATTTTTCTATATGATCTTTGTTGCCCCCAACTTCAGATCCTTATCATCTATCACAAACTCATGTGGTATCTTAGGGTCGAAATTTGCGTATCTCATTTTGTGAACTGTTACGGTTCTCATCGGTTTCTCCTCAAGTTCAAGGAATGAGAGATGGAGAACACCGTCGCACTCGAAAGATTCTCCGTTTCCCGTGTCTATGTTATCCCCTTTGGTTTCGCACAGTAGTAGTGAGCAGCCCGCGTTTTTCAGATGTCTCACCAGTTCGGAGAGGTGTAACCTGTAACATCTGTTGCTCTCTGAGAATATCAGCAGTTTGTTAACATTGTCTATGACAAGCCTGTCTATTTCCGGGTAGGAAGCGATGATGTCTATGAACTTCTTCATGGTTATGTTTTCACCCAGGGGAATGTGTTCTATCGCTAGGTTCTTCCCTATGTATTTTTCGGCATCTTTCAAACCGGTTATCCTTTTACACGCCCTCAGAAGTTCGTCCCTGGTTTCGTTGAGCGAAACAAAACAGCATTTCTCCTTTTTACGAACGCCCTCCATGAGGAATTTGAGAGCCAAGAGCGTTTTCCCTGAACCGGGTCCTCCTGACAAAAGTATTGTCGTGGTCGATGGGAATCCACCTCCTAACAGATTGTCCAGTTTTCTGATGCCTGTTGTAACCACCATCATTTCACCTCTTTGAACATGGGTATCCCAATGCTTGATCTTTTCAGTTTTATGAGAAGGTAAACCTCATCATTTATTTTGAATGTTTTTGCAGGAACCTTCTTCTCGAGATCTATTATCTCGTATTTATCCAAAATTTTCTTGGGAAGCATGATCCTGTTGCTGTTCCCGAGTTTTCCAGTTGTCAGGGGCCTGTCCAAGATGTTCGGTTGGGTTGGTACGAGCAGCAGATCCCTTGTTTCCTGGCTGAGCAGCTCGTATTCATTCCTAGAAATCTTTAAGTTCACCCGTATTTCGCCCCTTTTCATGTCAATAGAGCGGATATCAGCCATATAGTTAAATATCCAAGTAAGATATTTAAACTTTTTCATTTTTTGTTAAAAAAATACCCGAAATTGTATCATGTCCAGAGTTCAGATGGTTCGCTCTCTGTTTCCAGTACAACCCCGAATCTAGAGAAAAAGGTGTAACATTTAGGGCACAAGAACGCTTCTGGTTTCCTGTTCCATACCCTCCCTAAGGTTCCACACATAGGACACTTTTCCATAAAACATCAACTTTATCTATTAAATTAATTTATAGTTGCCAACTTTTATATTCCTTTTCTTTGCCATTTCCAAAATCTCCAGTTTTTTCTTTCTGCCGACAGTTTTTGATATAACAGCAACGTCTTCTTTCGGGTTTACATTCTCAAGGTCTTTCGCGTTCCTCACGATAACCTCTCTGTAGCCTTCCCTGTTCAGACCCCTTACGCCGGAAGGGGAGCCGTAACCGGGTCTCGGGAGCGCTCCCTTAGCTTTCTCCTGTCTTCGAAGCTTAGAGTGTATACCTCTGGGCTTTCTCCATTTCTTACCTAGCGACTTCTTTCTGAACCATTCCTGCCTCTTGAACTCAGGCTTTTTCTTCTTTATTTTCTTCCTGACCTCTAGCAGTTCCTCTTTCTCCTTCATTTTCCACCTCTATAACATACGGTTTCTTTGTTATGAAACATCCATCCTGAAAAACCCTTCTGTCGTAACCCTTCACCTTCGTAACCTCTTCTATGTGCGCTGCTGTCTGGCCAACCCTTTCTTTGTCCGCTCCCGTTACGAAGATCGTGTTCTTCTCCACATCTACCTTGACATCCTCCGGTATGGGAGCCTCCCTGGGTCTTCTTTCTCCCAAAAAGTTCTCTATCAAAAGTTTTCCTTCCTCCACTTTCATCTTTACAGGGAAGTGAGAATAAACGAGCTTCAGTTCGCTCTTCCATCCCTTTTCAACACCCAAGAACATGTTTGTTATCAGAACAGTCCATGTTCCCATTATGGCCTTGGTCTTTTTTCTCTCGATATCCGAGGTTAGAACAACCTTTCCGTTATCTATCCCCATTTTCACATTCGGATGTTTGAATTCCTTGCTTACCTCTCCCTTGCTCCCTTTGGCATAGAGTCTGCCATTTTCTATCCTGGCTTCCACGTCTTTAGGGATTGCAATTTCATTCTTTAGCATATCCGTTACCTCTAATGTGAATATCTTTAGATTTATTAAGAAGTATATTTAAGCTTATTTCTTTTTGCCCTTCTTTTTTGGTTTTTTGGCGCGGGGCTTCGAAGGTTTTTTGGCCTTTGTTTTCTTCACCTTTGGCTTTTTGGTTTTGGGTTTCGGTTTCTTGGTCTTCACCTTTTTAGCTTTTGGTTTCTTTACCGGTTTCTTTGCAGGCTTCTTCACCTTTGGCTTTTTGATTTTGGGTTTCTTTACCGGTTTCTTTGGTTTGGGTTTCTTGACGATTGCCTTTGTTTTCTCCTCCATTTTCTCTGGCTTTTCAGGTTTTGGTTTCCCCTCCGGTATTCTGCCTATCAGGTCGAAAGCCCCCGTTCCCATTGGTATTAACTGGTTCATGATTATGTTTTCCACATGACCCTTCAGAGGATCTTTCAGACCATCAACAGAAGCTGATATTATATGTTTCTTGGTCTCCTCAAAGGCCATTCGTGCGAGAACAGAGTCCTTATTCCCCGCTATTCCATACCTTCCGATGCCCATTATCTTTCCTGTGGACGTCATAAGATCGGCAAGGATTGTCACGTATCGAATATCCACCCCCAGGCCCTGTTCTTCAATCGTGCCTATGGCTTCTCTTATTATCGAATTTCGGGCTGCCTCCACGCCGAGCAGATCATAAATTTCGAAGGGGTTGTTGCTTACCGTTCTCTTGTAATCCACGCCGTCTATATCAAATACCTTCTTTAGATTCGATCCCAGCGTGGTTATGAACCACTCCCCTTTCTCATCCTTGCTGACAATTACGTGCGAAACGCCTTTCACTCCCTTTATATGGGACTCAAGTAACTTGTACTTTAACTTGTGTAAATTCACATTCTCCATCTTTTTCGAAATCCCTGTCAACTCGTTGCCCTTTACCTCGCAATCTATGTTTTTCAATTTTATGTGCTTTATGAGGCCCTTGGGTTCAAGTTCGAATTTCTTGAGTTTGTCAGAATCCAACCTACATTTAACAGTCAGGTTCACCAGATCTATCACATCGGTGAGAACGAAGTCTCTGAGCTTCACCTCTTTTATTTTTTTCGCGACCTCTATCGCCTTGGTTTCTGTTTGATAATCAGGTTTTAGGTAGATTGTCATGCTCGGGGTCTCGGGCTCCTTCTTGGCATCAAATATCTCTATGAGCCTAGGAAGACCCAAGGTAACCTGGATTCCTGCTGTTCCCGCAAAATGGTATGTACGCATCGTCATCTGCGTAGCTGGTTCAGAAAGTGATTGAGCTGTCACCACACCGACAGCTTCCTCGGGATCATATAGAGCCCTGCGGTAGAACTTTCGGACCCTCTCCATTATTTCTTTCCCATCACTATCTGATATGTTATGCTCTCTAATATAATCTTCAACATCCTTCATTATCTTTGGAGGTAATTGCGATCTCATCTCTTCACCCGTGTTTTATGTGGTCTATCCAGTTAAGGCTTCCCCAGTCCGATTTTGTCGGGTCTACACCATCCTCTCCTACACGGAACTGTACAATGTTTCCGTTGGAGTCTCTCATTGTCATATCTTCCATTACCTTTAAGTCCTGCAGCGAGTTCATGAGTCTCCTTTGCATGTAACCGGACTTTCTAGTTCGTAGGGATTTGTCCATCAGGCCTTCCCTTCCATTCATAACGTTCCAGAAAAATTCAAAAGGCGTTAGCCCCTGCTTGAATCCTCTCGCAACAAAACCATGAGCCGTCGGGGACAAATCACCTGCCTTGAAATGTGGAGTTATCCTGTTCAGGTAACCCCTGTGTATTCTTTTACCAAGGATTGTTTCCGAACCAACAACCGCAGCCATCTGCGTTGTGTTTATATTCGATCCCTTCGCACCTGACTTGGTCATGTGTATAATATCGCTCTCTTTTATGTTCTTTATCATTATGTCGCTTACCGTGTTTAGTCCCTCAGCCAAGACGGAAAGTATCTGCGTCTCCAAGGATTCTTCCGTTGTCATACCAGGCAAAACCTTTAGCTTATCTTTATTGAATTTTACAACAAGATCATTTGCCTCCTTCTGGGCATTTTCTATCTCCCTTTCTATCCTCTTTCTGACATTTGAGGGCAGATCCAAATCAGAAAGGCCTATTGAAAATCCTCTTGACATCAGATACGCAACACCCAGCCTTCCGAGGTTGTCTATGAAATTCTTGAGCTTTTCCTCATCCACCAGTCTTCTGACCTTGTTTATGATCCTTCCCTTAAAGGCTCCGACAGCATTGCTGTCCAAAACCCCTTTCTTAAGTTCACCGTTCTTGATGGAAACCCAGCAATCGTATTCACAGTTCTCCTTTGAACATGTGTCACATTCCTTGCATGAACTCGCCTTGAATTCCATGTTCAATTCCTTGGGGAGCATAACGCTAACGATTTCCTTTCCCGTTAACTTTTCTTTATCAAGCAGGTCAACATCCAGACCTGCGGCTGCAAACAGCTGGGTTGCCTCTTCCTTCGTCATGACGGTTTCTTTGTTGGTAAGAAGGTAAACACCGGAAATCTGATCAAGATCAAGTCCGACGAGAGGGCCTCCGAACCTGGGAGATATTATGTTGTTCTTTACGTCCATAATCATTGAGGCCTCCACCCTCGCTTCCTCTGATTGGAGGGCATGTATATTCATCTCGTCCCCGTCGAAATCCGCATTGTAGGGGGCACATACACTGGGGTTCATTCGGAACGTCCGGTAGGGCATTACCCTTACCTTATGAACCATCACTGAAACCCTGTGAAGTGACGGCTGACGGTTGAAAAGTACGACGTCTCCATCCTGTAGCTGTCTATCAACGCTCCATCCATTGGTAAGATTTTTTATCAGGTCTTTTTTGTTTTCCTCTGTGACCTTTATCTTTCTCCCGTCGGGTCTTGTGATGTAATTAACATCGCCCTCGCTTATCAATTCCTTTATGTTCTTGACGTTGAGAGGCGTGATTATTTCCGGTATTGTTAGCTCCGCTGCCACCTGTTCCGGAACCCCGACCTCATTTATTGACAGCGTAGGGTCTGGTGAGATAACGGTTCGGGAAGAGAAGTCGACCCTTTTACCCAGTAAATTCCCACGTATTCGTCCCTCCTTTGCCTTAAGTCTCTGTACTATTCCCTTTAACGGACGTCCTGACCTGTGTCTTGCCTGGGGTATGCCTGTCAATTCATTGTCAAAGTAGGTCGCCACGTGATACTGTGAAAGTTCCCACAGATCGTTCAGAATAAATTCCGGCGCCCCTATGTCTATATTCTCTTTAAGTGACTGGTTAATTCTTACGATATCAACCAGTTTATGCGTCAGATCATCCTCTGATCTCTCACCTGTCTCCAGCGTGATGCTTGGGCGCATGGTTACGGGTGGTATTGGGAATAACGTCAGGATTAACCACTCGGGTCTGCCTCCATTAAATCCTATCTTTTTAAGCTCCCCGTTTGGCATCCTCTCAAACCATTCCCTTATTTGGGACGGACTTAACTCATCCTTACCATGGTAATAGGTATAAGGTTTTACGAAACTCAGTTTTTTCCCTTGCCTGCCGCAGTGCGGACATTTCTTCAGGGGACTTTTCGAAACATGATCCAGGGATTTTGGATCCCTGTTAAGCAGTCTCCCGCATTTGCTGCACGTGGCCTTAAGTAACTGGTATATGTATTTGGTGTAGAGAACGTGAACGACAGGCCTTGCCAGCTCAAGGTAACCGAAGTGTCCTGGACAGTCTCCAATCGTTCCTCCGCACGTTCTGCAGCGAAGTCCGGGGTCCACGACACCCATCCTGGGATCCATCACACCCCCGTCCACCGGGTAACCGTCCGCATCATAGAGATCGGAGGTGACAATCCGAACCGTGGCTAAGGATTTTATTAAACTGGGCGAGAGTATTCCAAATTCCATTGAACTTATTTTTGAGGTATTCATATTTCCACCACGTTCAGCCTCGGATACATACAACTTGATTTGAGTTCATCAAGCGTTAGTTTGAAGGCGTAAGATGTGTTAACCCAGAGTACCTTCGAATCTTTGCACAGGGGACATGATGTCTTGTTTTTGTTTTTGTCGTATATTGCTATCAGGCCGCATGATTTACATATTGGTATGTTTGTCTCGTCCGATGAAAATCTTTCCTTGAGCGTTAAGGCAGCTCCATGCCCTACGAGACATTGCTGTTCCATCTCTCCAAGCCTTAGGCCGCCTCTCTTTGACCGGCCTTCGGTTGGCTGCCTGGTTAACAGGGTCACCGGACCCTTTGAACGGGCATGTATCTTGTCAGCAACCATGTGATCAAGTTTCATGTAGTAGGCCGGTCCGGTGAAAATCATAACCTTGTAAACCTTGCCCGTTCTGCCATCATACAGGGTTTCCTTTCCGTCGTCCCTGAAACCCAGTTTGTTCAGTCCCTTTCTTACGAAATCTTCCTTGATCCCGCTGAATGAGGAACCATCAATCTTTTCTCCATTCAGCGCCCCGAATTTCGCAACCAAAGTCTCCAAAAGCTGGCTGACTGTCATCCTTGAAGGAATACCATGCGGGTTGAAAATTATGTCAGGGACAACCCCGTCCCTTGTGAATGGCATATCTTCGTGGGGAACGAGTAGGGCCGTCACTCCCTTTTGCCCGTGCCTGGTCGCGAACTTATCTCCAAGTTCCGGGATTCTTTCATCCCTTATCCTTATCTTGAACAGCTGTTCTCCGTTTGCTGTTTCGGTTATCAGAACCTTATCTATAACACCCCTTTCGCCATAACGAACGGTTATGGAAGACTCCCTCTTGTTCTCTATATCCGTCGTGAAATCCCCTCCTGTCAAGAAACGGAGAGGTGAGGTCTTGCCTATTAAAACAGAATCAGATTCGACTACGGTTTCCGGGTTTATTATCCCGTCTTCAGGTATGTCTTTGTATGATTCATCACCTCTGTAGCCCTTTATTCCTGGTTCGGGTACGCTTATTATATCCTCCTGTCCTCCCCAGTAGCGCTTTCGAAGGGTTTCGTAAGTTCTGAAGTAGAAGGATCTGAACATCCCTCTTTCCAGGGATGATTTGTTTATGACCACGGCATCGTTAAGGTTAAATCCATCCCAGCACATTACTGCAACAACGATATTCTGCCCATAAGGATGTTGTTTAAGAATGCGATCGGTCTTTGTTTCCACCATGGGAGCTTGAGAATAGGTCAGGATGTTGAACTTCGTATCAGTTCTTATCAGGAAATTATCCACAGGTGCCCCTATCGCCTGTCCCACCATCTTGGATCCGTAGTTGACCCTGTCCCCTCTGTTGTACTCGGCGAAGGGAGTGAGACTTGCCGAAATGCCAAGGATGAGTATGGGGTTTAACTCCAGGTGCGTATGCTCCCTTGTTAGCTCCTTCGGACCTATGGCTATGTAGGCGTTTTCCTCCTCCTCCGCATCCACATATTCTATTATGCCGTGTTTCAACAGGTAGTTCCATGTTATTTTACCTGCCTCCAATTTACGTATGTGATCATTCGTGATCTTCGGTTTCCCGTTCTCCACAATTATGAGAGGCCTCCTTGCTCTGCCCGAATCCGTATTTATCNNTTCTCTTTTTCTTTATGCTCTTTGTAAACTCTTCTGGTTTGCCCGTGACCCCTATGAAATCTCCATTGAAGTATATGTCAACCTTTTCTTTCAGTTCTCTCTTCACTTTGGCCTTTTTTGTCTTCTTTCTTTTCATTAAATCCCCTTTGACTGCAAAACACTGATAAATTCCTTTTCCCTCTTTTCCGAGATACCTGGCGTTATTTCAGTTAGGAGAGCTAGATGTTTTCTCAGACCTATTGAAGAACCTTCAGGTGTCTCGGCAGGGCACAGTCTTCCCCACTCGGTTGGGTGTATCTGCCTCGCAAGGAAATGCTCTTGCGTTGAGGTTAAAGGAGAAAGTACGGATCGTAAATGGGATATTGTTTTTATGTAAGAACTTCTGTCCAGCCTCTGCGAAACGCCCGTTCTGCCTCCAATCCAAGTTCCCGTCGCTAGCGAGGAAAGGATCTGTTTCGTAACGGTATTCGCCTCTATTATCGACTGGACTGAAGGGAACTTCCCGCGCTTGACCAATTTCTGGTAGTTGTACGTCATTTTAGCTATCAACCCCCACCTGCCCAAGAGTATTGATCTGAAGAGCTGTTCAAAGAGCTCTCCTGACATTAACAAGCGCTTGTTGGAATAGTGATCTATGTCATCGTCAGGAGAAAAACCAAGCTTGACTGAGATGCATTTCCTTATGGTTCTTGCCAGATATTTGTCCTTTCTCAATCTGTCACCAACTTCCTGTCCCAAGTGCGGAAGCAGATAACGATCGAGAATCTGGCTGACCCTTTCCTTGACGTAGTCCTTCGAGACCTTCAGTTTCCTTCCTATGAAATCAAATGCCTCCTCAGCCGTTATCACATCGGTTTCGTAAAGATTCGTATAGAATTCATTCAGAATCCTTTCATTCTTTGATATCAGTGAACATAATTCCTTGTCATTCTCCATGCCAAGGGCCTTCAGCAAAACCACAATCGGAAGTTTTTTGATATTCGCAAAGGATATTGTCATCTCCCCATCGGGCTTCATCTCTATGAGATGCCTCTGCTTGAATCCTGATCTTTCGGAGTTTATCCTTACCGTTACTCCTCCTTCTCCGCCTTTTTCAAATATAGGTTTGTTGGAAGCGATTTCCTCTATCAGAACTAGGACTCTCTCTGTCCCGTTGATCACAAAGTAACCTCCCGGATCGGCAGGATCTTCTCCAACATCAATCGTCTTGTTATCATCCAAACCCGAAAGCATACAGATTTTTGATCTTATCATTATGGGCAAATCCCCCACGTGGACCTTCTCTGATTTTTCCTGTACACCGTTGAACACGGGGGTTATCGTTACGTATACAGGCGCCATGTACGTTAGGTTTCTAATCCTCGCCTCGTTAGGATATATTCTCCTTGCAGAACCATCAGCCTCGTTAACCATCGGCTTTCCTATCTCCACCTCTCCGAATTTCAGTTTCAGATCCTCTGTCTCCTGAACAACCCTGACCGTCCCCACTTCGTTTATTATTTTCTGTAAACCAAAATCAGTGAAATTGTTGAAAGACTCTATCTGATACCTTACCCATTCCTTCTCCTCTTCAAAGCTCTTAATGAGCGTCACGAAAGACATACCTACCAACTACATTACTCCAAAAAATTCACTCTCTTTCAACAATTCTGTAATAAAGAGCCTGACCACTTACATCTGAAGATCGTGCTATCTCTAGTACGTCTCCTGTTTTTGCATTCAACTTTTTCACGACGGGATCGGATTCCAAAACTTTCGGAAGCTTTTGTTCTGTTGTTTTAAACCTTTCCAAAATCTGTTTCTTTTCTTCTTTCGAAAGAATTTTGAATTTTGGAACCAAATCGTGTTCAAGTATACTGATCGATCTGACCACCCTTTTAACTCTCCTGGCTAAACAGCCGATCGGAGTTAACAGATTTCCGGTAATTTAAAATATATTCTAGTTAAGTTAAATACTTTACTCAAATATTTAAAGTTTTCGGTCAATTTGGTGAAAAAAGACCTTTTCTTATGTTTAAATGGGCCCGACGGGAATTTCGAATAGACGCAGGTTAAACCTGCGTCAAACGCTCTTCGAACCCGCGACACCCAGATATCTCACAATCACAAGGCCTTAGCCTTCATAATATCTGGTTTCGAGCGACGTTCGCTAGCGAACGTCATTCGTTCTTAAGAGTCTGGTGCTCTACCAACTGAGCTACGGGCCCATAATTGAAAATTAATAATCCATTCTAATTTAAATATGTTCATAATTCCTCAGCAACAGAACTAATAATGTTTTTTATTGCTTTCTTCCCGCTCTTTAGAACAGGTTCACCATGACCAGGCAGTATCATTTCAACATCCAGCGTCGCTAGCTTTTCTATTGATTTTTCAAGATCTTCCTCACTGCCTCCGGGAAGATCGGTCCTCCCCACGCCATCGGAAAAAATCGTGTCTCCGGATATCATGATCTTGTCTTTTTTATCGAACAGGCAGATCGAACCCGGGGTGTGTCCGGGTGTGTGCAAAATATTGAATCCGAACGCTTCATCCCCTTCCTTCAGCTTCCTTTCCACCTTCATAGGACGCATGTTTCCATTGAAATAGAGGGCATTGCTCATCTCTCCGTCCCCCTTCTCAAGCACGCCAGCGTCACCCTCGTGTATGTGGACCTTCGCATTCTTGAAGAAGCCGTTGCCTCCTATATGATCCCAGTGCATGTGGGTGTTCACGATGTTCTTTATGTTATCGAAATCTAGCTTAAGTTTCTTGAATATCTCATAAAGGCGGACGAAGTTGGATCCGGTCCCGGAATCAATTATCGTGTCTCCGTTAAGAAGGTAGATGTTTGAGTCCAGATCAGACAATCTGATCATGGTAATTCTGCTGTTAATTTTTTTGACTAACTCCAACCCCATATTATAAATTTGTTTGTAAAAGGATTTAAAGGAATATTGAAAGTTAATCCAATAATTTAAACCTACTTTGTTCCATAAACGAGAATTACAGCATGAACTTCAAAAGAATTTCCAGTATTATTATGAATATCGCGATCCCTATTACATGTTCTGGTTTTAACTTTATCTGTTCCTCCGATTCCTCGAAGTAACGGATTAATCCAGCGGTTGACTGCGGCATCATTGCCTTTGGTTTTTTCATGCTATCACATTATAATTCTAGTTATGATTTTAAATAATTAATACTTCATCTTCTGTTGGTATTCTACTTTAACCTGATATTCGTTCTTTGTATCATACTCGTCTCTGAGGCCTCCGAACACATTGACTTCGTATTTCTCTTCCTCCTCGATTTCTTCCTCTGCCCTTTCCTTTTTTATCACAACCTCGAACATGTCGTATGGCTTACCTATGTCAGATTTTACCAAGGTGGAAGTTCCGAATCTCCAGACCTCCTCGCCGCTTTCGGAATCCACGCAATACAAATGGCAGTCCATTGATCCGAAATAGATCTTCCCATCCACGTAGAGCGGTTCTGTGTAGTTGCCTCCGGATGTCCGAATTCTCCAGATTTCTTTCCCCTTTAGATCCAAACAATAGAAATCTCCATCCTCGTTCCCGAAATAAATTCTTTGGTTACGAACCACCACCTGCACGACTATGCTCCCTGTCTCGAAACGCCATATCTCCTTCCCCTTTTTCGCATCAAGGCAGTAGACTGTCCCGTCCCTGCAGCCTGAATATATTCTTCCTTCGTGAAAGAAAGGCGCGCCTGAATTTCCGTATTTACCGGTCCTGAACCTCCAGACCTCCTTTCCCGTTTCTATGTTAATTGCATAAATGTTGGAATCAAAGGAAGCCACATAAATGGTTTTCCCGTGAATCTGGTAGGGATTATCTGTCAGTATTTCATCCCCTGTCCTGAACCTCCATATAACCTCTGCTGATTTTTTGTCAACGCAGTAAATGTAATTATCGTAAGAACCGAAGAAAAGCCTGTTTCCAAGTATGGTGACTGGTGTTGCTATGGGGCCGCCTGTCTTGAACCTCCATATCTCCTTGCCGTTAGAAACATCCAAGGCATAGATGAAACCGTCCTTTGATCCGAAATATACGATTCTGCCGTCAACATTTCCCTGCATGCCTATCTTATCGCCTGTCTCGAAGACCCAGGCTATTTTGCCCGTTCTCTTGTTCATGGCGTAGAATTTTTGGTCGAGCGTCCCGATCATCAAAAGATCTTTCCAGAAAACGGGATTACAGAATATTATTATGCCACCCAGCTTGGTTCTCCACGTCTCCTTCCCCGTCTTCGGGTTCACAGCGTAAACATTCTGATCCATTGAACCAAAGTAAAGAATCCCGTCAGCGATCTTCGGGGAAGATGCAACAGACCCCCCAAAGGTCGCATTCCAGCCTCTGACAAAGGTTCTGGTCTTCCTGAACTCGAACTCCTCCAGCTCAAGATTGAAACTTCCGAATTGCAAATCCATACTAAAGATTTGAGAAAAAGATTAAAATGTTGTGCTGGGCGTAGCCCATTTTCTGTCATCCCGCGGGATTTGACTCCCGAACAGGGTGATAGCATTTTTCTGACTCACGCATACGCGCTTTCATCCGTGCGGCACAAACTATTTCACCCTTTCGCTCCTTCCACGTTCATCCTTCGGAATCATCGCTCCAGAGCGAAGGTTTATTTCTGCGTTCGTGCATATCCTCTCGGACATCGCCTCTCGACAACGCATTTGCCATGATCTGGCCGGATGTATGGAACTTACCTCCCCGAGTCGCCTCAGGGCAAGCTATCTGCCCAGCTCAACAAGTTTTCTTTGTTTTTGGGTTTAAAAAGGTTAATTTTAGAAGAATTGGGTCAAAAGAACGCCTATTATTATCAAAATCATGCCCAGGATTTTTTGAATTAGCGAACTGGTATCGAATCTCTCTTTCATTATATGAGGATAGAACCTTGTGAACAGTAAGGCAAGGAAAAAGACGAAAATCATCTGGACGTTCTCGGATGCCTGGACAAGGGAAATCGGACCTAATTTTACTGCGAAATAATAGCTTGCGGAGGCGATAATGGAAATTATTATATTGGTAGAAATAATAGTCCAGTCCCTCTTATTGATCTTACCGTAATAATGTCTGAACCTGCTCCTGATTTTCCCTGAAAATAACATCGACAACGTTGCAAATATCCCGAAAATCCATATCCACATGAAGGTATCCCAGTAATTAACATAGCCCAGAACGAATTTTGTGATTACATAAGACGCCGAAAACAGCAGGCTGGCAATCATTACAAACCAGAAGACTCTCCCAATTCTGAACAATCCGGAGGTTCTTCTGATTGATATCACAAAACCCCCGAGAATCAGTATCAGGAAACCGAGATAATCCATCCCTGTAAGTCTCTCCCCCAACGTAAAAAATGCGATGAACAACGTGAATATCGGAATGAACTGGAAAAGCGGGATGGATACTGATATCTCCTCTACCTCCACGGCTTTGTAATAGGTTATTATGGCCAGAATCATCAATATTGCACTCACGAATATTAGAAAAAAGAGATCGAGGCTCGGGACTCCTATGTTTAAAATAGGGATCAGGATAATTATGGGAATTAGAGAAGCTATTCTGAAAAAGATAAGCAGTATCAGTGGACTTTTGACCCTCTTGTCTACAAGATACTTGTCCATCACGTTCGTAATGCTCCACAAGAAAGTGGCGAGAATGACGAAATATATCCAGCTCATCTATATATTTTCGGCTAAATTGTTAAAAAATAAAAACAAGCACCAAGATCCTTTGACCAGGACTTAACAGAGTTTTACTGGTCCTGATTCTTGGGGCTTAACAGCCTTACCTTTTGGCCGGATCCTGGAACTCTTGATTAAAAATTGGAAATAAGCTTTTTAAGTATTTCCGTGGGGAAACATAGATTTTGGGAAATATACATGCCGGAGGATTTTGGGACACCCTCATATATATACAAGTTTCAACTTACTTTCAAGTAGACGGAGGTGTTAATATAAAGTTAAAGAAAAAGGGAAGTCTTGCCAAATCACAACAGGGGGATCTTCTCCTCGTGGACGAAAACAAAAAGGCGTACAAGGTTGACGAGGTTGTTGTGCTCATATGGACCATGTGCGACGGAAAACACGATGGCAAGGAGATAGTCAAGGAGTTCTGTCTGAGGATTGGTGATAAGGCACCCAAAGAGGAAATAGAGAAGGCAGTTTTGGACATAACCCAGAAGCTTGAAAAGCTTGATCTTATTGAAAAGGCGGGAGCCGCCAAAAAGGAAGCCAAAAAACCGAAAAAACCCGCGAAAAAGAAGAAGAAAAGGTAGATATAGCTTGGGCTAATCGAATGTGATTTTCCATAGCTTCGTATTTCTTTGGTCAACCAAGAAGTAAGCGATAGCTACTGGTTTTTGATTAACCTTTTTGGATAAAAAGGTTAGGCGAGTTGTCCTTTTAACTAGGATCTGTCAGGGGATTGGGTAACGTGGGCTGAATACCTCGCCGAAGCTTGGTACTTACACCCCGTTTCCATCAACCTTGTCGTCTACAAGACCTTCCTCGGCGCGCCGATACTCGCGTATCAGTTTGCCGAATGGTTACCTATTTTCAGGAGAGGCTTCGGGCTTAGTTAAGCCGAGCGAATTGATCTACAGGAACTATCGCTCCTGTGCTCGAATGCTTTCAGCCCTTATCCTCAATGGCGTAGCTACCCGGCGATGTATGCGCAACCGGTACACCAGAGGCCACAACGCAGTGTTCCTTTCGTACTGACTGCATTTTCCCCTCAGGTAACCAACACCTTCAGTAGATATAGACCGTACTGGCTCGCACCGTACTTAACCCAGCTAACGTGGCTCTTTGATGGGTGAACACCCCCACCCTTGGACGCTGCTGCACGTCCAGGAAGAGCCGAGCCGACGGCGGAGAAGCAACGAACGCGGTCGATTTGACCCTTTCGCTTCTCGATGTATTGTCATCGCTACGCTAGCGTAGCTCAACAGCCAATCAGGTTCTACTATAGAGTGTTATCTATCCTGACTGTAGTGAACGAGAACGGAAGTATGGACTCTCACGCGTCACGACTCCATTTTAGGGGCTGGTTAGAAAATAATCATTATAATCATTATACCTACACCTTGACCATGTTACCTCTACCTAAAGCACGGATATCCGATCCTTTAGGAAGGTCTCAGCATAGGGAACCAATATCGGGAAAGTTTCTAACCAACTATCCCCGAGGTAACTTATCCAGACGGTGGAGCTTCAAACAAAAATTTTAATCTCTTGGACTTTTCTAGATTTAGAAAAGTAAAATTTTCATGAAATTTACTCAGATTTTCTTTGCCATAAATTGGTAGTCTGTGTGTCGATATTTTTCCACATTTAATCCCGAAATTTTCAAGGAATTTTTTCACAAATTCCAAGGATTTCGGATCTTTTTGTGTGAAATCTATTTGGTATCTTTTCGTATTTTTATGTGGAACGTGTCCTTCTGCATCAAAAAACCCTTCAATATATGATTTCTGAATTTCCAAAGGAGCAGTTTTTATGATTTCTGGAACATCTTTGTGCATGTTGTTTTCGAACAAGATTTTCATCAAACTGAATAACGGTTTCGATGAAATTTCAAGATAAGCCACATCAAATTTTTTGTTGTATCTCAAATGCATTTCTGTTTCGAATAATTTACTAAAAATTTCTTTCACGCTGCTTATCCATTTTGCATCGGCAGTGTCATAAAGTCTTACGAAGTGTTTTCCTCTTGATTTTATGAGGCTCCCATCTCTCATTGCTCCCATCAAATATGCTAAATCTTTGCTGAATTTTTCTGGTATTCTTATTTTAGAATGCGCTGAACCTGTTCCTGATTTTATGTATTTAACATTTTTCAGTAAATTTCTGTATTTCTTGGAGATGAAATGCAAGGGAAATGAATTCAATCTTCTCCATTTGTACATTTGATGTTTTTCTATCTTGATATTTCCAAGTAGTTCCTGCTGTACTTCTATCCTAATTTCAAGATTTAGCATTTTTTCAAGGATTTCTTGAATGCTGAAATTTTGAAATTTCATGATTAATTGTTTGTGAGGCGTCCTTATCTACTTTTCGTGTCGAAAGACCGAAAAGGAGAATATTGGACGCCGATTAAGAAGCTCCCCGTTTTCTGTCAGAGCTGGCTCCCAGCTAATGGAGACACAGCGGATCGCTAGACCACGCTTTCGCGTTAGGATCCTTTGCTCTGCGGGATCCTATCAGGCTGCCTTTTGCTCTTGCACTCTAATCGAGATTTCTGACCTCGATGAGGCAACCTTAGGGCGCCCTTGATAGCAAGCGGACGTAGGCTTCGCCTGCGTCAATCGTCTCTTGTCAAGGGCGTACCGCCCCAGCCAAACTGCCCATCAACTGCTGTCCCCGTCTTCCGAAGGAAGCAGATGAAATCTGCTTCACTCGTCTAAAGGTAAGCGATATGTTAACAGTAGGGTAGTGTTACATTGGCGCCTTCCCCAAACCCGAAGACTTGGGTGCGATGCTCCTACCTACGCTATGCAACCATCAACATACCGCAACAGCAGACTGCAGTAAAGCTCTACGGGGTCTTCTCGTCCCACTGAAGGACTCCGGAATATTCGCCGGACATTAATTTCACTAGGTATCGGGTTAAGACAGCGGGGATCTCGTTAAGCCCTTCATGCAGGCCGACAATTAATCGGCAAGGGATTACGCTACCTTAAGACGGTCAGAGTTACCGCCGCCGTTTACCGGGGCTTGGCTCGCTATTCACGAGTTTAACACACCGGCACTGGGCAGGCCTCAGGAGCTATACAAATCGTTTCCGACTAGCAGCCCCCTACGTTTGTTAACGACGTTCTTTCTAGTTGAGGTCTTTCTTTCAAGAAAGAAGTCATTGTTAAACAGTCGGACCCCCCTGGTCACTGCGACCTACTGGTCCTGGTTTAACCAGAGCAGTAGGCACCCCTTTATGGCGAAAGAGTGGAACAAGTTCCACTCAACCTATACCAAAGATACGGGGCCAATTTGCCGAATTCCTTAACCCGACTTCTCCTAACACACCTTCACCTTTTCAGCAAGGGACACCAGTAACGGTTCTCGGTACGGCCATGAAAGATCCATTCCGATCCCCTTTTCACCGGTTCCAGGAATCGACCAAACGAGCATACACCCGCTATTTCTGACTTCGCCTATTTCTCACCATTACGGTACTCCATAGGTTTCATCAGTTAACCACCGAGATGGTTGGTTTATCCCGAAACGTCAGGAACCGGACTTGTGTCGCCACAAGTACTTTCAAGGTACAGGAATATTAACCTGTTTCCCTTTCGACAAGCTCCAGTTAGGACTTGCCTTAGGACCGACTAACCCTCAGCTGAATCGACAAACTTACGCTGTTTCCAACGTTAAGCTCTTAATCGTTGCTGAGGAACCCTAGCCCTTAAGGTGGTGGAGATTCTCACTCCACTAGTGCTGCTACTATCGGCAAGATTCTTATTCCTGCAAGGTCCACCCAGGCTCACGCCCAGACTTCTGCCCTAGCAGGACACCTCCCTACGCTATTCCTTTCGGAATCTAAGGTCTCGGTACCAGGCTTAGTCCCGTCCATCTTCAAGGCCCCCAACCTAGATAGGTGAGCTATTTTGCGGTCAAGACGTCATGATTTGAATTTGATCGACGTCAAGACTTACGCACTCGTTAAATGATGGCTGCTTCTAAGCCAACATCCCTATTGTCTATGGTTGAAGACACTTTTCCTCACTTAGCCTGAATTCCTCGACCGACGGCTTAATCCAATCTGTCCAAGCCGTCAATCTTTTAGGGACCTTAACCCTAGTCTGGGTTCTTTCCCTTTCGGATACCGAGCTTACCCCGGCATCCCCACTCCAGCCTTCTACGGTGGCAGTAGATTCCGAGTTTGACAGGACAACTGGAGATTTCTCCCCTTGGTTACCCAATCAGTATCTATACCCTACTGTCTACCTCCGGCCAGGCTGTGCTTAGACACATTTCGAGAGGAACCCGCTATCGCTGAACTCGATTAGCGTTGACGAACCGATGGCTTAAAGCTAAAGCCAAGCCATCAACCCTTTTTCACTCCTAGCCCCAGGTCACCTAAGCGATTTGAATCTCAGCAATAGTAGCGGGCTTCCATCCAGGTTTCCCTGGACTTCACCCTGCCCAAGGCTAGATCGTCCAGCTTCAGGTCTTACCCCTGTGACTGTAGGCGCTTTCACACCCGCCTGCCTCAAACTTGCGCAGGTCTCGCTTTCGCTTAGGCTTCCTTGCGTTAGCCTCGCCACAGAGATAAACTCCTTGCCGCGTGTTT
>JABAOH010120064.1_pt1 | contig 53344 bp, 48 predicted proteins | sample 7062181 | NCBI WGS metagenome assembly JABAOH01 (sample SAMN14538630, study PRJNA623070) | marine sediment metagenome | biome: marine biome [ENVO:00000428]; feature: marine pelagic biome [ENVO:01000023]; material: deep marine sediment [ENVO:00002113]; isolation source: pool of 5 deep marine... | reverse complement strand
ATTAAATGATAAGAATCACTTTGACAGCATTTCTTTTTTTCCTGGTTTCCTCCGCAGGGTTCGCCCAGGACAGGAATTCCGAGCACGCGAGAAAAACGCTCGAAATATACCGGACGATCGTCGAGGTCGACACGTCGAAGCTTCGTGACAATACGAAAAAGGTTGCCGAGTATCTCGCCGGCGAATTGATTGCTGCCGGTTTCCCGCCCGCGGATGTCGAAGTCGTCTACAGGCCGCCTTTCGGCGCATTGATAGCGAAATATCGCGGCGCGCTGGGCTCGGACAGCAAGCCGATTCTGCTGCTGGGTCACATGGACGTAGTGGAAGCGAACGAAGAAGACTGGGAACGGCCACCTTTCAAGCTGACGCAGGATGACAGGTTCTTTTATGCGCGAGGCACGATCGACAACAAGTTCGGTATCGCGCAGCTGACCTCGACCTTCATCCGGCTCAAGAAGGAAGGCTTCGTGCCTGACCGCGACCTCATCATCGCTTTTTCTGGAGACGAGGAAAGCGGTATGACGACCACGCGCTATCTCGCCAATGAGCGGCCCGATCTTTCGGTCGCCGAGTTCGCGCTGAATTCGGATGCCGGTGGCGGCAAGCTGGATGACAGTGGCAAGGCGATTGCCTATGGCATACAGGCGGCAGAAAAAATCTATGCGACATGGAACGTCACAGCCCGTAATCCCGGTGGCCACAGTTCCCGGCCCAGGCCCGACAACGCCATTTACGATCTTGCCGACGCCATCCGGCGCATACAGGCACACCAGTTTCCGGTGCAATGGAGCGAAATGACGCGTGAATACTTCCGGTCGACGGGCAGGCGGCTGGGCGGCGAAATAGGCGAGGTCATGCTGCGTTTCGCAGAGAACCCGGAAGACCGGTCGGCATCCGACCGACTCGCCGCGGAAGGATCTTATGTCGGTACAACACGGACGACCTGCGTCACGACGATGCTGTCAGCCGGGCACGCGGAGAATGCCTTGCCTCAGTCCGCCACTGCTACCGTCAACTGCCGAATCTTTCCGGGCACCTCTGCGGCTGAAGTCGAAAACGTATTGAAAAACGTCGTCGCCAACGAGGCGCTCGAGTTCGAGTTACTCGACGAGGTTACGGAAAGCCCGGTTTCGGAACTGCGCGAAGACGTCACCGCGGCGGTGGCAAAAGCCGTGCGCGGCCGCTATGAGGACCTGCCAATCATTCCCTATATGTCATCCGGAGGCACCGACGGCATGCACTTCCGAAGAGCCGGTATTCCGACGTTTGGCGTCGGCAGTGTGTTCATGCGTGAGGACGATGTGTACGCGCACGGCCTCAACGAGCGAGTACCGATCGATGCGTTTTACAGTGCACTCGATCATTGGAGTATTATTCTGCGAGAGCTCGCAGGAGACTAGATGTCCTTATTCGCGGAACTGAAGCGCCGGAACGTCATTCGGGTCGCTATCGCCTACGTCATTACGGCGTGGCTGATCCTGCAGGTTGCCGATGTCGTGCTCGGCAACATCGGCGCCCCGGGCTGGGTGTTCCAGGTCATTCTGTTGCTGCTGGCGCTCGGCTTGCCGATGGCGATATTGTTCGCGTGGGCTTTCGAACTGACGCCCGAGGGCCTCAAGCGCGAAAAAGATGTCGATCGCTCGGAATCGATCACCAGCCAGACCGGGCGGAAACTGGATCGCACGATAATAGTCGTCCTCGTTATCGCCGTCGGCTACTTCGCAATTGACAAGTTTGTTCTTCATGACCATTCGGAAGACGCGCCTTCGAGCGCGGCGGTCACCGATGAATCGAGTGAGCGGCCATCGATCGCGGTGTTGCCATTCGTGAACATGAGTTCTGATACCGAGCAGGAGTACTTTTCCGACGGCATTTCCGAGGAGTTGCTCAATCTCCTGGCCAAGATCCCGCAGTTCAGGGTTGCCGGCAGGACTTCATCGTTCGCTTTCAAAGGCAGGAACGAGGACCTTCGCACAATCGGCGAAAGCCTCGGCGTCAGCAAGCTGCTCGAGGGCAGTGTTCGCCAGGGCGGCGACCGCGTCCGAATCACGGCGCAGCTCATCAACGTCGACGACGGTTTTCATTTGTGGTCCGAGACCTATGACCGCGAGCTGACCGATATTCTCGCCGTGCAGGACGAGATTGCGGCCGCCGTCGTCAATGCTCTGAAAATCACGCTGCTCGGCACCAAAGTGGTTGGATCAGGCCAGTCGGAAACGGTTGATCCCGACGCCTACAACGCGTACCTGCAAGGCCTGTTCTACCTGCATAAGCGGGGTCCCGATAATCGCCGCATCGCCATGACTCACTTCGAAGACGCGGTTGCGGCCGAGTCCAGGTTTGCTCTCGCCTGGGCCGGCCTGTCGCAAGCCGCGATCAACTACGCATCCCAGGGTTTCGAGGACGTCAATGAAGCGCAGCGGCGCGGGCGCGAGGCGGCCGATAAGGCCCTGCAGCTGGATCCGGATTTGCCCGAGGCGCACATTGCCCTCGGCCGTATCCAGTATATTTACGACTGGGACTGGGCCGCAGCGGAAGCTTCGTACCGGCGCGCCCTGGAGCTGCGGCCAGGCGACGTCCAGGCGCGGCGACGTCTTTATGAGCTTGCATCTGCTCATGCCGATTTCGCCGCGGCATTGGAACAGATGCAGTTGTTGGTCGCACAGGATCCGCTCGATGAAGATCTACAGCTCGCCTATTCCGGCGCACTTTTCGACGCTGGAGACCTGCACAGAGCCCAGGTCACGGTCGAACGATTGCTCGAACAGAACCCGGACATGTCTGTTGCGCCGACGTACCTTTCCTGGGTCCTGATGTTCGACAACCGGCTCGAAGAAGCACTGGATTGGGCCGGGAAGGAGCCGGTCGATTTTTTGCGCTGGACCACGCTCGCAATAGTGCATCAGAAACTCGGGAATTCAGAAGCGGCGCGTGACGCCCAGCAGTCCTTGCTCGACACCTATGGCAATCTCGCCGCCTATCAGCAGGCGCAGATACACGCCTTCCGGGGCGAATACGACAAAGCCGTCGAGTGGCTCGAGACCGCCTATGTAACTCGCGACCCGGGCATGACCACTGTGAAGTCAGACAGTGCGTTTCGCGTACTCAAAGACCACCCGGGCTATATCGCGCTCGTCAAAAAGATGAAGCTCTGATCGAGGTGGGCGCATTCGATCAACTGGATGTCGTTGCCGAGATTGCTGCCGCCTTGCTTGGTTTTTTTGCCGTTTTCCTCGCCTTGTCAAAGGGCGATGGGCGCTTTTCCGACTCAGACCGACATTTCATCCAGGCCATTGTCCTGAGTGCATCAATCGCGATCGTGCTGGCGTTGCTGCCTCGCGCACTCAGTTTTCACATTGCCGATACAAGCGTGTGGACCACGGCATCGGCGGTCGGAATCGTCCTTGGAGGCCTCGCCATGGGCCACGTCGCCTGGCGGCAGTTGCGCATGCCCAAGCACGAAGCAGCCCTCGTCCACTGGGGATGGCACATCGGCGCATGGTCGCTCGCGCTGCTTGCTTCTACCCTTCTTGTGCTGGCGGCCATCAATGATGCCCGCGCTGCTGCATTCTTCGTCAGCGGCGTATCGGCCATGGTCCCGCTGGGCCTTTTCTGCTTTATCGGCGTCGTCTTTCGGCGTTTCTTCTGACCGCGGCCAAACAGAGCTGACGGACTGGCGAATCAGTGCTTCCTAGAGATAGGGGGCCTCATCGGCATCAAACTCGATCTCGTTGCTTGCGCTGGGCGGCAGCTTGGCCATCGCCTCGCGCAGCATCTCGACGTGCTCGGTTTCCTCGTCCCGAAGCTCGATAAACAATTCCCGGATCTCGGGATCGGTGATGCCGGGCAGGGCCATGTCGTAGAAGTCGTAGGCCTTTTGCTCGGCGGCCAGCGCGACCTCGAACGCCTGCAGGGTGGACATACCGTGGCGGATCGACCCCATCTCCGGCGCCTCGACGTCGAACAGGTCGTCCAGGGTCAGCTTAGCAGGCGTATCTCCGAACAGGGCCTCGCGCCGGGCTTCCAGCTCCTGGCCATGCTTGGCCTCGTTCTCCGCCATCGTGACAAAGAAGGCTCCGGCATCGTAGCCGCCCGAGCGCCCGAACTGGGCAGCAAACATCTGGTAGCGGTGGCACGCCTCCATTTCGATCAGCTTCGCAAGATCGAGGGCGTCCATCAGGCTGAGCCTGGACAGGTCAAGACGGGTAGACATTGATCGACTCCTTGTCTGGTTTATTCGTTACCTAGCTGCTTTCGAGCAGTTTACGCCGCAGCTTGCGCATGCCGCCTATCCAGCGATCGTAATCCGCGGCCTTGTTGCGGAAATAATCGACGGCTTCCGGGTGGGGCGCGATCAGGAAGCGGCCTTCTGCAATTCCTTCCATGACAGCCTCAGCGACCTGGTCCGGTGTGAGGATGCCGTCGAAGTCGGCGCCGCCCCAGACCTTTTCATCCTTGCCTGGCCCCATCGCGAAATCGAGCATGCGCGTCGCGACGGCCTGCGGGCAGATCATGGACACCTTGATGCCCTCATCGCCGTGGCGAATGGCAAGCGCCTCGGCGAAACCCGCAGCGGCGTGTTTGGTCGCCGAATAGGCCGCATCGCCGATGGATGAAAGAAAGCCGGCTGCCGATACCGTGCTGACGATGTAGCCGCCGCCGCGCTCTGCCATGCGCGTTACGAGCGCCCTTGCCGCATACACATGCGCCATGACGTTGACGCGCCAGGAGATGTCCCATCGATCTCCGGATAATTCGCGCAGCCCGTCGGCGGATGCCGAACCCGACTTGCCGTCGCCGAAGGCGACGCCCGCGTTGGAGACGAACATGTCGATCGGGCCGACGTTCTTCTCGACATCGTCGATCATCGCGGTCATTGCCGCCTCGTCACCGACATCGACGGAGATTGCGACGCCGTTAATGTCATCAGCCACCGTTTCGGCCGCCTCCCGCTCGAGGTCGGCAACGACGACCTTGATGCCGTCTTTCGCCAGGCGGCGGCACAGCGCCTCCCCGATCCCGTGGGCGCCACCTGTAACGACGGCAATGCTTACATCAGGGATCATCGAGCTGCACGATCTGTTTGCCGACATTCTTGCCCTGCAACATGTCGATGAACGCGTGTGGCGCGTTCTCGATACCTTCTGCGATCGTTTCCTTGTATTTGAGCTTGCCGTCTTCGAGCCACTTCACGGCCTTGACGACGTATTCCTGGCAGGCGGCCGGATGATCCGTGACGATGAAGCCCCTGATCGTTAGCCGGCGACCGATGATTACCTGCATGCCGCGCGGGCCCGGCTGCGGTTCGGCGTCGTTGTAATGAGCGATCATGCCGCAGAGCGCGACGCGACCGAAGTCGCGCATGTTCCAGAGACCGGCTTCGAAAATCTCGCCGCCCACGTTCTCGAACAATACGTCTATGCCGCCGTGGCACGCTTCCCTGACGCTGCCGACGAGCGACGTGCTCTTGCGGTAATTGAATCCGGCGTCATAACCGAACTCGTCGGTCAGCAGCCTGACCTTGTCGTCCGATCCGGCAGATCCTGCAACATTGCATCCGTGAATTTTCGCGAGCTGGCCAACAACGCTGCCGACAGCGCCCGACGCCGCCGAGACAAAAACGTTTTCACCGGCCTTCGCCTCGGCGATCGTAATGAGTCCGACATAGGCCGTCATGCCCGGCATGCCGAGAATGCCCAGGTGATATGACAGTGGTGCCAGGCCAGGATGCACCTTGCGCAGTGTGCGGCCATCGCAGGTCGTGTAATTCTCCCAGCCCAGCATGCCGGTTACATAGTCGCCCTTGTCGACGCCTTCGAAGCGGCTTGCGACAACCTGGCCAACTGCACTTGCCTGCAGGACCTCGCCAATCTGGAAGGGCGGCACGTAGGATTTGATGTCATTCATGCGCCCGCGCATATACGGGTCGACCGACATGAAGACATTGCGAACCAGCACTTCACCCTCGCCCGGCTCGGCAACCTCTTCCTCGGTTAGCGTGAAGTTCTCGTCCGAGACCCACCCCGAAGGCCGGCTCGCCAGGCGGATCTGCTTGTTGGTCAATCCTGTCATAGGCACCATCCACAATTGCACGAATAATCGCTCCGGTAACATACTGCAGCCATGAGAGCTGGTCCAATAACACTTTGCCTCGTCCTGTCGGCGCTGCTGCTGCCGCTGGCGGCCTGCGAGAAACCTGCGCCGGAGGAAGCGGCCGAGATGATCGAGGAGGCTTCGACCTACTCGGGCGCCGATGCCTACGAACAGGTTTGCGCCCGGTGTCATGAACAAGGAGTCAACGGTGCGCCGCGGACCGGCGTCGCCGAAGACTGGGCAGGCCGATCGCCGCTCTGGGAGGCCGTGCTGTTCGAACACGCCAAGAAAGGCTACAAGGATATGCCGGCGAAGGGCGGCGAGGAGTGGCTTAGCGACGATATGGTGGAGAAGGCCGCCGAACACATGTTGCGCCAGGTCACGCGCGAACCGCCGCCGGACTAGAGCTTGTCTTTCAGCGAGTAATACAGCATGCCGAGCACCATGCCCGGGTAGCGCAGCAGTGTGCCGCCCGGGAACGTGTAGGTCGGCAATGACGCCATCACATCGAAACGGCTTGCGGTTCCGCAAATTGCTTCCGCGACGATCTTTCCCGCAAGGTTCGCTATCGGTACGCCGTGGCCTGAATATCCCTGCGCATAAAAGAGATTGGGTTCCAGGCGGCCAAAATGCGGCAGGCGGTTGACCGTGACCGCCAGGGTGCCGCCCCACGCATAGTCGATGCGCGCATCCTCGAGCTGCGGAAAGATCTTCAGCATGTATCGCCTCACGAACTTTGCAATGTTTGGCGGAAATCCGGGACGATAGTTCTCGCCGCCGCCAAACAACATGCGATGGTCTCCCGATGTGCGGAAGTAATTGACCACAAATCGCGTATCGTGGACACATATACGGTCCTTGATGAGCTGCATCGCCCGGCTCTCGCCGAGCGGCTCCGTCGCGATCATGAAATTGTTGATCGGCATGATCTTGCCGACCACTCGCGGCTCTAGCTTGCTGAGATAACCGTTACAGGCAAGCACAACAAAAGAGGCTTCCACCTGGCCCGTCATTGTGCTGACCGTTGCCGGATCCGATCGCGTGTAGCTCGTTACACGTGAGTTCTCGAAGATGCGCACCCCGGCATCCCGCGCGGCGCGTGCAAGCCCGAGTGCATAGTTGAGCGGGTGTAGCGACATCGCCTGCAGATCGTAGTAGCCTTCCAGGAAACTATCACTGGCCACGTACTCCCGCACTTCTTCACGGTTCAGCACCTTCGAGTGCCGGTAATCGAACCGATCGGCGAGCGCCGTCGCGAGCTCTTCCGCATAACCGACGTAGCTTTTCTTATGCACACCCTCGATCTGGCCGTACTGCAGGTCGCAGTCAATCGAGTGCTTCTCGACACGCTCACGAATCTCGGCCTTGGCCGCCTCGCCAAAATCCCATAACTGCCGGGCCCGCTCATAACCAAACTGCTTTTCGAGCTCCAAAACGTCCTTGCGCTGGCCGCTACCGATCAGGCCACCATTTCGGCCTGAGGCACCGAAGCCAATCTGCTCTGCCTCGAGCAGCACGACGTCCATGCCCTGCTCCGCCAGGTTAAGCGCAGCGGAGAGCCCTGTATAACCTCCGCCGATGACACAGACATCGGCCCGCTCGGATTCCCGCAATGCCGGGTAATCGTACAAACCGATTGCGGACGCAACGTAGTAACTGTCGGGATACATTGCTTAAACCGAGTGATATGGCCTGATAGGTGTGCCGTCGAAGAAGCGGCTCAGCCGAAACGGTGAGAGATCTATACCTGAGCCTGTACCTGTAAGCATTCCGGCAATTGCCATACCGGCCCCCGGCCCGATGCCGAAACCGTGACCGCTGAAGCCCGTGGCGATATAGAAACCCGGAATCTTTTCGCTTTCCTCAATTATCGGCACGACGTCGGGCGAGGTTTCGACCATCCCCGCCCAGGCTTCGACGATCTCCGTATCTGCCAGTTGCGGAAACAGTTTGTCCATGTTCTTGCGAATGCCCCGTATGGCACGCTGATTAGGCTCCGGGTCCAGCATGCGCATCCTTTCGAACGGCGACTCGGCATCGAGCGGCCAGCGTTTCGGCATCTTCCATTCGTCGATGAAGTCGCGGCCGATTGACAACCGCAGTACTTTCCATTCCTGCATCAGGGCCGGCAGGAACTTGAACGCGTATCGAATCGTCGACGGGGTAATCGAGTGATCCAGGATTGTGCCGTGCGCTATGGTATAGCCGCCGTCGACACGCCTGCGAATTCCGAGGTGGTCATCGAACGCATTGCCCTCCAGGACGGATTCGGCCGGTGCCGTACGCACCACCGTGCCCCTCGTTTTCAATTGCGGCACCGAAATACCAATCGATCGGCAAAACATCGACGACCAGGCACCAGCCGCACACAAAACGGAGGATGTATTGATGCGACCATGCTCGGTAACCACCGCCGAGACTCGTCCAGCCGACGTCTCGATGCCGCGGACCGCGCAGCTCGTCAGTATTCTGGCGCCGAGACGGCCGGCCGCCCTGGCAATCGCCGGCGTGGCAAGCTGCGGCTCCCCGCGGCCGTCGCTCGCCGTATACAGCCCGCCGGGCCATTCGACGTTGGCGCCCGGCACGAGCTGTTTGATTTCGCCCGTGTCGATGAGCCGCGTATCGAGTTCGTAAGCTTTTGCTATCGGCAACCACTCGCCGAACGCATCGAGTTGCTTCTGGTCGCTCGCGAGAAACAGGCAGCCCGTTTCGCGATAACCGACGTCCTCCCCGATCTCGTTTTCGAGTTGCCGCCAGATTTTCAGGCTCTCGACGATCATGGGCATCTCACGCTCGTCGCGCCCCTGCTGCCGGACCCAGCCCCAGTTCCGGCCCGACTGCTCGCCGGCAATATGGCCCTTCTCACACAAGACCACATCGACGCCCTGCTTTGCCAGGAACCAGGCCGTGGAAACACCGACAATGCCGCCGCCGATGACGACAACATCGGCTGATTGCGGTATCGATGCGGGTGGCCGCAGCGGCCCTGACCAGGTGTCGGCGACATTCATGGGGAAAGGCTATCATGCGGCGCGTGACCCACGAGAACGAATATCACGACAATATGGTGGCATTGCTGGAGCTCATTTGGGGCGAAGGCTATATGGCGCCGGGCGGTCCGGGTAATGTCGCCAAAATGCTCCATGGAATTGACGCCACAGACAAGCGGGTTCTCGATATCGGCTGCGGTATCGGCGGACCGGCATTCGAGATGGCAAGGATTTATGGCGCAATCGTTGTCGGCATCGACCTCGAAGCGCCGCTCGTCGCAAGAGCGACGCAGGCTGCCGAGGACCTCGGCCTGAGTGACAGCTGCACTTTTCAGCTTGTCGATCCAGGCCCGCTGCCGTTCGACGACGGGTCGTTCGATATCGTCGTCAGCGCTGGCGCGGTTACACAGACCGAGAATAAAGTGGCGCTGCTCGCGGAAGCACATCGCGTTCTGAAACCCGGCGGCTACCTGAGCTGCTACGAGTGGTTCCGGACCGACCGCGAGTATTCGGACGACATGCGCTACTGGTTCGAGATGGAGGGTTTGACCTACGCGATGCAGACGATTCACGAGGCCCACGAGCTGCTCGTGAGTCTCGGGTTCACGGATGTCCGGAGCGAAGATGCTACCAAGTGGTATCAGCGAGAATCACAGCGCGAGTACGAATTGATGCGAGGTGATCTATATCCGCGCATGGTTGAGTTGCTCGGCCAGGCGGATGCCGATCACTTCGTCGAGAACTGGCGCGCCATGACCGTCGTCATCGACAGCGGCGAGATGCGACAAGGATATTTCCGCGGCCGCCGGCCCGCCTGATAAGACCTCAGGACGCGTCGGCCAGTGCCGGAATCGTCTTCCTGAGCCTCAGGTACATCGTCAGGTAGATGCACATGGCAACCAGAGACGCAATCCCGCACATCACGAAGACGGCGCCGTAGTCATACCCAAAAGCAAGTATCGAGGCAGCGATGTTTGGCCCGAGGATCTGCCCGAGCCCCTGGGCGCCGGGCATCAGCGACGCAAAGCGGCCCGAATGATCGACGTTGGCAACGGTCGCCATCTGGTAGACGTCGACGAAGATCCACAGAAAATTGAAACTGAACATGCTGATCATGATGTTCGTATCGTTTATTCCTCCTGCCAGCATGGCCACGATGACGGCCTGGAATACCAGCGTCACGAGCAGCGGGCGCGCAAGCCCGTAGCGATTGCTGACGACGGTTGCAAACAGGCAACCGAGAACAGAAAACAAGGCCGTCCAGACCAGCAAGTTGCTGATCCATTCCGGCGTCGCATTCGATGCGAGGCTGGCCAGTTCGATGTAAGTCCAGTACGCACCGATGTTGATATACGTAGCGACTATGGCGGCCAGAACGAGCCAAGGAACATACGCGGGAACATGCCGATGCTCGATATGATGCTCGCCGCTACTGTCCTCGATATCGAGCTCGACGTCGAGCCCGGCCTCGGCGGGCCGGTCCGGAATCCACTTCAGAAAAAGGAGGCCAAACAAATAAAAGGCGATGAACGCGATATAGATGCCGTTCATCGACATCTTCGGCAGGAAATACAACTCGAGTGCCTGCGAAAACGCAAACGCAAACAGCATGATGTTGTAAGCGCGCGCAGGCCTGGAGGTTGCGCCTAGCGTCGCAACCGCAACCGCCGTATACACGCCGCTTCCCACGCCGGCGATAAGCCGTAGCCAGAGCACCTGCTCGTACTCGACCATCACCATGCACAGCGCGTTGGCGCCCACGGCCAAGACAACCGAGCCGAGTATGAGGAGATGCCGATTGACGCGCGCAATGACAAGCGCAGTCAGCACGGCACCGAGCGACAATCCGCCCAGGTCGGCGCCAGCGACACGCCCGACTTCGACTTCGCTAAAGCCGAGGAGATTAACCCAGGCCGTGCTGATAACCGGAATGCCGACGAGAACGCCGTAGCCGACCAGCGTCATGTAGAGCGCAATCGACATCGATCGCCAGCCGTCGAAGACGGTCCGGTGGTACGCAAGTGTCATGCCGGTATCAGTCATGCCGCCGATTCTATAAGCTACCGGGGAATTCTATGAAATCCAGAGACATACAACTGGGCATGGGCGAGGACATCTCGCGACGTGATTTCCTGAATGGCGTCAGCATCGCCGTCGGTGCATCGTTGCTGCCATCGTGCTCAAAGGGAGTCGACATCGGCGGGCAGGATATCGCTGGCTATTATCCGCCGAGACTGGAGGGCATGCGGGGTTCGCACGACGGTTCGTTTGAGGTCGCGCACCGCCTGCTAAACGGTGCTCAATGGGATAGCGAGGATAGCGGCGAATCCTACGACCTGGTTGTGGTTGGCGGAGGCATCAGCGGACTTTCCGCGGCGTATTTCTACCGGCAGGCAGTGGGTGACTCGGCGAAGATCCTGATCCTCGACAATCACGATGACTTCGGCGGACACGCCAAACGCAACGAATTCGAGATCGATGGCCGCCTTTTGATTGGCTATGGCGGCACGATGCTCATCGAGGCTCCGGGTGGTTACCCCGAGACCGCCAAGCGGCTGATTTCCGAACTCGGCATTGATACGCAGCGCTTTTACACGGCCTACGATCAGGAATTGTATTCGTCGCTCGGTCTGGCACGCGGCACCTATTTTTCAAAGGAGCACTTCGGCTCAGACCACCTGGTCGATGGCGACATCACGGATCCGGCCATTGTCGAGCAAAGCCCGTTATCCGGTGCAGCCAAAGCCGATCTTGCTCGCCTGCTGGCCGATGACCGCCACTATCTCGACGACATGACTCGCGACGAACAGGTCGATTACCTCAGGAATACCGACTACCGAACGTATCTTCGCGAGCGCGCCAGTATCGGTGACGAGGCGCTCAGGGTAATCGAGGAGCTTCCACGTTCGGTCTGGGCAATTGGCATCGATGCGCTGCCGGCAAGAACAGCCTGGAGCAGCGCCTACCCGGGCTTTGGCGATCTGGAGCTCGGCATTTACGCCTATGATCGCGGCGAATCGGAACCCAACATCTTCCATTTTCCCGATGGCAACGCGTCCATCGCGCGCCTGCTCGTGCGCCGACTGATCCCCCGGGCCGCACCCGGCAAAGACATGGAAGACATAGTTACGGCGCGCTTCAACTATCGACGGCTGGACGAGCCGCGCTCAAACGTACGCATCCGCCTCAACAGTACAGCGACTCGCGTCCGGCATATCGATGACAAGCCTGATAATCCGGTACGAGTCACCTACGTACGAGAAGGCCAGGCCAGAACCGTAACCGCCGGCCAGGTTGTCATGGCGTGTTACCACACGATGATCCCCTACCTGTGCCCGGAGTTGCCGGGCGCCCAGCGAACCAGTCTGTCTTACGCGTTACGTGCCCCGCTCGTCTATACGAACGTGTTGCTACGCGATTGGAAAAGCTTCGAAAGACTCGGGTTACATCGCATAAGCTGCCCCGGAAATTACTATCACCGCATCATGCTCGATTACCCGGTCAGCCTCGGCGACTACCACTGCCCGAAACGGCCCGAGGAGCCGATAGTGCTGCATATGACTCGCGTCCCAGGCCAGCCGGGCCTCAGCGCACGTGAACAGTTTGCGGCGGGACAGCGAGATCTGCTGACCACATCGTTCCAGACCTTCGAGCGAAACGTCCGCGACCAGCTCGGAAGGGTCCTGGGCGGCGGCGGCTTCGATCCGGCTCGAGACATTGCCGCAATTACGGTGAATCGCTGGCCGCACGGCTACGCTTTCGGGTACGACCCGGTCACGGATCATGTCGCTTTCGAACCAGATGACTGGCCGAAGGACCGGCGGCACTGGAGGAAAGCCAGCAAGCGATTCGGCAACATCGGCATTGCGGCAACCGATGCCGCATCGGACGCGATGACGGAATCCGCGATAGAGGAGGCGCACCGCGCCGTCGGCGATCTTACAGGCGGTCTTTGAGTTTGTAGTACAGCATGCCCAGGGCGATGAGCTGATTGCCTGCCCATTGAGTGCCGGGAATGCGGAGAGGTTTCAGGTCGGCAAACAGATCGAAGCGCTCCATCGTGCCGCCGATCGCGTCCGCCATGAGCTCGCCCATAATGTGGCTCGCGCAAACGCCGTGCCCGGAATAACCCTGGCAGTAATAGACATTGTCGTGAATGCGGCCAACCGCCGGAACGCGGTTGAGTACGATGCCGATCTTGCCGCCCCACTCGTACTCGATGCGCACGTCCCTGAGTTGCGGGTATACCTTGAGCATGCGCGGCAGGATATATGACTTGATATCGGCAGGGTCTCTGCCGGAATAGTTACAGGCGCCGCCGTAAAGCAGGCGCTTGTCAGCCGACAGGCGATAGTAATCAACGATATTGTTGACATCGCAAACAGCGACATCACCCGGATTGATCTCATTCGCAACGTCGTCACTCAGAGGTTCGGTCGCAATGATGTAACTTCCCGCCGGGAAGATCGTATTCGACAGGTGCTTGGGCTCCAGCCGGCTGTATGCGTTACCGGCAAGGACGACGGCATCAGCCTCTACATGACCTATGGCGGTTCTTACCCTCGGCCGGTCACCGTGCTCGATGTCGACGACCGGTGATTGCTCGAATATCTGCACGCCGAGCTCACTGGCCGCACGGGCCTCGCCGATACACAGATTGAGCGGATGAACGTGGCCGTCGCGATGGCAAATGAACCCACCGTAGTACGCATCGGTGCCGAGCATCGCGCGCGTCTTTTCCCGATCCCAGACTTCGTACTCGTAAGGAAAATCATGCGCCTCACGCTCCGCAGCGCCCTCTTCCAACCATGAGACCTGCTTTGGCTTCTTTGCAACTTCGACGTAGCCATTCTTCAAATCGCACTGAATACCGTATTTCCGGACGCGGTCATGAATAATCTCGTGTCCCCGCCAGCGAATATCCCAGAGCAGGTCGGCAATACTGTCGCCGTGCCGCTCGCGAATCTGTTTCAGGCCGTACATGCCGTTTATGATTTGCCCGCCGTTCCTGCCAGACGCGCCCCAGCCGACCCGATTCGCCTCGATAAGGGCAACGGCATATCCCCGCTCGGCCAGGGCGAGGGCGGCCGAAATGCCGGTAAACCCGGCTCCTATCACGCAGACGTCGGCCGACGTAGCGCCCTTCAGTTCCGGAAATTCGGTTCGCTCGTTCGCCGATGCGGCGTAATAGGAACCGGTATGCTCCCGCTTCTGATACGCCGCTTTCATCGCCGCAGACTTACAGACAATGCCGCGCCTGATGCGATGAACGCCATCGGCAGGAACGGCACAATGAGTTCGATCCAGAAGCCGATCTCGGTGTCAGGAAGAAAGTCGAGGGCCGCAGGCGCCCACACCTGGCCGAACGCAAACAGGTACAGGCCGATCAGCACAAGAACACCGGACAACAGTGAACTCAGTACTTTGGTCATCACGGCGTTTCCTTTTCCTGTATCAGCTCGTCACGCCACTCGCTGATGTTCATGTCAATTATCGCAAACCCGCCTATCCAGACGAGTTCATCCCAGAAGTAAAGCCAGTGGGACAGGGTTGCCCAGTAAATGCCAATTCCTATAAGAACTGCATATAGACCGACCTGCACGCCATTTCCGGTTCTCAGGAGCGGCCCACCCGTTACACCGCGATCCTGCAGCCGCACGACGAGTTCTATCGCCAGCACGATCACGAGCCAGATGCTGGCCTCGGCGAGGTCGACCCACGCCAGATCTCGCTCGAGATCCAGTCCGGCCCTGTCGCTGACGATCGTATCCTCGCCTACCCAGTAAAATTGACTGGCACTCGAAAGCACACCACACGAATTCTCGTCGACCTTCGTGTACTCGAGGTTGTACACGTAGGAGACATCAGCGTCGCGCATGTCACAGAGATCCGACACGCCCTCCACAACGGCAGTCGGATACAGACTCGTAACGCTTACGAAATAGGCATAGACGGTATGCAGAATCATGGCGTAGCAGGCCACGCGCAGCCCACGCACTGTGCGCCTGACCCAGCTTTTCCATTCCTTGTCCTCGAGAACATAGGTCTCGAGTTCAAACATTGCGAGCAGAATGAACCAGCCGAGCTCGTCGATGCTGGTGGCAAACTCCCTGGCCCAGTCGAGAAAGCTGGCACCATCTCGCAATGTGTGTATGGCTCGCGTCCAATCTTCGACAATGTAATAACCGAAATTGATGATCAGCAGCGTATACACCGTCCATTTGATGGCCTGCTGCACTTTGAGCACATCGAATCTGCCGCGAGCTATTGTCCGTATACGCATCGTTGAATCATACTGATGCATCCCGAGCGTACAAATCCACGCCTGTAGGCAAGCACAATGAATGTACTGGGAAGCAGGACATTGAATGGCTGGCGGCTATTTGCGGTCATCGTGGTCCCGATATGCGTTGCGGTCGTGTTCGGCATGGCTGCCGTCAATCTCGCCCGCCCTGCCGGCATCTCGGAATTGATCCAGCTTTCCGTGCGGCTCGCAGTGCCGTGGTTGTACATCGCCTTTGCCGCCTCGTCGCTCGTCGTGATTTTCCCCGGTGCATTCAGCCGCTGGCTACTCAGGAACCGACTCATTTTTGGACTGTGTTTCGCTGCCGGAATGGCGTGGCAGCTGTTTTTTATCCTGTGGATGGTGTTGGGCCACTGGGACTACTATCTTGCGGAGGCATACAGCTACTTCGATCTCGCAGAACAGCTACCCGGATACGTCATCCTGATCGCCATGACAGTGACGTCATTCAAGCCCGGCCGCAGCAAGCTCAGCCCCCGGCAATGGCGAATTCTGCACAAGGGCGGCATCTATTATCTTTGGGCCGTCGTCTGGAGCACATATTGGTTCGAGCTCTACTACTACGACGACATCCAGGTGATCGACTATGTGTACTACTGGGCAGGCTTTATTGTCTGGGGTATTCGCGTCCTGGCATGGGCAAAGAAACGCCTGCCGCAACCGAAAGCTACAGCCGGTCCCTGATCTTGTAGTACATCACGCCAAGAGCAACCATCGGTTTGCTGAGCACAAAGGCGCCCGGCACAACAACCGGCTTGACTCCTGCAAACAGGTCGAACTGCTCAAGAGTGCCTGCAACGGCATCCGCCATGATGCGGCCCGCCAGGTGGGTAACATTGACACCGTGGCCTGAATAGCCCTGGCAATAAAAGACATTAGGTGAAATTCGCCCAAGCTGCGGCACACGATTCAGAGGTACCCCTATCGTGCCACCCCAGGCGTAATCGATGCGGATATCTGCAAGCCGCGGGTAGAGCCTCCTGATCTTTCTGCGATGCCGCCGCGTAATGACGTTTGGATCGTCGCCAAAATAGTTCAGGCGGGTACCGAACAGCAGCCGTTTATCGGCGCTTAGCCGGTAGTACTGCAACACGAAATTGGGATCGCAAATCGCCACGTCGTGAGGATTGATCTCTGCAACCACTTCCGGCGACAGCGGCTCGGTCGCGACGATAAAGCTGTTGACCGGAAACATGATGCCGCGAATCTCCCGCTCCAGCACATGGTAGGCATTGCCGGCGATGATCACGGCGTCTGCAGTGACCGTCCCATGGTCGGTGATAACCTTTGCTTTCGAACCTTTCTCGATGCGCATGACAGGCGATTGTTCATAAATAGTAGCGCCGAGCGATACGGCTGCCTTCGCCTCACCGATGCAGAGGTTCAGGGGATGCAAGTGGCCATTGCCCATGTTCAGTAACGCGCCAATATAGGCATCCGTTCCGATGGCATCCCGAGTTTCCTGCCTTGACAGAATTCTGAATTCGTAGGGAAACCCGGCCTTCTCGAGCCGTTCGTAGTCGGCCTCCATGTCCCGCATGTGCCTGGGTTTTATAGCGACGTCGAGATACCCGTACTTCAGGTCGCACTCGATGCCGTACCTGTCCACACGCTGGCGGATGATGTCATGCCCTTCCCAGCGAAGAGATCCGAAAATCTCCTCGACGTCCCTGCCGTGATGCCTCGCTACGTTCTTTTCGCCGGCGATACCGCCTATGAGCTGCCCACCATTGCGCCCGGATGCGCCCCACCCGACCTTGTTCGCCTCGACTACGCGGACGTTGTAACCACGCTCCACCAGGTGCAAGGCGGAGGAAATGCCTGTAAATCCCGCGCCGATAACACAAACGTCGGCCGCCTGGTCGCCGTGCAATGGCGCATAGTCCGTAGCCTCGTTAGCGGTCGCAGCGTAGTAAGAGTTCGCGTGTTGTATCAGTGCGACTTCCTGATTTGCGAGCGGCGATACTGGGCGGGCGTCATTCCAACGTGTTTCTTGAATGCCGTGTAAAACGCAGAATTCGAATTGAACCCGACCTTGAATGCGACATCCAGTACCGCGTCTGCCTCGCCGCCGATATTCGAAAGCAGGGCTTTTGCGTGGTCGATACGATAGCGATTGACGTAATCGAAGAAGCTCATGCCGAATCCCGCGTTTATCACCTGCGACAGATGGTTGACTGAACAATTCGTGACTTCCGCCAACCTGGGTAATGTCAGGTCCGGCTGCAGATACACGTGCTGCGATTCCATGATGTCCCGCAGACGCGCCTTGTACTCCAGCAAACGATTGCGATTCAGACCGGATTTCGCATATTTGCGTCTGTTCCGCACACGAGCGACGCGCGATCCCGATCTTACAACTTCAGGAATATCGTAGTAGTCCGTGATCATCTGCGCGGCTTCACCGTGCAGGGTAATGAATTCGGCACCGTTATAGACTTCGATCGAGGTGCGATTGCCTGGCTTCCCGAGCAGATACATTCGATACTGAAAGGCAAGGGTGTTCTCGCCTTGCAGGATTTCTCCTACCAGTTCATACCGGTGGCGAAACCTGGAGAAGAAATTGTTCAAGTAAACGATGAACTCGTCGTGCGTGCGCTGGGCATTCTCGGGAATGTCGCAATAGAGGCCGTCCTGCGCAAGATGATCCGCCACAGCGACAGGATCGCGATGGTTCCATGCGTCAAAATAGCTCTGGACGAACTCTGTTGCCTGCATCAAGCCCCCCTCACCAGAGGTAGCACAGTATACAACCAAGAGTCAGGAGGTCTAGCCGAGGACACTGGTGGCGCAGGAGTTCCGCCGACTAGTGGTCCGCCGGCGGCGTAGCGCGCGCCCGCGGCGGCATCCAGAACGGCTTCGTGATGATTTTCGTTCTTGCCATGCGGCGATACTGCCGCAGGTCCTTAGCCTTGTAGATTTCGGCCCAGATTTCGCCCTTGAGGTGCTTCGTCTGGATCATAGCGAGCGCGATGTTCGCCTTGACCGCGGGAGACCACATGGCCGACGTGACATAGCCAATATCTTTCTTGCAGCTTTCGCTGTCGTAAATGATGGATCCCTCGGCGGGCCAGTTGCCTTCGATATCCAGCCGGGTCAACGTCCACCTGGGGCCGTTCTTTTTCTCCTCGAGCAGTGCATTACGCCCATTGAAGTGCGGCTTGTCGAAGTCAACGAGCCAGCCGAGCTGCAGCTCTGCCGGTGTCTGATCATGCTCGAAGTGAACGGTCTTGGGCGCCTCGGTAAAGTCCACGAACGGCATGATGAAGCCCGCCTCCATCCTCGCCATGTCGGTCGCCGTCTCGCCGTAGGGCTGGATGCCGTAGTCCTCGCCTGCTGCATACAGCTCGTCCCATAACTGCAGCGCCAGTTCGCCAGGAATCCACAGTTCGTAGCCCAGGTCGCCCGTGAACCCGGTGCGCGACACCATCAGCTGCTCACCATGGAATGGGAAATAGCGGATGTCGAACATCTTGGCCGTCTGGATATCCTCGAGCCCCATAGTCTTGAGGACGGCACACGACGTCGGTCCTTGCAGGGCCAGTCCGGCCAGCGTGTCACTGACATCGGTCACCGTGACATCATCGAAACCGTAAGTGCTCTTCCGCAACCACGCGATATTGGGGCTGCCGCTGTTTAACTGAAACCGGTCCTCCGCCAGCCTGAATATCGTGCCGTCGTCGATGATGCGCCCTTCATCCGTGCACCAGACGGTATAGGCGACCCGATTCACCCCGAGCTTCCTGACGTCCCTCGTCACCATGCGATTGAGCATGGTCTCGGCATCCTTGCCCTCGATCAGGTACTTCTGCATCGGGCAAATGTCATAGGTGCCGCACTGGTTGCGAATGCAGAAATACTCGTACTCGGCATCGTAGTAATAATCGGCGAACTTGTAACCATTCCAAACACCCCAGGCATCACGAATATTCAGCTCCTTCTCCCTCGGGTAGAAGTGAGTCAGCTTCGGCCGTTCGCCAGCGTAGGGATCTGTGGTGTTCATGTTATTCATCGTAGAAATCGTCTTCGGGCACCGTGTTCGGTTTGCGCAGATCCATCAGGATCTCGCGAGCAGCGTTTGCACCGCAGACGGCTGACACGCCGCCGCCCGGGTGCGTGGACGAGCCGCACATGTACAGGTTCTTTACGGGCATGCGGTATTGGCCGTAGCCGGGGAACGGCCTGTTGAAAAACAGCTGGTCGATCGTGAGTTCGCCCTGGAAGATATTGCCTTCGGTCAAGCCAATCTCATTCTCTATCTCGTGTGGCGTACGCACTTCCATGTGGACGATCAGGTCTTTGAATCCAGGGCTGTAGCGCTCGATCTTGTCGATGACGGTCTTGCCGAATGCGTCGCGTTTTTCCGGCGTCCATGGGCCATCGGCCAGCTTCGGCGGGCAATACTGGATGAAATTCGACATCCAGTGCTTGCCCGGTGGGGCGACCGTCGGATCCCAGGCCGACGGAATCACAGACTCGATAAACGGATCGTCCGACCAGCGGCCACGCTTCCAGCAGTCATAGGCACGCTCCATCGTCTCGAGCGTGCCTGTGAATGCCTGCCCGCCACGGTTGATGTAACGATTGTCGGGAACGTGAGTGAATTTGGGCATCCCTGACAGCGCGATGTTGACCTTGCCGGACGAACCGCGGATTTTGTAGTTCTTCGCCTTCTCGTAAATGCCGTCGGGCAGATCGTTCTTGTCCATGATGCGCGTGAATGTACGCCGCGCATCGAGATTGGACACGACGATGCCTGCGCTCAGTTCGTCGCCATTCTCGAGTACGACCCCGCAGGCCTTGCCATTCTTCACGAGCACCTGCTGCACCCCGGAATCCATGCGGATCTCGCCGCCGAATTCCTGCAGCGCCGAGGCGATCGACTGCGATATGGCACCCATGCCACCGCGCGCAAGACCCCAGGCGCCGATGCTGCCGTCAACGTCGCCCATGACATGATGCAGCAGTATGTACGCCGATCCCGGCGAGTAGACGCCGAGCGCTGTGCCGATGATTCCGGGGCTGGCCATTGCGCCCTTGATCAGGTCGTTTTCGAAATAGTCCTCGAGGAAATCCGCCGCACTGATCGTGAAGAACCGCACGTACTCGTAGATCTCTTTCTCACCGAGCGCCCAGAATTTCTTCGCAAGCCACAGAAACTCGCGGATATCCCGCGGACGAAACGACGTCGGCTCCGGCGGCGTGCGCATCAGCGTCTTGCGAATCAGTTGTGAATAGCGTGTCAGGTCAGTATGGAACCGAAACATTGCGTCCGCGTCATGCGGAGAATGGCGCTTCAGTTCGAGGTAGTTCGCCTGTTCGTCGTGATAAGCGACCAGCCGTTCGTCGCCGTCGCCAAAATTTATGGTCGCGAGATATGGCACGAGTATCAGGCCATGCCGGCTAAGCTCGAGGTCGCGATGAATCGCCTGGCGCATCATGCTGCAAACGTACGAACAGTTCGAGTAGGTCCAGCCTTCGTGCAACTCACGCGACACGGCCGCCCCACCGATGTAATCGTTTTTCTCGAGTACCACGACCTTTAGGCCGGCCTTGGCGAGGTACGCGGCGTTTGTCAGGCCGTTGTGGCCCGCACCGATTACGATGGCGTCGTAACGGCTCACCGCAGAATCTCCCGCGCCGCATTGTGCCCGGCCATGCCCGTAAGGTCGCCTGCGGGATGGCTGCCGGCACCGCAGAGATAAAGTCCCCGGACAGGCGTGCTGTACTGTGCCGCCTCGTAAGTCGGCCGCATCATGAGCATCTGGTCCATCACGAACTCGGCGTGATGCCAGTGACCGCCGCTCACGCGATACTGCTCTTCCAGGTCGAACGGCGACAGAAACTCGCTGTGGACAATCTGCTCACGTATGCGCGGGGCATACTTCGCGATCGTATCGATCGCCCGCTCTCGTACAGTCGTCCGGGCATTATCGGTCCACCCGCCTTTGAGACCGTAAGGCACATACATCACATGGGCGGACAGCACATGCATCCCTTTGGGTGAAAGGGAGTCGTCGTGGAGGCTCGGAACAACGATCTCCATAACCAGGTCCTCGCTGCACTCGCCGTATTTGGCGTCGTCGTATGCGAATTCGATTGCGTCGAGGTCCGGGGCAATAATCAGGCGGCCATCGCACTGCTCCAGGCCTTCGAAGGCCGGCAGGTCGCCGAGTGCGAGATGCAGTTTTCCAACGTAACCGTCGCTGCGCAGGCGGCGAATTCGATTCGTAAAGCCGATCTCGAGGTTTCGAATGCCGACGAGGTCGAGGAAGGTCCTTTTTGGATCGGTCGCCGATACCACGCGGTCCGCGTCCAGCGTCTCGCCGCCGGCCAGCTCCACGCCACGAGCTGCCGGGCCATCGGCGGTCTCCTCAATAACTATGTTCCGAACCTCGACACCGCAACGCAGCTCGGCGCCGGCCGCCAGCGCCGAGGCGGAAAGCGCGTTTATCAGCCCGCCGACGGAAGCCTGGTGCACGCCGTCAGGGCGCTCGCTCATGCGATAGAGCATTGCGAGCACTGCGCCGTTGGGCGACCGGGGCGCCATCTTTGAACCAATAAGCCCGTCCCAGCCCAGCGTCGCCTTGACGAGGTCGCTGGCGAAGAACTCGTCCATGAGATCACGAACGGGCAACGACGCAATTCGCATGAATTCGTGCATGTCCTGCTTACCCAGGCGCCGCAGGTTCAGCCCGATGTGAGCAAAAGCCGCGAGCTCCGGCAGGCGGGTCGCGCCGATTCGGGGCATCGTCTTCAGCCAGAATGGCTTGAGGGCGTCCGCACAACGGCGCATGAGCCGGCAGTAGTCGCGGTAAGCAGCTGTATCTTCCCGGGAGCCGCCGTCCAGTTTGTCGCCATCGACCTGAACGTGGTTGCCGCCTCGACCGAGCCCCGTCAGCTCGGGCGCATCATTACCGTACTGGAGGCCGTGGCTGGTCAGGACGAGATCTTCAGCGACCTTTCTCGAGAAGTGACCGATGGAATGCGCCACCGACACGCGAAAGCCCGGATGAAATTCGCGGTCCGCCGCTAACCCGCCCAGCCCTTTCGCGGCCTCCAGCACGAGCACTCGTTGTCCCGCCTTGGCGAGATACGCAGCACAGACCAGGCCGTTGTGGCCTGCCCCGACGATGATCGTGTCGTATCGGCTCATTCCCGGGCTTCGTCTTATTCTCGTTTGTCCCCATCACACACGGTAGTCGGCAGGGCGGAATGTGACTTCCGAGCCTACAGGCTCCGGACACGGTAGTATTCGTCGATGGCCGCTCGATCGAACGTCAAAATCGCCCCGTGGATGCAGGACACGCTCCGACAAGGCTTTGCCCTGCTCGCAGCGGGCCGCTTCGACGAAGCGTCCGAGTGTTGTCGGCGCCTGTTGGGTGCCAAACCGGACCTCGCCGAGGCCCATTTTCTCGTGGGCCTGATCGCGCTCGAGCTCAAACAGAACGTAACGGCGATCAGCGCGTTCGGCTCGGTGACGAAACTCAAGAAGGACCATGGCGCGGCGTGGGCAAACCTGGCACGCCTTTTCCTGATAGTGGGGCAACCGCTGCGCGCGGACACCGCGCTCGCCAACGCCGTCAAGCATCACGACAGAAACCCGACCGTGCTTGACCTGATAGGAACTGTCTACGGATTACTCGGCGACCAGGAAGAAGCCGCAGCATGGAACGAACGGGCGGTGGAGCAGGAACCGAACGGCATTCCGTTTCTGGTCAACCAGGCCAATAACCACATGTTCCTGGGCAGGCTCGACGAGGCTGAAGGCGTATTGCACAAAGTGCTGAAAATGCAGCCCGGAAATGCACAGGCGCACTGGATTCTCTCTGGTGTTCGCAAAGCAACGAAACGAGAGCACATAGACGAACTAAAAAGACTCGTTCAGCAGGAAAACAGGAATCCCCAGGCGCTTGCGTTCCTTTATTACGGCCTCGGTAAGGAATGCGAGGACCTCGAGCAGTGGGACGAGGCATTCGAAGCATTTGCCCGCGGAGCTGAGGCCCGTCGGAAGATCGTCGATTTCGATGAAAAGTCCGAAATTGAAATGTACGAGGCGTTCGGTGAAATCTATACAAGTGACTGGCTCGCCGACAGCGGCGAAGGACATGATGATTCATCACCGATATTCGTCGTCGGGCAGCCAAGGACCGGCACGACGCTCGTGGAGCGAATCATTACGAGTCATTCTCAGGTTCATTCGGCCGGAGAGCTGAAGCAGTTCCCCATGGCGGTTCGCAGGCTGGCTGACTACCGCGAGAAAACACCATTCTCCGCCAAGCTTCCCAAGCTCGCAGCACGTATCGATGGCAAAAGACTGGGCAAAGCCTATATAGCTACCACGAAGAAGTTTCGGAGCGAATTGCCGCGCTTCGTCGACAAGTTACCGCCAAACTACCTGTACGTGCCGCTTATCCTCAAAGCCTTGCCCAACGCAAAGATCATCCACCTGACGCGCAACCCGATGGATGCCTGTTTCGCGAGCTTCAAGCAATTGTTCGCCGAAGCGTATTACCACTCCTACGACCAGGCGGAGATGGCCCGCCACCACGCCCGCTATTACCACCTGATGGCGCTCTGGCGCGAACGCTTCAAAGGTCGTTTTTTCGACATTTCGTACGAAAACACGGCTCGGGACCTCGAACCCAATGCCCGCGCACTCATCGACCACCTGGAACTGCCCTGGGAAGATGCCTGCCTGCATTTCCACAAGCAGGACACGGCAGTGACGACGGCGAGCGCCGTGCAGGTTCGTCAGCCGGTACACACCAAATCTATCGGCCGCTGGCGGCGCTACGAGAATCAACTCGCCGTTATGCGGAAAACGCTCGAGGAAAAGGATGTGCCTATAGGCGACGACTAATACCGCCCGGAAATTGCGCACCACTTTCAGCCTATAGGCATGCAAGCCGCTGATATGCTGCGAAAATATCCAGCCTGTATTGAAAAAATAAATAACGCGGCGTAGTCTGGGACGAGGAATATAAAAAATTCGTACCACGTCCAGTACTGCTCATCGGACAATGCCGGGGGACATCATGGCAGCCACGAAAGCGAAGTTCGAAACACCATCCGTAGTTCAGCCTCAACCGCAACGATCCGTAGTCGCACAAGCTGTTTCTGTTGCGCTCATTGCGGGTATTGCGCCCGGACCATTGCTGGCACAGGATGCCGCACTCGATGAGGTCATCGTCACGGCAACGAAACGTGCCGAGTCAGTCATGGACGTGCCGCTGGCGATCACGGCCATTTCCGGCGACTTTATTCGGGAGGCCAATCTCAACGACGTCAAGGACCTGATCCAGTTCACACCCGGCATTACCGGCAATAGCAAAGATAGTTTTGTCGATTTCGTCAGCGTCCGCGGCATTCGAACGATCGACTTCGGTAATGGCGGCGACCCCTCCGTCAGTTTCTACAAGAACGGGCTGTACGAGGGCCGTACCGGCTCTGCCGTATCCAGTCTTTACGACATGGAACGCTCGGAAGTCCTGCGCGGGCCCCAAGGCTTCCTGTTCGGAAGAAACTCGGTCGCCGGTGCATTCAACATCATCACGGCCAAACCGGACCTCGAAGAGAGCGGCGGGTATGTCGAACTGGATGTCGGCGAACGTGGCGTTCTCGTATTCGAAGGCGCCGTAAATATCCCGACCAGCGACAACTTTGCGTTACGCCTCTCCGGATACCACTCGGAAGAAGATGGCTATGTGGAGAATCTGTACGGCGGCCCGGATCTGATCGCGCACGATAAGGACGCATTCCGGCTTTCCGCGCGCTACCAGACGGACAAGGCAACGGTCGACTTCTTCACGGAAATCGAGGACCGCAACCAGACAGGCACGGTTTATCGCCAGACAGGGCGTGGTCGCGCATATGAAGTTCACCAGGCTAATATCAATGGCGGTGTCCCGCCGGTGGTTTCGCCTGACGGCAGAATAGTCAACAACGACAATGCGCTGGAGCCCATCGACGTCGCCGACATTCTCGCAATGGGGCTCGAGATCGAATACGAACTCGAAGGAATGACGTTTACGTCGCTTACGGGTTTCAAGGACCACGATTATTCCTACATCGAGGACTACGACGGCTCGCCACTCAACCTGTTCATTTATGGCCAGGACCAGACGGGTGACTACTTCGAGCAGGAATTCCGCCTGACGTCGAACTCCGATGGCCCGCTGTCCTGGTATGCGGGCGTATCCTTCTATAAGGAGAACATCGATACGACGTTCCTGGGTCAAATGTCTGAGGATGCCTACTGCGTAGGTTACTGGGGCTATTACGCAAATTACGCCGTTGAGTATTACAACGAATACTACCAAGCGGGATTAAATCCTGTCACAACCTGCCAGGGCGTCTTCGATTATTACAACGGCGCGGGCCAATTCTATGGCTATGGCTATGGCCCCGCGTACGCTTACTATCTCGATTCCTATCTGGGCGGATACACGTTCACGCCATCAGCCAACGGCCTGATGAGCGACAGGAACCGGATCATCGGCAAGTACCAGGGATACTCGGCTTACGTCGATATCGGTTATGAATTCAGCGAGACCTTCGACGTCAACCTCGGCCTACGATACAGCTACGACGAGAAGGACTTTTCGCAGCAGGTTCTGGACGATCCCGGCGGAACGCAAATTCCTTATCGCGTCCAGACAGGCTTCTCTACTCCAAACGGCGCTATACGCGACAAACTGGACTGGGACGAAGTTACTTATCGCCTTGTCGGCAACTGGCGCTTCGACGATAGCCTCGTGTTTGCAAGCATTTCAACCGGCTACAAGCCGGGTGGTTTCGGCAGCTTCACCTGGAGATCGGGAGGCTCGTGCGATGCGGATACGCCCTGGGGCTTCTGTGTAACGGATCCCGCCGTCGACAGACCGGACGACTTCGGCCCGGAGACCGTAACGTCCTTCGAAGTCGGCTATAAAGGCACGGTAAACGATGGTCGAACGCAAATATCCGCGAACGCCTTCCTGTACGACTACGAGGACATGCAGGCGCTATACAGCGAGGGCCTGCGACAGGTCATCGACAACGTCGGGCAAGTCGATGGCAAGGGCGTTGAACTGGAGGTCCGTACGAATCTGACTGACAACGTCAGCCTGCGGGTCGGCGGATCCTGGTTTGACTCCGAGGCGGTTGAAGTCCAGGTATTCTGCGGTGCCGGCGAGGTACTACTGTTGGGAGACGCGGATGCCTGTGAAGGCAATTCGATTCCCTGGGCGCCTGAATGGACGGCGTTCGCTGTCCTGAATGCCAACTTCCCGACCACTGGTGGCGGCGAGGTGTTCAGTAACCTGGCCTGGAGCTGGGAGGAAGACTACCGTGGCGACTGGCCGAGTCCAGCCGTCATCTTCCAGAGAATAGCAGCGCTTAATCAGACTGACTTCCGGCTCGGCTACCGGACGGAAAACTGGCGTGTCACCGCCTACGTCGAGAACGTGTTCGACAACGTCTGGTACGACGGCAACTATGCTGACGACCCGAGTCCAACGAACATCTATTCGGAGCATGCGTTCGGCCCGTCCAGACCAAGAACGTCCGGCATCCGGTTCTCGTACGAGTTCTGATCTCTCTGGTCGATTGATCCAGACCGGGGTCCGCTGGCAAAAGCGAGCGGACCCCTTTTATTTACGGGTTTCATATGGGTCGTAACAAACACAGCAAGATCACGCGGCGTGATTTTGTTAATGGCGTTGCAATGGGGGCCGCGGGGCTTGCTTTGACGCCGGTCGAGGCAGTAGCGAGAGGAATCCTGTCGCCGTCGGCCCTTGGCCCCGAGTATTACCCGCCCATACTTACCGGGATTCGCGGCAGCCATCCCGGTTCCTTCGAAATCGCCCACACCGTTGCTTTAGCAGGCCAGCGTTTCTCGCCCCCGAGCGAGCAAACGGATAGCACATACGATCTCGTCGTCGTCGGAGGTGGCATCTCCGGGCTGTCCGCCGCCAAATTTTTCCGTGACCGGCACGATGGGCTTTGCCGGATCCTCGTGCTCGACAACCACGACGATTTCGGCGGCCACGCGAGACGCAATGAGTTCGACGTGGACGGCAAAATGCTGCTCTGCTACGGCGGGAGTCAGACCATCCAGGACCCTTCCCGGTATTCGAAAGTTGCTAAAGGTCTGCTGAAGGACATTGCGATCGAGCCGGATCGCTTCTACGACTACTACGATCAGGAGTATTTCAGCAGCCGGAATCTGCAACACGGTATCTATTTCGACGACAGGACCTACGGAGTCGATCGACTGACGCCGAATCCGATAGCCAGCTTCTTCGGCACACTGGAATCGGACGATGAAAAGCGCGCTGCTGTTCGTGCCATGCCGATCCCCCGGGCAGACCAGGACGAGTTTTATCGCCTGGTTACCAGCGATGTCGACTACCTGGACGGGCAGTCGATCGACGACAAAAGAAACATTCTGCGCAACACCAGTTACCTGGATTTTCTGAAAAATTACGCGGGCATGCCCGAAGCGGTCCTTGAGATCCTCAGGGACTCGTTTCTGCAGCTGACTTCAGTCGGATGGGAGGCTGCCAGCGCCCTGTATGCCGCAGAGTGGTATTTTCCGGGCACACTGGCGCTCGGCGTCCAGAAGGAGGACGACGGTGGCGACCCGTACATTCATCACTTCCCGGACGGCAATGCCGGAGTTGCGCGGTCGCTAGTGCGCGACCTGGTTCCCGATGCCATTCCGGGCTCCACGATGGAAGACCTCGTCACGGCGCGCGCCGACTATTCGCTGCTGGATACGGATGATGCGGATATACGCATCCGCCTCAACAGCACGGCTGTCGATGTCCGCCACACGCGGGACGGAAAACATGTCGACGTCACCTATACCATCGGCGGCAAGGTGTGCCGGGTACGTGCACGGCACACGGTGATGGCTTGTTACAACGCAATCATTCCGCACATCTGCAGTGAGGTGCCCGAGAAACAGGTCGAAGCCATTCGATACGGCGCGAAAATCCCGTTCGTCAAAGCCAGCATCGTCCTCCGTAGCTGGCACGCCTTCATGAATTCAGGCTATTTCAGTCTTTATTCCCCTGGTGACGTCTATTTCAAGCACCTCAAGCTCGACTTTCCCGTCAGCATGGGCGACTACGAGTATCCGCAGGGCCCGGACGAACCCATCGTCGTCTCCGGTTGGTACTCGCCTGCAACAAGGGGGCTCCCGGCAAAAGAGCAGTACAAGGCAGGCCAGCGAAGATTGCTCGCAATGAGATACGACGACTTCGAGCAGAACATTTACTCGCACCTCGACGGCATGCTCGGCTCTCATGGCTTTGAAGTCGAAAAGGAGATTGCCGCCATCACGCTGAACCGCTGGCCGCACGGCTATGCCTACGAGTTCGAGGGTATCGGCGAGCCTGCCGAGTACGACCGTTATAACGGCCCGCATATCGCCGGTCGCGCGCAGATCGGGCGCATCTCGATTGCGAACTCGGATTCCGAAGCCTATGCCTATGTAAATGGTGCGATCGACGCAGCCGACAGGGCCGTCAACGAACAACTGAGGTATGCATAATGAGGAAAATAATTGCCATTGTCGGATTCGCTTGCTGTGCCGGCGCGCTGTCCGCCGCCCACCACGAGGCGTTGAAGCCGGCAAAAATCAGTAAGGAAGATATGGCCGGTGCAATTTTCGAGCGACCGGACATGATCGACATTACTCACGACGACGGTCACAGGACGCTCGATGTAACCACGCTGCTGTCCAGCGACAAGAAGTTCGCGTCTGGTATGTACAAATCGGGAAAGACGCGGATCGAGATCACGGAGCCTTACGGCGTCGACGAATTCATGTATTTCCTGGAAGGCAGCGTCACGCTGACTTCGACCGATGGCAGCGTGCAGGTGATCAATGCCGGTGAAGCCGTGACAATTCCCAGGGAGTGGACCGGTACCTGGGACACCGACGGCTATACGAAGATCTGGGTCATCTATTCCGAGGACGGCTCGGGACTCTAAGATATGCCTGAGAAGTTTCCAGGCCCGAAGACGCGTGCCATCCTCGACCGTGGCATCCCCTTGTTCAAGAACGGCCTGCGCTTCGATGAGGAAATGCAGAAATCCGGCCGCCGCGGCTTTCGCAGCGCAAACCAGATTGTCATTGACCGCGCCGAAGGCGATTTCGTCTGGGACATGGACGGCAAACGCTACATCGATTTCCAGAACGGCTGGGCGACGAATCCGATCGGCAATGCACACCCCGAAATTATCGAGGCCGTCGACGCGGCTCACAGGCAGTACGGTTTTCACTACGACCATCCGCTGCGTTACGAGCTCGCGGAGATGCTTGCCGACATCATGCCCGGCAAGGCGTTGCCCCGATTCAATTTCGAAGTCTCAGGGACAGAGGCCGCCGAGGCGGCCGTCTACCTGGCCCTGACGCACACGAAGCGCCGCTACATCATCACGTTTGCGTCGGCGTATCACGGTGTAAGCATAGGTACCAAGGTGATGTACGGCGTCGACACAGAAGCAAATCGCTATCTCGAAGCGTGGGGCGGCGGCGTGATCAAGGCGCCCTATCCTTTCAGCGACCGACAACCGGCCGGCATGGACCAGCAACAGTACGTCGACTATTGTCTCTGGTATCTAGACAATCACATTCCCGAGGCAATCGCGCCGCGCGACAATATAGCGGGCATTCTCATCGAGCCGGGCCTGGCCGAAGGCGGCAACTGGATACCGCCGGTTAATTTCCTCCGGGGCATTCGCGAGATCTGCAACAGGAACGACTGGCTAATGATCTCGGACGAAGTGCTAACCGGCCTGGGCCGTACGGGCCGGATGTGGGGCATCGACCACTACGACGTCATCCCCGACATTCTGGTCGTCGGCAAGAACCTGTCGGGTGGCATTGCGCCCTGTGCGGGCATTGCTGCGCGGAACGACATTCTCGGCGACGCGCCGGAGTACTTATCGGGGTCCACATTTGCCGGCGCACCCGCGGGTTGTGCCGCCGGCATCAAGACGCTGGAAATTTTTGAGCGTGACAACGTCATCGAACACGCCGCCAGGCTCGGAACGCTGGCCGCAAAACGAATGAAGCCATGGGAAAATTTCGACATCGTCCGCCAGGTTCGCGGCAATGGCCTGTTGCTCGGCGCCAGTTACCGCAGCCCGAACGAGGATGAGAAAGACTGGTGGTATGCGAGGGCGGTCCGCAGTCGCATGCTCGACAACGGAGTATGGGCAATCTCGGATCGCGAGAACAACATCCGCATGTACCCTGCCCTGAATATGGACGAGCGCGTTCTCAGTGAGGGGCTGGACATCATGGAAGAGGCCATCGGCTACGTTAACAAACATGGCCAGCATATGGGCGACAGCCCGGCTTGGCCGACGGGCGTCTCCGGCTTCTGACGAGACCTAATCCGGACCGTAAACACAGCTGGCCGGCAAATGATCCGGCAGGTTCCAGCGCAACTCCTGCACATCGTAGAAGTCATCGGCGTGCAGGCTGCTGCCCCTGCTGCGGAACCACTCGACGAGCGCGTCGCGCACGAGTTGCGTGTCGTACGGTATCTCGAACCCTCCATCCGGAATAACCGGTGTAAGGAGACCATCGCCGCCTAACAGCAGGAAGTCGTTGACGGCTACGTTGACACGGTCGGCATCCGCTATTTCCGTAAGATCCGGACGCAGCATGCGAACGTCCATCTGGCCGTCCGCACAATCGACAAAGATACGCATGCCGGAAAAGCCGGCCCATCGGCCCGTTCTGAGCGCCTGTTTGGCGACGATGCCGCGAAGCTCCGCGCCGCTCAGCTCGATGATGGCGATGCGATTGTCAAACGGGAACATGCGAAACACGCTGCCGAACGTCAGCTCGCCGGCCGGCAGTTCCGCGCGAATACCGCCACGCACGTTGTGGATAGCGACATCCGCTTTTGTGACCTCCCGAACGGCGTCGACCATCAGGTTGCCAAGCTCCGACTCGGGACCGCGGCGCAACGTCATTGGCGTCTCGAGGTAGACGCCGAGTTGCTCCGCCTGGTACTCATCAGCTACCTCACGCGCCTGCGCCGCGATCTCTACGATGGCCGCCATGGGTTCGAGCGGGGTGCCTTCGTATTTATCCGCTGGCTCGTTGCGCTGCGGCGGGAAAACGCGCCTGTTCAGAATCTCTCCGCTGTTTCGATCCAGCTTGAAATCGACGCGGCCGAATGCGCGCGTATTCGAAAAGGCGGATGTTATGGAAATACCGTTGACGATATGAGCTATACCGCTGTGATGGTGTCCGGCAACGATATGGTCGACGAGGCCCTCCGGAATGGCATTCGCAACCCGCATGATTTCCCTGTCAGTTTCGCATGAAGAAAGATCAGTCGGGTCATCGAATTCGGTGCATCTGCCGCCGGCATGCGCGAGCACTATTACGAGCTCGGCACCCTCTTTTCGCAATGATTTCGCTTCGGTCGTAATCGCCTCCGCGAGCGGTGCGATGTGCAAATCCGATATATTTGCGGGTATCGTCGATGCAGGTGTGGACGTCGTAATAACGCCGATGAGCCCGATGTCGATACCGGCACGTTCGATCATTACCGAGGCCCGGACGTTGTTCCAATCGACCCGCTCTCCCGTCGTTGCCTCGACGATGTTCGCGCTCAGTAGCGGGAAACTCGTTTCTCCAGCGCGGTTCTTGAGCGCGCCTCGCGGATCGTCGTCACCGTTTACCGGTATCGACTTGGGGCCGGCCGGCCCGAAGTCGAATTCATGGTTGCCGATCGCCGCCGCGTCGTAACCGAGCGCGTTGTATGCCTGGACAATCGGCGCACCCTCGGCGAGGTTGGACTCCAGCGTTCCCTGCCACATGTCGCCGGCATCCACGAGCAGGACAGCGCCATCATTCTTGCGAGCGGCGCGCAATGCGGCTACGTAGCCCGAGAAAGTGATGATGCCGCCTTTATCCTTATCGGCAACCAGTTCGCCGTGGACGTCGTTGGTGCCTATTACGGAAATGACGACTGCATCAGGCGGCGATTCACTGACCGGCGCCGCACACGCCACGAGCAACAGGGCCAACAAGCTGGTTGAAAAATTTCGCATCCGCGCGATTCTAGCGCGTAAATGCCCCGCTTGCCGCCATCGCCCCGATGTGCGCTGGCCCCATCCGGCAGCATCCACCAACGATGGTTGCGCCAGCCGCCAGCCACTCCTGCGCCGCTTCGCCCCAGTCAACGGCCTCCATAGAACCATGCCAGCTTCCATCTGCGGCCCGGTAGGTCTCACCCGAGTTCGGATACGCCACCACTCGCTTGCCCGGTGCTGCTTGCCGTATTCGGCCGATCAGCGTCGTGATGTGCCGCGGAGCCGTGCAATTTACGCCAACGGCGAACACTCGCGGGTGACCGGTGAACAGCCCGGCCGCCTCTTCGATCCGTGTGCCGTCGCTGATGCATGAGTCGTCACGGCAGCAAAAGCTCACCCATGCGGGATGGCGCACATTATCCAGCACCTCCTTGAGTACACCCGCTTCTTCGATAGCGGGAATCGTCTCGCACGCGAGGAGGTCCGCGTCGCTGTCATCCAGCACCGCGATGCGCTGGCAATGGAAGGCAAGCAACTCTTCGCGCGTAGTGTCGTACTCGCCCGTGTACTCGGATCCGTCGTGCCGAATTGCGCCCCAGGGTCCGATACTCGCGGCGATGAGCGGCACATAATCGATACCGGGGTTATCAACCAGGAACTCGTCGCGCGCCTGGATCGCGAGCTGTACGGACTTCAGCAATACCCCGTCTGCCTCATCGGCCGACAAGCCCTCGGCCATCAGGCCTTGCCGGCTTGCCTGGTAACTGGCGGTTGCGATGATCTCGGCACCGGCATCCAGGTAGGCGCGCGCAGCGTCGACGAGAGCTTGCGGATTCTCCAGCAGAAGCTTTGCCGACCAGAGCGGGTGGTTTATGTCGCAGCCCATGGCTTCGCATTGGGTGGCCAACCCGCCATCGATAAGAATCGGCCGCTCGAAATCGAGGAGAACAGAGGCGCGGTCAGTCAACGCTGTCAGCAGGTCTCGGGCGGCGTGGCGCTGCGCCGTGCCGGGAACCAGAATGGTTTGTCGACGACCTCGGCTCTGGCCATCTGTTTCGACCAATGCATCTCGCGTTGGTAGAAGATCTCCACCCACAGCGTGCTGCCCACTTCGCCGTGTGGCGTCTTGACCGAACCCAGCGCTATGTTCTGTTTGCAAACGGGCGACCAGGTTGCCGACGTGATGAAACCGATATTCGACTTGTTGTTCTTCTCTTTCGGGAAGATGTAAGAGTGGTGTGCCGGCTTGTTGCCCTCGATATCGAGCTTCACGAGCCGCCAGGTCGACCCATTGCGCAATTCTTCTGCAAGTGCGCGCCGGCCATTGAAATTCGGCTTCTTGAAATCGACGAGCCAACCCAAACCGAGCTCGAATGGAGAACGGGTGCGTCCTGTACGGACCGTTGCGTTTGCCGGCAGGAAATCCGTTGCCGCAATGACGAATCCTGCTTCGATACGCGCCTGCTCCAATGCCGCGCCGCCGATGGGCCGCATGTCGTAGTCTTTTCCGGCAGCGAACAGGGCATCCCACATGGCTTCCGCCTTGTCGGGGCTGATCCACAGCTCGTAACCGAGATCGCCTGTGAAGCCGGTGCGCGAAACCATGAGTTCGGCGCCTTCGAAATCGAAATGGGCCAGATCGAAGGGTTTGAGTTCTCCCACGCGTTCGAGACCCATGTTCTTCAGCACCGAGTAGGTTGTCGGGCCCTGCACCGCAAGTCCGGCTACCTCTGCAGTCTCTTCTGCGACGGATACGTCGAAGCCGATTGCCGCCGCCTGCAGCCAGGCGAAATGCCGTTCCTGCGAACACAGGCGGTACTCACCCTCCCTGAGGTGGAAAATCGTGCCGTCGTCGATGACCTGGCCGCGATCATCGCACCATACGGCATACGCGACCCGGCCCGGCCGGATCTTCGACATGTCACGCGTGACAAGGCGATCCAGGTACGCAAGCGCATCCGGACCCGTGATGCGGTACTTGGTCATCGGTGTCAGGTCGAAGACACCCGTCGCATTGCGGATCGCGAAGTACTCAGTGTCGGCACAGTACAGTTCGTCGGGAACCGTATAGCCTTTCCAGGTGTGCCAGCAATCCAGCGTATCGAGCGCCCGCATGCGCGAGTAAAACGGCGAACGCAATCTTCCCTGTGGCACCTGTTTGGCGTTCATCGCGTTTTCTCCCGGCGAAGAATGGCATTCGCAGCATTTCGGCCGGAGGCTCCGCTGACACCCCCGCCTGGGTGTGCGCCGGCTCCGCACAGCCACAGCCCCTCGACGGGCGTTTGATACTGCGCTGCGCCGATGACCGGCCTCGTAAACATGAACTGATCCATCGTCAGCTCGCCATGGTGCCAGTGCCCGCCCGTGATCAGGAATTGCTGCTCGATATCAGCAGGTGTAAGCAGCTCGCTGGTCACGATGCGCTGCACGATGTTTGGCACAAACCGCTCGATGACCCTGAGCGTCGCAGCTTCGAACTCGGCCTTCGCGGCATCGCTCCAGCCACCCTTGAACGCATAAGGCGCGTACTGAACGACAGCGGACATGACGTGTTTCCCCGACGGTGCCAGGCGTGGATCGCGGAAGCTCGGGAAAGTGATCTCGACGACGGGCTCCGGAGAGCTCTCACCGTATTTGGCCGAATTGAACGCACGCTCGACGTAATGTTCGTCAGGCGAGATCACAAGCCGATCGCCGTACTCTGGCCGCGACAGGCCCTCAATTTCGGGCAAGCCGTCGAGAGCGAGATGCAGCTTGGCAGCATTACCACGGGAACGGTAGTGACGGACGCGGCGCGTAAATCCGGTCTCCATATGCCGTGCCCCGACGAGGCACATGAACGTGCTCTTCGGATCGGCATTGGAGATGACCATGTAGCTGTCGAAACGCTCGCCCGATTCCGTCTCTACGCCGGTCACGCGGCCGTTCTCGACAATGATGCGCGCGACAGGTACGCCGGTTCGAATCGAGGCGCCTGCTTGTGTCGCCGCATCGGCAATTGCGTCGCTCACCGCGCCCATTCCGCCTTTGGGGGAGTCTATCCGACCGCCGTTGCCGGCGAGGCGGTAGAGATAAGTGAACAGCGTATTGGGAGAACGCGGCCCGAGATGAGTACCGAGGACCGCGTCGAGACTCACCAAGCCCCTCAGGGTCGGGTCAGCAAATCGTTCGGTTACTTCGTCATGAATGTTCATGCCTATGAGGCGCAGGAACTCACGCATATCCGCTTTACCCAGCCTGCGAACGTCGAACCCGAGCCGCGCCAGCGACAGAAGGTTCCTCGCTCCGTCCGCGACGAGCCTTGGCGGCGGCCGGTTCAGATGTGTCTTGAGCAGGTTCGCATAACGCATCATCTGCTTATGGAATGCCGAGTAGCTTTCCGCATCGCTGTAACTTACGCCGTCTGCAACGCTACCCGATACGCGCAGGTGTTCGCCGGTCTCTCGCAACGCAATGGTTGCCATGTCTTCGGAAGCAAGATCGATATCCAGCTTCAAATCTTTTTTTACTGCGGGCTGCAGCTGGTAGAGAAGATGCGCACAGGGTGACACCGCATAACCGTCCGCGAATTCGCGCGTTACCGCAGCCCCGCCTGCCTGGTCTTTGGCCTCGAGAACCAGTACATCCTTGCCGGCCTTGGCCAGCAGGGCAGCGCAGACCAGGCCATTGTGGCCGGCACCGACAACGATGGCGTCGTATCGATCAGTCATCGCCGAAATTCTCCGGTACCGTGTTGCGGCGTCCGAGATCCGCCAGGATTTCCCGCGCCGCGTTCGCGCCTGGCGCCGCCATGACGCCGCCACCCGGATGCGTGCTCGAGCCGCACATGTACAAGCCGGCGACGGGCGCCCGATATTGCGCATAACCCGGCACGGGGCGGTTGAAGAGAATCTGGTCCATCGTCAGCTCACCGTGAAAGATGTTGCCCTCGGTGATGCCTATCTCTTCCTCGATCGTTGCCGGCGTGCGGACTTCGTAATGAACGATGAGGTCCTTGAAATCCGGGCTGTAGTTCGCGATCTGGTCGATGACGGTTTGCGCAAAGGCGGCCTTCTCGGCGTCAGTCCAGTCGCGGCCCTCGATCTTGTGCGGACAATACTGGACGAAACAGCTCATGAAGTGCTTGCCTGGCGGCGCCATGGTCGGATCGACGAGCGTCGGTATCACCATGTCGACGTAGGGGTCCTTCGACCACGTGCCTGCTTTCCAGTCGTCGTAAGCACGCTCCATGCGCTCGAGCGAATCGATGAAGTGCATGTCGGCGCGATACAGGGGGCTGTCTTTCGGCAATGCCGGAAACGTCGGCAAGCCGTCGAGCGCAATGTTGAGCTTGCCCGAGGAACCGCGGATCTTGAAGTGCTCGATTCGTTCGTAAAATGCTGCCGGCAGATCGGACTTGTCCATGCATTGCAAGAACGTGCGTTTGACGTCCATCGCCGAGACTACGATGTTGCCGGATATTTCCTCGCCGGTTTCAAGTGCGACGCCCGTGACCTTGCCGCCATTGACGATGATCGTGTCGACGCCGGCCTCAGTGCGCAATTCGCCGCCGTAGGCCTGAAATGCTCCGGCGATGGCATTCGACACGCCACCCATGCCGCCACGAGCGAAGCCCCAGGAGCCGACATTGCCATCGACATCACCCATGTAGTGATGCAACAGCACATACGCCGTCCCGGGCGAGTGTACTCCAAGCGCCGTACCGATGATGCCGCTGCCGGACTTCGCCGCCTTGATGACCTCCGTTTCGAAATACTCGTCGAGGTACTCGGCAATGCTCATCGTCCAGAATCGAATTGTCTCGTAGATTCGTTCCTCGCCCATCTCGGCAAACTTACCGCCGATTTCGAGCAACCCCTTGATGTCCTTCGGCCTGAACGAGGTTGGATCGGGCGCAGTCGTCAGCAGGAAGTCGCGAATCAACCGGCACTGTCGCATTGTGTCCGCGCGGTAGCGCTCCAGGGAATCGGCGTCATGCCGTGAGAAGCGCGCGTACTCGCGGTAGGTAACCTCCGGGTCGCTGTAGCTGCCGAAGTAGTCTCCATTCTCCATGAACTGCACCGAACCGCCGAACGGTGTGACCTGCAGCCCGTGCTTATGTAGTTCGAGTGCACGATAGATCTCGGGTCGCAGCAGGCTGCATACATAGGAACAGTTCGAATAGATCCAGTCCTTGTGTAAATTGCGGCTGACGGCCGCACCGCCGATGTAGTCGTTCTTTTCCACGCAAACGACATCGAGTCCGGCCTTGGCAAGGAATGCGGCCGTGGTCAGGCCGTTATGGCCTGCCCCGACAACGATGGCGTCATAGGTTTTCATTCGCGACTCAGTTCCTGAAGCACCCACTCTGTCCAGACACGTTCGGCTCGCTCCATGGCCGAGAACGGCCCGGGCGTGAAGTAGCGAGACTGCACGCCTTTCCAGTTGTTGACGATGATCTCCTTGTCCGCCAGCGTCGTAACGTCCCAGAGCCAGACCAGATCATCGACATCGTAATCCTTGCCTTCTGCCGCGTCACCGCGCACCAACCAGTAGATGTCGCAACGACAGTTGCGCGCGTCCACCGGCGTAAATACATAAGCGACGACGTGGTCAGAATAAGCCAGCAGAAAGGAAAACCCTCCCAGCGAAAAATCGGACGCTCCGCCGTCATATTCGCTGATTTTTCCGAGTAATGGTGCCAGCGGTTTGCCGTCCTTGCTTCCGGTCACATAGGCGTTGAACATCGCCGTGCGACTGTAGCCATAGCCCATTTCGCCAGCCGGGGCGGCCGTGTCGATGCGGTCGACAACGATGTCCTTCAGGCCGCAGGCCTCCATTTTGCCGAGCATGACCTGCTGCAAATGCTCGCGCCGCCGATAGTCGACGTGCAGCGTATGCCTTTCCGAATACTCCGGGTGTGCCGTCACACAGTGATAGCACTCCTGGTAGTTTTCAATTGCCAGTTTCCAGTTGGCCGGGATCTCATACACCTTGTGGGCGGCGAGCTTGAGGTTTTCAAAATCGAACATGGCCATTGGTTCGGCCAACTCGCGCTTTGCGCCATCCAGGCCGGGCGGATCGTCCGAAAAGCAAATCAGCACGAGGCCGTGAACGATGTCGAGCGAAACGGGCTTGAGCGAGAAGCCGGACATGTCGAAGTCATCCGGCATGCTGCGCGCCGCCGTAAGACGGCCATCGATATCGTACGTCCAGCCATGGTATGGGCACATGAACTTGTCGGCATGGCCTTCCGGCTTGAGGCACACCAGCGAGCCCCGGTGCCGGCAGACATTGGCGAACGCGCGCAGCTCGCCGTCGCTGCCGCGCACGATAATCGCCGACTCGTTGGCCACTTTCACAACCTTGAAATCACCGGATTCCGGAAACTGCGACTGGTGGCCCGCCAGGATCCAGTTGCGGCCGATAATGCGCTCGAGTTCGAGCGCGTAAATGTCGGGGTCCGTATAGAAGCGCCGTTCCAGCGCGAAGCCGGGCCTCTGTTCCGCAATCAGTTCGGCGATCGTTCGCCTGTCCTCCCGCATGCGCTTTCACCCGGTGGCATCTACCTATTCTCAGTCTAAGTCGAGCGGCGTAGCTTGGGAAGACGCCCTGTAAACTGAGGTGTTGCGATGGCTGCTCATCAATGCACGTGTGATTTGACCGAACTCGATACGGACCAGCCAGTGTGGGATCGCTTCTTTACCGTTGCGCCGCTCGTATTGATCGGCTCGGTCGAACCCGACGACTCGCTCGATTTCGCGCCCAAACACATGGTCACGCCGATGGGCTGGCAAAACTACTTCGGCTTCGTTTGTGCGCCGACCCACTCGACCTGCAAGAACATCCAGCGTACGAACGAGTTCACGGTCAGCTTTCCAAGACCGTCGCAGGTACTCTACTCGAGCCTGGCTGCGTCGCCACGAAATACCTGCGGTGAGAAACCCATACTGGACTACTTCACGACGTTTCCGGCCAAAAAGGTAAACGGCGAGTTTATCGACAAAGCCTACCTGTATTTCGAGTGCAGGCACTTCAAGACAATCGGCGGCTTTGGTCAGAATTGCCTGATAACCGGAGAGATTGTCGCTGCCTATGCAGAATGCCAGTGCTTGCGTTCAACCGAACTCGACGACCAGGAACTCGTACACGACTCGCCGCTGCTCGCGTATCTCTCCCCCGGCCGCTTCGCGGCGATTGATCAATCCAACGCATTTCCGTTCCCGGCACACATGAAGAAGTAAAGGTGACATGCTCAACGCGCTTGCTGATCGGGTTTTGGACTACGTCCGGGATCAGGACGTGCTATTCGTAGACCTGCTGCGCGAGCTGGTTGAAGCCGAGTCCCCGTCGGCCTTTCCACCCGTACACCGGCAGGCGCGCCACGTATTCATGTCGGCGCTCAGCGAGCTCGATTACCTGGTCCGGGAAACGCGCATGCCCAGGACACCATGCCATGTCTACGCCCGCCCCTGCGAGCGCGAACGGGTGGCCGCGACCCAGCTGATCGTCGGTCACTACGACACGGTCTGGCCGGTCGGAACCATAGCCGAGCGGCCGTTCCAGGTCGACGGCAATATCATTCGGGGTCCCGGCGTTTTCGATATGAAAGGCGGGCTCGCACAACTGATTATCGCACTACGAACGCTACGGGAACTCGGGCTCGAACCCTCCGTACTACCGGTTATTTTCGTGAATGCAGACGAGGAGATCGGCAGCCGTACTTCGAGCCGTTTCATCCGTATGCTCGCACGCAGTGCTGACCGCGCCCTGGTTCTCGAGCCCGCACTCGGCGGAGAAGGCAGCCTCAAGACCGAACGCAAAGGCATCGGGCGTTTCAAGGTGACCGTCTACGGTAAGGCAGCTCACGCGGGACTGGAACCCGATGCCGGCGCCAGCGCCATTCTCGAGCTGTCGCACATCATTCAGAAATTGTTCGCAATGAACGATGCGAATAAAGGCATAACAGTCAATGTCGGCACAGTCGACGGTGGGATACAACCAAATGTCGTCGCACCGCACAGCAGCGCCGTTATCGACGTTCGCGTACCGACGATTGCGGATGGCGACAGGATCGAGCGGGAGATCCATAGCCTCAAACCAGAAGTGCCGGGCGTCCGCTTGCGCATCGAGGGAAGGATCGGCAGGCCGTCGATGGAATCCACGCCACGCAACGAAGCCCTGTGGGCTCATGCGAAAGACCTGGGTCGACAGCTTGGTCTGAATCTGACGCGCGCCCGGGTGGGCGGCGGTTCGGATGGCAATACAACCAGCCAGTACACGGCGACGCTGGACGGGCTTGGGCCCGTTGGCGACGGCGCCCATGCACAACATGAGTATCTCTATATCGACAAGACCCTGGAGCGGGCGGCGCTGCTGGTGTTGCTGTTGATGTCGCCGCCTGTAGAAGCGGCCGAAACACGGAAGCCGCTATGAGCCAGCTTCATCTCGCATCGCTGACGCGCATTGCGGACTTCGACAAGAACCCCTATGGCGTTCGTCCGCTTCCTCATGAGAGTTGGGAAAACGGTGACTACGCCTTGACGGAGGTGATTGGCACACCATCGGACCTTTATAAAGTCGAACTCTGCAACGGCGATATGGTGCCTGTCGTACCGGGCGACCAGGTCATCGGTGCGCTCGGCCACCGGCAGGCGACCCTCGAGGGCGTTGGCAGTTATGCGGCGGCGGTAAGCAACAAGATGCACGCGATGACGAGTGCCGGGCTGCTCGGCGCATTCACATCTTTTTCGATTATGCTGCCGCGGCCGCTGGAACTCGTGTACCGCGGCCATATTGTCCGGGACAGCAAAAAGCTGAGGATGAGGGACTTCAGGCTGCGCACGAGGGCAAGAGGGTTCTGCGTTCCGACCATCCTGATCGTCGGCACATCAATGAATGCCGGAAAGTCGGTTACAGGCCGCCGGGTCTGCGAAATCATGTCTTCAGCGGGCCTCAGGGTAATCGGCGCCAAGCTGACCGGCGCGGGGCGGTACCGGGACGTGGCCAGCTTCAAGAAACATGGCGCCTGCGAGGTATACGACTTCGTCGATGCGGGCCTCCCCTCTACTGTTGGACCTGCGGAAGAGTTCCGTGCCTTTATCAGGCCACTGCTCGCTCATATCAACAGCCGCCGGCCCGACTACCTCGTTGCCGAAGCGGGCGCTTCGCCCCTCGAGCCCTATAACGGCGACACGGCAATCGATGAACTCGGCGACAACATTGTGTGCACGATTATGTGTGCCTCCGACCCGTATGCCGTGGTCGGCGTCAGCCAGGGCTTCAGGCTGCAGCCGGACCTCGTTGCCGGCCCGGCGGCTCAGACTACCGCAGCCATCGAACTCGTCGGGAAGCTGACCGGCCTCAGGGCAATCAACGTCATCGATCGCAGGAGACTGCCGGAATTTCGTCAATTTCTCGCAAACAAGCTGAATATCGACCTGGGAGCAGCCGATTCGATGGCTGCACACGGCTAATGAATTCATCACGAAAGCATCATCTGACGCTCAGGACTCTTACCGAGCAGGCGTCATGATTGATGCTGGGCCATTCTCTGGAGGAAAGCTCATGAACAAGCGACTACTCACTATCGCACTTTTCCTGCCGTTAACTGCTGCCTGCTCATCGTTCTGGATGGGCCCCGGTTACGAACAGACTCGCCAGGGAACATCCAGCAGCCTCGTGGATTTCCTGTACCCGGACGGTGAAATCCCGCCCTCTGTCAGCCAGAACATGCCGTACCTGGAGTTACCTGTGCGGGTCGGCATTGCCTTCGTACCCGCGCAGGGCCGTGAGACGATCTCGGCAGCTGAAAAGCAAAAACTCATGGAGCACACGGCGGACGCATTCCGCGACCGCGACTACGTGCAGTCCATCGAGACGATTCCCGATGCCTATATGCGATCAGCCCGGGGCGTGCAGGGCATGAAACAGGTTGCGTCGTTGCACGGCATCGACGTCATGGCGCTGGTTTCATACGACCAGATGTCATTCTCCGGCGAGCGCGATAGCGCGATCATGTACTGGACGGTCGTCGGCGCGCTGTTCGTCAAGGGAAACAGGAATGAAGTCCAGACGATGATCGATACGGCCGTGTTCGATGTGAAAACCGCCAAACTGCTGTTTCGCGCACCCGGTGTACACAAGGATCAGCGCAATATCACCCTGCTTGAAAGCGACCAGGACCTGCGAAGACTGCGTGAAGAAGGGTTCACGGCCGCGACCGACAACATGATCGTCAATCTCGACGCCGAACTCGATGTGTTCCGCAATGAAGTCGACCAGGGCCAGGTAGCACAGGTCGCATGGCGCCAAGGCTACAGCGGTGGCGGCAGCTTCGGCTGGCCGATAATCGCGATGCTGCTTGTTACGCTTGTCGGGCGTTGCCGGCTGTCACGGGCGCCGTAACCACTTCTCGTCTGTCGCAAGCGGCGCCGCGAGTGCATCCAGGAACGCTTCGAGCTGCCTGAGCTCGCGTTGGTTGAGCCCCAGCGGCTTTGATTCGTTGTGGCCGATCATCGCGAGCGGCGCCTCGTTGTAGTGCTCGAGAACCGCCGCCAGCGTCGGCAACTGTCCTTTGTGCATGTACGGCGCGGTGGTCTGAAGGTTTCTGAGCGACGGCGTGCGCACGGCGCCGATCAGCTCGGGGCCCGTTCGTACAAATTCGAGCTCGGCACATGACGGCGCCGGGTCGTCGCTGAATTCGCCGCGGCAGTTGAACGGATCGGCAAACACCTCGCGAACGCCTTGCACGCGGCCCTTGTCCGGCACGTCTCCCGGAAAGGAAAGCACACCCGTATTGTGGAACTCGTGATTCGTGAACAACGGACCATTGTGGCACTGGGTGCAGTCCGCCTTGCCGATAAACAGGCGCAGGCCGTGAATCTCGTCGTCGCCGAGAATCGGCGCACTCGTCTCCCGGCCCGTCATGATGGCCTCGACGTAATGATCGAAACGCGACGGCCCCGGCAAAAGCAATCGCTCGTAGGCCGCAATAACCTTGCCAATATTTGTGAAAGCCCGGTCGACGTCGTGTTCGTCAGGCGCCGCCGAAAACAGCGATTCATAAGTCGCGCGATAGCCGGGGTCGGCAGCAATAACCGAAACCACGTGCACGCGGTCAGTACCGTGCTCGTTCGGATCCTCGAGCGGCGCCAGTGCCTGCGACCAGAGGCTGTCCTTGCGCCCGTCCCAGTAGAGCCACGGGCTGTAGGCGACGCCGATGATGCTGCGCGTGTTACGCCGGGACGTGCCGATCGCCTGTCCTTTTGGCAATCCGTCCGTAAATTGGCGCTCCGGCTGATGACAGGTCGCGCAGGAAATACCGCCATTGCCGCTCAGGCGCGGATCAAAGAACAATTGATAGCCTAATCGTGCGGCCTCCTCGCTGTCGGACACGGCGTTGCTTTCGTCTTCGGGCAAGGGTGAAAGACTGCCGATCCACAAAGATCGAATGAGCTCGATTTCGTCAGCCGTCCACGGTTCGGGCGTCACGTGCCTCGATGTCCACGCGTACCAGGCGCCGGTCCCAACGAGCGCAATTGCGACCAATGAAAACAGCTTTTTCATAGCTGCAGTGGAATGACCAGCGTTCTCGTCTTGCCGTCTGCTTTGATCGTGACGACGATTTCCCACTCGCCCGCCATGTGAAATCGCAAGCCGTCCAGGCGATAGCGCCCTTCGCCGATTTCCTCGGTCACCCTCGGCCGCGTCGGCAGGCCATGATCATGTTCCGGCATGCCGCCATCGACACTAATCTCCGCGCCCGTTACGGGCACGCCGTCCGCGTCGCGAATGGTCAGCACCCAGCTATGAATCGTGTTGATCGGTATCGGCTGCAGCGAGCTTTCATATTCGACGGACCAGCTCTCGCTCGCACCGACGGGAAGCGCCAGAAGCAATAACGCCGGAACAATCATGAGCTTTGGTTGTTTTTCCGATGGCCACAGCCGCCGGAAGCGACCGCTCATTACCAGGTACAGGAGCTGCACGAAGATCAGCATGCCGATGATCAGCGGCCAGCTGCCGAGTCCCGTATAGCCGACTTCGAACGGAAATACGGCTCGGTAGACACGGTCGCTACCCGCAACTTCGGCCGTGACGATGCCGATGTAATGACCCTCTTCATCGAACTCGTGCACGACCGTCAGCACGTCGGGCTCGACGCGCGGCTCCCGGTAAAAGACGGTTACGGCATCGAGATCCTCGATCGCCTCGACATCTTCCCAGCGCGCGAACCTGCCCTTTCCCGTTACATCGCGGACGATACGGAAATCGACGGGTACTCCGGCAAGACCGTCATGGATGTATTCCATTACGAATACGCTCTCGGTCGCATTAGGCAAATCCTCGCAGTACTCCTTGTGGCCGTCGATGCGCGGCTGGTAGATCTTGAAGTGCCCTTTCAGGTAGTTGATCTTGATGACGCACAGGTCCTCCTCCTCGACGACGCCGCCATGCCCGTACGCCAGCTGGTTCGTGAGCAGCAGTAAGGCCAAAATCGGGAGAGAGCGAGTGGTCACGGAGTGGAGAGACTTATATTATGTGCGGCCCATATGCTACCAAGCCGTCGGCCGTGGACAAGAATAATACACAAGCGCTGAGAAACTGCCTCGGCAAATTTGCCACCGGCGTGACCGTTGTCACCTGCGATGGCGCCGATGGGCCCTGCGGGATTACGGCGAACAGCTTCAGTTCCGTATCGCTCGAGCCGCCGCTCGTCCTCTGGAACGTCGACAAGCGATCCACCGCGCTGCAGGCGTTCCTGGAGGCGCAGCGCTTCGCGATCAACGTGCTGCGTAACGACCAGAAATCACTCGCGGTACATTTTGCGCGGCCGGAGAGGATTTCCTTTGAGGGAATTGATTACCGGCTGAACGGCAGCAACGTGCCGCTGCTCGAGACGTCGCTCGCCTGCATGGAGTGTCGCACCGACCGGATCATCGAGGCCGGCGACCATTACATCATCATCGGTGAAATCGAGAATTACGTGACGAACGATGGCGAGCCACTGCTGTTTTTTGCGGGGGATTATCGTGGGTAAGCCCGGGAACACCGGAATTCGCCGATTGTTCCGAGCGACAATTTTCTCATTTCAGGGGTTCAGGCACGCCTTCAACAATGAAGCCGCGTTCCGGCAGGAGCTTGCCCTGACGGCAATCATGGTACCGATGGCCTTCTGGCTGGGCCGCACACCGCTGGAAATCTCGCTGCTGGCAGGGGTTTGCCTTATCGTGCTTATCGTCGAGTTGATCAACAGCGCGATCGAAGCCGTTGTCGATCGGCACGGCGAAGAACGGCACGAACTGGCGGGTGCCGCCAAGGACCTCGGATCGGCCGCCGTGTTTGTGAGCCTGGTACTCGTTGTCTTTGTCTGGTCCATGGTCATTTTTGATCGATTTTTCAATCTCTAGGACGAGCATGAACGTATTCATACTGTGCACCGGCAGATGTGGCTCGATGACCATAACCAGGGCGTGCGACCACATCAGTAATTACACAAATGCGCATGAGTCCCGCTCACAGATGGTCGGCGAAGAAAGGCTGAATTACCCCGACAATCACATCGAGGCCGACAATCGCTTGTCCTGGTTACTCGGGCGTCTCGACGAGAAGTATGGCGACGATGCGTTCTACGTTCACTTGAAACGAGACGAGAATGCAACGGCTACGAGTTTCGTCAAGCGCTACCGCAAAGGCATCATGAAGGGCTATCAGAAGATCCTGCACGGTCTGCCCTGGAGTGCGGACAAGCACGCTGTCGCCCTCGATTACTGCCGCACCGTCAACAGCAACATCGAGATGTTCCTGAAGGACAAGACAAAAACGATGCAGATGGACATCGAAAACGGCAAAGAGGGCTTTGCCCGCCTCTGGGACCTGATTGGCGCCGAAGGCGACAGGGAAAAAGCGCTGGCGGAATTCGAAATTCGTCACAACGCTTCGTAGCGCATTTGCAGGCTTAGCTGTTACCTGAATACCTGTAGTGGCGATGCTCGCCCGAGCGTCGCCCGACGCTCCAGGCCAGCTCATAACCGTGCCCCGCCAGCCAGGCATCGATCGTCTCGCCATCAGGCATCTTGTCGCCGTCGCCTTTGGAGTGAATCTCCATGAAGAAATCGCGCGGCGGATGTTCGCCAATCAGTTCTTCGAAGCCACCTATGACCTGGCCTTCGGCGCCTTCGACGTCAATCTTGATGATGGTCGGCAGATCTCCCGTCTCCCTGGCGAAACTGGTCGCCGTTTTCAGGGGCACGCTGATACTGTCGGTCGAGCCCTTTTCCTCAGCAATGGAGTGCCGGCCTTCCCCGGCCGTACCGCGAATAAACAGCTGCACCTCACCCTCCGACATACCCAGCGCCAGGCGCTGCGGGATAACCCGCCCCGCCAATCCGTTCAGCTCTATGTTTTTCTGGAGTTGATCGAAATTCCTCGGTTCCGGCTCGAAGCTGTGCACCTTCGAGTTCGACCCGGAAGGATGCAGCGCCATGAGCAGGCTGATGAGCCCGATGTTGGCACCGATGTCGTAAATCGTGTCGCCGTCCTGCAGGTAATCCCGCATGCGAGTCACCAGGTCGGTCTCGTGCGAAATTTTCCTGGCACGCCTCAGTTCCCGGCGTGCCGTGATATCGAGCTTGACGGGTTGCCCCAGAAGCTCCGTATTCAGAATGGTCTGTCTACCGAATAGTCGATTGAACAGCAGTCGCAGAGTATCCATGAATTACCGGTCCTGGCTCTTGCGTATGAATTTGCGGATCTTCGTCACGGGCGAGTCCTTCTTGTAACGGCCCTTGACGATATGGCGAATCTGGCAAACGTTGGGGATTTCCAGCGGCGTACCCTGGGTACCAATCAGCCAGCGAAAGGCCCTGTCCTCGTATGTCTTCATCCAGCGATTCGCCGGGGTCTGATAATACTTGATCGAGTCGCAGTAACCGCAGGCCCGCGCAATATCGCCATGCGTAATCTGGAAAGCCCCCTTGGCTTTTTCGAAGGGGCCGTGCACATAGGTGAATTGTTCGATCGGAATCTCGAGCAAATTGGGCCCCTGCCGGCCTTTCTCCAGGATCTCGTGGTCTTCGGGTAGCAGGGCCGTCCCTATGCTGATGAGCGGATACACGAGGCCGTCGTCCCGGCCCTGCAGCAAATCGGCCAGCGTTTCGAGACAGCCTTCATGAAAAATGATGTCGGTGTCGACGAACCAGATCCAGTCTGCCTCGGTTGATTTCGCAGCCAGGTTACGGCCAATCGTGCGGCGAAGCAGTTTTTCCCTGGGCAGTGCCTGCCAGTTCCAGGTGATGCCCGGCACCTCCATGCGACCGAAATAATCCAGCACCCGGGTCACAGCTTCGTCCTCTGCGAAGTGAAACACCGTCATCGTGATGTCGAGCTTTTCGGTGCGGTGGTTAACGAGCGATGAAAGCTGGTAGGTGAGGAAGTGCCCGTAACGCCAGCAGTGGCTCACGATTTCGAGTTTCAGCTTGCCTGATTTTTTTGCTTTTTCGACCGTCGCCGGATCTACATCCCGGAACCAGGAAACAGGCAACGCGCCCGATACGGCGATGCGATAGAAAAGACTTGTGACGGTTTCGCCGAATCCAGACATGTGTGACCAGAGTATACGTTCTGCACCTGGTGGCCGCTATGCGATGATCGATGCGTCATTCGCGCGACAGAGGATTCCCGTTCAGCATATGCGCGGCAGAGGATCGTCCTCGAGTTCCTCCAGGAATCGCTCACCGCCGAGTGGTGTCTCGAGAATGACGCGCTTGTCGTCCGCTGAAATCCGGCCGGCCCGCGCCGCTTCACCGCCGCGCGGCAACGAGCGCCAGATGGCCAGCGCTTCATCAGCCTGTTCGGGCGCGATCACTGCCAGCACTCGCCCTTCGCAGGCGAGATAGTAGGGGTCGTAACCGAGCATGTCGCAAACCGAAAGCACCGGTTCGCGTACGGGAACCGTCGGTTCGAAGCGAACGCCGAGTCCCGTGGCCTTCAGTATCTCGTGGGCGATCGACGCGATACCGCCACGAGTCGGGTCGCGCATGAATCGCAGTCCGTCGAGTCCCAGCAGCGCTTCGGTGAGCTCCATCACGGGTCCCGCGTCGGACACGAGGTCGCCGCGCAACCCGAAGTCCTCGCGCGCCAGCATAACCGCCGTGCCATGATCGCCGACGGGCCCGCTGATGAGCATGACGTCGCCGTCCTCGACGCGATGAATCGACGGCCGAACGCCGTCGAGGCGAACGCCGACACCGGTCGTCGCGAGATAAATGCCGCCGCCCTCGCCGCGGCGCACGACCTTCGTGTCCCCGGCGCTCACTTTCACCCCGGCCTCGCGTGCCGCTTCCGCCAGGCTCGCCACGATACGCTCGAGCAGTTCAATCTCGAGGCCTTCCTCGATGAATGCATTCAATGTCAGGTACAACGGGCGAGCGCCCGCTACGGCAAGATCGTTAGTCGTGCCGTGCACGGCCAGCGCACCGATATCGCCGCCCGGAAATTCCAGCGGTTGCACCGTGAAGCCGTCGGTAGTGATCATGACTTCACCGCCATTCAGGGCGATCGGTACCGCATCGGCCTGGATGTCGAGATCCTGATCGCTCAGATGCCGCGCAAACACATCCTCGATCAGCTCGCGCATGAATCGACCGCCGTTCCCGTGTGCCAGTGAAATACGATCGTCTTCCATCAGTTCATCCTCTGCCGCGCTGCCATCTCGGCAACCTGGCCAAAACTCAGCGCCGCGTCATTTACGGGCAACAACCCAGGCAGATACGCGTTGAACCCGTCGTCCTGGAGCAGTGCCATCGCCTGTTCGGTCAGCGCGCGATTCTGAAAAACGCCACCGCAAAGACCGACCTGATCTATTGCTTCGGACTCGCGAATCGCCCGCGCCTGCTCCAGCAGCGCGTGCGCCATGGTGGAGTGGAACGCCTCGGCACGGTAGCGCTGACTGCGGTTTGAGTCGCAAACCGTGTCGAGCAGCGGCGCCCAGTCCGTGCGCCATACCCCGCCCTCGTCCAGCGTCAGCGGCAGGTCGGTCACGGCGCCCGATTTTTCTACCAGCGCCTCCAGGTACATCGGCGCCTGCGCCTCGAAGCTCGCGAAATGAAAATCGCCGATCAGCGCTGCAGCCGCGTCGAAGAGGCGGCCGGCCGCCGAGGTCTCGGGGCTGTTCAGGTTGCGTGACCAGGCGGCGTAGGCCAGGCCATCGACGTCAGGTGATTTCGTCCAGGTTCGACCGCTGGTCCAATGCAAGGCAGCAGCGCTGCGCCACGGTTCGCGCCCCGCCTTGTCTCCGCCAGGCAGCCGGAATGGACGGAAACTCGCAGCACGCCGCCAGTCACCGGCACGACCGACAAGAGCTTCACCGCCCCAGAGCTTCCCGTCTTCACCGAGGCCTACGCCGTCCCAGGCAAATACGAGCCATTCGCCGGGCAATGCGGCTTCGCCGGCAAGCGCACTGGCATGCGCCCGGTGATGCCACACAATTTCGACAGGTAAAGCCTGCTGCCGCGCCCAGCGATGCGTCGTGTAACCGGGATGCGCGTCGCATACGATTAGCTCGACCTCCACGCCGTAGAGCGATTGCAGATCCTGCGCGACTTGCTCGAATACGGCCAGGCTGCGCGGGCTGTCCATTTCGCCGATGTGCGGAGACACCACGACACGATCGTTCCAGCCCAGCGCGACGGTACCTTTCATATGACCGCCAACCGCAAGCAGCGGACGCTCCAGTTTCCAGGGAATCTCGATTTCCAACGGCGCGCAACCGCGTCCGATTCGCATCGGGCGTGTCCTGCCGTCTATGCGGCGAAAAACAGGATCATCCGCCGGCCGCACGATCCGGCGATTGTGGTGCAGAAACGCATCGGCGATGTTGCCCAGCCGCGACTCCACGTCGTCATTATCGGTCAGCACGGGTTCGCCGCTGATGTTCGCTGACGTCGCCACGAGCGGACCGCCGAAGCCCTCGAGCAGCAGCTGATGTAATGGGCTGTAGGGCAAAAATGCGCCGATCTCGTTCAGGCCTGCGGCGATGTTGACCGCGAGATCGCAGCCGTCGGATTTTCTCGTCAACACGATCGGCCGCCCGGGACTCCCCAACAGCTCGGCTTCAGCAGCGTCCAGCTCGGCGTACTGGCGCACGATATCCAGCCCGTCGCTGCCGGCTAACGGAAACATCACGGCAAGCGGCTTGTCCGGCCTGAACTTGCGCTGCCGGATTGCAGTAACCGCGGCGAAATCGCGTGCATCGCACATCAGGTGATAACCGCCAATGCCCTTGACTGCAACAATCTCGCCGTTGCGCAGGCACGTGAGCGTTGCCTTCAGCGCACCGTCGCGGATCCGCGTGATGTCACAGCATGCCTTGATGAATGTCAGCTGCGGCCCACAAACCGGGCAAGCCACCGGTTCGGCGTGAAAGCGGCGATCGGCGGGCGCCCGGTATTCCTTGCTGCACGCGGCACACAGGGGAAATTCCGCCATGCTCGTGTTCGGCCGATCGTAGGGCAAGGACTCGATCAGCGTGTAGCGTGGGCCGCACTGCGTGCAATTGATAAAGGGATAGCGATAGCGCCTGTCGTCGGGATCCTGTAACTCGGCCCGGCAGTCGTCGCACATGAAATAGTCGGGCGGTACGAAAATTTTTGCATCGGCCGAGGCGGAGCTTTCGATGATGCTGAAGTCGTCGAACAGCGCCGCGCCGTTGTCCCCCGAATCATCGATTCGCGGCCGCGACAAAGGTGGTGCCCTGGCAATCAGGTCACGTTCGAAACGCTCGAGCGCTCGCGCTGGCCCGTTGATGATTACTTCGACCTGGCCAAGCTGATTGCGAACCTGGCCGGTAAGACCGTGCTCCTTCGCCAGCCGGTAGACGAAAGGCCGAAACCCTACGCCCTGCACATGCCCGGACAGGACGATGCAGCGCCCGGCTCGATCTGTCACCTTTACGGCAGGATCAGCCAACGCCTTCCCTCCTGCCTTCCCAGACATTCTCGCGGTAGCCCGAAGACCACCAGATTCTACAGGCGCCCTCGTCGGAAACCATGCAGGGGCCAATCGGCCTGCGGGGTGTGCAGGCAAGCCCGTAGAGCCTGCACTGGTTCGGATAGACTTTGCCCAGCACTACCCTGGCGCAGTCGCAGCCCGGCGGCATTTCGCCGACGCGCTTGCGCGAATCGTCGGCATAGGAATCGAAATGGCGGCGCGCATCGTGAGCAGCATATTCCTCGCGCAGCTCGTATCCGGATTGCGGAATGATGCCAACACCACGCCAGTTGGCGTCCGTGACCTTCATGACTTCGTCAAGTTGTCGACGCGCCTCGCGATTGCCTCCCGGCCGCACGGCCTCGGGATAGCAGTTATCGAGAAAGTGCTTTCCATCCCGCAGCTGCCTGAGTACGGAGTACATCGCCCGCAGCAGTGTGTCGGGGCGAAAGCCGGCTACCGCAGCGGGGATGTCGTGCTTCGTTACGACGAACTCCCATTCCTCGGGGCCCATGACCGTCGATACGTGGCCCGGCGCGACCAATGCGTCGAAACCCGCCTCTTCGGAGTCCAGTAGCAGTGCGACGGCCGGCCACGTCAGTCGCCCGGATAACAACACCAGCAGGTTGTCGGGTGCGCCTTCAGCCAGCATCGCGGCAACCGGTGCAGTCGTCGTTTCGAAGCCTGCCGCGAAAAACACGACTTTTCGGCCGGGATTTTCATTCGCGATCCTGACGGCTTCCGTGGGAGACGCGATCGGGCGGACGTCTCCGCCCGCTGCGCGCGCCTGTTCGAGCGAGCGCGGGTCGCGCTTCGGCACGTTCACCGGCACTCGCAACATGTCGCCGAAAGCGACAAGTATGATGTCCTCATTCAGCGCGAGCTGTATCGCTTCGAAGACGTCTTCCTCCGGGCAAATGCAGACGGGGCAGCCGGGTCCCGGCACCAGTTCGATGTTTTCCGGGATGGCCGTCCGCAGTCCGGCAACCGAAATGGCGCGTTCGTGGCCGCCGCAAACGTTCATGATGCGCACGGGCTGCGTGAAGTCGAGATCATGCAGTTTCTTAAGCCAGTATCCAGCTGAATAATTCATTCGCGTGTACCCGCTTGCTGGCGTAACCAGTCTGTCCACACATCCATGCCCGCGCCGTTTCTTGCGGACACCTCGATGACGGGCGCCGGGTTCGCGATGTTGCGTACATGCCCCGCCGCCGCATCCGGATCGAAGTCGCCCAGTACTTCCAGCAAATCGGATTTGCTGATAACGACGAGGTCTGCCGCGCGGAACATCACCGGGTATTTCGCCGGTTTGTCATCGCCTTCCGGCGTCGACAGCAGCGCGACGTTTCTTTTCTGACCGAGATCGAAACTCGCCGGGCATACGAGGTTGCCGACGTTCTCGATGAACAGCAGGTCGATGTTGTCGAGGTCCAGGTCGTGAAGCGCCGCATGTACCATGTGAGCATCGAGATGGCAGGCATTACCGGTGCTGATCTGTATCGCCGTAGCGCCTTTGCCGCGAATACGGTCCGCGTCGTTCTCGGTCTCCAGGTCGCCTTCGACGACGGCAATTCTGAATTCATTTCCAAGCGTGTCGATCGTCGCCTCGAGCAATGAGGTCTTGCCCGCGCCCGGCGAGGACATCAGGTTGATCGCGGTGACACCGTGGCGCTCGAAATGCTCGCGGTTATGCGCCGCCTCGTGATCGTTGGCATCCAGCAGCCCCTGCAGCACCTCAACCGCGTGAGGCAATTCGTTCGACGGCGTGATGTTGCAGCCGCAGGTATCACACATGCCCTTCGTCTCCCATCACGACGCGCCGCAGCAACAGTTCGTCTCCACTGAGTAGCTGCGTGCGCCAGTCACCGCAGTGGCTGCATACGAGCCGGTTCATGGCTGCTTCGGACTCCTTGCCGCATTCGCCACAAAGCACCCG
>JABAOH010013313.1_pt1 | contig 53486 bp, 43 predicted proteins | sample 7062181 | NCBI WGS metagenome assembly JABAOH01 (sample SAMN14538630, study PRJNA623070) | marine sediment metagenome | biome: marine biome [ENVO:00000428]; feature: marine pelagic biome [ENVO:01000023]; material: deep marine sediment [ENVO:00002113]; isolation source: pool of 5 deep marine... | reverse complement strand
GGCTCACCGCTAGAGTGCGACGGGGATCACCTTCGCCATGCTGCGAGGGGGCCCACCTGCGTAGCACCAGTCCCCTCTTGACCCATCGTATGCCCCAGGCGGGACATTTGCCGGTGCCAGTCAGGCGCTCCCTGTCTTGAGGGCCAATCAGACTGGGGCAGGTTCGGGTTTCCTGCCGTCTAGCTGGGTGATGTCGGTGTCCCCTTTCGTGGCACAAGCCGCCCGGATCTCAGCCTGGGGCCGGTAGCCCAGGCCGGTGAGCCCTACAGCTCGACCACCCGCCCCAACCCCCGTTCCTCCGCCCGCTGCACCGCCTGCGCGCCGGCACACAGATCCTGTACCGCCACCCCGACCGACTTGAAGAGGGTGATCTGATCGTCCCGCGTGCGGCCCTGCGCCGTGCCGTTCACGATCTCGCCCAGCTCGATCAGCGCCGACTCGGCCAGCAGGCCACCGCGCACCGCCGCGATCACCTCACCAGCCTCAGCCATCGCAGCCTCCCGCTGGTCGACAACTACTCGCGCGCGGCCCACCAGCGCCGGATCCACCTCCCGCATCTCCGCAGTATAGGAACCCACTCCATTGATATGGACACCAGGTGAGATGTCGTCCGGGGCAAGCACGGGATCGGCCGAGGACGTGGCGGTGCAGATGATGTCCGCATCCCGCGTGGCCTCATGCACCGAGGATGCAACAGTGATCGCCGTCGGAATACCACCTGTCCCAGCCATCTCCTCGGCGAACTGTTCGACCTCCTGGCGGACCAGAGAATAGACCGCGACCGACTCCGCCGGCCGCACACAGCACACGGCTTCGAGCTGTGTCCGGGCCTGCACACCGGATCCGATGACCGCCACTCGGCAGGCGTCCGGGCGGGCCAGGAGCTGGGTGGCCAGTCCGCTGGCTGCGCCCGTGCGGATCGCCGTGAGCGACTGGCCTTCGATGAGCGCCACGGGCTCGCCGGTCTCGGGACTGAGCAACAGCACGGCTGCATGGATGAGGGGGAGACCAGCCTTCGGGTTGTGGGGAAACACCGACACGAACTTGCCCCCCAACCCGTGCGGGACGTCGCACCGTGCAGGCATCACCAGGGTGACTGCACCTCGGTCCGGCACAGCGACGCTGGTCCGAAGCGGCAGTTCCGCCGTGCCGTCCGAGAGCTGGCCGAATGCCTGCCGCATAGCCTCAACGGCGTCGCCCATCGAGAGGGCGGCCCGGACGTCGTCAGCTGAGAGGACTCGGATTGACAAGGGCGGATCGTCGGTTCGGCGGGTCGGCGGATCGCCAGCTGCGCGGAAGCACTCCGGCGCTCTGGCATCCCACGACCCGAGAAGTAACATTCCTGCGCGCCTCGGACTTCGCAACGACAAGGACTATGCGAACCGACGAACCGACGAACCGACGAACCGACGAACCGACGAACCGACGAACCGACGAACCGACGATCCTCTGACCCATGCTCGGCTTCTACCTCACCATGTTCGCGCTCCCCGCCGGCATCATTGCCGCGGCCGTCGTGCTGGCCCGCCTCACGCGGGAGCGGAAGAAGTAATGCAGGAGAGCGCGACGGTTCAGATCGCGGCGGATCCCTTCGCCGTCACAGCCTTCGTTGCCTACCTCGGCGTCATCATAGGCATCGGCGTACTGTCGGCCCGGTTTTCCTCGACGGGCGTGAGCCACTTCTTCGTGGGCGGCCGCAAGATGCACCGATTCGTGGTGGCCCTCTCGGCAGTGGTTTCGGGCCGCTCAGCCTGGCTCCTCCTGGGCGTCACCGGCATGGCTTACTCCATGGGCGCCGGGGCGGTGTGGGCAGTCACCGGCTACATCATCGCGGAGTTGTTCCTTTTCCTGTTCTACGCCGGTCGCCTGAGACGGTTTAGCGAGACCCACGACTGTGTCACTCTCCCCGACTTCTTTGCTGCCCGCTTCGGCGACCGCAGCGGTCTGCTCCGTTCGGTGCTCATCGTCGTCATCCTGATCTTCATGGTGGGATATGTGTCAGCCCAGTTCGTGGGTGGGGGCAAGGCGTTTGCGGCCAGCTTCGGGCTCAACCCGACCGGCGGCATCCTCCTCACCGCCATGATCGTGCTGATCTACACCACGCTAGGGGGATTTCTGGCGGTGAGCCTGAGTGACACCCTCCAGGCCTGCATCATGATCCTGGCCCTGGTGATAGTCCCGGTTATTGCCATCGCCGACCGGGGCGGCCTCGCAACGGTGCTCGCCGAGCTTCGGTCCCTGGACCCCACCCTCATCGATCCCGTTGCCCTGGCAGCCGGTGTTATCATCGGATTCCTCGGTATCGGCCTGGGCTCTCCAGGCAACCCCCACATCATCGTCCGCTACATGTCGATCGCTGAGGCGGACCAACTGCGCTACTCCGCCGTGGTCGGCACCATCTGGAACGTGGTCATGGCGTGGGGCGCTCTCTTCATCGGGCTCGCCGGCCGGGCGTATTTCCCGGAGGTATCGCTCCTTCCCGACGCCGACACCGAGCAGCTCTACCCACTGCTTGCCGCGCAGCATCTCCACCCGGTCCTGTTCGGGATCGTGGTGGCTTCCATCTTCGCCGCGATCATCTCCACGGCCGATTCCCAGCTGCTGGTCGCTGCCTCCAGTGTGGTACGGGATCTGTACGAGAAGATCCTACGCCGTGGCGAAGTCGTACCCCAGAAGCGGCTGGTGCTCTACAGCCGGATCATGGTCGCACTCCTAGTGACGGCCGCCCTGGTGTTCGGTGTGCTGGCCGAGCAACTGGTGTTCTGGTTGGTGTTGTTCGCCTGGGCGGGCCTGGGAGCGGCGATCGGGCCCACCTCTGTCCTCGCGCTCTTCTGGCGTCGGACGACCCGCGCCGGTGTCATCGCAGGCCTGGTCACGGGGACTGTGGTGACCATCGTTTGGGAGAGGACGCCGTTCCTGGAACCGCTGATCTACGAGCTCATTCCGGCCTTCGCCACAGCGCTAGTTGTGACGGTCCTCGTGAGCCTGTGGACTCGAGCACCGGAGGACACAGACGGCCTCATGCGAGCCATGAGCCGCCAGCCGTCCGGCAGCAATTTGCGGTTCGCAGTTCGCAATTCGGGAGGGAGTCATGTCAGCGGCAAGGCCAACGACGATGACCGAGCACCCAACCGCTGACCCTCGGACGATTCAGGCGGACGACGGGCACGAGGGCGTCTCACGAACTGCGAATTGCGGACTGCTAGTTGCAAGCTGACGGCTTAGGGCTGACGGCTGAAGGCCCTCACTGCAGCGCCAGCACCATCAGCAGCGTAGCCGCCTCCCCGCTGCCGTCAAACCCAAAGTCGAACACGGTGCTCGTATTCGTGAGCGTGAGCGTGTTGCCCGATAGGGCGAACGAGAATGCCGTTGGGAAGGTCAATGTCGGCGCGCCCGGATTGTCGGCCTGCGCCTGGAGGTCCAGCATAATCGTGTCGACCTGAAGAGCGAGGCTCCCCGAGAGCGTGAACGGGCCGGTGAGTGCGAACGAACCGCTGCCGGTCACCGACCCGTCCGCAGCCACCATGACCGTCATGGTGCCGCCGTTAGCAATGAAGTCGAACACCCGAGAAGCCCCTCCGATCTCAGTCCACTGCAGGCGGGTCATGCTCCATGTCCCCACGAGGTCCGCCATGGTCACCCCAGCGGGTCCGGCTGAGTCCCCGCACCCGACAGCCGGCCCGGCGACGAGCGCAGCCAGCGAGATCACCCGCGATAGCCTCACATAGCCCTCCTCACCCTGGGCTCGCGCTTCCCCGCGGCTGGATGATGGCTTTAGTCACATTGAGCGCTTCCACGTCGGCCAGCGCTTGCCCTGTCTGCTCCAGTGAATAGCGCCGGCCGATCAGCCGGTTGAACTGGAGGCGGTCGCGGTATTTTACCAGCATACGCAACGCGCGAACCATGTGCTGGAACGCCGTACCCCAGTGGCCGCGGACATCCGCGTGCTTGCGGTTGATGTCCGAATGGGGATTGATGGCGGCGGCGCCGGTGTCGGTATAATGTCCCGCGATCACGTAGATGCCGCCGTCCCGAAGCAGGTCGAAGCCCTCCGGGAGCGCGTCCGGATTGCCGGCAGCCTCGATCACCACGTCCGCACCCCGCCCATCCGTCAATTCCTGCACCGCCCCGGCTCTCTCTCGCGGCGCGGTTGCGTCGAGGCCCAGCACGTGCTCAGCACCCAAGGCCCGGGCGAGCTCGAGACGCCCGGCGGGCGCGCCGATCACGATCACAGTTCCCGCCCCCCGCAGGCCCGCGAACGCCGCCGCCGATAGTCCCACGGGGCCGGCACCCTGTACCACCACCGTATCGCCCATCGCCAGCGTGCTGCGCTCCACGGCGGCGAATCCGGTGAACAGACCGCATCCACCACCGATCACATCATCCGGCGATAGCTCCTCCGGCAGCCTGAGTACCCGCACGCCGGGCTTGAGGTAGATGCGCTCGCTCCAGCCACCAAGGGGCCCATCGTGCGCTGAGTAGGTGATGCCGTAGACGCGCCGACTCGGACAACGGTTCGGCTGTTGCGTCACCGTGCAGTACCAGCACGCGTTGCAGACCTCGTGCACGTCGTAGAACGTGACCAGATCGCCCGGGCGCAGGCTGTTATCCAGCGCGTCGGTTTCGACCCCCCTTGCCTCGAGCACTCTGCCGACGCTCACATGCCCTGGTATGATGGGATACGGAACGCCTTCCAGCCGCCCGTGGTGTAGATGCACATCGGTGCCACAGACCTCGCTGGCAACCGTCTCGAGCAGTATTGACCCCGCCTCGAGGTCGGGATCGGCGACGTCCCATACCTCCATGGGCTTGCCCGGAGCGGGCATGACCGCGGCGTTGATGGACATCCTAGACCCCTTCCAAGCCTATCTTGCCGAGCAACGCGGCGAACCTCGAGTCTGAGCGCACGCAATCGTACAACGGGTCGACCCCCAGGAAGACCATGTGTAGGGCGCGCTCGTCACATGCCTTCTCGAGCCACTCGAACGCTTCGTCGACCTGCCCGAGGCCCATACACACCACACCCATGTAATCCGCGGGCACGTAGCCGTGGACCGCCCGCTCTTCCAGCTCGCCGCGGAGTCGCAGCGCTTCATCACGGTTGCCCGACCGCGCGCACGCGTGACCCAGATACGCCGCCATCCCGGGATGACCGCCGGAGCTAACCATGCCGCGGCGAAGCACCGAGATGGCATCTTCCCACATCTCCTTCATCATGTAGGCCTGCCCCAGGAACCAGTGCAGAAACACATAGTCAGGGTCGAGCGCGAGGGTCTGTTCAAAGCGTTGCAGGGCTTCGTCATAGCGGCGACCGAAGTAGTGCACCCAACCCAACCCGGCGTTGATGGTGAGCGACAGCGGATCCACCTCACGGGCCTGGCTCACCATCTCGAGGGCATCGTCCAGACGCCCTCGCGCCGCCAGGTACTCGGCGTACGAGTGCAGGGCCGTCGGATGATTGGGGCTGAGTTCCAGCGCGCGCGTAAAGCAGAGCTCTGCACCATGCCAGTCCCAGTCGTAATAGAATCTCACGACGGCCTCCGAGGTATGTGCCTCGGCGAGCGCTTCATCGATCTCCAGCGCCTTCGATGCCGCTGAGTGAGCCCTCGGGAATGCCTCTGCGGGAGGCAGGTGCCTGTACCAAGCCAGCAGGCTGTACGTATCCGCCAGCCCCGCGTAGGCCAGCGCATATCCGGGATCCTCTGCGATCGCCTGTTCGAAGTACTCGATACCCTTACTGAACCCAACCCGCGTTCGCGTGTTCTCTACGTAGCGACCCTTCAGATACAGCTCATAGGCCGCGACGTTCTCCGTGTATCGCTTCACGCGCGGCGGTCTCTTCTCGCCCCCAAGCCGGCCCCTCAGGGCCTCCACGATCGCTCTCGCAATCTCATCTTGGATCGCGAACACGTCTTTCATCTCGCGGTCGTAACGCTCCGACCACAGGTGGTAGCCATCGGCCACGTTGATCAACTGCGTCGTGATCCGCAGGCGGGTGCCAGCTTTGCGTACGCTGCCTTCGAGGACCGTGGCGACGTTGAGCCTGGTCCCGACCTCGGCGATGCTGGCTGACTTGCCCTTGAACGCAAAACAGGAAGTCCGGGCCGCGACATGGAACTCACCATGTTGGTTCAACGCGTTGATGATTTCCTCTGCAACGCCATCGCTGAAGTACTCGTTCTCCGGATCGGGACTCATGTTCACGAAGGGCAGCACGGCGATCGACTGTGCCGGGGGAGCGGTGGGAGCCGTCACCGGAATGGGCCCGCTGGGGGTGGAGAGCGCACGTCCAGAACCCAGCGCCTGCGCGAACTCGGCGGTCGTCGCAAACCGATCCGTGGGCGCCCTGGCCAGCGCCCGGAAAATGACCCGTTCGAGTGTAGTCGAAACCGTATCCCGGACCGCGCGTAAGCTGGGCACCGGCTCCGCCAACTTGCGCGCAAGAATAGCCTGCGGATTGAGACCCTTGTACGGCGGCTCACCCGCCAGCATCTCGTACAGGACACACCCAAGGGCATAGATGTCCGAACGCGCATCGAGTTGCTGCTCCCCGCCCGCTTGCTCGGGACTCATGTAGGCCGGAGTTCCCACAGCGATGCCCTCGGTCGTCACTTGATCATCGCCTGCTGCCGTGATCGCCCGGGCGATGCCGAAGTCGGTCACCAGCGCATGGCCCGACTCCAGCATGATGTTCCCCGGCTTGATGTCCCGATGCACGACGCCACAACCGTGCGCGTAGCCCAGCGCATCCGCCACCTCCAGCGTTATGTGTAGCGCCTCCTCCAGCGGCAGTTGCTTCTCACGGATGAGGCGGTTCCTGAGGGATTCGCCGCCCACATACGGCATGACGTAGTACAGCAAACCGTGGACTTCGCCGGAGTCATAGAGAGGGAGGATGTGTGGATGGCTCAGCCGTGCGGCGATCTGAATCTCTCGGAGGAAGCGCTCTGCACCAAGTGAGGCCGCGAGCTCCGGCCTCATGACCTTGACAGCAACGCGGCGTTGATGCTTGAGGTCCTGGGCGCGATAGACCGTTGCCGTGCCCCCGCGCCCCAGCTCCCCACTGATGGAGTAGCGGTCTCCGAGAGCGGTTCTCAGGCGGTGCAACTGCTCAGTCACGATATCCGGGACCTCGCACGGCCCGGTGGCCAAAACGGCCGGGAACGTGGGCCTTCAGGGACGGTACCATCAGGGTTCAGCCACCCAGACAAGTCACGGATTCGAGCCCGCGCACCTGACGGAGCCATCTTACCCAATGAGCATACCCACATACACAACCGCCGTGCCCCCGAGCAACAACAGCCCGACCCAAGAGAGCACCAGCATCGCACGACCCGGCCGGTGCTCCGGTGCAACCTCCGGGGAATTCACGACTCTCAGGTTGAGGTATCCGAGTACGGGGGCCGTCAGAAACGATACGATCGTGGCAAAATCCACCATCGTGGTCAGGTTGCCGACGAACAGCACGAGCACCAGAACCGTTGACGCGGCCAGCGCCACCAGCGTGACCCAGTAGGGAACCCCGGCGGACGGAACCCCGTGCTCGTCGCTGTGCCCGGGCTTCAAGTTCACAAACGACCGCTCTAGGGCCCGCGGGAAGCCATCTACGACGGTGATCGACGTCGAGAGCATGGTGGTGAGGACTGCCACCAGCACAATGGGCCGAGTCCACTCACCCAGCGTAGTGCTGTAGAGATGCACCAACTGCGTGGAGAACACCGGACCCGCGCCACTGAAGGCGGTCCCGGACCCGAACATCACGCCGGCGCCGAGGATCAGGAAGCAGAACGCCAGGAAACCGGTTCCAGCATAACCGATGAAGAAGTCGAGCCGTGCAGCGGCTACCGATGCCCGAGCACCGGCGGCTTTGTCCTTCGCCAGGGTCCACAGGGAGCTCCACACGGAGATGTCGATCGCCGACGGCATCCAGCCCACCAGCGCCAGGATGAAGGCAAAGCGCACGGCCCCGGTTGCCAGGGCGTCGGAGGGCCAGAGGGCAAGGGTCCCGGCATCGACGCGGCCCAACGTCACGACCGCAGCGGCGACAGTCGACAGGGCAAGGAGCACCAGAATCACCTTCACCGCCCCATCCAGCAGCGGAAACCGCCCCACCCACAGCATACCACCGCACCCTATCAGCAACAGGGCACCCATCAGCGGGATGGGCAGGCTCAGGCCGAAGACGTAGTTCAGGAGAAATGAGGTGAACAGGATGATCGCCGTCTGAACGATCACCGAGGTCGTCACGGTGATGAGGAAGTAGAGCCACAGGGCCCAGCGACCGATGTGCCGGTAGCCCTCTACCAGGCTCATCCCCGTCGCCGCGGCGTAGCGCGGGCCGTACTCGAAGAACGGGTACTTGAGGACGAGGGCCAGGACGATGACGCCGGCGAGGCCGAGTCCGGCAGTGGCTCCAGCGCGAGTGGACTGCACCAGGTGGGAGACGCCGATGGCGGCGGCGGCCCACAGGAGTCCCGGGCCAAAGCTGGCCCAGAAGCGCACGACGCGTTGATGGGATGCCTGGGTCATGGCGCCGTAACGTTGCACCGATCTCCCCGAAAGCGACAGCCCCGCGCCGTGCCTCCAGCGCGGGGCCACCCTCCGAGGGATCGGCCGCGGCCTACCGTCGCCGGACGGGCGTGAACCGGATCAGGTCGATGTCGCCGTCAAACGCCTCGATCTCGATCTGCGCATCGCCGGCGCCCAGGGTGAAGTTGAGCCGCCGCCCCCTGATTCGCTCGGGAATGGTGATCGGAAAATCGGACGAGAACTCCCCGTCGAAGGTCGCTATGGTCACTCGGGCGGAGGCATCCTCCGGAATGCCGACAGTCACGTCGCCGTCATGCGTGCTGAAGAGGTACAGGCCCTGTGGCTGCACGGTCCCTGTGAATTCGATATCCCCATCCACTGAGACCACTTCCACGTTCCTCGCCTGCACACGCTCGAGAATGACGTCCCCATCCGTGGTCTCGACGGCCAGTTCCCCGGCGGCGTCGAGGATGTAGATGTCACCGTCCATGGCCAGGACCCGCACGTTCCCCTGCGAGCCTTCGAGACGCACCTCACCTTCCACGGATCGTACGGACACCCGACCGGCACCTCCCAGCACCGTGACGTCACCCTCTCTGACCATGATGAACACTTCGCCCTGGGTGCCTTCCACCGTCACGTCAGTGTAGGGACCACCGAGCTCCAGGTTCATGGACTCGGGCACGGTCAGCTCGTAGTTGATGATGGACGGATACCTGGGCGACTCGATATGGACGCCGACATGTTCCCGCTCGATGTCGATCTCGAACTGATCCGCCCACTCACGCCACGATGCCGCCCGGATTCGGATCTCCGACGAGGTGTGATCGACCACTATGCGATCGCGCCGGGAATGGTCGGCACGCAGACGGATCTCATTGCGGGACCACGTCCGGAGCACAATTTCGCCGGAGTAATTGCTCACATCCAAGCGAAGACGCGGGTCCACAGCGAAGGTCGTGTCGGTGTCCTGCACTGTGCTGCCGGTGACCAGAGCTGCGGCCACAATCTGCATCAACATGGGTTTCTCCCTCTAGCTCCTCGGGCCCGCCACCACGGCAGCATTCCGTAGGAGCGCTAGTTTCCGTCTCATCATGCTGGCGAAGTGATCCGCCAGATAACTGCTGTTGGGGTCTTTCGCGAGGGCCCTCCGGGCCTCCGCAATCGCTCGATCGATCACCGCCAGCTTCTCTTGCACCACCCGGACGGTGGCCGTGTCGAGCCGCGACTGACCCAGCATGAGCGCCCGCTCCAGCTCAGCAATGGCCCCACCGTACTTCTCGGCGGCGAGGATTGCGAGCTCCGGGGACCGCCCGGTCGTCGGCGCAAACGCCGCCACCACCTGCGGCTCAGGCTGCGGGGCGGTCGCCCGGGCCAGCCACCAGCTCCCCCCGGCCACCGCTGCCAGCGCGATGCCTGCGGCTATGGCGTAGGGTACCCGAATGGACGGCCGGCGCCGACGGCGACGGGCCACCTGGATATCCTCGACCACGGCACCCTCCTGGCGCTGCCGGATCGTCGCCGCGATCCGCGGCCAGATGTCCGCCCGTGGCGGCTGACCAGCATAGCCCTCCGCCCAGGCCTTCACGCCGTGGAGCTGCTTGAGCACCGCCCGACACTGCTCGCACCCGGCCAGGTGCTTTTCAAGGGCGTCCCGTTCTCCGGCCTCGAGCTCGCCGTCGACGTATGCCGATAGACGTTCGGTCCAGTGGTCGCTCATGGTCCCACTCCTTCAGGCCTCGAAGTACGCCCGCAGCGCCATCCGTGCGTGATGCAGTTGAGACCTGGATGTGCCGGCCGAGATACCCAGCATGGTCCCGATCTCGTCGTGCTTGTAACCCGCCATGTCATGCAGCACGAACACCTCTCGCGCCTTCTCCGGGAGACGGCCCACCGCGGCCTCGATATCCACCTTGAGCTCCGGCGTCATGCGGTCCCCTGGTGTTCGGTCCAACTCGAGCTCCGTTCCGCTGTGGCGGTTCTGGCGGGTGCTTCGCTCCTCCCGCCGCCTGAGAATCACGTTTGTCGCCAGCCGATGCAGCCACGTCCGGAATGCCGCCTGCCCCTTGAACGTGTGCAGCTTCTCCCACACCCGGAGGAAGATCTCCTGAAGGACATCCTCCACGTCGTCATGACCCAGCAGCCACCGCGCCAGGCCCTGCATGCGCCCCACGTGTCGCCGATACAGGCGCTCGAAGGCCTGGGTGTCCCCGCTGATGGCGAACTCTACGTCAACGGCGTCCGCCTCGGTCGGGCTCAGCTCAACGTCGTGGGGCAGGGTCCGCACTCCACTCCTAGGCCGGTGCTCTCCTTCACTGGCGTTAGATACGGCAAAGCAGGAAAACGCTCAAGCGGGGGGTCCGGGGCGTAGCAATGGCCGCGAACCCCGAGCCGCCGAACGCGGATCAGTCGCGGCGAAACAGTAGGGGCGTAGCACGCTACACCCCTACAACTCGTCCACAAGCCGATCCGCGTTCTAGAGAATGATGCGCGGCCGTGACCCGAGCACCCAGCAGTTACACCGCCGTCAGGGCAGCCCCGAAGAGATCCCGATTGAGGCGGGCGATGAAGTCGACGCTGATCTCCTTCGGGCAGGCCGCCTGGCACTCCGCGTGGTTGGTGCAGCTGCCGAACCCCTCGGCGTCCATCTGCCCGATCATTCTGAGGACCCGCTCCCGCCGCTCCGGTTGGCCCTGGGGAAGTAAGCCTAGATGGCACACCTTCGCCGACACGAAGAGCATCGCGGAGGCATTGGGGCAGGCGGCCACGCAGGCGCCGCAACCGATGCACGCCGCGGCGTCCATGGCGAGGTCGGCCTTGTCCTTGGGAACGGGGATGGCGTTGGCGTCAGGGGCACTGCCCGTGCGGGCCGCGATGAAGCCACCCACCTGCATGATGCGATCAAAGGCGCTGCGGTCCACTACCAGGTCCTTGATCACAGGAAAGGCCTTCGCCCGCCACGGCTCAATCCAGATTTCGTCGCCGTCGGAGAAGTGCCGCATGTGGAGCTGACAAGTAGCCGCCCCATGCTGCGGCCCGTGAGCGTACCCGTTGATCACGATCCCACAGGAGCCACAGATGCCTTCCCGGCAGTCGTGCTCGAAGGCGATGGGCTCTTCAGCCCGTTCGGTCAGTCGCTCGTTGACGATGTCGAGCATCTCCAGAAACGAAGCGTGCTCGCTTACGTCCTTCGCCTCGTACCGAACGAAGCGACCCTTCTCCGCAGGACTTGCCTGCCGCCAGACGTGCAGGATCAGATCCATTACTTGTAACTCCGCTGCGACAAGGGTACGTACTCGAACGTGAGCGGCTCTTTGTGGAGCGTGGGTGGGCACCCAACACCCTTGAACTCCCAGGCAGCGACGTAGGCAAACCGCTCGTCGTCCCGCTGGGCCTCACCTTCCGGCGTCTGATACTCCTCCCTGAAGTGTCCGCCGCACGACTCTTCGCGATCGAGGGCGTCTTGGCACATGAGCTCAGCGAACTCCAGGAAGTCGGCGAGCCGGCCTGCTTTCTCGAGCGACTGGTTGAAGTCCTCCCCTTTACCCGGCACCCTGACATCCTGCCAGAACTCGTCGCGTAGGGCGGGGATCCGTCCCAAGGCTTGCTCGAGACCCTTGCGGTCTCGTGACATGCCGCACCGCTCCCACATCAGGTTCCCAAGCTCGCGATGGAAGGTGTCCACGGTACGATTGCCGTTCACCGCGAGGAGCCTTTCGCTCCGTTCCCGGACCTCTCGCTCGACGCCGCCGAAGGCAGAATGCTCCGGGTCGACCTTGGAGGGCCCGGTCAGCGCCAGGTAGTCGCCGACGGTGTACGGTAGGATGAAGTACCCGTCAGCGAGGCCCTGCATGAGGGCGCTCGCACCCAGACGGTTCGCACCATGGTCCGAGAAGTTCGCCTCACCGATGACGAACAGCCCCGGAACAGTGCTCATCAGGTTGTAGTCCACCCACAGCCCGCCCATGGTGTAATGAGGCGCCGGATAGATGCGCATGGGCACAGCGTAGGGATCCTCCCCGGTAATCCGTTCGTACATCTCGAACAGATTGCCGTAGCGCTCCTCTATCACGTTCCTCCCCAGCCGGCTGATGGCGTCACGGAAGTCGAGGTAGACTCCGTTTGCCAGGGGGCCGACGCCGCGGCCCTCGTCCACCGCCTCCTTCGCCCGTCGCGAGGCAATGTCCCGGGGCGTCAGGTTGCCAAAGCTCGGGTACAACCGCTCGAGGTAGTAGTCTCGCTCATCCTCTGGGATGTCGTTGGCCGCTCGGTTATCGCCCCTCTGCTTTGGAACCCAGATCCGGCCGTCATTGCGGAGCGACTCGCTCATCAGTGTGAGCTTGGACTGGTAGTCGCCACTCGGCGGAATGCAGGTGGGATGGATCTGTGTGAAACAGGGATTGGCGAAGGCGGCGCCGCGCTTGTGAGCGCGCCAGGTGGCCGTGACGTTGCATCCCTTGGCGTTGGTCGACAGGAAGTACGCGTTGGCGTACCCACCGGTCGCCAGCACCACGGCGTGCGCGGCGTGCGACGAGACCTTGCCCGTCACGAGATCTCGCACGACGATTCCCCGAGCCTCACCGTCGACCAGAACGACGTCTAGCATCTCGGTCCGCGGAAACATCTTTACGGCGCCGGCACCCACCTGTCGTGCAAGCGCTTGATAGGCGCCCAGCAGCAGCTGCTGACCCGTCTGGCCGCGAGCGTAGAAGGTCCGGGAGACCTGGGCACCGCCGAACGATCGGTTGTCCAGCAACCCCCCGTATTCCCGGGCGAAGGGCACGCCCTGGGCGACGCACTGATCGATGATGTTGCCGCTGAGCTGCGCAAGGCGGTACACGTTGGCTTCACGAGACCGAAAATCGCCACCCTTCACCGTGTCGAAAAACAGCCGCCAGATGGAGTCACCATCATTGGGGTAGTTCTTGGCCGCGTTGATTCCGCCCTGGGCAGCGATGCTGTGCGCGCGTCGTGCGCTGTCCTGGTAGCAGAAGCACCTCACATTGTAGCCCAGCTCACCGAGGGACGCCGCCGCTGACGCACCAGCAAGCCCGGAGCCAACCACGATGATGTCGTATTTCCGCTTGTTGGCGGGATTGACCAGCTTCAGCTCAAACCGATGCTTGTCCCACTTGTCCTGTATCGGCCCGGCAGGAACTCTCGGATCGAGGTCCATTGAGCAGTCCCTCCCTCACCTACGCGATGATCCCGATCAGCACACTAATCGGGACCGATATGAAACCAAGAAAAATGACGCCAGCCACCACAGTGGCGAACGGCCTGCGATAGCGATTGTACCGCGGATGGTTCGCCCCCAGCGTCTGCAGTCCGCTCCACACCCCGTGATATAGGTGGAGGCATAGGACGAACATCACTACCACGTACGCCAGCGCCATGGGCCACACCTGGAAACCTACCACCAAGTTGTGGTACGCCGAGCCTGGAATGAAATCGGGGTGCACCGATCCGACGGTGAAATGGAGGATGTGGTAGACGACGAAGAGGAATATGATCACGCTACCCCATCGCATGGTGCGCGACGCGTAGGTGGACTCCTCCGGTTCAAGCCGCCGCCCGTACTTCACCGGACGCGCCACGGCACTCATGCGCCATAGTTGAAGGGCCGCCAAGACGTGCACCGCCACGCACACCAGCAGCACGACCCGAGCGATCCACAACACCTGTCCGTGCCCGAACACGGGAGCACCCACTTCCCGTAAGAACTCGGCGTAGTGATCGAATTTCTCGGGACCCTGGAACGCCTTCAGGTTCCCGAACATGTGCGCGAAAACGTAGAGAAAGAAAATGACGCCCGTCGCGGCCATGAGAATCTTCTTGCCGACCGACGAGCGATAGAGACTCAAGACCCGACGCATCGTCTCTCCAGTTGGCGAGCCAAGTGGTCAGGAAGAAGCAGTGTGCTCGCATGATACCTAGGTCGTGACAACGGGGGCAAGGCGGTGCTGAGCGACATGCGATGAGTGACGGGTCGATCACAGCTAGCAGCGCGTGGCTCGCGGCTGAAGTTCCGTGATCGTGGGCGGCGGGAGAGGGTGGCAGTCAGCGGCAGAGGGCGGGAGAGGGCGGCGCTGAGCGGCAGGGAGCGGCGTGCCAGGCAGACAACTCAGCCGCCGAACGCGCTGGTCAACTCGCGCTCGACCGCAATCACCATCCGCTCAACCGCTGCCGGCGAATAACGAAAGAACAGCTCCGGTTCGACCACTTCGAATTCCATCACCGCAGGCTGACCCCCCTCGCCGGCAACCAGATCAACGCGGCCATAGAGCGTCGGCCGGTCGAGCGCGGCGAGCGCACGCTCCGCAGTCCGCAGTTGAGCGCGCGTCAGCCTCGCCGGCCGCACCGTGCCTCCAAAATCATCATGTACCAGAAACTCTTCCTCGGCGGCGACCTTCTGTACGGCATGGGTGAACTCGCCGTCGATCAACACCACCGACACCTCCCCGCCCTGCACCACCGAAGGCACGTAGGGCTGCACCAGCATGTCCTCATAAGGGAGGAGCCTATCGAGGTGCGCCTGCCCGGCCTCAAGCGCCCCCAACGAGACCCGCATGGCGTAACGACCAGTCTGGGCTACCGCAGCCTTGAGTACCACATCCGTCCAACGGTGCTCGCTCAGTACTCGCTCCAGCGAAACTGCGGTGCCGGCTTGGAGAACCACCGTCGGCACCGTGGGGACGCCTCGGTCCGCCAAGTCGCAGAGGTACTGCTTGTGCGTGTTCCATCGGACCAGCGGTGCAGGATTCCACAGCCGCGTGACGTTCGCCACCTGCTCCGCCCACGCGACGAACTGGGTGCGTCGGTAGGCGTAGTCCCACGCGGAGCGGATGAGGCAGAGGCGCACCCCAGCCCAGTCCCGCCGCTGGTCCTCCCACACCGCGGGCTCGGCAGTGATCCCGCGCTCGCCCAGCGCGCGCAGAAGATAGCGGTCGTCCCCGTGGAGACCGGGCATTGCGGCACAGGTAACGAGGAGCACGTCCATGGAACGCAAAATACTCTGGGGCGACCTAGCTTGGCGGGAAGGACGGAACGGCGGTACGACGGTACGGCTGAACGGAGGTAGGGGAATGCGGTAAGCTCCCGTCGTTCCGTCGTTCCATCGTACCGCCGTACCGCCTTAGCAACCTAGCGCCGCTCTTCCCAGCTGCGCCTCCCGTCCCGGCACTGCGGCCACGTTAGCTGCTCGCCGGTCCGCTGGCTCACCGGCATCACCCGTTGATCCCGCGGCACTCGCTCCGGATCTTCCGATGCCAGGTACGCCAGCATCGCGGTGAGCGTCGCGTTGTTCTTGAGATCGTCGAGCACGACCTTGTCGAACGTGTCGCGATTGGTATGCCAGGTGTATCTGTCATCCCAGCTCAACGAGAAGAGGGAGAAGGACGGCACACCGGCGCAGATGAACGATGCGTAATCACTGCCGCCACGACCCGGCGTTCCGGGAATCCTCAGGTTGATGTGCCGAGTGACCTCCGAGGGCACTTGCGCAAGCCATCGAGCGAAGTGGGCACCCGCGCCAGTCAAGCCTTGCATGGAGATATTGACGACTCGGCCCGTGCCGTTGTCCTGGTTGAACAGAGCCTGCAACCCCTCGACGATGTCGGGGTGGTCCGCCACGAATGCTCGCGAGCCGTTCAATCCCTGTTCCTCCCCGCTCCACAGACCAGCCACGATAGTGCGCTTAGGATTCGGATATACCGTCTTGAGGATCCGCATCGCCTCCATCATGGTCACACTGCCTGTCCCATTGTCGGTGGCGCCCGATGCGCCGTCCCAGCTATCGTAGTGGGCGGACAGCACCACGTATTCATCCGGCCGCTCGCTGCCTCGCATTTCAGCTATGGTGTTGAACACGGGCACCTCGCCGAGGAAGCGCGCCTCGGCTTCCACCTGCAGGACTGGATTCTGGCCATTCGCCGCGAGGCGAAAGACGAGGCCGTAGTCCTCGCAGCTCAGATCGAGGGTGGGCACCTTCTCAGTGCTGGCTGAGGACATCCTGTTCACACCCCAGCCAGCAGACCAGCGCGAAGTCACAATGCCCAGAGCTCCCGCGTCTTCCAGCCGACGGCGAAGCTCTCGGAAATTCACGCCGGTATTCCGCATCCGCCCGGTCCACGCAGTGCGGGCGGTGTCGCGCTCTGCCTTCATCTTCTCGAACGACGCGGGAACCGCGTACTCTTCCCAGTTGGCATCCGTCCGGCAGGTCGGCTGGGGGAAGGAGGTCAAGACGAACTTGCCCCTCAATTGCGGCAGCCATGCCGCGAACTCTGAGGAGTCGGCGACCTGCGGCAGAATCACCACTCCTCCCCTGACCTTTCCACTAGTTCCAGGACTCCACGCGAGCGTGATTCCCTCCAGCGTGCGCACCCGGGGTTCGACCAGGTCGATGTGGCTGATCCCCCTTTCCCATCCCCTCCAGGTACCGTACTGCTCGTTGCGGGCATCGATCCCCCAGCTCTGGTACATGGCTACCGCCCAGTCATTGGCGGCTCTATGTGCAGGGGATCCCGTCAGCCGGGGACCGATCGAATCCAACAGGACCTGGGCCAATTGATAGGCATGGGAGTTCTCCATGCCCTCCTGCCAGACACGCTGAAGTACCGGATCGCTGCCCGGGAACGTCTGAGCTGAGAGGGTCGTGCCCGAACCCAGAACCAGCATGCCGAGAGCGACAACTAACCGATGTCGGTGCATGGCGGAGACCTCCTGATAGGCGGATCTGCTGACTCGTCGTATCTTACCAAGCCACGGTGCCACCGTCGGTCCGTGAGAGGGCCGAGCGACTGAGACCCCGGCATCGCAGCGAATACAGGATGAGCAAAGATCTCACTGGCGACAAGGTGCGCGTCGACAGGTGGCTCTGGGCGGCCCGCTTCTTCAAGACACGATCGCTGGCGGCCGAGGCGGTCGATGGCGGGAAGGTGCAAGTGAATGGGACCCGCGTGAAGCGCTCGAAGCTGGTCGAGGTAGGAGACGTGTTGCGCATCCGCAAGCCACCGTACGAGTACACCATTGACGTGCGCGGGTTGTCGGAGCACCGGGGACCCGCCAAAACCGCGCAGACCCTCTACGAAGAGCGACCAGCGAGCATCCACGCCCGAGGGCTGCTCCGGGAGCGGCTGCGGTATCAGCCCACCACCACCTACGAAGGTAAGGGACGCCCGACCAAGAAACAGCGCCGCGAGATCCGGCGGTTGAAGCGAAGGAGCTGAGATGCGCGCGATGCTCTTCGAGGGAAAGGGGAGATCGCTCCGCGAGACGCTCATCGACCGCCCGAGCGCGGGTCCGGGACAACTGCTGCTCAAGGTACACTGCTGCGCCGTGTGTCGGACCGATCTCCACGTGTTCGACGGAGAGCTCTCCAAGCCCAAGCTTCCTCTCGTGCTGGGTCACGAGATCGTTGGCACGGTGGAGGAAGTGGGACAGGGGGCCAACCGATTCTCCGTCGGCGACCGAGTGGGGGTGCCGTGGCTCGGCTGGACCTGTGGCGTGTGCCGCTACTGCCGCTCAGGCCGCGAGAACCTCTGCTACCAGGCCCTGTTCACCGGCTACAACATCGACGGTGGGTACGCCGAGTACACGGTGGCGGACCACCGCTTCTGCCTCCCGATTCCGGACGGATACTCCGATCAGCAGGCGGCACCGCTGCTCTGCGCCGGGCTGATCGGCTACCGATCGTACAAGGCCGCCGCCGAAGCGGAGCGGCTCGGGATCTACGGTTTCGGCGCGGCCGCGCACATCATCACGCAGGTAGCGCGCCACCAGGGACGTCGGGTCTTCGCGTTCACCAAGCCCGGAGACCGTGATGGGCAGGAGTTCGCCCGGCAGCTGGGGGCAGAGTGGGCCGGCTCCTCGGAGGATGCACCGCCCGCCCAGCTCGATGCCGCCATCATCTTCGCACCGGTGGGGAGCCTCGTACCGGCCGCACTAAGGGCGGTAGCAAAAGGCGGCACCGTCGTCTGCGGCGGGATCCACATGAGCGACATTCCGTCCTTTCCATATGAGCTCCTCTGGGGCGAGCGCACGATATGTTCCGTGGCGAATCTCACCCGCCATGATGGTGAGGAGTTCTTCCAGATCGCACCGCAAGTCCCAGTGCGGACCGAGATTCAACCGTACCGCTTGGGCGACGCCAACCGCGCCCTGAAGGATCTGCGGGACGGCAACGTGCGTGGGGCTGCGGTGCTGGTAGTGTCTGATCTTTGAGCGAGCCCCCACGAAACCAATCACCCGGCGCAGCAGCAGACGAGCGCGAGGAATTCGGAGAACTCGTCAGGTACACGCTGGCGGGCTATGTTGGCGGGCTCCTCCTCGGCGGTGTCCTCGACCAATTCGGCTTTCACCGGAGCGCCCTGGGTCAGTGGCTGGTGCGCACCCTGTCGGGGGAGGGGGAGAGCATTCTCGAGGGCCTCTATGCCCTGCGACAGCGCCTCAGGCGCCGTGCCCAGGGGATGGCGGAAGCCTACGGGTGGGGGAAGGTAGTTGGCATGACGGTGCCGTGGGGGATCGACTGGGGAAGCCGACTTTTCGGGCTGGACGTGTACGGTGTCGAGGGGTTCTATATCCCGTACTTCTACGCCATGTCCGACCAGATCGGTGCCAACGTGTCGGGGCTCATCTTCTTGCGCCGACGCTCCGGCTCGTGGGGACGCGGCGTTGCCGCCTACGTGCGCCACCCGGTCATGGTGTCCGGGCTCGCCGTCATATTGTTGGTGCCCACCGCACTGCTCATGGCCAGACTGCTGGGGTTCAGTCCGACGACTCAAGTGTTGACCGCGCTTGAAACCATCATCGCGAACTTGTGTTGGCTCCCGCCGGCCGTGGGATGGTGGTGGCAGCGGAAATGAGATGGCGCCAGCCCTCAGCTCTCAGCCATCAGCAAGCAACTTGCAATTCGCAATTAGCAGTTCGTGACCCGCACCGCGTGGACGACCAGGATCGCCACGAACTGCGAACTGCTACACCGCTAGTTGGTTGCTGACGGCTGAGGGCCGACGGCTTATCTTTATCGACCCATGGCCAAGAAAGACGCGATCGAGCTTCAGGGAACAGTGACCGAGGTTCTTCCGAACGCCACCTTCCGCGTATTCCTGGAGAATGGCCACACCGTCCTGGCAACCATCGCTGGCAGGATGCGGCGCCATAGGATCCGCGTACTGGCCGGCGACCGCGTGACCGTAGAAGTGTCGCCCTACGACCTGACCCGCGGGAGGATCACCTTCCGGCACAAGGGCTGATAGTGAGACATCAACCTTCAGCTTTCAGCCCTCAGTAAGCAACTTGCGATTCGCAATCAGCAGTCCGTGAGTCACGCCGCGTGGCAGATCAGGATCGCCACGAACTGCGAACTGCTACACCGCTAATTGCTTGCTGACGGCTGATGGCTGATGGCTCCGTTCCCTTGCGCCGCGGGGCAGCGGTACTAACTTCGATGGCGAAGGAGGCTTGCCACCGGCTTTCGCCACTCTCCAAGCCACAGTCGAAATCAGCCTGGTGCCGCGTTGGGTAGCGATCGCGGCCTGCAGTTGACTCTACAGCCTACTCACTCGGAAGGAGCTCCTATGAAGATGCTCGTGCCCCTCCTCTTCCTACCCATGCTGTGGCTTGGCAGCATCGCGGTAGATGAACCTGCCAACGTAGAGATCACGGAGTGGTCCGTGCCCTGGGAAAGCAGCCGTCCCCGCGATCCGTATGTCGACGACCGGGGTCGGGTGTGGTTCGTGGGCCAACGGGCGGACTATGTGGCGTACCTTGAACCGGAAACCGGCGAGTTCAAGCGGTACGACTTGGAGGAGGGGGCGGGCCCACACAATCTCATCGTGGACGACGACGGCAACGTATGGTACGCGGGGAACCGTGCCGCGCACATCGGCAAGTTGGATCCCCGGGACGGAAAGATCACCAAGTATCCGATGCCGAATCCGGCTGCGCGGGATCCCCACACCCTGATCTTCGACCGACGCGGAGACATCTGGTTCACGGCTCAACAGAGCAATTTCGTGGGCAAGCTCACAGTTAGCACAGGCACAGTGCAGCTCATCGCGGTGCCGACGCCAAGAGCGCGCCCATACGGCATCGTCCTCGACTCCAAGGACCGCCCATGGATCGCTGAATTCGGCACCAACAAGATCGCGACTGTGGACCCAAACACGATGGAGTTGAAGGAGTTCGAGCTGCCTCGCGAGGCAACGCGGCCACGCCGCCTTGAGGTCACTACGGACGACAAGGTCTGGTACGTGGACTACGCCCAAGGTATGCTGGGGCGGCTCGACCCGGTGACCGGGGAGGTCAAGGAGTGGGCGGCGCCCAGCGGCGAGCGTGCGCGGCCCTATGGCATGGCGGTGGACGATCGCGACCGACTGTGGTTCGTGGAGTCGGGACCCGATCCCAACCGTTTTGTGGGATTCGACGCGAAGACACTCGATTTCTTCAGCTCCACCGAGATCAGTAGCGGCGGTGGGACTGTACGTCACATGTACTTTCACGAGCCCACCCGCACCGTTTGGTTCGGGACGGACACGAACACCATTGGGCGGGCGAGGCTGCCCTAAAGGTCCGAAGCGGCGTGGCGAGCTCCACTGGTGGTCCCCGCTTGTCCTGGGGGGCCTGGCGCTCGCCGCGCCCTCAGGTGAAGCGCAGCGTTACCCCGAGGGACCTCCGTTAGGCCACACGGGTGGGTTCGACGAACCCACCTGCCAGCGCTGCCACTCCGACCACGCGGTGAATGATCCCTTGGGATCGCTGCTGCTCACGGGCGTGCCGGCAGTGTTCACAGCGGGAGCAGGCTATCTGATTACAATAACCCTCGAGCGGCCGGGTCTCGGCCGGGGTGGTNNCCGGCGGTGTTCACAGCAGGAGCAGGCTATCTGATCACAATAACCCTCGAGCGGCCAGGCCTTGGCCGGGGTGGTTTCCAGCTCGCCGCCCGGTTTGCGGATGGACCGGGCGGAGGCCAGCAGGCCGGCACCCTCCGGCCCCTAGACGGCCGGGTCCAGGTGACGAAGCAGGAAGTGACTGCCGTCCAGTACGCCCACCAGACAGAGGCGGGGACTTCCCTCACGTCGCCAGATAAGGCAAAATGGATACTAGAGTGGACTGCTCCACCGACGGCCTCCGGCACCGTCGTCTTCCACGTCGCCGGCAATGCGGCGAACGATGATGCGTCAGAGCTCGGCGATTTCATCTACATTCAGCAGTTGCTGAGCAGGGTCCAGGAGCGCCACAATTAGCAGACAGTCCAGTTGACTTCTTCACACAGTTCAACCGTGATAGCCCGACCGTGACCGAGCCAGAAGTCCTCGGCGTACTGGAGGTGACCCCTAAGGGCGCCGGGTTCCTCCGCCGTCGCCGGAACAGTTACCTCCCGGCGAATGGCGACATTCATGTCGCCAAGAGAATGATCCAGCAATTCGACCTGAGAACGGGTGACGAGCTGGCGGGTGTCGTCGGCAAGTCTCCCGGCCGCGGCAAGAGCCGCTCGCTCACCACGCTCACGGCACTCAATGGGCGCCCACCAGAGTCCGTTGACACCCGACCGGCCTTCAACGAACTGACTGCGATCCACCCGAATGAGCAGCTCGTGTTGGACTGCAACCTCACACGCCTCGGCAGTTCCGACTACACCAACCGAGTGATCGACCTCGTGTGCCCCCTGGGACTTGGCCAGCGAGCCATGATCGTCGCCCCTGCGAAGGCGGGAAAGACCATGGTGCTCCAAGCGCTGGCCGAAGGCATTGCCAAGAACGAGCCCCAGGCCATGCTGCTGATTCTGCTCGTCGACGAGCGACCCGAAGAAGTCACCGAGATGGAGGCGTGCGGCTTTGGGGAGGTAGTGGCGTCGACATTCGATTTTCCGGCCAGCCGGCATGCCGCCGTCGCCGAACTGACATTGGAGAGGGCGCGACGCCGGGTAGAGTTGGGGGAAGACGTCGTGCTGATCCTCGACTCCATTACCCGACTGGCCCGAGCCTACAACCGGCTCGAGAAAGGCAGCGGGCGGACCCTGTCCGGTGGGCTCGATGCCACCTCGATGGAGAGGCCCAAGCGGTTCCTGGGGAGTGCGCGGAACATCGATCCCCGTCAGGGGGGCGGGTCCCTCACGATCATCGGTACGGCACTGGTCGACACCGGGTCCAAGATGGATCAGGTGATCTTCGAGGAGTTCAAGGGGACGGGCAACAGCGAAATCGTGCTGAACCGGGAGCTCGCCGAGCGGCGCATCTACCCCGCCATTGACCTCAACGCCAGCGCGACCCGACGGGAGGAGCGGTTGCTATCGCCTGAGGCCCTGGACGCGGCCAGCACGCTGCGGCACCGGCTCGCGAGTCTGCCGCCGGCCGATGCCATGAGCTACCTGCTGGATCTGATGAAACGAACCAGCTCCAACGCGGAGCTGGTGGCTCAAGTCATGGCGGAGGTGTAGGCGGGGCTGCTAGACCTTCACCACAGAAATCGCTGACACCTCCGCGCTGGTCTCACCCGACACAGCCGCACCCACCGGTTCTTCGACGGCCCGTGGTCTGTGGTGTTCCCACCACTGCCGCGCCCGATCCTGTGTCCAAGGCCGAGACAGCGCAATCGCGGCCAAGCCCGCGGCCAGGGCGTCCGCTGACTGAGGCCGCTCCGCCTTGTCCTTCCGCAGACACTGCAAGATCAGCCTGTCGAGCGCCGGGGGAACCTCCAACTCCGTGTGCCTCGACGGTGGGTCCGGCTCTGTGTTGATGTGCTGCACGAGCATTTGCATAGATGTCGCCGCCCGGAACACGGTGCGACCCGTGAGCAGCCAGAAAGCGACACAGCCGAGGGAGTAGACGTCGCTGCGAGCGTCAACGTCGTCACCCTCCCCCAACGCGCCTTCCGGTGAGCCATACGCTGGAGTGCCGGCGAACGATCCAACCTCCGTGAGCTTCACCTCCTGCTTGGACGTCCCCGGCGCCTGCTTCACCAACCCGAAATCGAGCACTTTCACGAAGTCGACGTCTCGGCCGTAGCGGCAGATGAAGATGTTGGCGGGCTTGACATCCCGGTGCACCAGACCTTTGGCGTGTGCCTCCGAGAGCGAGTGGCAGACCTGCTCGAGGATGTGAACGGCCCGGTCGGCCGGAAGAGGACCGTACTTCGCCACCAGGTGTTCCAGGTTCAGGCCGTCCAACAACTCCATGACGTAGTAGAACCTGCGATCCTCCGTCATGCCGTAGTCGTACACCTCCACCGTATGGGGCGAACGGAGCTGGGCGGTGGCCTGCACCTCGCGCTCGAACCGGTGGAGGTAGCTTCCAGGCGTGCGTCCAGGTTCGGTCCCCAGCGACTCGCCGACGATCAGCTTGATCGCCGCCGGCCGCGCCAGCATCCGGTGTTCGGCCTTCCACACTTCGCCCATGCCCCCCACCCCCAACCGCTCGACGAGCTGGTAGCTCCCCATGCGACGCGCCTTGCTGATGTCGGAGCCGAGTCGGTACACGACACGGGAACCCACCACTGCAATGCCGGCGCAGATGTAGTTCGGAATCATGAACTGAAGCGCGACCGGCGTCGCCATAGCTTCGGCACCTCCGGCAACGCCAATCAGGTACATGAGGGGCGTGGTGGACGCCGCTGCGAGAGCAGCCAGGAAGGTCTTCCCAGCCGTGCTGGGCACGATCAATGGGAAGAACACGATCCACACGCAGACCCACGACAGGCCATGGAACGGAAGCCCCTGAGGCCAGTGACCCCACGCCAGCCCTACATCGATGCCTGCGGCCGCGACCACTTCGTAGATGAGGCCAAGGTCCAGGAGGCGAGCACCCACGATTCTCCCGCTGCGCGCGACCAGGAACATCCCCAGCGATAGGGCGATGAATCCTGCGGCAGTGAAATCGGAGGGGTAGAGGACAGACTCGGCCCCCCAGTGCTCGGCGAAGTCTTGCGTAAGCCGACCCGTGCCGTACGCCAGGAAGTACGCCGCCGCGTACACCAACGCCGCCAGGCCGAGCCGCTGACCCGCTTTGTCGACCAGGTCCTGTGGCAGGCCGGCTGACAGGCGGGCTGCCACGATTCCGGAGGGGGCTGTGTCACGTCGGCGGACGAGGTCTGGATCGGTCATGTGCTTGCGGCGGTCGGATATTCAGTTGGCGTTGGATCGCCCCGTGTAAGATATCGCTGGCGCGAGGGACCGGAACCGAACCACTACCTGGCGCTCACGGGGGGAACCCCCTAGCGTTCCTAGCCATGACTCCGTGGGTCAAGCGCCTCATCATGGCCAACGTGGCCATGTTCTTCGTGAGCATGGTCTTCCCGATGGTGACCAGGGTGCTCTGGCTGGTGCCGATCCTGATCCCCCTCCGGCCGTGGTCCATCATCACCTACATGTTTCTGCACGCGGGGCTGATGCACATCTTGTTCAACATGCTGGCCCTGTTCTTCTTCGGGCCACGCCTCGAGCTGCGCCTCGGCTCCCGCCATTTCCTGTGGCTGTACTTCGTGAGCGGCATCATGGCGGCCCTCGTCTCCCTGCCTTTCACACCCCGCACAGCCATCGTGGGCGCCTCCGGGGCAGTGTTCGGCGTGCTGCTCGCCTATGCCAGGTACTGGCCCCGGGATCTGATCTACATCTGGGGAATCCTGCCGATCCAGGCTCGCTGGCTCGTCATCATCATGACGGGGCTATCACTCTGGGCGGGACTGGGAGGCGCAGGGGGCGGCGTCGCCCACTTCGCCCACCTGGGGGGCTTCCTCGGAGGGGGACTCTACCTCATGTGGATGGAGTGGCGGTCCCCCGCCAGACGATTCAAGGCCAAGGCCGCGCCCAGGAGCAGGGCCAGCAGTGTCGCGGACCTTCAGCGGTGGAAGAACATCAACCGCGAGGCGATGCACGAGGTCAATCGGGACGAGCTGGATCGCATTCTAGACAAGATCAGCGCCAAGGGCATCGCCAGCCTGACCCCAGACGAAAAGGCATTCCTCGAGCGGTTTAGCTCGCGGTAGCAGTCGCACCGGCGGTACCCGTCTCAGACTAGTCTCCGATAGGGTCGGATCCGGACATCCACGTCTGCCCGAGCACCTCGCGCCCCGGCGTCCTCTGCCCGCACCACTTGGCCGTCGCTTGCCAAGCGTGCGCCTACCCCCCTGCTTCGTCAGCACGCTGCAACCGGGGTGCAATGGAATGCACGCAGACACCCCTGGTCGACGCGCCGGATACTTCGGGCGGCCCCACAACGGTACCGAACAACGGTGAGGGCAGCAGCGTCTGAGTGCTATCGCTCCTCTTCTTCAACGGCCAAGCTAGATTGAGGCACATCAGCAAGCCCATCCCCAACAAAGGTGCCAACCATGTCCAGGTTCCCCTGCACGTTGCTGCTCGCCGGTTTGCTGTTGGTGCCCGATGCCGTTCTCACCGCCCAGACCTTTGCAGAATCCGACCGAGATACCGCCTGGTACACGGTGAAGGGGGAGCGGCACGGTATCAGCTATTTCCGGCAACACCGCTACCCGGAAGTGGAGTACGAGGCCGGGGAGCGTTTGACCTTCGATCGCTACCACACCGTGCACGTCATGTACACCTGGCTCCGGCGCTGGGCCGATCGCTACCCCGACCTGCTCGAGTTGTACGAGGTCGGAAAGAGCTTCGAAGGCCGACCCATCCTCCAGGTAACGATCACGAACAAGGAGACCGGCAAGGCCACCGACAAGCCAGCGGCCTATTTCGAAGGGGGCCGCCACGCCGGCGAGGTCACGGGCTCCGAATCGGTGCTTTGGCTGATCAGACACCTGCTGGAGCAGTACGGCCGCGACGACGACATCACCAACCTCATCGACACCAAGACGATCTACCTCCGGCCGCAGAACAACCCCGACGGCTCCAACCTCTACTTGCACACGGCGCAGCGAAATCGCAGTTCCGTCCGCCCTCATGACAGCGACAGGGATGGACTGATCGACGAAGATCCCAATGAGGATCTCGACGGCGATGGGGTGATCTATCAGCTCCGTTGGCGTGCGCGGCCGGACGAGGAAGACAGGGCAAGCTTCGTACTCGACGACCGCGATCCCACCGGCCGACTCATGAAGCGAGTACTCCAAGGGGAAGGCGAGTGGATCGTCATCACCGAGGGCATCGATAACGACGGTGATAACCGCTTCAACGAGGACGGCATTGGCGGACTCGACCTGCATCGGAACTACCCCGAGAACTGGCGCCCCGACAGTGGAGAGGACGAGACACGACGGGGCTACACCCAATTCGGGGCCGGAGCCTTCCCGCTGAGCGAGCCGGAAACTCGCACGACGGTCCTGTGGCTCCTTACCCACCCGCACGTCTCCGTGGTCAACTCCATGGACACCCGCGTGCCCATGCATCTCCGTCCACCGTCTACATCTCGGAGCGCCGAGCGGATGTACCCGGAGGACATCGCCTACTACGAGCGGTTCGACCGGATCGGACTCGAGATCACCGGCTATCCCTGGGCTGGCGACGTCTACGAGACCTACATGACCCGAGTCCCCGTCAATCCGGTGACCGGCGATCCAAGTCTGCCAAGGCCACTGTTCGGTCACGGGCCGGATTTCGGCTACTTCTACTACGGCTCGATCTGGTACGGGGACGAGTTGTGGAACGGCGGTCGGCTGCGGGACTACAACGAGGACGGTCTGCTCGATGAGGTCGATGCCTTGACCTGGGACGACGAGGAGAACGGCGGTCGGGGGTTCCGCGAGTGGGAGCCGTTGGACCACCCGATCCTGGGACAGGTAGAGATCGGGGGCTTCCATCCCAAGTTCTTCTCACAGAACGGACCGCCCGATCAGCTCGAGCACTGGGCCAGCAAGCAGGCGCTGTTCAACCTGGATATGGCGATGCACCTGCCGCAGATCGGGGAGGCCAAAGCCGACGTGCGACGTAGGAACCGCACAAGTGATAGCACGACGTACGAGATCACCGTGAGCTGGTCGAACACCGGCCGCCTTCCCACGGCGCTACGACAGGCTCAGCTCGTCAAGATCGTCCGGGAGGATCGAGTGCGGCTCGAGTTCGACTCGTCACTCACCAGGAGGGAATCGCCGACTGTCCGCATCGTCACGCCGCCCACCAGGGACAAGACAATTCGGGCCGGCTGGACCCAGCCGGGCGAGCGGAAGTCGGTGAAGTTCGAGGTCCGGACCTACGGCGTTCCCGGCGTCGAAGGGTCGGTACACGTCCTGTCCACCCGGGGAGGCCTCGTAAGGGTTCCACTGAAACTGGGTGAGCCATCGGCGAAAGACAGTGAGCGGTAAGGGGTAAGGAGTGAGGAGTAGCACACTCCTCACTTCTCACCCCTCACTCCTTACTGCCTCTCAGTTGGGCCGCTTCGGCACCTCCACCGTCTTGCCGGGGTCGGGACGGATGCCGTGCTCATCGAGCATGCGATAGAGCGCCGGCATCCTATCGCTGATGACTTCGTTCAGCTGCGGAATCAGCTCGTTCGCCTTGTTCCAGCCATCGTCGATCTGCCACTTCTGATCGGCTGTGGGGCGCGCGGTTACGCGGTCCAGCCCGGAGAAGGCTCTGGATGCTCCGCTGCGAGCCCGATTCAGCTCGCGACCGAGGTCACCTACGTCCCTGCGGATTGCCCGAGTCTGCTCCGCTAGCTCTTCGGGGGCGTCCTCGTGTTGCCTGAGGAGCTGTTGGACGCTGGAGAGCTGCTCGTTGAGCCGTTGCACGGCCCTAGTAGCTTGGTACAGCGGCTTCGCCAGGGCGTATAGGCTCATGAGCGCGTCCTGGCGCTCCTCCAGGTCAGCGCGAGCGATGTCGATCCGGGGATCGCCCTCCACCACGAGCTCGGTCGTGGCAGTCGCCCCGGCTGCCTCGAGGCGCACGGTGTAGGTGCCGGGGAGCACCCGGGGGCCCGGGGGCCGACCGAAGAAACCGAACTGCTGCTGTTGTTCCGGGTCCACCTCGAACGGTGGCGGCAGTCGCAAGTTCCACACGACCTCCTGCACGCCGGCCTTTCCCGGACCTTCCACCTCACCGACGGTCGCGCCATCCGCATCGAGGACAGTGATCTTCGCCTTGGGTTCTTCGTCCTCCTGATCCGCCTGCTGCCCGTTTGTGCCGGCATCCCCGGCCACTGCCGTCGGTGCCTGCAAATCGTCCTTCAGGTAGTAGCGGATCAAGGCACCCACCGGCGGATTGGGGGCCGAGAACGCACCCGGAGACCAACCCTGGGGTGAATAGACATTGAAGATCGTTGCGGTGCGCACCGGGAACAGGTGAGCCGGCGCGGCTAGCACCTCGGCCGTGAGGTGCTCCAGCGGCGTGATGTCGTCGAGGATCCAGATGCTGCGCCCATGAGTGCCAATGACCAGGTCATTCTCCCGCGGGTGGATCACGATGTCGTCCACCGGCACCGTTGGCAGGTTGTTCTTGAGCCGCACCCAGTGCGCACCACGGTCGACTGAGAAGTATACGCCCACCTCGTTGCCCACGAACAGCAGATTCGATAGGCGGGGGTGCTCCGCGATGATATTCACAGACCAGTCTGGCAACCCCTCGGTGATCAGCCTCCAGTTCCGCCCATGGTCGTCGCTGACGTAGACGTACGGCTTGTAGTCGTCGTTGTAATGGCCATCGAAGGTTGCGTACACCGTCCCTTCGTCGAACCGCGAAGCGACCACCCGACTGACATAGGTGCGTTCGGGCAGATTGCGCACTCTCTGCGTTAGATCAGTCCAGGTGGCACCCCCGTCGCGGGTACCCAGGACGTTGCCGTCGTCCGTGCCGACGTACACCACCTGAGCATTGATCGGCGACTCGCTGATCGTGGTGATGTTGCCGTACGTGGAGACCCCGTCATGGCGCGACAGCATCGCAGCCGTCGGCTTCACGCCCATGATGGGGAGTTCCATCCGATCGATCTGCTTGGTGAGGTCGGGACTGATCTCCTCCCAGGTGTATCCCCGGTCGGTGGACTTGAGCAGCACGTTGGCCCCGGCATAGATGGTCGCGCGATCGTGGGACGACAGGACCAGGGGCGTATTCCAGTTCCAACGGTAGCGCCGTTGCTGCGGTGCTTCTTCCTGCTCCTCCTCCGTGGCCTGGGGCCGCGGCAACGGTCGAATGGACTGCCGCTCGCCTGTGACAATGTCCACCCGAGAGATGTTGCCGTTCTGGGACTCGGCAAACACCACGGTGTGGTCATCGGGATCGATCTGGGTGTAAAAGCCGTCGCCCCCGTGGATATTGTACCAATCGGCGTTTAGGATGCCGCGCCGAGAATACGTGGCGCTCGGACCGCACCAGGAACCGTTGTCCTGCAACCCGCCGCAGACGTAGTACGGATCCCGCATGTCCACGCCGATCTCGTAGAACTGGCCGATAGGGAGGTTGTCGTACATCCGCCAGTTCCGAGCCCGGTCGAACGTGACCGATATCCCACCGTCGCTTCCCATGATCAGGTGGTTGGAGTTGCTGGGATCGATCCACAGAGCATGGTGATCGGAATGCACGCCAGGGGCTCCATCATCGCGGAAATTCTTGCCGCCGTCGTCCGACACGTGGAGCTGCACCCCGCCCAGGTAGATGCGCTCAGGATCGTTGGGATCGATCCGCAGCAGGCTGAAGTACATCGGGCGCGGGTTGGTCTCACTCAACATCTCCCAGGTCTCGCCCCGGTCCGTAGAGCGATAGACACCGCGACCTTGGGAGCGCTGGGCTTCAACCACGGCGAACACCAGATTCCCGTCGCGCCGGTAGACGTCGAGGCCGATCCGGCCCATATCTCCCGTCGGCAATCCCTCCGTAAGCTCCTTCCAAGAGGCACCGCCGTCGGTGGTACGATAGATCCCACTACCCGGCCCGCCGCCGTTGAAACCGAACGCTGTGCGGCGACGCTGATACATGGCCGCGAACAGCGTCCGTGGGTCTCCGGGGTCCATGACCAGATCGATGGCCCCGGTGTTCTCGTCCGCGAACAGCACCCTTGACCAGGTCTTCCCTCCGTCCGTGGTCTTGAACACACCTCGCTCCGGGTTGGCCCCCCACAGGTGACCGACCGCAGCCACGTACACGATGTCCGGATTCTGCGGGTGTATGACAATGCGGCCGATGTGGCGGGTCTCCGCGAGCCCCAAGAACTCCCATGTCCGACCCCCATCGGTCGACTTGTACACGCCGTCCCCCCATGGCGAACTCTGCCGATTCTGGGGCTCACCTGTGCCGACCCAGACGACGTTGGGATTCGACGGAGCCAGCGTGACGGCACCGATGGAAGCGGTTGGCTGATCGTCGAACAGCGGCTCCCATGTGGTGCCGTGGTTGGTGGTCTTCCAGAGCCCACCACTGGCCACGCCGACATAGAAGACCGCGGGATTCGATTCCACCACCGCGAGGTCGGAGATACGGCCACCCATCACCGCGGGACCGATCTGACGCCACTCGAGCCCCTCTACGACGTCCGCAGTGACCTGAGCCGCGGAGTCTGACGGCGCGACGGACAAGAACATCAGGATGGCGACGCCCAGGAACAGCGGACCTCGCCCGCGAGACCACGCTAGCAGTTGCATTGGATCGACCCTCGGTCTGATAGACAAGCAGGTGCGAAACCCACTCGAGAGACCTTGGACTGCGGTATTACAGCCGCCCCGCGCTCCTCCCCGCCCAGCCAAGGAATGACGGTATTCTCCATCTGCCGCTCGCTGCCGCCTCCTGCCTCCGAATCATGCTGTCCAACCCCGCCTCCACATCACTCCATATCCTGATCACCCGTACGGCGCCCCTAGAATCCGGCAGCCCCCTTCTTGAAGAACGCAGCCTCCTTGGCATAGTGCGCCGTCAGCTTCTCCAGGCGGGCCATGTGGTCCCGCGAGAGCGGCCGGAAGTCAGTGGCGATGGACACGTTCTCCTCAAGCTGCTGCACCGTATCGCAGCCCACGATCACCGTGCTGACGGGGAGAGTCAGCACGTAGGTCATGGCGTCCTTCATCGACGTAATGCCGCCTTCCCGGAAGAGCCGGCCGCGGGCCGGGATCTTCATGCCAATCACGCCCATCTGTTTGCGATTCGCCAGCGGCAACAACTGGTCTACGAACGGCAGATGATGTGGGTCGGCAGGGTTGAGCGCCATCAGGATCGTGTCGAACTCGAACCGATTCAGGCCCTCCATGAGCACCGCCGGGTCGTAGTGCCCTGTGATGCCGAGAAAGCGAACAACTTTCTCCTCGCGGGCCTGCTGCAGTGCCTCGATGGCGCCGTCGCTGCCGAAGATCCGGTCCAGATCCTCGGTGGTCCTGACATTGTGAAGCTGCCACAGATCGAGGTGATCGGTCTGAAGCAGGCGCAGACTCTCCTCGAGAAGACGCAGCGAGCCATCACGGCTGCGGTCGTGCGTCTTGGTGGCCAGGAAAACTTCATGTCGCCGCGTCGCCATGACCTCCCCGATGTAGGTCTGGCTGATACCCCGACCGTACCGGGCGGCGGTATCGATGTAGTTCACCCCCAGATCGATTGCCCGATTGATGATGGCCAGCGACTGATCGCGCGTGCCCGGCTGCTCGATCGTGGCCTGGCCACCCAGGCTGAACAGGCGAACCTGATGCCCGGTTCGGCCCAAGGGACGCTCGGGCATAGGCAGACCGACATCCAAGGGGAGCCCGCGATTCAGGAGCAGGGCCGCCGTTCCCGTCGCCCCCATCACGACGAAATCCCGCCGTGTGACGTTGCGATGTTCCATGACCGGCCTCCAAGTTGGTGCAGTCAGCTGTAGCCCTCGAAGCCGCGAGGTGAGAACGACTCTGTGACAGATGTGGCCGAATCTCCAGGGAAGCGCAAGGTGCCCCCCATTTGTCCGCCGGCCCCGAACCGAAGCTCGGGAACCGGCAATGCCAGGGGAAGTATCACACTGAGGTGATCCACCCACGGCATCTGCTTCTCGTGATTGGCGCCGCCAGCAGCGGGTGCGCCGGTCCTGCTACGGTGGACCGGACTACAGTCGACTGGAGGGCTGTGGTGGCGCGCGCAGAGTCTTCCTGCCAACCGGACAGCGTTCCCGAAGACCTGCCCCACATCAACCAGGTGGTCGACTCGGCGGCCCTGGCCCGGGCCATTGGCGAGGTGACCTTCAGCTATCCGCGCGCCAACCTGCTGTTCTCCCTCGCATTCGGCATCGAGGGCGAACTCACCCATGTCAGGGTGCTGGAGAGCGGCTACGGACCAGACACTGCCGACGTGCTGCAGCGCTCCGCGCAGTCGACAGTGCGCCCGCAGCCGCCGGAGAACGCGTGGGGGGTGCGGTTGCGTGTCGCGACGGGCCCGAACCCGACCCTGGTGCTAGAGCGCGCCGCGTACTGCCCGCCAGAAGCGATACGCCAATCGGCTCCACACCGGCAGGCGCGACGGTCCCTGCCGCGGCTCACACGGGAAGAGTGGGCTCTATTGCGCAGCCTGCGCTCGTTCCGCATGAAGGTGCTCGTCGACGCCCGCGGCAGAGCGCTGACCGGAAGCATGACGCGGGGATCCGGGAATGCCTCCGTCGACGACTACCTGGTCGAGTGGGTCGCGCTGCAGCGATTCCGCCCCGCCGTGCTGGACGGAGTCCTAGTGCTGGCGTGGGTCGAATTGGACGCGAGCGCGCTCAATTGGCCGTAGCCCTGGGAAAAGGCTCTGCTGCGCCGCCAGACTCTCCATCTTCACGAACAACTCGGAGGAGCCGCTGATGCAAGGTGTCGTCGAGGCGATCTTCATCACTCCCAGGGGCGGGGCACCCATGGAACGAGTCGAGGAGGTCGAGGCCGTGGCCGGCGGTGGGCTACTCGGAGACCGGTACATGACCCGGGCAGGTCATTGGTCGGGCCTCGACGAGTGCCAGGTGACGCTGATCGAAGCAGAAGCCCTGGACGAGATCACCGCCGGGACAGACGTGCACGTCACCAGTGGCGAGCACCGCCGGAACATCGTGACACGGGGCGTTCGCCTCGATGAGTTGGCGGGAGGGCGATTCACCGTCGGCGAAGCGCTATTGGAATTCGACCGGCCGAGACCCCCCTGCGGCTACATCCAGTCGATCACCCAGCACGGCATGACGAAAGCCCTTGGGAAAGGCCGGGGCGGGATTTGCGCCCGCGTAGTTCGATCGGGCGTGATTCGTACCGGCGATGTCCTAGAGGTTCAGCAGGACTGACACCGCTTCGCCCTTCGCCGCGCGCCGTGACGGCCTGGTCCGGACCCGTCACGCTGAGCCCACAAGGTCCGGCAGCACAGCACTCCACATTCTGCCCAGGATCGTCAGCTTCTCCACCCAGCCTTCCACGGCCTCTGGGCGTGCCTCAGCTGCAGGAGCGGGCAGCACGGCTCCAGCTTCGCCTGCCCGCTCCGCCGCCAGCAGCGGCTGAAACAGAAACGTCGTGAGCCGGAACCTGAAGGCATCGCCGGTAGCCTCGCCCACGACGGGCCGGTCGGGGCTGGGAGGCATACCGGCCAACCGTGCCTCCAGGAGTGTGAAGGCGCGGTACATGGGCCACGCCGCAAACGGGATCAGCACCTCCCGCAGATGGGGTCGGCCCCGGGCCTCGCTGGGATGGGGCGGCAGGAACCCCACCAATCCCTCAGCCGGCACCTCCTCTGGCTCTTCCTCGTCTCGAAACCACTCCAAAGGGATCCTGTAGCAATCGGCCAGGGCCTCGAGCGTTCTCAGGCTCGGATTGACCGTCCGGCCAGTATACAGATCGCGCAGTGTAGGATAGGGAAGTCCGGCAATCCTGCTGGCCTCTCCCAGGTTGCCCTCGTGCGCGAGGTGCATTAGGGCCCGCACGCGGCGAGTCACCAGATGCTCGGCCCTCGCCAATTCGTGCTTCGGTCGACCCACCCGTTTGGCCGTGAGCGCCAAAGGAGTTGCCCACTCATTAATTTCATGGCATGGTAATAAATTATATCATGCCACACAAGCCCACCGCTTCTCAACCGCATCCTTGCATGCTCGCCCGGGCTCCCCAGGCGCGGCTCTCGGGAGCCCTACTGTGGCACCGCCGCTGCGCCACTGCTCTTTGTACTATACGGCCGAGGTCGCCAGATTGCGGAGCTTCCGAGACAACCCAGGAGGAACGAATGGCAACACGAGCCAAGAAAGCGCAGCGAAAGGTTCGCAAAGGAGCCGAGACGGCCAAGCGCTCCGTCCGCAAGGGCGCGCGGAAGGCCAAACGCGCCGCTGGCAAGGCTGGCAAACGGGCCAAGGCTGCGCTGCGGGCGGGCCGGAGGAAGGCGAAGCGGGCTGCCAAACGAAGGAGGGTGAAGCGCACCGCCAAGAAAGCAGGCCAGATCCTCAAGGCTGCCGGCGCCGCCGCCGCTGCGGCAGGGATCACAGCGGCGGCGAGCCTCACCGCCAAAGAGTTAGCGAAAGGACGCAAGAAGAAATAGAAGCCGAGGCGCTGAAGCTGCCCAACGAGAGCTCCGATCCACACGTCGAGACCGCCAAAGCAGCCGGTCTCAATTACGTGACCGACGCCCAACCCGGCATCCGCCGCAAGGGGGCAGGCCGCGGGTTCGCCTACTACGATGTCGACGGCGCGCTCATCCGGCATCGGCAGGTGCGTGCCCGCATCAAGGCTCTCGCTATTCCTCCCGCCTGGACGGACGTCTGGATTTGTCCGGACCCCAACGGACACATCCAGGTGACCGCCCGCGACGCCAAGGGGCGCAAGCAATACCTCTACCACCCCCGGTTCCGAGAGGCCCGGGATGAGTCGAAGTTCGGGCGCATGCTCGCGTTCAGCGAGGTGTTACCGGTCATTCGGGAGCGGGTGGAGCGGGACCTGTCCCGCCGGGGGCTGCCCCGAGAGAAAGTACTGGCCACGGTGGTATGGCTCCTAGAGCGAACCCTGTTCCGGGTCGGCAGCGAAGCCTACACCAGGGCCAACCGCTCTTTCGGTCTCACCACACTGCGTCGCCGCCATGTCGAGATTGTGGGTGCCAAGGTCACGTTCGAGTTCCGCGGCAAGAGCGGCGTGATCCACACAGCCGCGATTACCGACCGGCGGATTGCTCGCATCGTGCAGCGCTGCCAGACGCTGCCGGGTCAGGAGTTGTTCAAGTACGTCGATGGTGACGGGCGCCGCCAGACGGTGGACTCCGGCGATATCAACGGGTACTTACAGCACCTCACCGGCCACGAAGTCACCGCAAAGGACTTCCGCACTTGGGCGGGCACCGTGTACGCAGCCCTGGCGCTGCGGGACCTGGGGCCGGCCGATTCGGAGCGAAGCTCCAACCAGAACGTCGCGAACGCGATGGATCAGGTCGCCAAGCGGCTGGGCAACACGCGGGCGGTGTGCCGCAAGTACTACGTGCACCCGGTTGTGATCGACGCCTACCTGCGTGGTGCGGTCTTGGAGATCCCGTCGGCACCACCGCCGAGCGATCACGACGAGCGGGAGCACCCCTCCGCGGCACTGCGTCGCGACGAGGCAGCGGTGCTGCAATTCCTGCAGGAGCAGCTACGAGGCTGATCCGGCCTACACACCTCGCGCCACCACCGAAGCGAGGCGCTCGCGCTTAACTTGAAGGTCGCTCATGTCCAACCTCATCGAGCGTCTCAATGTTGCCCTGACCGGTCGGTACGTGGTCGAGCGCCAAATCGGCCGCGGCGGCATGGCGACCGTCTATCTCGCCCAGGACCAAAAACACGGTCGATCAGTAGCCCTCAAGGTTCTCCGTCCCGAGTTGGGGGGAGTCGGCTACCATCCCGAGCGGTTTCTCCGGGAGATCCGCATCGTAGCCGGCCTGACGCACCCCAACATTCTCCCGCTGTACGACTCGGGCGAGTCAGACGGCTTGCTGTACTACGTCATGCCCCTTGTGCCGGGGGAGTCACTGCGCCGCCGGCTGGATCAGGAGAAGCAGTTCCCGATCGATGAGGCCGTCGGCATCGCCCGGTCGATTGCAGCGGCGCTGGACTACGCGCACCAGCGGGACGTGCTCCACCGTGACATCAAGCCGGCGAACATTCTGTTCAGCGCGGGGCAACCCGTCGTCACCGACTTCGGTGTGGCCAGGGCGATCTCCGCTTGCCGCGACGACGAGTCGGGCCTCTTGACGGAAGGGGGGATCGCGGTGGGAACCCCCACATACATGAGTCCCGAACAAGCCAGTGGAGACCAAGAACTGGACGGGCGGAGTGATCTCTACAGCCTGGCGTGCGTGTTGTACGAGATGCTAGCTGGTCAGCCCCCTTTTGCGGGCGCAAATGTCCAGGCAATCATGGCACAGCACATGACCGCGCCGATCCCTGCCCTGGGGAAGATGCGGGCAAACGTGCCGCCGCCGGTCGAAGGGGCTATCACGAGGGCACTGGCCAAGGCTCCGGAGGATCGGTTTGCCGACGCCAACGAGTTCGCCCAGGCGCTGGTTGCGCCGGCCACCAGCGCTGCGTACGTCGTGCCTGTTCCTGAGGCTCGCCGGACCATTGCAGTGCTCCCGTTCGTGAACTCGAGCCCCGACCCGGACAACGAGTATTTCAGCGACGGCATGACCGACGAGCTGATCAACGCCCTGACGAAGGTGGAAGGACTGCGCGTAGCCTCACGGACCTCTGTCTTTGCCCTCAAGGGAACCCAGCTGGACATCCGCTCCATCGGTACACGGCTCAGCGCATCGGCAGTCCTCGAGGGTAGCGTGCGGAAGGTCGGCCAGAAGTTGCGCATCACGGCGCAGCTCAGCGACGTCACCGATGGTCGGCTCCTCTGGTCGGAGCGGTACGATCGGGAGCTGGAGGACGTGTTCGCCATTCAGGACGAGATCGCCAGCACGATCGTGACCACCTTGCAGACCGGCGTCCTCGGGGGACTGGGAGATCTCACACCGCACCGGTATACCGAGAACGTGAGGGCCTACAACCTCTACTTACGCGGTCGCTACCACTGGAACCAGCGATCGCAAGCGAGCATTGCCGAGGGCGTCAAGTACTTCGAGCAGGCGATAGCGGAGGATGCCGCCTACGCGCTGGCGTACACCGGTCTGGCTGACTCGCACGCCCTACAGGTCGACTACCGGGGCGCCCCGGTCGCGCAAGGTATGCGTCGTGCCAAGGTCGAGGCCCGCAGAGCGCTGGAGTTGGACGACACGCTAGCCGAGGCGCATACGTCCCTGGCCTGGGTGACGTTCATCTATGACTGGGATTGGAGCGCTGCCGAGCGAGGATTCAGACGAGCCATCAAGCTCAATCCGCGATACGCGACCGCTCGACAGTGGTATGCCTGGCTCCTGATGGCCATGGGACGTGTGGAGCAGGCACTGGCGGAAGGTCGCATGGCGCTGGAACTCGACCCAGCCTCCGTCTCGGTCCGCCGCAGCATGGGCTGGCTGTATCACTACGCGCGGCAGCACGACAAGGCGGCCGAGCATCTCCGGCGGGCGACGGCGATGGACCCCACCGCTTCGGAGAATCACCGAGTTCTGGGCCTGATTCTCATGCAACAGGGGAAGCACGACGAGGCCGAAGCCTCTCTAAGAGAGGCGATCTCCGCGTCCGGGGATGCCACCTACGCCACAGCCGCACTCGCATACCTCCACGCACTGCGTGGCGACCGGAAGAACGCGCAGGGCCTCCTCGACGAGCTACACGCTCACCAGAACGAGCGCTACGTCTCTCCCGTGGCGTTCACAATCATCCACGTGGGGCTGGGTGAGACAGACCGCGCGTTGGAATCGCTCGAGAGAGCGCACGAAGAGCGCAGGGGCTGGCTCGCCTACCTGAACGTGGAGCCTCTGCTGGATCCGATACGATCCGAGCCTCGGTTCGCTGAGCTGCTACGGCGGATGAAGCTGGCGTAGCTCATAGGCGGCAGAAGGGGCAGGAGGGACACAAGGGGCATGAGCCACCTAAAGTGGCGTGCCACTCTGCCCCCCTGCCCCAACTGCCCCTTGTCCACTCCTCCTGGACTAGCGCCGAGCCTCCGACCCTCCCGGACTCACCCGCTGCTTCTCCGGCTCTGCCTGCTTCACATACTTGTCGAGCCACTCCTGCATCTCCCACAGCATGTGCAGAATCGACTCCCGCGCCCGGTAGCCGTGGCTCTCGTAGGGAAGCATGACGAGTCGTGCGGTCTTTCCCAAGCCCTTCAGGGCGTGATAATAGCGTCTGCTCTGCAGCGGGAAGGTGCCGGAGTTGTTGTCCGCCTCGCCGTGGATCAGCAGGATCGGCTCGTTCACCTTCTCGGCGTGCATGAAGGGCGACATGGCGAAGTAGATCTCCGGCGCCTCCCACAACGTGCGCTCCTCGGCCTGGAAGCCGAACGGCGTGAGCGTGCGGTTGTAGGCGCCGCTCCGGGCGATGCCGGCCGCGAACAGGTCTGAGTGAGCCAGCAGGTTCCCGGTCATGAATGCGCCATATGAGTGGCCACCGATGCCGATACGGCCCCGCTCGGCCACACCTCGGCGGACCACCTCGTCAATCGCGGCCTTGGCGCTACTCACCAACTGTTCGACATAGGTGTCGTTCGGCTCCTCGTCCCCTTCGCCGATAATGGGCATCGTGGGACCATCCAGCACCGCGTAGCCCTGGGTGAGCCAGATCGGCGTGGACCACCCGCTCAAGCGGGTGAACCGGTATGGCGATCCCGAGACCTGCCCCGCGGCGGCGGCACTCTTGAACTCACGGGGATAGGCCCACATGAGCATGGGAAGCGGGCCCTGGTTGGGAGCGTAGCCCGGAGGCAGGTAGAGCGTGGCTGTGAGGTCCACGCCGTCATCCCGCTTGTACCGGATCAGCTCCTTCGTCATCCCCGCCAGTTGCGGCGTGGGGTTGGGAAACCGCGTCACCTGGCGCAGCGTGCCCTTCTCTAGATCCCGAATGAAGTAGTTCGGCGGGTCTTCCAGCGATTCCCGGCGGGTCAGCACATACCGTCCGCGGTTGTCCAGCACCTGAGTCGCGTACTCGTAGTACGGCGCTTCGGAGCGCCACAGCCGCTCGGTCTGCTTGGTTCTCAGGTCCAGGCGATCGACGAAGGGCCGGTTCCCTTCGGGCGAGGCGCCCGATCCGAGGAGGAACACCGAGTTGCCATCGTCAGAGACGATAGTCACCCAGCGCCCCATGGCATTGGGTTTGGTGTCCGGGCTTCCCGGATCACCATAGCGATCCTCAGACGAGCGGTCCCACAGTAGCTCCGGCTCGACACCGGGAGACCCTGGGCGTACGACCCAGGTACGCGTCTTCCGAGTCTTCCACCAGTACTCATAGACGAACGCCAGGTCGTCTGTGCCCCATTGGATGTAACTGTACCGGAGACCCAGGGTGATCAGGGGCACCGGGTCGCCCTCAAAGGGTGCGGCGAGCGTGTAGACCTGATCCCGCACATCGGCTTCGCGCCTGGCGTCTCCGCCGTCCTGCGCCTCGGTCCAGACCAGTGTGGCCGGAGCATCACCGCGCCACCCAATGCTGCGACGGCCCGTGGGCACGCTGCCGAAGGCGGTGGGCACTTCCTCCTGGAGGGGGAGATCCGCCACGAGGTGCACCGGGTTGCCATCCAGATCCAGTACCTCGACACGCCTGGGGAAGCGGTATGCGGGAACCAGATAGGAGTACGGCCGGTGCAGCGTGTTCACCAGCAGGAACTCCCCGTTGGGCGAGGAACTGAAGCCCCAGACGATGCCTGGCGCGCCCAGGGGACTGATCTTGCCGTCCACCGTCACCTTGGCGAGCTGTGCCGTGGTGTAATGCTCGAACAGCGCCTCGTCATACGCGTTCTTCAGGAGATCCTGATAGGTGCGCGCCGGAGCGGTCTTCCCCACGTTCTCTTGGATGACTGGTCCCGCGGGGACGCGCGGCGCTTCAGGCTCGGGGCCCCGGCCACTCGGCACCAAGGTGCAGATGATGGTCTTGCTGTCCGACAGCCACCTGGGCGCGCCCGCGGCGGTGAGGTTGAGCACCGGATCGGTGAGACGCCTGGCCTTGCCGCTGGCCACGTCCGCCATCCACAGCTCGATGCCGTCACCCGTGGTATGGGTGAAGGCAATCCGCTGGCCGTTGGGCGCCCACTGCACGTTCTCCAGTCGGGGATTCTCGGGAAGCCCTGTAACCGCCCGCTCGGCGCCGTCTGACATTCGCATAAAGCTGAGTCCAACATACGGACTAGTCCGGCTGCGACCGTTGATCTGCGGGTTGATACGCATGCCGGCGATTCGAAGCTCCCGTTCGGCCAGCTCCGCTAATGAGGGCAGGCTCGGGGGCTGCACGAGCACCATCCACTCGAAGTCCGGACCTACGCGCACGGCCGGCGTCGGCGGCGCGTCAACGATGTCCACCAGCACCTGATCCGGCGTGCGGTACGCGACGTCCGAGCCCGTCTGCTGCGCCGCCAGCGGTGTGGCTTGAATCGCCAGGAGCAACCCGAAGGCGACGACAGACAGAGCGTAAACGGGGGATCGACACTGACGTTTGGAGCGAAGCATGATGACCATCTCCATCCAGGTTTCCACAATCAAGGAAGGAACTTGACCAACCGCTGCAGTGTTTGAGTTTACCGTCTCGGCCCCACGAGAGCCAGGTTGTTCTGCTTCACCCACTCAGCCCGCTTGCCGATTGGCTTCCGATGCTGTATTTGAGACGTATAACCACGCACAACACAGGTCATGAGAGGAGGTCACATGGGGAAGGGCCGTGAATACCTACAGCGTCTCCACGAAGTGCTGCGCGAGTTCGAGGAGGCTGTGGTAGCGCGCGAAAAGTGGAAGCCGTTGGAGAGCAAGGTGAGCCGACAGCAGGAGGTCGACAGCGCACGCCAGAAGGTGGTGGACTTCGTGGTCCAGCTCGTCACCGCCGAACGTATCCAAAAAGAAGGCTAGCGTTAACCCCTCACGAGGATGTTCGCAGCGGAGGCGCACTCCGCGCTGACCCCTTCCTTGTCTGCCTGTCTCATTGAGCGCCTAGCGCGGCTGCCCGTGCTGGGCTCTACCGTAACTTCCCGAGCAACCTCGACGCGGGAACCGCCGTGACTCTCGCAGCGCGACGCCCCGCCGCGAGCAAGCCCTGACTGATTCACCTGGAACTGCCGGTGAGTAGCACACCAGCCCGAGCGATCTTCGGCTCGCGACTCGGCCTCCTCATGTCCATGATCGGTGTGGCCGTCGGATTGGGAAACGTGTGGCGCTTTCCGTACATGGCGGGGAAGTTCGGCGGGGCGGCGTTCGTCTTCTTCTACGTCCTCGTAGTCGCGGTCATCGGAATCCCTGCCCTCATCGCCGAATGGACCCTCGGGCGCCACACGCGAAGGGGACCCGTCGGAGCGTTTGCACGGGTCGGGCTACCCTTCGGCCGACAGATCGGCTGGTTCTTCTTCCTCTCGGTTACGGCGGCGACCGCATACTACAGCAACGTCATCGGATGGGTCTTGTTCCACGCAGTGGGCTCGGTGGCGGGCACGCTGCACGCGTCGTGGGATTCGGCAGCGATCCTGCCCCCTGACCGGGGCATCGCCGTCCAGTCGTTCCTCCTTCAGGTAGTCTGCACGGCAGTCGTGATCATCACCGGCGCGGCGGTACTCATCAAAGGACTGCGCTCCGGGATCGAAGCGGCGAGCAAGGCAATCATGCCGATGCTCTTCGTGGTCTTGATCGTCCTGATCGTCCGGTCCGTGACACTGCCAAACGCCATGGATGGCGTTCGCTGGTTCGCCCTGAAGCTCGAGTTCAGCAACCTGACTCCCGCAGTAATGCTGGCCGCGTTGGGTCAAGCAGTGTTCTCGCTCGCCCTTGGCGGCACGTTCATGGTGGTGTACGGCTCTTACCTGGGTGAGCGGGAGAACCTGCGGACGAACGCCGCGTTCACCGCACTCGGTGACACCGGCGCTGGGCTGCTCGCCGGGCTTGCCATCTTCCCGGCCGTGTTCGCCCTCGGTCTAGAGCCCAGCAGCGGTCCCAGACTCATCTTCTCGACGCTCCCCCAGGTGTTTGCCGAGATCCCTGCCGGCTGGCTCTTTGGGTTCTCGTTCTTCGCGGGCCTGGCCGCCGCCGCCTTCCTGTCAGCCGTCGCGGCCCTCGAGGTGCTCGTAGCCGGTGTCACCGACAACACTCGGCTGGGCCGGACGAGAGCGGTCTGGCTCGTCACGGGTGTGGTTTTCCTCTTCGCTCTCCCGCCCATGGTCAACATGGAGGTGTTCGTTCCCTGGGACCTCACTTTCGGCTCAGGGATGCAGAGCCTGGGTTCGCTGCTCGCCGTGCTCACCGTGGGCTGGGCCCTCACCCGGTCGGCAGCGCTCAGGGAGTTGGCTACCGCACACGGCGAGCGCGCCCCGCTGTGGCTTTACTACTGGCTCCGCATCGTGATACCTGGTGCCATCGTCGCGGCGGGGGTTTGGTGGCTCCTTGCAGAGGCGCTCCAGGTAGTACAGAGAAGCTGACCCACACGGTCACTCTCACGGGTGGCGGCGGGCCGCTCACGGGTCCATCTTTCGGCTCGTGCGCGACATCCTCCCACGTCTGAAGGCTTCCCTCGGCGATCGCTACGCCATCGAACGCGAAGTCGGCCAAGGCGGGATGGCCATCGTGTTTCTGGCTCACGATCCCAAGCACGACCGCAAGGTGGCGGTGAAAGTGCTTCGCCCCGAGCTGGCCTCGGAGATCGGCGCCGATCGGTTCCTGCGGGAGATCAAGCTCGCGGCGCGGCTGACCCACCCCCACATCCTGCCCCTGTACGACTCGGGGGAGGCCGGTGGGTTGCTGTTCTACGTGATGCCCTACGTGGAGGGGGAGTCGCTGCGGGACCGCATCAACCGCGAGAAGGAACTCCCTCTGGACGACACCATCGAGATCACGCGAGCAGTTGCCTCCGCCCTCGACTATGCCCACCGCCACAACGTGGTGCACCGGGATATCAAGCCCGAGAACATCATGATCCACGATGGTGTCGCGATGGTGACCGACTTCGGCATCGGCAAAGCGTTGAGTGCGGCGGCCGGTGGAAAGCTCACGGAGACGGGCATCGCGTTGGGCACCCCGGCCTACATGAGCCCCGAACAGGCGTCCGGGGATGCCGAGATCGACGGGCGCAGCGACCTCTACAGCCTGGCATGCGTGCTGTACGAGATGCTCGCCGGCGAGCCGCCGTTCACCGGTCGGACGGCACAGGCCATCATCGCCAAGCGCTTCATGTCACCGGTTACTCCTCTGCGCGCCGTGCGGGACGTTCCCGAAGCCGTGGCCAGCGCCGTATCACGGGCCCTCGCCCGCACTCCAGTGGACCGATTCCCAACGGTCAATGAGTTCGCCGAGGCCCTGAGGTCGTCAGCTATACCTACTGCAGCCGTGGCCGCAGCCCAGACTGGGCGCGCCGAGCAGTCCGTCGCTGTGGTGCCGTTCGCCAACATGAGCGCGGATCCTGAGAACGAATACTTCAGCGACGGCATCACGGAAGAGATCATCAACGCGCTCTCGAAGCTGAAAGGACTCCAAGTCGCGTCCCGCACGACCTCATTCGCCCTCAAAGGGAAGGAGTTGGACCTGCGAGAGATCGGTAAGAAGCTCGGCGTGGGCTCGGTCCTCGAAGGGAGCGTGCGAAAGGCCGGGAAGCGGCTGCGCATCACGACCCAGCTAGTCGACGTGGCAAACGACTACCACCTGTGGTCGGAAGTGTACGACCGCGAACTCGAGGATGTGTTCGCCATTCAGGAGGAGATCTCCCGGGCTATCGTGGACGCGCTCAAGGTCAAGCTGGTGGGTGACACGAGCGTGCCCCTCGTGGTGCCGGCGACCGAGAACCTCGAAGCGTACACGCTCTACCTGAAGGGACGGTTTTTCAGAAACAAGTTCACGGAGCCCGACCTTCGGATCAGCCTCGAGTTGTACAAGCAAGCTCTCGAGCACGACGCGCGGTACGGCCGCGCCTACGCGGGGATCGCCGACACGTGGATGAACCTGGCAGACGACTGGCTGCCGCCCCACGAGGCCTATCCCAAGGCCAAGGAGGCGGCGGAGAAGGCGGCGGAGCTGGAGCCCACGTTGGAGGAAGCGCACACGTCGCTTGGCAAGATCATGGGCTGGTATGACTGGGACTTCGCCGGCGCCGAGCGAGTGCTACGCAGCGTCATCGCGCAGAACCCGTCCTACGCAGACGCTCACTTCGCCCTGGGCAGCGTGCTGCCCTGCCTCGGACGGGCCGACGAGGCGGTCGCCGAGATGCGGAAGGCGCTCGAGCTCGATCCCCTGTTGGACATGCACAGCCGCTGGCTGGCGCGCATGCTCTTGTTTGCGCGGAACTACGACGAGGCCATCGAGCAAAGCCGCAGGACGCTGGAGATCAACCCCAACTACTCCCGGGTGTACCTCGATATGGGGAACGCGTACCTGGCCGAGGGAAAGACCGATGAGGCGCTCGGGGCCTACCGGCGCGGACACGCCGTCGAGGCGAGTGTCGTGTCATTCAACGCGTCCACCGCCAGGGCGCTCGCAGCGATGGGCAAACAAGACGAGGTCAGCCGCGTGCTCGCGGAACTGGAAGCCCAGTCCGAGCACCGCTACGTGCGGGGCGAGGTCGTTGCGTGCGGGTACGCCGCCCTCGGCGAGCTCGACCAGGCCATCGCGTGGCTGGAAAAGGCCTACGAGGAGCGGTCGGCGGGACTGATCTACCTCGCGGCGGATCCCGCATACGACCCGCTCCGCGCAGACCCGCGATTCGACAAGCTGATGACGAAAGTGGGGCTCCAACCCGTCGACATGTCATCCAAGAGCTGACTGCCGCGCGCGCCCTTCTTGATCTTCCAACGCCCGTTGACACGCCGCCACCGTCGCGTCCCGACCGTCGAACGGCGCACCGTAGTACAAGACTAGCGAGCAGAACGGAAGCGGAACGTCATACCGGACCGGACGTCGCAGCGGTAGCACACCGCGACCGCGAATAACGAATGGAACGAGTAGGGCATCGGCGGCCTGAGCGATCTCGGGCAACCCGGGCTTCACTCGCCGATAGGGTCCGCCCGCGTCGGCCGCCAGCGCGACGCGACCCCTCCCTGAGCGAAGCAAGTCGATGATTTGCTGCTTGGGACGAATCGGAGACTGCCTGCGGTACACCCAGATCGATACGCCACACCACCGGAACGCCTGCTGCAGCATTCGCGACCGCACACCATCATGACCGATGGCGACGGGCATCAACGGCTCCGGGACGTCACGAAACGCGCACGCTCCCAGCAGCTCGTAGGCGTGCCATGTGTAGTAGATGACCGGTCTTGCAGCATCCGCGAGTCTCGCCGACAGCACGTCCAACGGCGGACGCCACAGGGTGCGTGCAGTCCGCCAGCAAGGGTACATCCACGCCGCCACGGCCAGATTACTCCCAACCACGAGAGGCTGGAGCAGCGGCCGATACCACGGGCTCTCGAACGGCACGGGGGCGTATGACATTCTGCCGAGTCGAAATGCCCCACGCGACCTTTCGACCGGCTTCCCACCGGCGGCCATCTGAACTCAGCTTTGCCGATTCGGCACGGGAATCCTCCCACACGTTGCCGGAGCAGCGACTGGCAGGATCGGAAACGTGCGAAAGATAGGAACAGGGAGGGCCAGCAGCGAGCAGACCCGAGGTCGCTCACGTCAGACGCTCACCATACTTTTAGCGCATGAGCGACCTACCTGGCGCGCTCCGGACCGCCCTATCCGGCCGGTACGACCTGCAGCGCGTCGCGGGGCGTGGCGGCATGGCGACTGTCTACATGGCCCGGGACATCAGGCACAGTCGTCAGGTTGCCGTCAAGGTCCTTCTTCCCGACCTCGCCGCCTCGCTTGGCGTCGATCGCTTCCTCAACGAGATCGAGATCGCCGCAAGCCTAACCCATCCACACATCGTGCCGCTGTACGACTCGGGCCAGGCCGGTGGCTTTCTGTACTACGTCATGCCGTTCATCGACGGTGAGTCGTTGCGGGCGCTGCTGAATCGGGAACGATGCGTGGAGCCGTCGAAATCGGTGAACATCACCACGACGGTGGCCGAAGCGCTGACCTATGCCCACCGCATGGGAGTGCTGCACCGAGATATCAAGCCGGAGAACATTCTGCTGGCTGAGGGCCACCCCCTCGTCACGGACTTTGGCATCGCCAAGGCGATCACAACGGCCGGGGGGGAACGTCTCACCCGCTCCGGTTTTCCCCTGGGCACTCCGGGCTACATGAGCCCGGAGCAGGCCGCCGGTATCCGGGATCTCGATGCGCGAACCGATGTCTACAGCCTTGCCTGTGTCAGCTATGAGATGCTGATCGGTGAGACGCCCGGACTGTGGCTCACGGAGCAAGAGGTCCGGCTGGGAAGATTCATTGATGCCTCCCGGGAACACCGGGACCGTCTCGACCGCCTCCCGGGACGGCTGGAGCAGGTCCTGGCCAAGGCGCTGGCGATGCGCCGGAATGACCGGTTCGCCTCCCCTGCCGAGTTCGTCGAGGCATTGCGCGCCGCGCTGGCGAGGAGCCACATGCTCAGCGACGCCGAAGTGCGGCAGATCATCCAGCACGCCGCTGATGCGCAGGCCGCGAATCCCACTGCGACCGACGAGGAGGCGTTGAGTGTCGGGGCGGTTGAACAGATCGCGGCCCAGGTGGGCATTCCGCCTGCTCGCGTGCGGGAGGCTATGGAGGCGCTGGAGATTCCGGCCGCAACCGCCGCATCGCCGGGCAGGCAGCCGGGGATTGCCCCCGAGCCGTGGTCCGGTTTCCTCGGATCGCCCACCACCGTGCGACTCGAGCGTACAGTCGAGGGCGAAGTGCCGGAATCCGAATACTCCGTTCTCGTGGAGGAGGTCCGAGCGACGCTGCGGAACGTGGGGTCCGTCAGCACCCTGGGCAGGTCCCTGACCTGGAGCGCGGCGGCACCTGGCCAAGCAGCGGGCCGGAACGTGCATGTGACTGTGACCCCGTACGCCGGCCGCACCCGGATCCACATCGAAGAACGCCTGACAGATCTTGCTGGTGCGGTCTTCGGGGGCATCTGCGGCGGCGTCGGCGGCGGGCTGGTAGGGATCGCTGTGGGTCTGGGACTCGGCGCGCTGGGTGCGCCGATCGTCGCGCTGTTGGGCGTCGTCTTCGCCGTGGGCGGTACCTACACCGTGTCGCGTTCGATCTTCGTGCACACGGCGACCAAGCGGGAGCGGGAGCTCTCAGGCTTGGCCGACCGGTTGGCCGACCTCGCAGTTGCAGTGGCAGCGTCACCGAGACGTCTGGGCGGCGGTGAAGCCGGCGCTCTGCTTGGCACATAGAAGGAGCGTCCTTTCTTCCTCATGGTGGGTGCTACATGATCCAGCAATCTCATCGCGCTATGACAGGCATCGTCGCACGGTTCACCGGCTTGCTCTGTTCCGGGTTCCTTGTCGCCGGCCCTGCCGCTGTGGCCCAGGAACGCGACTGGCAGACCCGGGTCTCGGAGCTGGAGCGCTCAATTCCCGCGCTGATGGACAGCGGAGACGTTACTGGACTCGCCATCGCGCTGGTTGCCGACGGGGAGGTCGTGTGGAGTAGGGGGTTCGGCACGCGGAACGCCGCGACGGGCGAGCCCGTGGACGAGCACACCGTGTTCGAGGCCGCGTCGCTCAGCAAACCTGTGTTCGCGCGCGCAGTGTTGCAGATGGTCGAGCGGGGAGAGGTGAACCTGGACAAGCCTCTTTGGGAGTACCTGCCATACGAGGACATTGCCCACGACGAGCGCTACAAGCGGATCACCGCCCGCATGGTGCTGAGCCACACACCGGGCTTCCCCAACTGGCGCCCGCATGGCGGCAAGCTGACGATCGACTTCGAGCCAGGAACCAAGTTCAGCTATTCGGGTGAGGGATTCGTCTATCTCCAGCGGGTGGTGGAGCACCTCACTGGCGAACCGATGGACCAGTTCGTCGCGCGCACCGTGCTGCAGCCACTCGGGATGACGCGGTCTTCCTTCATATGGGAAGCCCGTTTCGAGTCGAACGTCGCCATGCCCTATCGGAGCGACGGGTCTGCCGGCCACAAGAGCAAGCCTCGGCGTGCAAACGCCGCGGCAAGCCTGCACACCACCGCACCGGACTTCGCCCGGTTCATGGCTGCCGTCGTGAACGGTGAAGGGCTAGGCGAACAGATGATTCAGGCTATGCTCACACCAGAGAGTGAGGTGGACTCCGGCGTGACGTGGGGACTTGGCTGGGGGCTCCAGGACACGGAGGACGGCCGCGCGTTCTGGCACTGGGGTCACAACACGGGATATCGAGCGTACACGGTGACCTACCCAGAGCGCCGCCTCGGCGTGGTCATGTTCACGAACAGCGATAACGGCATGTCGATCGTACAAGCCATTCTCTCCCGCGCCGTAGGTGGATCTCATCCAGGCTTCGCATGGCTGGACTACGAGGCTCACGACGCACCCACACGGCTGGTGCGCAAGGCCCTGGAACGGACCATTCGGGGGCAAGGAATCGCCGCGGGGATCGACAGGTACTACCAGCTCAAGCAGGAATCTCCGGCCGACGCCTTTGAGGAGAGCATGCTCAACACCCTCGGTTACAGTCTGCTCCGCACGAGGCTGGTGGAAGAGGCCATTGCAGTATTCAAGCTCAACGTTCGGATGTATCCCGACGCATTCAACACCTATGACAGCCTGGGTGAAGCCTACATGGTGCACGGCGACACGCTGCTGGCCATCGAGAACTACGAGAAGTCGGTGAAGTTGAATCCGGAGAACACGAACGGTATCCGAATGCTCGAACGGCTGCGGCAAGAGCCGGAAGAGAACAAGGAGCGGCCGTAGGGAGCCCGTGTGATCCACCGGGAAGACCACGCGAGTGTCGCCGTGCTGCGACTGGATCACGGCAAGGTCAGTGCGTTGGACGTGGACCTGTTGTCGGCCCTGGCCGACCAACTCGGGGAGATCGAGCGATCTCCGAGCGGCCAGTCGGTGGTGCTCACGGGCACGGGGAGCACGTTCTCGGCCGGCGTCGACCTGGTCCAGTTTCTGGACGGCGGAGAGGCCTATCTCCAGGATCTGCTCCGTGCGATGACCCGCACGTTCGCGGCGCTCTTTTCCTTTCCGCGGCCCGCGATTGCTGCGGTAAACGGCCACGCCATCGCGGGGGGCTGTGTGCTGGCCTGTGCGTGTGACTATCGCATCATGGGCCGGGGACCGGGGAAGATCGGCGTCCCGGAGCTACGTGTCGGGATACCGTTTCCCGCCCTGGCAATTGAGATACTGCGCTTCGCGGCGTCGACGCCACACCTGCAGGAGCTCGTCTACCTCGGCAAGACGTACGAAGTGGACGAGGCGTACCAGCGGGGCCTGGTGGACGAGATCGCCGACCTCGAGACGCTGCTGGACCGGGCCTGTGGGGTAGCGGAACGGTTGGGCTCGATGCCCCCGGCGCGGTTTCAGATCACCAAGCATCAGCTCCGCCAGCCCAGTCTCGATCGTGCCGAGCGTAACGCGCGGGAGTGGGACGCCGAAGTGCTGCGGGCATGGAAGGATCCTGAGACCCGGGCAGCCGTCCGGGCATACGCCGAAGCGACGCTCGGCAGGCGCCGGTAGAATCAAACCGCAGCTCCCGGAGCCACGCCCGGTTGCCCCCGCGGGAACTTCCGCGGTATTGTGCTGTCTATCCAAGTGATCAACGTGATCAACCCTCGGGAACCCTCTTATCCATTCCTCTGGAGCGTCGCATGAGACGCATACTCGGTTTCTATTTTGCGATCCTCGCTCTCACCGTAACCGGCCTCGCGGCCCAAGAGTCCGGGATCGCGGTCTCCTACGAGCGCCTTGTGCTACCGAACGGCCTGAACGTGATCCTCCACGAGGATCACACCACCCCCATGGTAGCCGTGAACGTGTGGTACCACGTGGGGTCGGGCCGGGAGCAGCCGGGCCGCACAGGCTTCGCCCACCTGTTCGAGCACATCATGTTCGAGGGATCCGGGCACGTGGCGGAGGGCAAGTTCGACGAATGGCTCGAGGCTGCCGGCGGGGTAAACAACGGCTCGACCAACACGGACCGCACCAACTACTTCGAGACCGTACCGAACAGTGCCCTGGAGCTGGCGCTCTTCCTAGAGTCAGACCGCATGGGGTATCTGCTGGACGCGATGTCGCCGGCCAAGGTGGATGGCCAGCGAGATGTGGTGAAAAACGAGCGTCGCTTCCGCATCGAGAACCGACCGTACGGCCAGGCGTTCATCGCCATCAGCGAGAACCTGTATCCCCCCGACCACCCCTATCACTGGCCGGTGATCGGCTCGATGGAGGATCTCACCGCTGCGAGCTACGAGGACGTCGTCCAGTTCCATCAGACCTTCTACGTGCCTAGCAACGCGAGCCTCTCGATTGCGGGTGACATCGACCCCGAGCAGGTGAAGCGGCTCGTGCAGCACTGGTTCGGCGACGTGGCGGCTGGCGCAGCCGTCGCGCCCCTAGACGGGCCCGCAGCATACATCGCCGCAGAAAAGCGGGTAGTGATGGAAGACAGGGTGCAGCTCCCCCGCATCTACATGTGCTGGCTCACGCCGCGGCTGTACGCCCCCGGCGACGCCGAGCTGGACATTGCCGGGGCGGTGCTATCGCGGGGAAAGAACTCCCGGCTGTACAAGCGGCTGGTGTACGACATGCAGATCGCGCAGAACGTCTCCGCATTCCAGTCCTCAGCCGAGCTCGGTTCCGAGTTCTGCATCATGTCCACCGCCCGGAGCGGGCACGATCTCAATGAGCTCGAAGCAGTCATTCAGGAAGAGCTGGACAAGCTCAAGGCGGAGGGTCCGACCGGCCGGGAGGTGCAACGGGCCATCAATCAATATGAGGCGGGCTTCCTGAGCCGGATGGAGTCACTCATGGGCAAGGCCGACCAGCTCAACGGCTACTACTTCAGGACGGGAAATCCAGACTACTTCAACGAAGATCTCGCCCGCTACAGGGCCCTGGACCCCGCCGATGTCCAGTCGGTGGTGAAGACCCAGTTGCGCAACAACGCTCGAGTGATCCTCAGCATCGTGCCGCAAGGAAAACCAGAACTGGCAGCTTCCAAGAAGACGAGCGAGTAGCAGCCATGAAGACGATCAAATACACCGGACTATGGGCGCTGGCGACTTTGGCCGCCGTAGCGCCTCTCACAGCGCAGGTACCCGACCGGAGCGGCCCACCCAAGCTGGGGCCGCCACCGCAGCTCTCGCTACCAGCGATCCAAGAGCGCGAGCTGGCAAACGGACTTCGTGTTGTGCTGATGGAGAAACATCAGGTTCCAGTCGTCCAGATCGGCCTGGTGGTGATGGCAGGCTCAGCCATGGATCCCCGAGGCAAGGTCGGGCTGGCCACGATGACGGCGGACATGATGGACGAGGGTGCCGGCAGCCGCGATGCCCTCGAGCTCGCCGATGCCATCGACTATCTGGGTGCCCGTCTCTCCGTCGGGGCGGGTAACCACACGTCGGTCATTTCGCTCTACACACCGCTCTCCAAGTTGGACGACGCACTGCCAATCATGGCCGACGTGGCCCTCCGTCCCAGCTTTCCCGCGGAAGAGCTGGAGCGGAAGCGCAAGAGCCGACTCACCACGCTGCTCCAGTGGCACGATGAGCCGTCGGCTGTCGCCTCCGTGGCGTTCAACAATGCGATCTACGGTGACAGGCATCCCTACGGCACCTCCAGCATCGGTGATGAAGCGGCGATCCGCTCACTCAGCGTCGCCGATCTCACGGAGTTTCACGGCGGCTACTTCCACCCGAACAACGCGGTGCTCATCGTGGTCGGCGACGTAACCGCCGACCAGATACTGCCAAAGCTGCAGCAGGCGTTTGGCGCATGGCCCCGCGGGCGTTTCTCTTCACCCTCCTGGCCGGACGTCAAGCAGGTGGACCGGCGGGAAGTTCTTCTAGTCGACAAGCCCGGGGCAGCCCAGAGCGAGATACGAATCGGTCGGGTCGGTGTCGAGCGGAAAACCGAGGACTACTACGCCCTTCAGGTCATGAACACGATCCTCGGTGGCTCATTCACCTCGCGCCTCAACCAGAACCTCCGAGAGGACAAGGGCTACACCTACGGCGCTGGGTCCTACTTCTCGTTCCGCGTGATGCCCGGGCCCTTCACGGCCTCATCGGCAGTGCAGACCGACGCCACCGACAAGGCACTCCAGGAATTCTTCAGAGAATTCGACGCCATCCTAGAGCCGATACCCGAAGACGAGTTGACCCGGGGCAAGAACTATCTCGCCTTCCGGTATCCCGGGCGCTTCCAGACGGTAGCTCAGATCGCGGGTCAGCTCGACGACCTCTTCGTCTACGACCTTCCATCCGACTACTTCAACCAGTATGTGGACCGCATTCTCGCTGTGACACAGCAGGACGTTCAGCGGGTGGCCAGGAAGTATCTGGATCCGGAGAAGGTCCTGATCATCGTGGTGGGCGACCGCGAAAAGATCGAGTCGGGGATCCGGGCGCTGAACCTCGGCCGGGTGCGACTCCTCTCCATCGAGGACGTGCTGGGCAAGAAGCCGGTGGTGGAGGGGAGCTAGTGTGCTGCCGCGCAAATTCGTTGCATATCACATGCGCCGGTGGGTCCCTCCGGGCGCTCACGTGCCCTTCGGGACCCACCGGCGCATGGCGTCTGTGAAACGAACTTCCAGAACACCGCAGTAGCGAGAACGCTGCTCCATCTGCAGCTCTGCACCGCCAGCGCTTGTGAGCATTATCACTTCCTTCGGCCCGTCGTTGCCAGACAATAAGGGTGGCTAGCTGATTCGAAGCCGCGGACCGTCGACCCCAGATGGCAACGGCGTTCCATCCACAACGACGGGAGCCCTCACCATGAAGGCGCACACGCCATCTGTCCTCATCTCCCTGGCACTCGGCTGCAGCGCCGGGTCCGGAGACCCGGGCCGCGTCGAGGCTACAACAACCTGGAGGACCTGCATCGAGTGCTCGATCTCACCGGGCAGTGGATCCCAGGCCGAGTGATGCCGTCAGGCGCCTGCCTGCAGTTGCTGCGCCCACGTAGCCAGCCCGATTCCAGGCTAACGTGAGCGCAGGAAGC
>JABAOH010248344.1_pt1 | contig 53555 bp, 46 predicted proteins | sample 7062181 | NCBI WGS metagenome assembly JABAOH01 (sample SAMN14538630, study PRJNA623070) | marine sediment metagenome | biome: marine biome [ENVO:00000428]; feature: marine pelagic biome [ENVO:01000023]; material: deep marine sediment [ENVO:00002113]; isolation source: pool of 5 deep marine... | reverse complement strand
GGGCTATTAAAAAAGTTTTATTCATACTGTTAATTTAAATCGTTTTAAATGGAATAGATGAGATGATGCATAAACTTTTGAAAATACGGTTGAATCATTTTGTTGTAATGAATCAATAAAAATTAATTATTGTACTGTTTCAAAACTTCTTGCAGCACTATGTGTTGATTCAACCAACTGAATAAATATATCATTCAGTGATGGTAATATTTCATTGAAAGCAACCACATTTACATTTTGTGCAATAAAAAACTGCAATACATCATTGCTCCTAAACCCGGAATGAATAATCAGGGTAAAATCATTGCCTTTCTGATGCACAACTTCAAAAGAAGGATGTATAAGACTTGCAGGAGCAGTGTCAAAAGCAATATTAAAGGTATGCTGTTTAAACTGTTGTTTAATATCCTGTACTTTACCATCCAGAATTTTCTTACCCAGATTAACTAAAACAATATGATTACAAATTTCCTCTACCTGCTCCATACGATGCGTACTGAAAATAACGGTACTGCCTTGTTGTGCCAGCCGGTAAATTTCATCTTTTATCAAATTAGCATTCACCGGATCTAAGCCACTAAAAGGTTCATCTAATATAATTAATTTAGGTTCGTGTAAAACAGTGGTAACAAATTGTAGTTTTTGGCTCATCCCCTTACTCAGGTCTTCCACCTTTTTATTCCACCAGCTTTCCATTTCTAACTTCTTAAACCAAAAACGAATTTTGGAAAGTGCTTCTGCCCTGCTTAATCCTTTTAATTGTGCCAAGTATAAAGCCTGCTCTCCTATTTTCATTTTTTTATACAAACCCCGTTCCTCCGGCATATACCCAATTTTAACCGTATCATCTAAGGGGCTAAATGGTTTGCCATCAAATGTTATATCACCTTCATCCGGATAAATGATGCCCGTTATCATACGCAGCAAAGTGGTTTTACCGGCACCATTGGGGCCCAGCAAGCCAAATATGCTGCCAGCCTCAATTTCAAAACTAATATCATCTACCGCTTTTTGGATAGCATAATATTTTTTTAAATGGTGTAATTGTAAAATAGCATTCATAACATTGTAATAATTAATGTTGGGTTTATGATTGATTGGAATAAACAACCATTAGCAATTTTAATATATTTTATTGAAATAACGTATTAAATATTTTAAGTGTTATGAATAATTGAGCAATCGGTATACAATACCTTTTATACATACCGTTGTGCAATAGCAGCCGCAACCAACTCACCATCAATGGCGGCGCTAACNNATAGATATTGAATTTGCGGATGTTGCAATGTGTGGGAATTTCGGGGAATACGTACCGGTGAAGATGTACGACTTTCAGTAGCTACCACCACTGCTTCATTGGTTAAGTAACCTTTCATTTTTTTACCGAAATTTTTAAACCCTTGTTGTAATGATTGATGAATAAAATCAGGAAGAACGCCTTTTAAATCTACAGATTGCAGGCCGGGTATGTAACTACAATCGGGTAAAGAGGATGACATTTTATTATTTGTAAAATCAATTAATCGTTGAGCAGGTGCAACAAAATGACCACCACCTGCTGTAAAAGCCAATTGCTCAGCCCATTGCTGAAAATACAACAGTGCCAATGGGTGCTGTTCAGGTGGAATTACTTTAGAAGGAATAGATAATGCAACCTGTTGTTCCCGATACCAATTTTCATGTTGCAGCAACCAATGCGCTGCATCTTTTAAACCAACCTGTACTACCATACCGCTATTGGCAAATGGATTATTGCGCTTAGAAGGGCTCCACCCATTCACCACCAATTCGTTGGGTGATGTTGCTGCAGGTGCAATAATGCCGCCGGGACACATACAAAAACTAAATACCCCTCTTCCATTTACCTGTTCTACCAAACTATAAGCGGCAGGCGGCAAATGAAGATCTCGGTTACTTTCAGCCACATGCCCATTTGAAATGGGGCAATGGTATTGAATGGCGTCTATTAATGCCTGGGGGTGTTCTACTCGAACCCCCAATGCAAACGGTTTAGCTTCTATCCCTATTTTTTTTTGGAAAAACAAATGAAAAATATCTCTGGCCGAATGGCCTGTTGCCAGAATTACCGCATCTGCTTTCCAAACTGCATTGTTTGCTGTGAGAACGCCTTTTATTTGATTGTGCTCTATCAAAAAATCAACCACACGCTGTTCAAAATAGCAAGCGCCTCCGGCATCAATAATTTGCTGCCGCATCGCAGTAATAATATGTGGCAATTTATTGGTACCAATGTGCGGATGGGCCTGGTATAAAATTTTTTCATCTGCCCCAAATTGTACAAACAATTGTAAAATTCTGTTTACATCACCCCGCTTCGTACTTCGGGTATATAATTTACCATCGCTGTAAGTACCGGCTCCCCCTTCACCAAAACAATAATTACTATCTGTATTTACAATACCTTCTTTATTGAGCCTGGCTAAATCTCTTCTTCTTTCTCTAACTGCTTTTCCCCGTTCCAGGATAATGGGTTGAATGCCTTTTTCAATTAATGAAAGCGCTGCAAATAAACCTGCAGGGCCAGCGCCAATAATAATCACTTTTTTTGTGGCATGATGTACAGAAGGAAATTGAATAATATGGCGTGGCCTTTCGATAAAAGGTTCATCCACATATACCCGAATGGTTTTATTCATCCATACCTGTTGTCTGCTTCGGGCATCAATTGATTCTTTTTCAACAAAAAAACCACTCAGGCGTTCAGGTGCAATGCCCAGTTCTTTTGCCAGATAATTTTCTACAAATAAGGCATCGGCTGCCTGTGCAGGTGTTAAACGAAGCGAAATACTTTTTTGCATGTTGATAGGTTTTTACCCTATAAAACCATGTACATTTTTTAGAACGGCAAATCATCTGCTATCATATCAGCAGCCGGTGCATCGGGAATATAATCGCCGGTTGCAGTATTACCTTCAGATAGTTTGGCCGATTCCATTCTCCAGGCATCTAAATTGGTAATATAATTTTCCTTACCATCTTTTACCCATTTGGTGCCTTTAATATTAAACAGCACTTTTACAGTTTCGCCAAGGGTAAATCTATCGGGCATTGAAGTTTTATCCTGTACACATTGAAATTTTACATAATTTGTAATGATGCGTCCACCAATATCTTCCGACTTTTCAATTACAAACTCACGTGTTTTAAAAGTTTCAGTGCGTTGCACAATATCAAAGCGGGCCACTAATTTTCCTGTAATCTCGTAACTCATAAAAAATAATTTATTGCGGCAAAAGTAGCTTTTTACAAATGCAATACCTTATCTAAAATTTATTCTTTTCGCAAAATAAATTTTGTACCTTACTTTTTCCAATACTACTGTTCTATGATGCGCTCTATTTTAAGTATTCTATTTTTTTATTTATTATACACACAAAGCCTTACTGCACAGGCCATACAAGTCAATTATCAATATCATGCCATATATTCTACTAATGAAAAGGATACAGTTGTGCAGCAATGGTTACAACCCTATGCCGATAGTGTACACAATTACCTGAATCAGGTTATAGGCTTTTCATTAGAAAAAGTTTATAAAAAAAGTGGCGGAGGGCTATTGGGAAATTTTATTACGGAAGCCATGTTACAGCAGGCAACCTTACAAACCGGAACGAAGATTGATGCCGCATTTATGCATCCTGCCGGTATTAAAGGTTTTCTTCCGCAAGGCAATATAACCATTGGCACATTATATGCTATGTTTCCCTACACCAATCGTTTAGTTGTGCAACAAATAAGAGGAGATGTTTTACAATTATTTTTCGACAGGATGGCAACCGATGGCGGTTGGCCTGCCGCCGGCGTTCAATACGCTATTGATATTCATGGTAAGGCAAAAAAAATTATGATACAACAACAACCTATTGTACCCGGCGCAGTATATTGCATTGTGGTAACTGATTATATGGCTAATGGTGGAAGTAATTGTGGTATGTTGCGAACACTACCCTCCATCGCATTACATACTAACCTGATAGAAACCTGCAAAAATTATATTCTATCATTTACTAAAAATAATGTGCCAATAGCCATCAACAAAAATGAGCCTATTTTCAATATCTATGAATAGAAGAACCTTCATACAAAATACTTTCAAGGCCGGACTTTTCACCGGCATTTCCATATTACCGGCCAGTAGCTTATTGGCAAAAAAAATGGTTAACGAAACCTATTTAACCCTGCTGCATACCAACGATACACATAGCCAAATATTTCCATTTGAAAGTAACAGCGGCCACTACGCAGGTATGGGTGGTATTGAAAGCAGGAAACGAATGATTGAGCAAATAAGAAGTAAAGGACAACCGACTTTATTATTAGATGCAGGCGATTTTTGCGGTGACAGACCCATTTATGATGCTTTTAAAGGAAAAGCAGAATTAGAAGCCATGCGTTTATTGGGTTATGATGCTTTTACCTTAGGTGAAAAAGATTTTTCAGGAGGTATTGACAATCTTGCTACACAAATACAGGCCACGGGCATGAAACCTACCATTTGCAATTATGATTTTACCTATACTGCGCTTCAAAATTATTATCAGCCTTACACCATTATTCATAGAGAAAACCTGAAAATAGGAGTCCTGGGTGTATTACTGCCATTGCATGACAAAATTTCTATTTCAGGGATAGAAAATTTAGTTTACCTTGATGCGGTGGAACAAGCCAATAAAACAGCCAACATTTTACAACAGCAGCAATGTGATATCATCATCTGTTTATCACATTTAGGTGATCGGTATGCTGATGGCCGAATCAGCGATGAAGTACTGGCAAAAAATAATGATTGTATTGATGTAATTATTGGCGGACATACACATAAATTTTTTAATCAACCACGTGTATATCAAAACAAAAGCAGTGGCCATACACTTGTAAATCAGGCAGGATGGGGCGGTATACAAATGGGGCAATTAGATTATGTATTCACCAATACAACCCATAAAAAGTTAATTCGAACGCGAAACATTTTCCTAAAGGAAAAAAAGAATGAATAAAAAATTTTTTTTTCAACATAAAGTCTACATATTCGCAGTCCGTCTATACTTTTTTTGTGCAGTTTGATGCTGAGGTACTATATCGGGCATTCGAAAAAAAATATTTCTTAAACTTATTGATAAATTGTTGCAAATAGTATGGTAAAAACTGCTGAATCAATCTGGGACAATTGCCTTAAAATTATTAAAGACATTGTAGAATGGCAACATTACAAAACCTGGTTTGAACCCATCAAACCTATTGAGCTTAAAAATAATGTGTTACTGATTCAGGTACCCAGCCAATTTTTCTATGAATATTTAGAAGAACACTACGTTAATTTATTAGCAAAAACGCTAAAGCGTGAATTAGGAAAAGATGCCCGTTTAGAATACCGTATTATGGTAGACAGTGGCAATGGTCGCAATGGCAGTATGGACTTACCCGCCAGCGGCATGAAAATTTATGCCAACAATGAAATGAGTTTTCCGCTGGTAATAGATAATCCTGTAAAAAATCCTTTCATTATTCCCGGGTTAAAGAAAATGCAAATAGACCCTCAGTTGAATGCATCTTATATTTTCGATTCATTTATTGAAGGCGATTGTAATCGTGTTGCCCGCAGGGCCGGAAAAACCGTAGCTGAAAAACCAGGCGCCAATTCATTCAATCCATTGGTAATTTATGGTGGCGTGGGTTTGGGTAAAACACATTTGGCACAGGCTATTGGAAATGAAGTGAAACGATTGCATCCCGGTAAAGTAGTGTTATATGTAAGTAGTGAAAAATTTATTAATCAGTTTCAGGACCACAGCCGTAATAATGCCATCAACGATTTCATTCATTTTTACCAGTTAATAGATGTATTGATTATTGATGATGTGCAATTTTTTAATCGTGCTGAAAAATCGCAGGATGCCTTCTTTGCCATTTTTAACCATTTACACCAAAGTGGCAANNGGAACGCCTGTTAAGCCGTTTCCGCTGGGGCTTAAGCACCGATTTGCAATTACCCGATTATGATACCCGTATTGAAATTTTAGAACATAAAATGAAGAACGACGGGTTGGACATGAGTAAAGAGGTAGTAAAATATGTGGCCTACAATATTAATACCAATGTGAGAGAATTAGAAGGAGCCTTAATATCGTTATTGGCACAATCGTCTTTAAACAAGAAAGAGATTGATTTAGAGTTGGCTAAAAAGGTACTACGCAATTTTGTAAAAACCAGCAGTAAAGAAATTACCATAGAAGCCATTCAGAAAATGGTATGCGAATATTTTGATGTACCTTATGAACGTTTATTACATAAAACCAGAAAGCGTGAAATAGTACAGGCCCGGCAAATTACCATGTACTTAGCCAAAGCTTTTACCAAAAACTCATTAAAAACCATTGGAGAACATTTTGGCGGAAGAGATCATACAACCGTTATTCACTCCTGCCAAACGGTAAAAGATTTAATGGATACCGATACCATATTCAGAGAAAATGTAATGGAATTAACGCAAAAAGTGCAGTTAGCTGCTATGTAATGGGTCAAAAAAAATAAAGGCCAAAAAATATTTTAAGAATTAGCAAAGCTGATTTTAGGATTTTACAACTGGTGTTCCTATTTTTGCAACCCCAAACGAAAGAATGGGAATGGTGAGGTGGGTGAGTGGCTCAAACCAGTAGTTTGCTAAACTGCCGTACGGGTTAAACTGTACCGAGGGTTCGAATCCCTCCCTCACCGCAAAATATACGCACAAACAAAGTGCGTTTTTTTATCCATAGGGCTCGGGAGGTAGTTCAGCCCGGTAGAATACCTGGTTTGGGACCAGGGGGTCGCAGGTTCGAATCCTGTCCTCCCGACAGAAGCTTCAAAAAGGCAATCCATTAACAAGGATTGCTTTTTTTATTTTGTGCTGTAATGCAGTGGTGATGGGCATCGCATCATCATTTGTTTGTGCAAAAACAAGATTATCCTGGCGTATGTCTGTGTCTACTGTTGTCCTGTAAAATCAAACTGCCATATAAAACATCTGTTTTAGTATAGTAAATAAGGCAGCATTAATACTTTTGCTTTTCTTAATTCTTTTACCGGACAACAGTAGTTGAAAACATACACCGAGTGTTTGTTTAGATAAGAATAAACTATGCTGAAGAGAGATTCTATTAAATTTAAGTGGTTACTTAAATTTACCTTACAGCTACTTAATATGTATCAATTTATATTTTACGAAATCTTTATTGCCGATGCTTTTAGTATAAGCAATTAAGACTGTGGTTTCATCTATTGTTTTAATAACCGGAAAGGTGGCCAGGCCGATATCATCCGTTATAAATTGTTTTTCAGGATTAGTTCCCTGAGGATTTCTTATCTCCAGACCAATTCGTGTGGCAACATTTTGTCCTTTGATTATATTTTCATTCCAAACCATTATAACACGATTGCCAATAGAAGTCATTTGAGGATGTCGGCCCGAAGGCCCGCTGACTAATGCTCGCTGAGAAAAGTTTTTTCCATCCATATCTGCGTGGCAATAATATATACCCGCCTGTCCCCCGGCGGTAAACCAGGAAAATTGCAATCCATTGTTATTTTCCGTCATGGCCGGCCCGCTATGCGGACAGCCGTTGATCACCCAGTTATCATTACTAATTCTGTGTGGTGGTGAAAAAGTTTTACCCATATCTGTAGAAAAAATATGTACCATATCGCGAATGCTGTCATTTAAGATAGCCCTGTATATGATATGAATATTATGGTTATGATCCATAAAAATACCCGTTCTGCAACAGGGGCAGCAGGGCCCTTCAATTCTTTTCTCATTTTCAAATCCTGAAGTACCATGAGAACTTGCAAAGAAAAGAGAAGATCCATCTCCTGTGCCCTTTTTTCTATTGTCTAACCACGTAATGGCTGCCGATCCATCCGGTAACAGTGCTACATCAAAATAACGTTGATCAATACCCGAAGAATCCTTAACCAGTTTTACTGCTCCATTCCATGTTTTGCCTCCATCGAACGATTGGGAATAATAAACGATGCCTGCATAAGAATTTATAGGATTGGGATTAGCAGCTCCCCAAACTGCAATAACCTCCCCTGCGGGCATAAAAATTATTTTAGGCATATTTTCTCCATGTGGAAAAACATTTGCACTTTGTGGAATGATGGTTTCTTTACCAAACGTTTTTCCATGGTCACTTGAAATGGCATAGCACACTACCCGGGTGGAATCACTCGTTTTTTTTATCCAACTCATCACCAGGTTTCCATTGATATCTTTTGTAAGGTATGGGCAGGAGCCTTCAGTAGTATCTGTATTCATTTCGTTTGAAACAACAAGGTTGGAAGCATGGTTTGTTTGATTACAGGAAAGGATAATCCCGGACAAACTGTAATATATAATATATATAATTTTTTTCATTTTTTAATTTTTTGGTTGAAGTAACAATGCTGTTATTTATCTGCCTGTATAAATCATTGTTTAGAAATATTCTTAAGGTTAATTTTTGTTTTTATCAAAATGGTAAGCAACCCCTACCTGCAGGGTTCTCAATTGCCCTGATCTGTACGAAGTACCATAGGCGCTTTTCTCCACCGTTACAGCATAATTTCCATTCGCAACATTCAGGCAATTCATCCATGTTTCATAGTTTTTTAAGCGGTATCCCATCCTGATGTTGAAAGCTGTAAACCCATTATATTTCGAAGTGTTTTGCGGGTCTGTAAAATAGGAACCAAGACTCTGGCATTCTGCAGCAATCCTGAAACCTCTTACAAATAATGGCTTGTAGGTTATTTCGCCATTTATAATATAAGCAGGTGCCTGGGGCATATCGTTCCCGGAAAAATCTTTTCCCTGCTGCAGGTAATTGATGTATTTGTGTTTGGCAACGGTACCACCTATGCGAAACATCAACTCCTGCGTGGGTGCATATTTTATATTCAATTCTATTCCTTTGTGACTGGTTATACCTGTATTTTGTTTTTGGTAACTTCCATCCTGAAGGCGTACACTTACAATTTCGTTCTTTCCATTCAATTTGTATAGAGATGCTTCAACAGATCCTTTTGAACCGGCAAATCCAAGCCATCCGCCTATTTCATAATTATTGTAAGAGGAAGGTTGTAAAGTGGGTATCAGTACTCCACTGTATAAATCGGTTATATTAGGTGGCGCAAAACCTACACTATAATTTAAATAAATTCCTTTTTGGTTCCCAAAATTGTAAGTGAGGCCCAGCTTCGGAGAGAAATGATCGAAGTGGTTAACAGCATCCGGCGCTCCTGAATATGCCCCTGGAGGTAAATGATTGTCAAAATTGTAATCAAGCCTGTCATATCGTGCAGCGGCTACAAGACGCAGCGTATGTACAGGCTGGTATTCTATCTGTGTGTAAAGAGCTGTATTGAATAACCCGATCTTATAATCAGTTAGCACACTGTCGCTCAAATGATATTGATAAAATACACCGTTAGCATCTTTGTCTATATTTATGTATTTAGCAAGATAGATAGCAGGGCTGTAATCTGCGCCAATACCGGAAATCCATTTAATTTGCACTGATGGTATTTGGGTAGTATGCTGCACCAGGGTTCCAAAACTTTGAAAGGCATCGACATTAATTTGTCCATTTGCTTTTAAGGAATTTCCGGTCACATTTTTAATAGCATAAAATGGATTTTGCCCTATAGAGGAATTACGATAAAAGATGGTGAAGCTGGTTTGGTTGTTGTCATTCCATTCCTGATTTAAGGTGCTCCGAAACCTTAATGCATCTACTTTGCGATAGGTAAACCTATAAAAACTGGAATAATCTTTCCGGTAAAAATGCTGACTGTCCAGACCTCCTTTTTGATCGGTTTTGTAATGAATCAGATCCAAAACGTTGATTAATTTTGATTTTTTATTAAAAGTATAATCACCCCTTACAGTAAAGGCTGCTTTGTAAAAGTCATTATGTTCATTTACACTTTGATTCTGGTTGGCATAATAACCTGCAGCATAAATGCTTATTTTTTTATATGTATTGCTAACCGCAACATCTGTGCGTTTGTAACCTAAGCTTCCTATTTCAGCCTGAATTTTACCTGTAAGGTATGGCGATGGCGATTGCGTGATAAAATTCAGGGCGCCACCTACCGCATCGCTTCCGTATAAGGACGATGCCGGTCCTTTTATCACCTCAATACGTTGCAGCGAAGCCTGATTAATTTCAATTAATGCATTGTGGTTAAAATCTCCAACCGTCCTTATTGGAATACCGTCTTCCAGATACAGGAAGATATTACTGGTGCCTATAGGCTGCCGCACCGCCATGCTGTGCTGTTCGTTGCCAAGATCTACCATAAACACTCCGGGTACTTTATTGATAAGCATATCCAGACGTGTAGCCTTGGTGTCGTTAATTTGTGTTTTTGAAATTACATTTATAGCTACCGGCACTTCCGTACGCTTTTGTGTTTCCCTGCTTCCGGAAATGATTATTTCATTGAGGTTGCTGAACGAGGGTGTTAATAAAATTCTACCTTGATTGGTTGTTTTTATTTTTTTGGGGTAATAACCAATGCAGGTTACAGATATACTATCTGTTTTTGTCGGTATTGAAAAATTGCCATTGGCATCTGTCAGGTATATGTGATGATTTGCAAAGTCAGTAATGGTTGCGCCTTGTAATGCCTGTTTGGTTACTGCATCCAAAACAGTACCAGACATGGTTGATTGCGTATATCCTGCACTGCCTGACATGCATAGCAATGCAATTAAGCATAGATGCTTTTTCATTCATTAATAAATTAAAATTGAAAAATAGATTACCCTGTTTGAGTAATTCAAATGCTGATCAATAGAATAGTAGTTATTATCAGACTGTAGGTGGATGGAAGAATGTCCGGGAAATACAAAATATCCTGGTGTCGTTTTTAAGAAAGAAATGATTTTTAAGAGGGATTATCAGGTCGGGTACAGTAAATATTGTTGCAACAAAACAGGGTGAAAGCTCAACAAGCTCATTTTTAGTTTCAGGTGCCTGAGTATCCTGTTTTTCTTGCTCATTTATTTTTTTGTTGAGATAACATTTACCATTGCAGTGCATCAAAGGCTTATCCCGGTTCTCACATAAATTTTTGACAATATAGGCTCTGTACCAGTAAAAATCAGCTTTAATGAAATAAGTGCTAAATGTTTGTACGAACACAATAACAATTAAGAATATAGATACAGTAACCTTCAATTCAAAATATTTTGATGCAAAAGTGAACGTCTTATTTCAATATGAATATGATTTTGCTCATATGAGGGGATGTTTTTAATTATTTTGTTTCAATAGTTTGAAATAGTTCAGTAAAGTAACTTCTAAATGATAGCGCCTATAAAGCAATTTGTATTTCTCTGCATCCTTTAGAAGTGTTGCTGTTACTTCCGCATAATATACATGGTTTACATTTGGAAAAGTAGGGTCAGCAACAGGGTAGTTGAAACAGCCCAACTAATCGTAGTTTACTCCAATAAAACGAAATTTTACCAGACTTATCGCTGTGCCTACGCCATTTTTCTTAGTAGCAAATGCTACATTAAATAATGATGATATAAGATTTACAAAATTTGTACATTCGTTTTATGCGAGTTGAATGTGTGCAAAGTAGCCAATGCTATAAAAAAGTACGGCGTAGTTGAAAACATAAGGTGAGAGTATGGTTATAAAAGAACAAACTACTGAGATGGGGGCAATCTTGCAAAAGGTTGCCTTTTTCTATCATTTGGCATTTGGTCGCTAAAAAACAAGTTTTTGTCGCACCTACATCAACATTCTATCATAACTACATTATTTTAGTACCATGAAACAACAGTGGTATGCAAAAAAATGGGTAGTCATTGCGATGCATATTGCTGCATGGACCCTCCTATTCTCTTTGCCATTTTTACTTCGTCCTTCCTACGAAAATGCCCATAACCATAACGATTCCTTTTCCCTTATTAAATATATTATCACCGGTGCACTTTGGGCAGGTTTCTTTTATTTGAATGCTTACTTCTTAATGCCCAAATTTATCTACAAAAAAAGGTATTGGGAATTTGCACTTTTACAACTCATCATTTTTATTATACAAATTATTTTTGACTGGATTTTATTTGAAACCTTTCTAACAGAAAGAACATATGAATTAAAACCGGCCATCCTCTTCGTATTCTTTCCCTATATTTTTATTTTGGCTACCAGTACCGCATATAGAATGATTAGCGATAAAATAAAATACGACCATATATTCCAACAAAAAGAAAAAGAAAATTTAACTACAGAGCTTTCCTTTTTAAGATCGCAGGTTAGCCCTCATTTTATGTTTAATGTACTGAACAACATGGTAGCCCTGGCAAGAAAAAAGTCTGACCTGCTGGAGCCATCACTCATTAAATTATCCTCTTTAATGCGTTATATGTTATACGAAGCCGATGAAGAAAAAGTACCACTTGAAAAAGAAACAGAGTACCTTCAAAGCTATATTGATTTGCAGCAACAGCGCTTTGGAAATAATGTGGCCGTTAATTTTTATACGGAAGTGCCTGATAAAAGTTATACTATAGAACCAATGCTTTTAATTCCATTTGTTGAAAATGCTTTTAAACATGGCACAGGCATTGTTGATAACGCTACGATAAATATTGAACTAAAAGCAAAAAACAATTTGCTTCATTTTATGGTAAGCAACAAATTCAATCCTGTTTCAAATGAAATAAAAGATAAAACCTCCGGTATTGGATTAACGAATGTTGAAAGAAGATTGAACTTGTTATATGGTGGAAGTCATTCACTTTTGATTAAAAAAAATGACGATTGGTTTATGGTGTCATTACAATTAAACTTTCATTGATGATACACTGTATTGCTGTTGATGATGAACCCTTAGCACTTGAGCTTTTGGCAGATAATATTAGCCAATTGCCCTATTTACAATTAGAAGCTTCCTGCAATAATGCCATGGAAGCCATGAAAGTATTACAAGAGAAGCCTATTGACCTTATTTTTTTAGATATACAAATGCCGGGACTTACCGGCCTTCAATTTATTCAAAGCCTACCCAAAAAACCAATGATTATATTGGTAACTGCTTATGAAAAATTTGCACTGGAAGGTTTTAATCTGGATGTGGTAGATTATCTCGTAAAGCCGGTATCGTTAGAAAGATTTGTGAAAGCTTGTAACAAAGCATGGGAGTTATACCAACTCAAAAATACGCCTACACCTGCAGCCAATACGCCTAACTATTTTTTTGTAAATGTTGATTATACACTTCTGAAAATTACATTTACCGACATTATTTGGATAGAAGGGTTAAAAGATTACATTAAAATACACCTGCATAGCTCATCAAAACCGGTTATTACCAGAATGAGCATGAAAACAATGGAAGAGCAATTGCCTGCTTCACTATTCATCAGAATTCATAAATCTTACTTTGTATCTATTGAACATATTACTGCCATCAAAAAAAGTAGTGTATTTATTGGCAGCATTGAACTTCCAGTTGGTGATAATTACAAAGAAGTTGTTACGGCTTTAACCGGCAAAACATCCTAACTTTTTTCTTCATTCAACAAACTATCATTTAGCAAGTACGCTTACAAATGCCTGCTTTGTTATTTTATTGAAAAAAATATACATCAAACTAACAACAAACCGCCTCCAAAAATGGAAAGGCGGTTTTTGCTTGAAACAATCCTCCAGATTATTGAACTCCCTGTAAAGCATCCATACCCGAGGTATTAGTATTTTTTCTTTTAAATAAGGATACATCCATTTTACCAAACCGATAAGTAAAGTTTAAACGCAACATTTGCGGGTTACGCAGCCTATTATAATCCTGTACAAAAAAGTTACTTACAGAATATTGATCAGAATATCTTGTACGGAAAATATCGCTCATACTCAAGCTAATTGTAGCCGCATCGTTCTTTAAAAAACTACGGCTAATAGCAGCATCTACACTATAAAAAGAACGGATATACCCTTGTGAAGCACTCTGAGATTGCATCATAGGTGGTCCCATTTGCTGACCGCCATTGTTATTTACCGGTAAATTTGTTTTTGATTGATACAATCCGGTTAATTGCAATTTGAATTTACCGGGTAATTTAAAATTATTATTCATCTTACCAAACCAACTCCATAATGCAGCTTGCGAATTACCAATAATGTTATTGGTATTGATTTGAGAGTTGTAAATGTTTACATTCATCGTCATATCCCACCACTTGGTTAACTTGGTTACACCTGTTAATTCAGCACCTACTGTATAACTTGAATTGGCATTTACATAGGTGTTAATAATATCCTGCTTACCGGTTAAATAGTTTTGTGCAGTATCCAGGTATCTTGTTATCAAGCCCTCGGTATGTTTATAATATAAAGAAGCCAGGAAAGTATTATTATGAGGTAATGTTTTTAAATAGGATAGTTCAAATGAGCTGGTAAACTCAGGCACCAGGTTAGGATTACCTCTGGTAATGTTTAAGCTGTCTGAATAGTCGGTATACGGAATAAGCTGAAAAAAGTTGGGCCTGTTAATACGGCGTGTATAGCTGAATTGCACTTCATTATTACCTTTAAACTTCTGACTTAAAAAAACAGAAGGGAATAAACTAATGGGATAGCTATTACTAAAATGCTGCTGTGTGTTCAATAAATCGCCCGAATAATCTGAACGTTCAGCACGCAACCCTATCTGGTAACCAAAATTTTTAATGGCACTGGTAACCGATGCATAAGCCGCATATACATTATTGGTGTTTTTATAATTAATAGAGGCTGCATTAGATAATATAAAATTTTTACTTGTATTATCCATATAATAATTATCAGTTCCGTTGGTCAACTTTTGCTGTTGAAAACGCAAACCGGTTTCTATTTTCGATTTTTTACCAAATGGTTTTACATAATCGGTTTGTGCAGTAAGAAACTGATTGTAGCCCGTACCAATGGTTTGTTGTTGTGAGTTATTATTGATTGCACTTCCTGCTCCATTCAAATAATAATTGGTGTTGTACAATACGTTATTAGAATTATTACCCGAGAAATAATTCATATCGGCAGTTAGGGTTTCACCTTCTTTTTTAAATAACTGCTTAAACCCAAACTGCGCACCGGTTCCATTAAAAATTCGTTTGGTATTAGCATATCGTTCGCTATATTGTGTAGTAGTACCTGTATTGAGTAAACTATCAATGTTTGTAGTTAAGAACTGATAAGGGCTCATATCTGCATGCACCCGAACCATGCCGGCCGAAAAAGATGTTCGGTTGGTCATAAAATAATCCAAGCCTACTCTTCCAAATATAAAGCCCCCATTGTCTTTATCGGTTGATATTTGATGCACGGCAGTACTTGTATCGCCAAAGTTGTTACGGTAAGTTGTTCCAAAAGTTTTACCTTTGTTTTGGTTTACAAATGCCGAGGCATTAAAATTGAATTTTCCCTGACGAATATTAAAATCGGCACCTCCATTGATAGCACCATAACTATCAACACCGACACGCAGATTGCCATTATAGCCGGTTTTTCTATTCTTTTTTAAAATAATATTCAGAATGCCTGCACCGCCACCCGATGCATCGTATTTAGCCGAAGGATTAGTAATCACTTCCACACTTTCAATAGCATCGGCCGGTATTTGATCAAGGGTTAAAGTAGTAGGCCTTCCTTCAATATATATTTGCGGTGTGGCATTACGCAGTGTTACATTCCCATCAATATCAACATTTACAGAAGGCACATTCTTCATTACATCTAAAGCAGTACCACCTGCATTTACAATATCTTTCTCTACATTGTACACTTTTTTGTCAATATCCATTTTCAAAGTAGGCTTTGTGATGGCGGTTACCACTACACCCTGCAACTGATTCACATCTTCAGCCAATTTAATATTACCCAAATCTTTATCAAAAGCATTCAATGCCTGGCTCATATCGCCCATTGCAGGTTGCGTTGCCGGTTTGGGCATACTAAAACTTACATTTTGTTCTATTGATTTAAAGCCTGTTGCTGAAATCTTTAATTTCAAAGTGCCTATTATGGGCAGCTCTTCAAAACTAAAGTCGCCATTGGCTTTTGTAGTAATACCCTTAAACAACACTTCTTTCATTTTTTTGGTGGCAGCATCCATTCGGGTATGTAATAACAAAACGGTAGCATCATGAATAGTTTTTCCGGCACTATCTAACACCCGGCCATAAATATGCCCAATGTTTGCAGCAGCTTGCGCTTTACCCATACCCGGCATTTGGCTAAAACCAGAAAAACTGAGTGTAACAGCGATAATAAAAATTAAAAGTTGTTTCATAATCTTTTGATATAATACACAAAACTATTCACCCACTCAACCAATAAAATTGAATTGCGACCATATTAGAAAATGTTGCGACGAAACAGATATATTGGAGCATTTTAGTCATGAATGGGCCAACGCTTCATGAACCCCATAGAAATGTACCTTATTAAATAAAAAATATTATTCATAAAAAAAATAGCTAAAAGGTTTGTATTATTCAATTATTTAGCTATCTTAACCAACGAACAGCACATCTCATATCCCACGAAGCCTTTCGCCATTTTTATTCTTATTTTTTTTAACCTTTAATACAACAACAACCATGAAAACAATGCTTACATTGGCCATTTTGGCCTTTTTAATTTCCTGCAATCCAAAAGATGCCTCAAAAGAGGTTACCACCACATTGGCAAAAGATTCTACGGGACTGGTCATTCAATCACCCTATCCCATTCTTTATTCATCTAATTTCACCATGGGCAATCCCAAAAACGCTGAAAACTTATTGATACTTTGGAAAGACTGGGATGATGGTAATTTAGCAGCGCATAAACACTTTTTCGCTGATTCAGTAACCATGGTATTTGCAGATGGGAATACTATCCATACCAGTAATGATAGTGCTTTGGCACATGCCCAGCGCGAAAGAAACAATCTGGCATCTTCAGTTAGTTCTATTAATGCCATTATGCCCGTAAAAAGCGTTGATAAAAATGAAAACTGGGCTTTGATATGGGGCAAGGAAGTAGATACAGATAAAAAAGGAAAAAAAGACTCTGCCTATATTCAGGAAACCTGGCGATTTAATAAAGACGGAAAAGTTGATTTATTCTATCAGTTTAAAGCTGCAGGAGCGCCTCCCAAAAAATAGTAATGATTAGAAAGCCTCATTTTTGTTTTTTTTCATGCCGGCATTTCCTGTCATGGCATGAATTGCATCAACCCCACTATGGTAAGCATTTTCTACACAGATGGACTAATCAACCAATAGCCATTCATGCAATAACACATGGAATGGATGCATTCCTAAATGCGTAATGGTATACTGTAAAAGTTGGCAAAAGCAACAGGATGTATGCGTTGTTGCATCTTCCCAACAGCATCGTCCGGAAAAAGCAGTTGTTTGCTATACATGCATTATTGTACACTTTCATCAGCCTTCGGCTTTAAGTATATAGCAATCAAATTTTCGGTTGCGGCTAGTTCACTCCATCCTTGTTTTAACCAACGCATAACCATGCCCGTCATTTTTTGTTGTAAACCCTTTTGCCTGGGTAATTGCCGGTAATTTTTACTGGTAATGGGAGATGCTATTTTTAGCCATTCGCTTTATTGGCGCTGTGCAACAAATGCAGGATCCTGCTGAAAACGTTTTTTATTGATGGAAGTTTTACTACGCACCAACTGGCGGCCTTTTACCGTATAAAAAGTAAGTCCGCCGTAAGTTCCACTAATATAAAACGAAGAAACAGTTGCCATGGCATATTGATTTTTTGTGTTTTCAATATACAACTTTCAATAGGGGGTTTCCAAATTCTTTTTAGCGAAAAATGCACAATTTTAGCAGTAATTAATTACCATACGGCACCTACCCTTCTACCTATTTACAGCGTTGCGCAACGCTGTTGAGTCGAATTTGTATCGAAGCGGGATGAGTTCGGATTACTATGTTAAACAAACATATTATTACCCCCACATCACTATCTACAAAAATTCAGTACGGCTTCAAATATTTGTTGGCGAATGGGCGTAACATCATAATATTTTCCATTGGGTAAAAAGCCCATGTGCTGGCGGTTAATGAGCAATATAATAGAAGTATGGTATTGTGGAACCACTACAATACTGGTTCCCGTAAAGCCGGTATGTCCAAAGCTACCTTCGGGTGCATGTTTCATAAATGAATCGTTGGTATCCATCATCCAACCCAATCCATTTTGAAAAGCATCTTTCGTAAAGAATGTTTTTAAGGTATTGGCACTAATAAAATCCTTTCCATTTACTTTGCCATCATTCATGAGTATATCTATCAGTTTTTGCACGTCATCGGCTGTTGAAAATATACCGGCTGCGCCTGATACCCCACCATTGGCATACCATGCATTCCCATCATTCACTTCACCATTTAAAACATAATGGCGCCAGCCATTCCACGATTGCGGATTAATTTCTTTGTACGTAAAACCAAGCGTATTATCGTACACCATTCTTTTTTCATAAGGATTACCAAAAGAAGTGGCAGCAAAGTTTTTGAACTTGCCGGTTTTTAGAGGATTATAAGTAGTATGATACATGTTAAGGGGATGAAATATTTTTTCTTGTTCAAACTGCTCAAAGGGCATACCGGAAACCACCTGAATAATTTCGCCAAGAATGGTAAAGCCCAAATCGCTGTATTTTCTTTGTGCACCAATTGGGTACCGTAAGGGTAATTGAGCAATGTGAGCGAAAATACCTGTTGGCGGTTATGGGCACGATAAAATAAGGGGTACCATTCATCAATGCCCGAGGTATGGGTAAGCAGGTTACGGATGGTAATATTTTTTTTGTCGGGAGTATTAAAATCAGCAACGTATTTTGAAACCGGGTCATTTACCGATAATAAATGCCGATCAGCCAGGTACATAATGGCCGTAGTAGTGCCAATAACTTTGGTAAGTGAGGCCAGATCGAACATTGTATTCAACTGCATTTTTTCAGGTTTTGCCAATAGTTGATGGTCATTACTGTACATCCTTGCATAACCATATGCCTGTTGGTACACTACTTTACCATCTTTCTTAATCAACACCACTGCACCCGGTATGAATTGCTGTTTTACTTGTGATTGAAGGATGCTATCGATGGTATGAATCAATACATTTTTTTGCTTTGCCGTTTGCGATTCGGCATATAAAACAAAAAAGAAGGAAATGAAAGCGTAGAAAATTTTTTGCATGGTAGTTTATTTATCAATGATACACCGAAAATACATTTATTTAAACGATGCGTTTTAATACCTTCAATCATTAAAACTGCATTTTTTTGTGGGCTAAGTTTAACAATTTAGTTCAATTTATTTGAAAAAGCAGATACGCTTTAATCGAGGCTAATATTATACGTTCATTTCAGTGGGGCAGTAAAAGCGGGTTACTATTTCAACTAAAACCCATAGAGTATAGAATTTAGAACTACATTTAATCAGTCGTTATTGAATAGTCGCTTAAAAATTCAAATAGTTTAAATACATTATTTTATAAATATTTAATACCTTATTCACTTATGCTCTCCACGCTACCCCCCTACCTGCTTATTGCTGTAAAATCTACGGCTGTTTATTTATTTATTATTGTAGCCATACGCATTTTCGGGAAAAAAGAATTGGCGCAATTATCGGTAATTGATTTAGTTTTTATTTTACTCATTAGTAATAGTGTACAAAATGCAATGGTGGGCAATAATACTACCCTATCTGGTGGATTTGCTGCAGCTTCCGGATTATTCATTAGTAACTATATTTTAAAGCTCTTTTTAAAACGCTATAGCATATTTAGTAAAATGGTGCAGGGTGAAAAAATATTACTGATACATGATGGCATTGTATTAAAAGAGGGAATGGAAAAATCTATGTTTAATATAGATGAATTGGAAAGGGCTATTCGCGAACATGGTGTAGATAAAATTGAAGATGTTGACCTCGCTATTTTAGAAGTAGATGGTAACATTAGTGTACTATCAAAAAACTATTCGCACAGAACGGTAAAACCGAGAAAAAAGCCGCAGTTATCGCACAATCCCTAAGTGCTACATGATAGTAAAATAAAAAAGCCATTTCTTTCGGGAAATGGCTTTTATTTTGCTTACCAAAAATATTTTTAAAAAGTCTAATGCAACTGGAATATAAGTCCGGTATGTATACCCACCATATTCATATTCATGGCATCGCTCATGCCAAATTTGGTGTAATTATAAGATACTCCAAATTGAAAAGCGGTATTTGAATTGTAACGGCTAAATGGTAATTGCACACCGGCATCGGCCATCGCGGTAAACTTACCATTGGAAGTATTATTGGAAGAAAACTCACCCAGATATTGATTATAGGTTATAAAACTAATGCCTGCTCCGGCTGCAACATAAGGCTGTATTAGTTTTGTAGTTCCCAAAAAAGGTGTAAAAGTAACTTTTGCCATAACCGGTACTGCCTGAATAGAATTAGAAAGAACGGCTGATATCTGTTGATTGGGTGCCAGATTATACACCGTTCTCGGGTATTTCTGATAAAAATCCTGATAACCAAATCCAAGTCCAACTGCCCATTTATTGTTTAGTCCTAATGAGACATCGCCCATTAAACCCCGTGGTGATATATTGGAAACATAGTTCGATTTAAAATTGCCTAATGGTAATCCTAAATCATAAGCAGCATTCAATTTTACAATGCCTCTTTGCGCCAATAAAGATGAGGCGGGCAACAAACTAAACAATAACAGCGTTAATATTATATATTTTTTCATATATTTTTTTAATGGATGAATAATACAATAACATAATGAATGGTACTAATTGGCTTTTAAATAAGACGACTGGCTAAATAAAGCATACACCTGACTGTCGGCGGTAGTAGCATCAGCAATACCTTCCCCTCTTATTAAGCCATTCCAAATAATCTTTATTTTTCCATTCGCCGCTGCATTTTTTAAATCTAACATATCAATAGAAAGTGCGCCAGAATTAATTTGGTAGGTACCNNGATCATAATATCCCCCGTAATAATCATAATAACTACTGTAATCAATTATTCCGGTAGTAGTGGTGTTAATATAGGTTACATTTATTCCTAAATCAGGGCTGGCAGATTTAGGCACCAAGGTATAGCCGGCCTGCTGCATGTATTTAGTAATGGCATCAATAAAAGCCTGACCGGTGGGTGTAAGCGATTTAGATGATTGCCCATTGTCTACCACCGTTACTGAATCATCTATACTAAAAGTTTTGTAACTGCTAAAATTTACCGTTGAGTCTCTTTGTGTAATGTAAATTCGGGTATCGGGATTACTTAAATTATTTACTGCGCTGTTTTTGGTACAACTTACCAAACCAAAAATAGCAAGCGCCAAAAAACCGGAGGTCAGTTTAATATTGTATTTCATACAGAAATTTTTTTTATGATATAAAATTAGTTTGTAGTTGATGCTTTAGATAATTTTGATTGTTAATAGTTAAGCGTAAAATACTTTTTTATGATTTTATTGACATTAACAGGATGCAGGTAACAAAAAAAAGCACCCGATTGGGTGCTAAAAATTATTTTTTTATTTTATAGTTAAGCTTAATGTACACCTTCTACCAGTACAGTTACTTTATTATTGAAAACTTCGGCAAAACCACCGGTAATGGTATAATGTTCGGTTTTTTGTTTATCAACCAACACTTTAATATTGCCTTTAGACAAGGCACTTACCAGCGGTGCATGCTTTTCAAGAATTTCAAATAAGCCTGAAATNNCTAACATCATAAATTTTCAATTATAACAAGGTATACAATTTAACTTCGGGCCTGTGCCAGTAATTTTTTACCTTTTTCAATGGCATCCTCAATAGTACCTACTAAGTTAAATGCAGCTTCAGGATATTCATCAACTTCGCCATCCATAATCATATTAAAGCCTTTAATGGTATCATTAATATCAACAAATACCCCTTTTAAACCGGTAAATTGTTCAGCCACATGGAAAGGTTGTGATAAGAAACGTTGTACCCTTCTTGCACGGGCTACTACTAATTTATCTTCATCACTCAGCTCATCCATACCCAAAATGGCAATAATATCCTGTAACTCTTTATAACGTTGCAAAATTAATTTTACCCGGTTGGCACAATCATAGTGTGCATCGCCCACAATTGCAGGGGTTAAAATACGGGAAGTAGAATCCAACGGATCTACCGCAGGATAAATACCTAAGTCGGCAATTTTACGGCTTAATACAGTTGTAGCATCTAAGTGCGCAAAAGTAGTGGCAGGAGCCGGATCGGTTAAGTCATCCGCAGGTACATATACTGCCTGAACAGAAGTAATAGAACCGTTTTTGGTAGAAGTAATTCTTTCCTGCATTAAACCCATTTCAGTGGCCAAAGTGGGTTGATAACCTACCGCAGAAGGCATACGTCCTAATAAAGCTGATACTTCTGAACCTGCTTGTGTAAAACGAAAGATATTATCAACGAAAAATAGGATATCTCTTCCTTTTCCGGTACCATCACCATCGCGGAAATATTCAGCAATGGTTAATCCGCTTAAAGCCACACGTGCACGGGCCCCGGGGGGTTCATTCATTTGTCCGAATACGAAAGTGGCTTTTGAGTCTTTCAATTCTTCCAGATTCACTTTGCTTAAATCCCAACCACCTTCTTCCATACTATGTTTAAAAGCATCACCATATTTCATAATGCCTGCTTCAATCATTTCACGCAACAAATCATTTCCTTCACGGGTTCTTTCGCCTACACCGGCAAATACAGATAAACCGCCGTGGCCTTTGGCAATATTGTTAATCAGCTCCTGAATTAACACGGTTTTACCTACACCAGCACCACCAAATAAACCAATTTTACCACCTTTTGCATAGGGTTCAATCAGGTCAATTACTTTAATACCGGTATATAAAACTTCAGTTGCAGTACTTAAATTCTCAAACAATGGTGGTTTGTTGTGAATGGGGCGGCCATTTGTTTTTGATAACTGCGGCAAACCATCAATGGCATCGCCGGTAACATTGAATAAACGACCATTAATACCTTCGCCAACGGGCATTGAAATGGCTTTTCCGGTATCAATCACTTCCATACCCCGTACCAAACCTTCGGTACCATCCATTGCAATGGTACGTACACTATCTTCACCCAAATGTTGTTGTACTTCCAAAACAAGGGTATCTCCATTGGGCTTTTTTATTTCTAATGCATTGTAAATTTCGGGCAAATCGTTCAGGTTGGGGAAATGAACATCCACAACGGCTCCAATAATTTGCTTAATATTACCTGTAGCGGCCATAAATAGACAGTTTTTTAAAATTTGCGGCAAAGGTAAGGGAATGAAGGTTTCAAATTCTAACCATTTTTTAATGATAGAATATTTTTTATAGAAGCCCTTCCACTACCCTCAATTTCAAGGTGAACAGTTCGTTTATTTTGCTATATTATTTATTTCAAAATGCTATTCCGCCTTATCTTCATTATACAAAATATAGCCTTTCAACTGGTAGTAGGATAACATGGTTTGTGCTGATAAAGCCAACCCAATATTCGGTATCAATTCATCCATGTTCAGGTTTAACATGGTTAATGCCTGGCCACAGGCAATAAATTTTACTCCTTTATTTTGTAATTCTTCTATCAAAGGCAGATTGCTGTTGGAAACTTTATACATTAACCTATAATTATTATTCTTCAAAAGGGAAAACAATGCAGGCCCATGCACCAATACCACTACTTCTAAATTTTTAGCAGGTACACCGGAAGCCACATGCAGGTTCATTATCCTGCCCACTTCGGTAAAACCGGGGTTTTCAGTTTTTGCAGTTAGCGAATCGTTTGGGCCAACCGTTACGTTGAATAAAAGTTTATAAGGCATATTTACATCAATGTTTTCTGTAATGTCTTTTACAGGAATAACACCCGTCCATAAGCTGCTTTGTATGTATGGATGAATGGCTAATTTCTCAAATTTAGCCTGCATACGAGCCTGCTTTTTAGTGAGTTTAATTTGCGCTTTGTTGGTGTTTTGAGCGAATAGGGTTTGTTGAATGCCTGCAAAAAATAAGGAACAGAATAGGATGTAAAGCGCAAAATTTCGCATAGACAGTAGTTTAGTTTGTTAAGATAAGCATTGCCTTGCTGTTGCAATGTTTTTTTAAGAAAAAAGTTTAAAATCTTAATATTCCCCTGCTTTCAACCCCGCCACACATGAATTTTATGTTATGAATGTTTTTGATGTTGATTAAACCCTTTTAAAGCATTTATTTTTGATGCTTTAATTTTTTATTAATGTTTTGAAATCATGAACCATTTCAACACAATTCATTCACCGGTTGTATTTTACAGTATTTATTTAAATCATTAGATTAAATATTTTAATTTATTTTTAATCTTTAAAAACATTAACTAAAACAAAATAGCATTTATGAGAAAATTTTACACAATTCGCTTTTTATTTTCATTGATTGCGTTGTTTTTGATAACAATGGGGCAGGCGCAGGTTAGTTTAGCCACTTCGCCCTATATCCAAAATTTCGATACCATTAGAACGGCTTTGCCCAATGGGTTTACGGTAAGAACCGGAGCCACCAATTCTGCTTTAGGTACACCGATTGCCAGTTTTAATACTGCCGCCACTAACTGGAATAGCACTTCAGGCCGATTTGGCAACTATGCTTCTGCAACAGGACTAAGAGCCAGTACCCCACCTGCCACTCAGGCGGCTGCCACCAACCGTGCTTTGGGCGTTCGACAAACCGGTAGTTTTGGCGATCCGGGTGCTGCATTTGTATTTCAGGTTATAAATACCAAAGGGAAAAAAGATTTTGCTTTGAGTTTTAATTTACAATCACTCGACAGCACGTCACCCCGCAGTACAACATTTTTAGTGCAATATGCAAAGGGCACCAATCCTAACAGTTTTAATACGGTAACCTCCACACCTACCCCTTTAGTAACCGGTAACAGAAAATTTTATGATACATTGGTGAACGTGAATTTCGGTACTTCATTAGATGATATTAATGACACTGTATGGATTAGAATTGCCACATTAAGTGCCAGTACCGGCAGCAGTAACCGGGCTACTTCTGCTATTGATAATTTTAGCTTAAGCTGGAATGATATACCTGCAGATACCATTCCACCGGTTGATACTTTACTGATTCCCCAAAATGGAGCCACAGGTGTTTCATCTATATTGCCTTTGAAAATTTATTTCAGCGAACCGGTAGCAGCAGCCACAGGAAATATTGTGGTAGAAAACACGACCGACAATGTGACAGATACCATTGGTGTGGATAGCAGTATTGTTGCTATAAACAGCAATATTGTTACCATTACCACCGGATTACAACCACTAAAACATTATAAAATAAATATTGATGCAGGCGCATTTACCGATTTTTCCAATAACGCTTACGCAGGTAAAAATGGGAATAATTGGCAATTTACAACTGCAAGTAACGATACAGTACCACCTTTTGCTATAAGCCTCACCCCCGCTAATGGCGCTGTGAATATATCCAACAAACCAAATTTCACCATTCATTTTAATGAAAGCATGGTATTGGGTTCTGGGAACCTGCTCATTAAACAAGTAAGTAATGATAGTTTGGTACAAACCATTCCCGTTGCAAATGTAACAGCACAGGATAGTACAGTTCAATTTTCGGCAATTGCCAATTTAGGTTTTAGCAAAAAATATTATGTACAAATTTCAGACAGTGCATTTCTGGATTTGTCGGGCAATGCATTTGCCGGATTTAAGGATAGCACATACTGGACATTTACCACACAAAGCCCCGATTACTTATTCAATCTGAATAACTGTAGCAATGGCTTACCCGATGGCTTTACCCAATTCAGCGCAGCTGGCGATTCAACCTGGAATTGCACCATTTATGGTTATCAGGGCAATGGTATTCAGATCAATGGATTTGGTGGGGGCAGTGCACAATTAAATGACGATTGGCTAATGAGTCCGCCATTAGATTTAACCGGTTTTAATATTCCTTTACTGCAATTTTATAATAGAACCAAATACAATGGCCCGCAATTAAAACTGTTGGTTTCAACCAATTATGCAGGAACCGGTAATCCATCTGCCGCCACCTGGACCGAAATCAATGGTCATTTCCCGCCTATTAATTCAGATACATGGACGAAGTGTGCTAGTATTAATCTGACAAACTTTAAGTCAACAAATACTTATATTGCCTGGAGATATGCCTCCAGCCCAACTGATGGTGCACCACGCACTACAATAGACAATATTCATGTACTTAACAGTACACAGGCGCCACAACCCACATTGACAGTTCAACCGGATAATTTATTTTTAGGATATGCTGCTGCCGGAGTTGTGAGTGCCGGTAAAGCATTCCAATTTACAGTGGTAGATGCCAATGGCAATTTAACCATTACTGCACCTGCACAATTTCAGGTTTCAAAAGATAGCATTACATATGCAGGTATCATTCAATACACTGTAAATGAATTAGAGCAAACCAATATTAAAGCTTTTGTTCGGTTTGCTCCTACACAAAACAATTTAGAATACAGTGGCCAGTTGAATTTTGCAATTGGTTCTATTTCTAAAAACTTCACCAGAGTGTATGGTAATAGTGTAAACCGAAGCAATACCATTGATATTGTAAACTGGAATATTGAATGGTTCGGTAGCAATGGTTTTGGTCCTTCTGATAAAAATTTACAGGAAACCAATGTAAAAAAAGTATTACGCTATTTGGATGCTGATATTTATGCATTAATAGAAGTAGTGGACACAATCCGCTTCAGAAGGCTCATTGATTCATTAGGCAGCAATTGGGGCTATACTATTTCGCCATTCTGTACCGGTGCCGCCACTCCATCGGGTAGCAACTGGTTAAGCGGACAAAAAATGGCACTGGTGTATAAAAAAGATATGGTAAGTAATGTATCCGGAAGAGGACTCATGCTCAGCAGTGCTACTGCCAGCAGCAATTGGGCCAATAGCAGGGTACCTTATCTGGTTACTGCCGATGTAACTAATAAAGGGGGTGTTACCAAAACCATTAATTTTTTTATTATTCATGCTAAATCAGGCAGTACTGCCTCTGATTACGATAGAAGATATGCCGGTGTGAAAGAAATGAAAGATAGTTTGGATGCCATCTTTAGCAATAGTAACGTGATGATTCTGGGCGATTACAATGATGATTTGGTAAGTACCATTTCTACAGGTTCAGGCCCGGTTACTTCATGGGATCCTATTTTAAAAGATTCTGTTGGAACCAAATTCTACAAAGCATTAACATTGCCCTTGGATTATCAGGGATTTGCTTCTACTATTAATTNNTAACCACTGTAATTCCGGATTATTTATCCAATAATACATCCGACCATTACCCCATTTATGTTCGTTTTAATTTTGGAACAGCTACTGCGGTAAATCCGGTAAATAATGATCCCAATTTACTCACATTGTTAGGCAATCCCGGTCATCAGCAAATCCGCTTTATGTTTAACAAAAACATTAACAGCCGCTTACAAATTCAATTAATGGATTTAAACGGACAAATTTTACAGCAACAGGTTGCAGAACAGGTGAATAAGGGTCAGGTAATTAGTTTACCCATTCAAAACTTACCTGCAGGAACATATATGTTACGAGTAGCACATAAGGATGGCACTACAGTAAAACAAATATTAAAATATTAATATTTATTATTTGGTTGATTCAAAAAACCCGTGGCTTTCATTAGCTGCGGGTTTTAATTTTATTAAGCAGAATAGAGGCAATAAAAATAACCAGCTCCGATCCTGTTAATAACTGTTTTCAGATTTTGTTATGCGCAAACAGATCTTGACTCCTTATATTACTAAAGGCTGTGGCCGATGAATTAATACAGTTGCATAAGCAACCAGTCCTTCTTCACGACCTACAAAGCCCATTTTTTCGGTAGTGGTTGCTTTAATGGAAACTTCTTCAGAAGTTAAATGACATGCTGTTGCAATAACTTCCTGCATTTGAGGAATATAAGGTTTTATTTTAGGCGATTCCAGACATATACTGGAATCGATATTGATAATTTTATAACCCTTTTCTGCAATGAGTGCCACTGTTTTCTGTAACAATATTTTACTGTCAATATTTTTATATGCAGGAGAAGTATCCGGAAAATGCACACCAATATCNNATACAACTATTTTAATAATTGAAAGATATTTTTTCAATAAATATGAAATCGGCAACATAATGTTACAATCCAAACCGGCAAAATGTTTGTACTGTGAATATTAAAAAATACGGCCACACTTAGCCGGACTATTACTAATTCAAATTGTTTTTTTTACCTGAACCATTATTAGCTAAGTCAAAGTTCAGACCAATTCTGATGGTATTAGATAATGGGTTACGTGTAGTTACATATCCTGACGCCACTAAATAAGAGAGATTAATGCCAATATTTTGGTAATTCAGCCCCAAACCAAAGGTCAGGTAATTTCTGTTACCCCGATATTTATTTTCATAAAAATATCCGGTTCTTATAAAGAAAGTATTATCATAATTATATTCTGCACCGGCAGAAATTAACCAGGAAGTGAGTTGGTTACTGCCATCGTTGAACGATTTAAACCAACTGGAGAAAACGCTTTGGGTATAATAGGTTGGTGCTGTAGCAGAATCATAAGTAGGCACCAATAATTTATTCAAATCAACTGCAAAAGTTATTTTATTGTCTTTATCTAACCGGGCAGTGTATGCTGCACCCAAACCTAAATTGGCAGGAATATAATCTTTGATATTGGCATCATTGGTATAACTGATTTTTGAACCAAGGTTGCTTAAAGTTACACCCCAGGTAAAATAATTTTTTGTAGTATCAGCTGCAATATGGTACAGAGTAGCATCACCCGCTACAGAAGAACCTGCTTTATAAATTACACCGCTGTTATTTGGATCACCGGATGCAAGGCTACTGTTAATATAACGCAGCGCCACACCGATACCCAATTGACTGGAAAGCTTTCTGGAATAACCGAAATCAATTCCAAATTCTCTGGGCATTGACGAACCTAATAAATTTCCATTGGCATCTGCAAACTGAATATTGCCTAAACTAAAATAACGAACAGAGGCAGAAATAACCTGTTCATTATCCAACCGATGATAACCGGCAATACTGGCTAAATAAACATCATTTAATCCCAAATCTTTAAACCAGGGAGAATAGGTAACAGCAATAGAATTATCGTTTGTAGCAAAAGGTAATTTAGCCCGGTTCCAAAACATACCATTGGCATCGGGTGAAGTGGCAATACCAACATCGCCCATACCACTGGCTCTGGCATCAGAAGAAATACGCAAAAAAGGAACAGCAGTTGTTGTTACATTCACAGTTTGTGTTTGTGCAAATACAGACAGGCTCACAATGCAGAGCAGAAGAACTAAAAAGAATACCCTTATTCTCATAACAGATTTTAATGTGATGAATATACCCTACGGGTTAAAAAACTAAGAGGTAGAATTATTTCATTCAAGCATTTTAGTGAACAAAAAATTTGGCTGTTGCTTCAGCTTTTCCTGTATTGGAGGATGCAATAATATGATAAAAATACAAACCATTCAAGATTTTTTTGTTGTTCAATCCCCGCCCGTCCCAGTTCAGTTCTACTACTCCTCCGGAAGAATTGGGCAAAGTTTGCAATAACCTTGCCACTAAACTGCCATTCATGCTAAAAACATCAATTTCTACCTTTATTTCCGGCGCATCCATATTGTGCACCAAACGAAATGTGGTTTGACTGCTAAAGGGATTAGGATAGTTGTATACGGATAATATTTTCGGTGGTACCGCCGCACTAACAATAAAATGAATAGTGACTGATCGTGCATAGTTGGCTACATTCCAGGCTTTTATAGTTAAGGTGTGTGGCCCGGGAGTTAGTCCGTTTAACTGGTATTGAATGGTGCCGGCCTGATAACTATTGGGCAAAGCCTCATAAAAACTATTGAGTATAATAGGATTATTCGTATTACCATCTANNTATCGTGGCCAATACCTGCGCCGATGGTATTTATACCTAACGAATCGAACAAATGCACCAATAATAATGGGGTGGGGTCAACCGTACTACCCGCTCTAAAAAGCGTATCATTTAAAAATGCTTTGATAGTTGGGCCAGCCGTATCTGCGGGCAACAGACTATTACCACCACCAATTAAAAATTGCGTAGTGTAACCGGTAGCATCCAAAACATCATTCCAGGCATATAAACTTAGTTTACTATTCCCGGCCTTATAGTTAATATCCTTGGGTACCACAAATCTTACCTGAAAACGACCATTTGTAACAGAAACCTGACCTTTATAAATAATGTTGGTTTGCTGCATAAAAGTAGTAACAGGGCTGGCAGGGTCATTCCCTAAACTACGCAGTTGTTGTGGCTTATCGAATAAAGTGGCTACTAAATTGCCATTAAATGAAGTTTGCATCTGCCCCTGTGCGTTGGCAATATGCCCACTAAATGTATAGGTATTCAGCGCTTTTAACGTATCATTACCCGTTAAAGCCTGTTGGTTCAGCTGATCAATTTTAATTTGAAGTGTCGGGAAGGAAAGCCGCATGGCAGGATCTCCCAATAATGTAAATTTTCGGTTATTTAAAACATCGCTACTGTTTTGATAGGTAATATTTTTAGCAGTTAAAACAGATTGACCCAAAGTAGGATATACACCGGAAGCATTGGGTTGCAAAGCAGCCTGCATATAATTATTATTAATAATTTGGTTACTATAGGCAAACACGACACGGGTAGTAGTTAATAAGGCAATAGCGCCGGTATTACCATTGTATAACAAACCGCCGCCTAAAGAATTTTTGGTAGGATCATCATAAGGTGCAAAATCGCAGGTAGCCGTAATAAACAAAGGCAATTTATCGGGATTATTGAGTTGTTGCAATTCGGTTTGGCCAAATACTGCAGAATTAGATAATTGTTGATACCCTCCATGCCCATTGTAGTTAAAAATTAAAGCCCCATTATACAATTGGCTAACGATGGCTGCATTGACTTGTGGATACCTGCTGCCTCCTGCCCCACTTATCATTGGATAGGCATCTAAATAAATTTTGTTGATATTAATGGCTGTATCGTATTGTGCAGTGGTAGCTGCAATTGATTCTGCATCCTGCAAATGCAAATCATTGTCTTTATCATCGGCTACAAAAACCGACTGATTGCGCCAGGCACCAAAAGCCGTTTTGGCATGATAGTGTATCATTTTATTCACCATAGTAGTAGCTTCTGTTGTAGTACGAACGGGGAAACGACCAATCGCTAACTTCAACGGCGGCGCCACATTCACCTGATTAATGTCATCTGTATTGCCTAATAATCCAAAAAAATCGTCGGTAACATATGTATTTAAAGGCTCAACACTGTTGGCACTTTCATAAGCAGGTACAAAATTGGTATTGGGTTGAATGCGATTTTTATAATCAAAAGAAGCAGCACCAAATAATAGTACATATTTTAATTGGTTAGTTGAATCGGCGCCATACTTATCATCATACATTTTTAAGAAATCTCTGATAGCCGTAGGATCCGGATTACCACTACTAAACTCCTGATAAATTTGTTGCGTAGTAACTACCTGCACCCTTTGTGAATATTGTTGTTGATGAAATGCAGCCAGTTGGTTAGCCTGTGTTATAAACTGCGGATGAGTAATAATGATAAAATCGGCCGGACTGGTACGATGCAGGTTTTGATTATTCATTGCCCCCAAGGCAAGTGGCTGTAATGCATTCGTGTCAGTAAAGGCAATGTATTGTTTTAAAGAATCAGCAGGTTGTACAAATAACAGTTGCTGATTCATGATTTGCGTATTCATTTCAATAGGTACAAGGGGTTGAGTAACATCCCAAACACGAATATTAGCGTTAGCATTCGATATCTGAAATTGTGCAACTCGGCCTGCACCCACAGCTGCAGGGTCAGAAAACAGCAATGGCATACCATTGTATATGGCTAATTTACGCCGGCATTGCAATACAATTTGATGCATCCACCCCTGCGCGCCAGAAACACCGGGATTAAATTGGAGGGTTACTTTCAATACCGAATCTGCATTCGGCAAACTAACCGATGCTTGTTGCTGTACCTCAGTGGCATAAGCATCTAAAAAATAACCGGAAACGCCGGCAATAGAAGGCGTGGCAAATAAATTGCCATTTAAGCTTAACAAAAAACTACTACTATTAGCCCCCACACTTCTACCCGCCAAATGGTAGCTTACGCCTACAGGTGTATTATTTAAAAGACCCGGAACCTGAAAAGTAACATTTCTGGTTAATCCGGCATTTTGGCTCATAGGGTTACTCCACCATGCTTTACCACTGTTTAACAAGTTTACTGAATCGTTTTCAATGGCAAAATGATCAGTAAAACTATTCACTAAAACAGTTGGGCTTAAAGCAGTTACTTGTGTGCTAATTCTTTTTCCTGAAGGTTGAATGGTAATGTAATAAAAAGCGGTATCGCTGTACAGGTTTTTTTGGTATAAGAACTGCTGTTTGGCAGCATCATACATCCATTGATGCGGGCCCGCAGCATAAAAAAGTACATAATCGTTGTTATTGAAAATACCATCGCCGCCATCATTTACCCAAATGGCATTTTCAAACAAATCATCTATTCTTGGTAAAGCATTATTTTCGGGTAACATTTGCCCCCCATTTCCATAAATGCGTAAAGAACCTGCCAATAGGTTGGCGGTATTTATGCCCATATTTTTTAAAAAGGAAACATCTATTTTATAAACGCCAGCTTTAGTAACCCCAATTTTGAACCAATTACCGGCAGATAAAACTGAATTGGGCACATAATTTCTTTGGGCTTTTAACGTTATAGCAACAGTTAAGAGAAAAAAAACAAGGGTAATTTTAAAAAAATAGGCAATTGTTTTTGGCTGGAAACAATTTATCGTTTTATTTAGCATAATCATTGCTGCGGCAATCCCCTTTTTATGGCTAAAATTAGGGGNNTTCGCAAAGCGCAAAAACTTTACCCTCTATCTTTTACTGATTTAGAACCTTAAAATTCATATCATGCAATTGCTTACAACTGCAAGAAACTGTGTGTTATTATTGTCGCTGATTGGCGCTGCTGCTTCTTGTAAAGTATTTAAGAAAAAACCTGAAAAATCGGCTGTTACCGGCTGGAATTATAATGACAAAACACAGGGTAATTTTTATGTAGCAAAACCTAAAGACATTAATACCGCTCCCGGTTTGGTATTTGTGCAGGGTGGTACTTTCACTATGGGTGCTACACAAGAAGATGTAATGGGCGATTGGAACAATATTCCCCGTCGCGTTACGGTGAATTCCTTTTTCATCGATAAAACAGAAATTGCGAATGTGCATTATCGTGAATATTTGTATTGGGTAGAAAATGTTTTCAGCGATACCACTGCTTATCCCGAAGTAATTGAGGCAGCAAAGCCCGATACATTGGTATGGAGAAGTGAATTGGCCTATAATGAGCCTTATGTTGAATATTATTTTCGCCACCCCGCTTATAATTATTATCCAGTAGTAGGTGTAAACTGGAAACAGGCCAGCGATTTTTGTGTTTGGAGAACCGACCGGGTAAATGAATTAGAACTTATTAAGAAAGGCTACATCAATAAAAACAATATTAAAACCGAATTGAATGGCGGTGGCCAGGAGAATTTTGATACCAAAGCCTATTTAATGGGCGAATATCAGGTACAGCCAGGTAAATTAGCTACTTCTAAAAGTAACCCTTTAAAAGATGCACAGGGCCGGCCCAGAACCACAGTAAAATTTGATGATGGTATTTTATATGGCGACTATCGCTTACCCACAGAAGCCGAATGGGAATATGCAGCCTACGGCTATATTGCTGAAAACCCACAGGTAAAAAAAGGAAAGAAAACCAGAGGAGAAGAGAATATTGCCAATAAACAGATTTATGCCTGGAAAAATGCAGGATTTGACAACCTGCGTTCTACACGTGCAGGTGCTTATCAGGGTGCTTTTCTAGCCAACTTTAAGAGAGGGGCAGGTGATAATATGGGTGTTGCAGGTGGTTTAAACGATAATGCAGCTATACCTGCAGAAGTAACTTCCTTTTCTCCCAATGGTTTTGGCATTTATAATATGAGTGGTAATGTAAGCGAGTGGGTAGCAGATGTGTACAGACCATTAACCAGCTTAGATGCAGACGATTTTAATCCATTCAGAGGCAATGTTTTCAAAAAAGTAGATATGAGCCGCGGAACAGGCAATTTAAGAGATAGTTTAGGTCGTATTGTAATGGTACCAGAATCTGATTCCGCATTGAGAGAAAGAAGAAATTACCAAAGAGCATATGCCAAAAATTATTTAGATGGTGACTCTTTAAGTGGGGTGAATTATGGCTATGGTATTACTACACTTATTTCAGATAAATCGAGAGTAGTAAAAGGTGGCAGTTGGAACGACAGACCTTACTGGTTATCGCCCGGAACCCGCCGCTTTTTAGAAGAAGATCAAAGCAGCAGTACCATTGGTTTCCGTTGTGCCATGACGCATTATGGCGCTGCTGAAGGCACTTCCAGAAAAGCACAAACAGGCAACTTCTTCCCGGCAAGAAGAGCTAAAAGATAAAGGAAAGGTAAATACAGCAATTCCACTTAATCAGTGGAAAAATGAAACGCCATCTTCAAAAAAAGATGGCGTTCTTGCGTAAACAACTTTTCAGTTAAATTTATATTGAAACAAATGATAAACCTATTGTATGATTAGCATTGACGCACTCTACCAAATTTACCTGCAATATCCGCAAGTACAAACCGATACCAGAAAAATAAAAAAAGATGACATATTCTTTGCATTAAAAGGACCCAATTTTAACGGTAATACCTTTGCGCTACAGGCTTTGCAACAAGGTGCAGCTTATGCAATTGTAGATGAGCAACCGGATATAAGCAATAATCGTATTTTTGTTGTGAATGATGTACTGCAAACCCTGCAGCAATTAGCTCTTCATCATAGAAAGCAATTCAACATTCCCTTTTTGGCCATTACAGGCAGCAACGGAAAAACCACCACAAAAGAATTGGTGAGCACTGTGTTGAGTAGCCATTTTAAATGCTATACTACTCCGGGAAACCTCAATAACCATATTGGTATACCACTCACTATTTTACAGGTAAAACAAGATGCCCAAATAGCTGTAATTGAAATGGGTGCCAATCACCAAAAAGAAATTGCCGGTTATTGCACTTATACCCTGCCTACCCATGGCATTATTACCAATTGTGGTAAAGCACATTTAGAAGGTTTTGGTGGTATAGAAGGCGTTCGCAAAGGCAAAGGTGAACTGTATGATTTTATTAGAACGCATAACGGCATGGTATTTATGAATGCTGATTATGATTACTTACAGGAAATGAGCAAAGGCATCCATCTTAAACTAACTTATGGTACGGCCAATGCAGATATTATTGGCAATATACAGGAGAACAATTATTTTCTATCGGTACAACTTACAAAAGGCACAAAGGAAATCAGCCATATCAAAACGCATTTAGTTGGCGATTACAATTTACCCAATATTTTATGTACAGTAGCCGTAGGTAAACACTTTAATGTGCCGGAACAAAAAATAAAAGATGCCANNATGAAGGCTGCCATTGAAAATTTTGCTAAAATGCCCGGAAAGGAAAAGGTAGTTATGATTGGCGGTATGATGGAATTGGGTGAAGAAAGCCTTGCAGAACATCAGAATATTGTGCATTTACTGGAACAATTTAAATGGCATGCGGTTATATTGGTTGGAGGCGATTTCAGCCTGGTAAAACATAACTACCTTTACCTGAATAATGCTTCAGAAGCCAGTAAGTGGTTACGAGAACAAAATTTTCATCAGGCGTATATCTTAATTAAAGGCTCCAGAAGTATGCAAATGGAAAAAATAATTAACACGTAAAGAATAGCTATGCAGCCACTTTATAAAATGTTTCCACAGTTAGAACCTGCTTTATTGCAGGAAATAGAAGCAAACAGTATTCTAAAAACCATTCCTGCAGACGAAATATTAATCAGAACAGGCCAATATATTAAAAGTGCATTATTGGTTGTAGAAGGCACATTGAAAATATTCAGAGAGAATGAAGATGGTGGTGAGTTTTTAATGTACTACCTGCAACCCGGCGAAGCCTGCGCCATTTCATTGGTATGTGCTTCAAAAATGGAAGCCAGTAAAGTAATGGTAAAATCGGTTGAAGAAAGTATCATTATGATGGTACCCATTCATTTAATGGACCAATGGATGAGCAAATACAAAAGCTGGTATTATTACGTTTTAGAAACCTACAGAAATCGCTTTGAAGAACTGTTGTTATTAATTGATCATATTGCATTCAGAAATATGGATGAGCGATTAATTTTTTATCTGAAGCGTTACTCCAAAGCACACAAAAGCAATCAAATTAATGTATCGCACCAGCAAATAGCAGATGAGTTGAACTCATCAAGAGAAGTTATTTCAAGATTGTTAAAAAAACTTGAACAAAAGAATTTACTAAGCCTTTCAAGAAATACAATTGAGTTAAAAGAAACTTTTCATAAAGAAATGATTTAGCAAAGTAACATTTGTCACATTTTTTACATGGATTCATTTTTAACTTTGCAGTAAATAAATTTGTGCGAATGAAACTTTTTACTTTACGAAAGAAACTAATACCAACAGATAGTTATTTGAAAACTCTTTTCTGAATGGTGCCATTGTAATTGATCTCCGACCGCATCTCCGACCGCGTACAGCTTATCAAAACGAGCATGTAGCAAATACCATAAATATCCCCTTTGAACAGATACAAAATGCTATTCCTGTACTTTTGCAGATAAAAAGGATATATATTTTAGTGTGCGAAACCGGTGCAACCAGCAGTATAGCTGTTAATATGCTGAGGGCTGTTGGTATTGAAGCTTATAATGGCGGTAGCTGACAACAACTAAACGAACAGGTATTTTGTTAAGTAAAAAATGATTGAACAATATGCGTAACCATTCAAAAAATCCGGGCTATTTAATTGCCACGCTTACCAATAAATGCCCAAGATGCAGACAGGGCAATATTTTCGTTACCAATAATGCCTATGATTTTAAACACAATATGGATATGCATGAAAAATGCCCTGTGTGTGGGCAGCCTACTGAAGTAGAAGAAGGATTTTATTATGGTACAGGTTATGTTAGCTATGCATTATCAGTAGCATTCTTTGTGAGTACATTTGTTGCCTGGTGGGTACTTATTGGCATGTCGTTCGATATTGATGATATGCGTATATTTTATTGGATGGGTACGGCCATTGTACTCATCATTCTTATTCAACCTTTTATTATGCGGTTATCACGTTCCTTATGGCTAAGCTGGTTTGTAAAATACGATCCCGATTGGGCTAATCATCCTGTAAAAGACAAATTATATTAATCTACATTTTATTCTTTCACATCCATACCAAACCGTACACAAATCATTAAAAAAATAATTGATACTGCATTGTCAACGTATTCAATCTGCCATTGTTATTGATGATATTGTTTTCTACAACGTAAACAGGCCGGTTTTGCAAATCGAGAGATATTTTGGCTTGCTGCCCATTTATTAAATAGTGAACACCTATATTAATGGTATGCATATACAAACCATTTAACTTATCATATTTTGCCAATGTAGAAAATACATCAGGCAAAAATTTGCCCTTTTCATTTCCTGTTTTATTACCGGTTAAACTATTAGTAGCATTCAATAAAGTGCCGTTAGCAGGATTCATAATACCGTTATAGCACAAATAATTACTACCATAATTGGTATTAAAATAGCCAATATAAGCTGAAATAGCAGAACCTTTTTGTGTATTTAGAGGCATATCTAAAAAACTTTCAACAGCAAAATGTTGCATGGGTTGATAGGCTGTACCATTATTATTTAAATGCCAGGTTGCATTGAGTTGATAAATACCACCTATGGCTACATTAAAAATTTTTCTTTTTCCTAAATAGGTTCCTGCCATGTAGGGTGTAGCGTGTGGTTCCTGTTCAAAAAACTGATAGATGATATAAGCCTGTTGCCGTAATGAATGTTTTTTTGAGCAAAGTTGGCATCATTACCAATGGGTGGCAAATTAGTTACGGAAGAAGTAATTGGGAAAGGATCGCTCAAAATAAAACGATAGTCAAACTTGCCTAATTGGCCCCGTGCATACACACTTAACTTTCTGCTAAAAATATCGGTTTGATCTACAGTTGTTTGTGCAAACACCGGCACATCAGTGGTTAGGATAGAACTTATACCTGGCTGTGTAAACCGGGAAAGGCCGGTAGCAATGGTAAGACCGGCGCNNGACCGGCGCCTATTTTCAGCGTATTATCTTCTGCAAAACTATACTCACACAATGCATCATGAAAAAAAGCCGCAATTTTTCTGTTACCATTACTGTTATATTGCGCATTAAAATTATTTTGACCAAATTGAAAGTAAAGAAAAGCCCTATCCGTTATTTTCCTAAACATTTGAATCCGCGTTCTACGCAGGCCTATATCAAATGTATTTTTTTGCGATTCGCCTTCAACCAGACTACCCAGACTACCCGGATTGTTTTGGTTAAACCGGAGCCAGGTTTGATTTAGAAATGTAAATTGAAAATAGTGACTGCCTGATTCATTCAGTGCAAATCGTAATCCATTTTGCTGCTGAGCATAACCGCCGGTTATGGTAAACATAACCAAATAAACCATTCGTACAAATGTCATAGTTAATTTGTCAAAACGGTAATATAAAGTATAAAAAACGACGTTACAAACAGTTTTACACAAAATTTAAAAAAGAAGGCTATTTTGTCTTTTTGTTTACTGTGCGTTTAAATCGTGCAGTATCATTTGCATAATGGGTGCCATGTAAAAAATCATACCGACTACGCACCAAAAAATCGGTAAGATTTATAGTTTGCTGCATGATTGCACGTTTACCCTGAAATTGTTGTTCAATAGTAACAGACAATATCAATTGATATTGCAGAGTATCTGAATGATGTACCCAAGTGTTGCTATTCTGTTTTGCATTCAATAGTTGAAAGGTATCAGTATCCTGCTGCCAGAGTATGCCTTTCGGTGTACAATAAATTTTATTTAAAATCGATTGAACTGAATCGCCGTGCTGCATTTTATATTGGTATACATGAATCAACAGATCGTTTCGCCGGCTAAAATACTGATAGGTGGTATCCTTTCCATTCACTATCCGCCAGTTTTCATTGCCAAATACATTTTGAATACTATCCATTAAATGTACAGGCATTAATGCAATTGTATCTTTCACAGAATTGGCAGATGGTTTTTTGTCAGCACAACTTAGCAAAACAATGCTTATCAAAAAAAAGAAAGCAACATTTCTCATGCTAAATACATTAAATATTTCATAAACACAAACAGCCCTGTACGATACAAGGCTGTTTGTTAAAGTATTTTATATTAGTTGAATTTAGTCCAGCTTTTCCACCAGGTATCTCCGGGTGCACAAGCACCTATATAAGCCACCGGTGTAAACCAGGCATTTAATTTGGGATTACCAAAAGCAGCACCCGATTTAGCAGGAGAAGCTGCAGTAGGATTGAAATCGGGTGAACTGTAATTAAATGGATCGCCTAAAGCCACATCACTATTGTTATCTAAAATTGCGTTGCCATTGGCAGCAGTATTAAACCAACTTAAAATAGAAGCATCTGTTGCACCGGTAGGTGCAGTGGTGGATGGTGCATATTTTACCGGTGCAGTGCAACCTGCAATGATGGTATTTTGAACATAGAGGCTGGGTGTAGCAGCTGTAATGTTTAAATCGGTTGGAGTGCCTTTGCTGGCATCAATCAACAAACCCTGCGGCCATCCGGCAATAATAGAATTCATGATGCTGATACTGGAATTTCTTCTGATTTGTGCACCACACAAAAACAAACTATTGCCTTTATTATTTAATTGTGCTTTAGGCCCTAAAACAGTCATATTACTAAAAACAGCATTTGTTTGAGGTAATAACGTACTACCATTTGCGTCGTTATCGCTTTCAAAAGCTTCACTTTTCGAAATATCGGCTACAGCACTATCACGCAGGGCAATACCAAACTGCACTTTTCCCTGAAAACCGTTATCCGTATCAAAATCATCATCTAATGTTCTAAAAGAAATCATGTGTTTGCAATTTACAGTACCGCCAAACCACTCAAATGAATCATCGTTGGCATAAGATACCTGCACATAATCTACCACAGTGCCATTTCCTACACCACCAAAAGTTAAACCATTAATTTCTTTATCGGGTAAAAATGCATACCCTGCATATTCAATTCTAACATAACGTAAAATTCCACTGTTATCAGCAGGATTTGAACTGGAACCTAAACCATACAAGCCCAAACCATCAGCATTATTAATACCGCCTTCAATTTCACCTACACCTGTCTGTCCATTAAAAGAAGCATTGGTGGGCGCCTGACCTAATAAAACAACACCCGACCAATCGCCACGTTGCGGATTGGGCGATTCAGATGTAAATACAATGGGTTTATCGGCAGTTCCATCGGCAATAATTTTAGATCCCCGTGTAATAACTAATCCGCCTGCTTTGTTTAATTCGCCTACAATTTTAGTACCCGGCTCAATGGTTAAAATGGCACCTTCAGTTACATACACCAATCCTCTTAATTTATAGGTATAATTGGCTTTTAAAGTAGTATTTACTTTAATTCTACCTTCTAAAATAGTATTTTCCACCCCCGGTGTTGGTGCAGGATTAGGATTGATGGTGGTGCCCCCATCCATTTCAATTTTGCGGCAACCGGTTATCACTAAAAGTGCCGTAGCCATGAATAAAATAGTTTGTTTCATACGTGATGAAGATTTGGTTTAGAAATGTGTTTTCTGTTTTTTTATTTAAGAATTGTATAAGCAAATGATAAGGTTACATTGGTTCCATATTTTTTTCTGATAGCCAGTGCATCAATACCTGCATCGTATTTTTTATTATCATTCAAATCATGATAAAAACGTGCTTCCTGGTTAATGATATCAGAAATATTTAATTTAATTTCTGCTCTGTTTTTTAGTACTTTTTTGGCAATCTGCATGTCTAATAAAGGCCTTGGCGCTTCCCATACCGGTGGATTATCGCTGCCACCCACATAATAAATTCGGCGGCCTATTTGATTGAAAAGTAGGGTGGTATTCAGTCCGATTGATGGAACATCATATTGCAAGCCAATATTCAACAAGTAAGGACTTTGTCCCTGCATGGGCCTGCCTAAACTTGGCACACGATTGTAGATGTAAGACAAGTTACCCTGTACTGTAAAGTTTTTGAGCGCAGTGGTAAAGTCTAAGCGCTTTCTAAATTCAATTTCAGCACCAAAACTTTGCGCATCATCAGGAGAAATATAATTAAAGGTACCTGAACTACCTGCGCCTGTATTATTAAAATAAAGCTCAGTAGGATTTTGAAAATATTTATAAAATACACCTACATTCAATATTTCACCTGCTTTAGGATAGAACTCATAGCGCAAATCAAAATTGGTTACTTTGGTACGGGGCAAATTAGGATTACCCGTAATAGTTGCACCTAAATCAAAATCATAAAATGAAAAAGAAGACAACTCTCTAAACTCTGGGCGGATAACAGTTTGCGAGCCTGCTAAACGAAGATTAACAGCGTTAGTTAATTTATAGGTAGCATTTAAGCCGGGTAGCACATCTAATTTTTCGGTATGAAGATAACGGGGATCGGTTTTGCGTACACTGCCCAATAACTGATCAAAATTCTCAACCCTGGCACCCCAAATAATACGCAGTTTGTTGTGCAGTAATTGGTTATCGATTTGTAAAAAACCTGCATTTAAAATAGAGTTGGCTAAATAGCGGTAACGAATATCATATATTTCATTAAAAGCAAATTTATTATCGGTACCATTTCCAAAATTTTGAGCGCTAAAAACAACCGATGGATCTTCTAAACGAAGTGTCGGATTATCGACAGGTAAATAAATTGCAAATGGGCGTGAATCGAACAACCTATCTTTTACCTGAAAAAAGTAACCGGCTTTTATATTTTGTAATTGATTGTTCCAACGTAATGATTTGGTAATATTGGCACCTGTTGTATAAATATAATCATTTAAAAACCCGTAATACCTGCTGCCACTACGTTGCGAGGTTTTTGAGGCACTGATTAACAATGCGTAAGGTGATGAAGGAATAGATGGATCTTCCTGATTATATTGCAAACGCCGCTGATCGGGAATGTATTGATCTAAAATAGCAAAGCTGCCAAACCAATCTAATTTTACTTTCAGAGCTGGTATAAAATGTTCTCCGGAAAGGTTGGTATTGTAATAAGTATTGGCTTTAAACGCCAGTTCAGATGCACGAATATTATCGCCTATAGTTGAGTTGCTTTCAAAATCTTTCCCGGTTCTGCCTGTAGTATAATCAGATGTATTTACGTTGAAAATATTTTTCCAAGATAGTTTATTGTAATTGCCCAATTGCAATGTTAATGAACCCAATGCACCCCATAACACATCGTTAGCATATTTGTTGTTGGAATAATCAAAATTTACGCTTGCCTGATTATTGGAAAATGAAAAAATTCTATTTTTAAAAAAGATACGGCGTGGGGTTAAATTATAGTTTAATGCAAACACACACCCCAGTTTATTACGGTTACCCATTGCTGTATTAAAACCACCTGCTACTCTAAAGTTTTTAGATATTAATTGGAGGGTATTATTTTGTGGATTGGCTGTCCATACATTCTCAAATAATTTTCCATAGGTGGTTTTTTGTTCAGGTGTTAATTCATTAAACACCGATTTAGAAGGAAGGCCGGCAGGCAAAGCACGGGTACCATCATCAAATCCTAAAAAATCGAGTTTGCCACCTTTATAATTATAAAAATCATGACCAATGGTTTGGGTATTAAAACCGGTACCCACTTGTACTTCCATAAACTTTTTTAATGGTACATCGTTGGTGGTAATTTGCACCAATCCACCGGCCCACTCACCTGAATATTCAGGCAAAAATGTTTTATTGATAATGATATTATCAATAATGTTAGAGGGAAAAATATCAAAAGCAAAAGTTTTACGATCGGGTTCAGTACTACTCAATAAAATACCATTTAGCATGGCCTGATTGTAACGATCGGCCAAACCGCGAACTACCAAATAACGGCCATCAATAACCGATAATCCCGGAATACGTTTCAACACCTCACCTGTATTGCGGTCGGGTGTACGTTTAATGGCTTCTGCAGAAAGAACCTGTGCTACTACTGCCGTATTTTTTTGGTATTGAATAGCACTGTTTATGGTTTCTACTTTAGCTTGTGTTCTGGAGGAGGCTTTTACGGTAACATCGCCTAAATTATTACCGGCATCCATTAAGTGAACAGAAAGCTGATCGGTATTGCTGCCGGCATTAACATCGGTAATGGTTTTAGTCTGATAGCCCACATATGCAATTTGAAGTGTATATTTTTTACCAGGAATAGCTTTAAAAGAAAAAATCCCATCTACATTGGTTTTAATTACCATTTGCATATCGCCGCTAATAGTAATGGTAGCGCCTGTTAAAGGTTCATTTTTACTTCCGGTTACTTTACCCTGAATGGTTACTGTTTGTGCAACCACTGCAATAAAAAAGAAACAAGGAATGAGTAATAAAATTATTTTCTTCACAAACAATGGCTTTGTTTGGCGCAAAAGTATTGGTGAGAATAACAGTTAAAGAAGATTTTAGTATTAAGCAATTATTAAGTTTATTAAGTTTATTATAATTTCATCAAAATAACTTGGAACAATGCTTTTAAGCTGTTTATGTACTAAAAAATTAACTGAAAATTAATATTGAAGAAGAAGGAAATTCAAGGAAAACAACGAAAGATAAAAGCAGAGGGGAAGGGATTCGAACCCTCGATACGGTTTCCCGTATACACACTTTCCAGGCGTGCTCCTTCAACCACTCGGACACCCCTCTGTATAATGCCATTTGCTGCTGTGCTTGTTGCAGATGAACGGATTGCGACGCAACAGCAGCACAACCGGAGTGGCTCAGCCGGTATTAAAAATACCAAATTGAATCCATTTACCGGGCGGCAAAAATAGTTGTTCCTTGTTACACATGAAATATTTTTTCAGCATTCGCTGTTGTGATAGCGGTCAAATCTTCTAAAGCAAGGCTTTTAATGGTAGCCAAATATGTTGCTACATATTGTAAATAACTACTTNNTGCAGCAGGTAAACCCGCATTTTTATAAGTGAGCACCCCACCAATACCCAACATAAAATCCATATCAATTATTTGTTTGGCACTTTCATAACTACCACTAAAACAATGAAAAATCCCGGTTAACCCTTTCTGTGCAAATGGCTTTACGCGATTGATGGTTTCCTGCATGGCATTGCGGGTATGAATTACGATGGGTAATTTTTTTTCGAGCGCCCATTGCATTTGCAAATCAAATGCCTGATATTGCTGTCGCATGAAAGTTTTATCCCAATAAAAATCAAGTCCAATTTCACCAACTGCCGCAAAAGGCCTTTTGTTCAGCCATTCTTCTACAATTTGCAAGGCATTGTTAACTGATTCGTTTACTGAACAGGGATGCAGTCCCATCATCGAAATACAATTTCCCGGATATTTTTTTTCCATATCCATCATAGCGCTGTAAGTAGCAGCATCTATGGCAGGTAAAAACATTTTTGTAATTCCGGAAGCAATGGCACGGTGCACAACAGCATCTCTGTCTTCATTAAATTCTTCAACATACAAATGGGTGTGTGTATCAATCAGCAGCATAAAAAAATTATTTTTTTCACAATAATAATGAACAGGCAACGTTTAAGTGTTGCGATTGTCCGTCAGAAAAAAGTTAAAAAGAACAAATTAAATTTTGTTTTCATAGGGTACGGAATAAACAGGGCCGGAGTATTTACTCTGGCCATTTTTTTATAAAGGAATAGTTTTAAACTGATATCCTTTTTCGGTAAAATGAGCCAACACCTTTGGCAATACATTTTTTAAATGTGGAAATGCTTTTACACTATCATGAAATACAATGATAGAGCCGGGTTGCGCATGGGTTACCACATTCGCCAAACATTCAACAGATGAAATCCGGGTATCAAAATCGCCACTCAGCACATCCCACATAATTACACGAAATGTTCTTTGCATGGATGAATTGGCAGGACGTTGCAATATACCGGCCTGAAAACGGGTAATGCGCCCATAAGGTGGCCGGAATAAGTTGGAATCAATATATTTAGCAGCTTCAAAAACATCATTAAAATAAAGCGTATTATTGGTTTTCCATCCGTTCAAATGCCGGAAGGTATGGTTACCAACAGCATGACCTTCTGCAAGTATTCGTTCATAGATTTCGATATATTCTGCTACATTTTTTCCCAAACAAAAAAAAGTAGCTTTTGCATGGTATTGTTTCAAAACATTTAATACAAAAGGTGTTGCTGCTATTTCCGGGCCATCATCAAAAGTTAAAAATAAAGTTTTTTCCTTTACCGGAATACGCCAGGTTAATGCCGGATACAATTTACTTAACCACCAGGGTGTTTTTACAAAGTACATGGTACAAAGATATTTCTAAATACTTTTATCAGTACAGAAAGTAAGCGGCAGTATTATCTTTGCAGCATGAAGAATAAAAAAGTAAGGGTTCGTTTTGCCCCATCGCCCACCGGTGGTTTACATTTAGGAGGTGTACGCACCGTATTATTTAATTATTTATTTGCCAGGCAACACAAGGGCACTTTTGTTGTAAGAATAGAAGATACCGACCAGACCCGCTTTGTAGAAGGGGCTGAACAATATATATTTGACTGTTTACAATGGTGCGGATTAAAACCGGATGAAAGCCCTGTTAACGGTGGCCCATTTGCGCCATACAGACAAAGTGAAAGAAAAGACATTTATAAACAATATGCCTTACAATTAGTTGAAAAAGGCTATGCCTATTATGCATTTGATACGCCCGAAGCCTTAGATGCTCAACGTAAAACAATTCCTAACTTTCAATACAATCATCAAACCCGCAGGCAATGCACCAATTCGCTTACTTTAAACCCAGAAGCTGTGTTAGAAAAATTGGCCGGCAATGCACCTTATGTAATACGTATTAAAATGCCGGACAACGAAACGGTTACCTGCCATGATTTAATTAGAGGAACTGTTGAATTTAATACCGGTTTAAGTGATGATAAAGTTTTATTGAAAGCAGATGGCATGCCTACCTATCACCTTGCAGTTGTGGTTGATGATTATTTAATGCAAATTACCCATGCATTCAGAGGAGAAGAATGGCTACCCAGCGCACCGGTACATATATTGCTTTGGAAATATTTGTTTGGATTAGATAAGATGCCACAATGGGCGCATTTACCGTTGATATTAAAACCCGATGGTAATGGAAAGCTCAGCAAACGCGACGGGGAAAGATTGGGCTTCCCAGTATTTGCCATGGATTGGACTGACCCCGCCACCGGCAATACTACTACCGGATTTAAAGAACGTGGTTTTTTACCCGAAGCTTTTGTGAATATGCTGGCCATGCTGGGCTGGAATGATGGTAGCGGACAAGAAATATTTTCATTACAGGAACTGATTGAAAAATTTTCGATTGAACGAATACACAAAGGCGGCGCAAAATTCGATTATGAAAAAGCCAAATGGTTTAACCATAGCTGGTTACAACAATTACCTGTACAACAGTATGCAGACAAAGTAAAACCCTATTTTGTTAAAGCAGGTATTACCATAGCAGATGATGCTTATTTGCATAAAGTAATGGAATTGATGAAAGAACGTTGCCAGGTATTACCGGATTTTGTGGAGCAATCTGCCTTTTTCTTCAAACATCCGGAACATATAGATACGGCCTCCATTGCCGGAAAATGGAACTCAGCCAAACAACAATTTTTTGCAGAACTGATTCGCAATTTAGAATTGGCCACCATTTGGAATGCAGAAAATTTAGAAAAAGATTTTAAAGAAATGGCTGCAGCACATCAGCTAAAACCCGGCGAACTGATGTTACCGCTTCGTATTATGCTGGTAGGTGGCAAATTTGGGCCGCATGTTTTTGATATTGCGGCTGCTATTGGCAGGGAAGCAACCATTCACCGGATAAAACATACCCTACAACTAATGCAGGCATAATTGTAAAAAAATGAATAGGAATATAGCAGTATGCTTTATCTTAATGCAAAAAAGATGAAGGCTATATATAAACTCCTGTTTTTTCTGTCATTAATACAATTGTTGCTTCCATTTTTTTTGCAGAGCAGTTTTTATGAACCCCACCGCGATGAATTTTTATATTTAGCTGAAGCCATGCATTTAGCCTGGGGTTATTTAGAAGCACCGCCCCTGCTTTCTTTTTTGGGATGGATAACCAATTGGTTAGGTGATGGTATATTCTGGATTAAAATATGGCCTGCTTTATTTGGCAGTTGTACCTTTCTTCTGGCAGGTAAAATCATTATTCAATTAGGTGGCAAGAGCCTGGCTTTATTATTTGGATGGCTGCCTTTTATTTTTGGTGGTTACTTACGTTTGTTTTATTTATTTCAACCTAATTTTTTAGAAGTATTTTTTTATACTGCTATTGGCTTTTGCTGGCTGCAATGGATTATTACACAAAATAATAAATGGATTTATTTCAGCGGAATTGCTTTGAGTTTAGGGTTGTTGAGCAAAGATTCTGTGGCATTTTATGCCATTGGTATTGCTATTGGTTTGCTGCTCACCCAACATAGAAAAGTATTCGGCAAACCGGATATTTATTTAGCTGCATTACTTGCCTTGCTGATTTTTTTACCCAATATCATCTGGCAATACCTGCACAACTTTCCTTTTATACACCATATGCAATTACTAGAACAATCACAATTAATACATATAGGTTACAAAGATTTTTTAACGGGGCAGTTACTCATGAATCTGCCTTGTTTTTATATATGGCTTACCGGACTAATCTGGGTATTCTTTTTACCTGAAGGAAAAAAATTCAGATTATTTGGATGGGCTTATCTTACTGTGATTTTTTTATTGTTAGTAATGCATGGAAAGGATTATTATGCCTTAGGACTTTATCCTATTTTATTTGCCTTTGGCGGTTATGCTTTTGAACAGTTTACGCAAGGTCATGCACGTTGGTTAAAATATCCTGCATTAGCCTTTTCAATATTATTGGGTTTATTTGCACTGCCAATATTATTACCTGTTGCAACGCCAGAAAAATTAGCAAGCTATTATTCGCAAACACATTTAAACCAAACAGGTTTATTTAAATGGGAAGACCAAAAAATGCATCCATTGCCACAAGATTTTGCCGATATGATAGGCTGGAAAAGCACTACTACTAAATTGGCTAATTTTTACAATAGCATACCGGAAAATGAAAAAAGCACCACCCTTATTTTCAGCCGTAATTACGCATTTGCAGGTGCCATGAATTATTACGGCAGTCAATACCACTTACCTGAAGTATATAGCAATGAGGCATCTTTTTTATTATGGATGCCCAATCATTACCACATTCAAAACATTATTCTAATAGCTAAACACCTACCCGATTTAAACGACACTGCTTTTCATTTCTTTGAAAAATTTGCAGTAATCGACTCGCTGAATAATCCGTTAGCCAGAGAAAATGGTACAAAAATTATATTTTTTCAAAATGCCAATCCGCAACTAAACCCATGGTTAGATAAAAGAATAGCCAGGTTAAAAGCACCTTATTACCGATAAGTTATAAAATAAATATGCTTTACTTACTTTTGCCAACACAATTCAATACGATTGCATGACAACAGTAATGAACAGGCCCATTAGGGTATTAGTAGCAAAAGTGGGGTTAGATGGACACGACAGGGGTGCCAAAATTATTGCCACTGCCCTTCGGGATGCCGGGATGGAAGTAATTTATACCGGATTGCGACAAACACCTGAAATGGTTGTAAATGCTGCTTTACAGGAAGATGTAGATGCCATTGGGGTTAGTATATTAAGTGGCGCACACATGACAGTTTTTCCCCGTATACTAGAATTGATGAAAGAAAAACAAATGCATGATGTTTTACTAACAGGCGGCGGCATTATTCCCGATGATGATATGAAAACACTACAACAATTAGGCGTTGGCAAATTGTTTGCACCGGGTACACCTGTTAGCGACATTGCCAATTATATTCAGGAGTGGACCATTGAACACCGAAAATTTTAAATGATGTATACTAATATTTTAACCGAATTAAACAACCACATATTTACCATCACTATTAATAGGCCCGATAAGTTGAATGCCTTAAACAAAGCTGTTTTCGACGATTTGAATAAGGCATTGGATGAAGTGTATACCAACGATGAAATTTTATCTGCAGTCATTACAGGTACAGGTACCAAAGCATTTGTAGCCGGCGCCGATATTACTGAATTTAAAGGCCTGTCTGTTGAAGAGGGAAAAGCATTGGCTAAAGCCGGACAAGATACTTTTTTCCGTATTGAGAACTGCCCAAAGCCCATTATTGCAGCCGTCAATGGATTTGCGTTAGGTGGTGGTTGTGAGTTAGCCATGAGCTGCCATTTTAGGGTAGCATCTAATAATGCCAAATTTGGCCAGCCTGAAGTAAATTTAGGTTTAATACCCGGCTATGGTGGCACACAACGCTTGGTACAATTAATTGGTAAAGGCCGTGCTATTGAATTATTAATCAGCGGTAATATGATTGATGCCAAAACTGCTTTACAATTTGGGTTAGTCAATTATATTTTTGAACCCGAACAATTATTACCGGAAACTTACAAACTGCTAGCCAACATCAATACCAAAGCACCTTTGGCCATTGGCGCCTGCATTAGTGCCGTAAATGCCGCTTTTGATGAAGCCAGAGATGGTTATGCGGTAGAAATTGATGCTTTTGGCTTTTGCTTTGCAACCGATGATATGCAGGAAGGAACCCAAGCTTTCATTGAAAAAAGGAAACCTGTATTCAGCGGAAAATAAATTTATAACATAAAGGGGAATAAATCATCCGGTATTTGGTACGCAGCAATATTTTTTAAATACGGCAAATTTTTTGCACCGGTTACTACTACTGAAACCTCTGTGTAGCACTACAATTGGGGAAGCAAACCATACGCCAGTGCCCAACAGTGGTAATAGCAATAGATTGCTGAACCTCACCATGCAAACTAACGGTAATGATAAGGCTACTTATGGCCTGGCCGCTTGTTATGTCTTCTTCCTATACCATACAATTCAGCATAATTGGTTCTTTAAAAAACATAGTTGTATCCCGGATATCTTCTTTTCACAGATTTTTTGTTCAGATACACCGTATTAACCACCGCATTAACTTTCAGGAGTTCTGTTTTAAAAGCCTTATCAAGCATTGCTTTAAAACCTATTAAAGCTGCTGAATCGGGTGAACTAAACCGCCCTTGCCGGTTGGGTGGCACATTGAGTAATAAATTAGCACCCCTGCCAATACTTTTTGCATACAAACCAAACAATTACTGTGGCGTTTTTACCAAACTATCTTCATTGGCATGCTAAAACCAACCCGGCCTGATACTAACATCACACGCTGCAGGTATACAACAACAACCATTGTAATTACCCGATTGTAAAGTATCTGGAAGAGGTGCACCTATGCCACGGGTAAATCCGGCGGTATCTAAAATATTCCAATTTGTAGTTCCTGCAATACCTTTTTCATTGCCCACCCACCGAATATCTGGACCAATATCNNTTCAGGTGAATGTTGACGTACCGTTTTTTGAAAAAACGGCCAATCATACATTTGTTTTTCCCCATTAGGCCCTTCCCCATTGGCACCATCCCACCACAATTCAGTTATATGCCCATAATTTGTAAAAATTTCTTTCAAATATTTACAAATACAGTATTATATGCCGGGGTGCCATATTGAGGATGGTTCCTATCCCAAGGCGATAAATACACCCCAAACTTTAAACTTTTTGCTTTACAGGCTTCAGCACAGGCTTTTAAAACATCTCCCCTACCATTTTGCCATTTACTTTGGGCCACCGTATGTGTACTGAATTTACTGGCCATAAACAAAAACCATCATGGTGTCTGGCCATAAGTATAATGCCTTTAGCACCCACCGCTTTGGCAATACGTGCCCATTGATTACAATCTAATGCTGTTGGGTTAAAAACACTTTCCGGCTCATCACCCAAACCCCATTCTTTATTGGAAAATGTATTGGTACCAAAATGAACAAACAGGTAAAACGACTGATCCTGCCATACCAATTGCGCTTTTGAAGGTAGTGGTAATATTTGTAAGCCATTTGCACCGGTTTGTGACATGCCAAATGTTGAAAAAACAAATAAAAAAAGGAATAAGTATATTTTAAACATAATACATTTTTCATTTTGCAATACTAATATTACTACAATATCTTCCATGCTTCAACAAATCCTACATTTTTAAACCCAAATAAAACTTAGTCATAACTTTGCGCCGTCTTCAAAAAGTTATTTTATTATCCTAAAAAATATACAGCATGGAATACAGAATTGAAAAAGATACCATGGGCGAGGTAAAAGTACCCGCACATGTATACTGGGGTGCACAAACAGAAAGAAGCGTAGAAAATTTTAATATTGCAAGAGATATTAATCAAATGCCCAAACCTATTATTCAGGCATTTGCTTATTTAAAAAAGGCTGCTGCTTTGGCCAACTTTGAGTTGGGTGTTCTACCGGAAGAGAAATGCACCGCCATTAGTGCTGTTTGTGATGAAATTTTAGACGGAAAATTAGATGACCAGTTTCCGTTGGTAGTATGGCAAACCGGCAGCGGCACACAAAGCAATATGAATGTTAATGAAGTAATTGCTTATAGAGCACATGTATTAAAAGGCGGACAATTAACTGATAAAGAAAAGTTTTTACACCCGAACGATGACGTGAATAAATCACAATCATCTAACGATACCTTTCCAACAGCCATGCACATTGCAGCTTATAAAATGTTGATAGAAACGACTATCCCCGGTATCACCAAACTGAGAGATACTTTAGCTGAAAAAAGTAAGGCATTTATGCATGTGGTTAAAATTGGCCGTACGCATTTTATGGATGCAACGCCATTAACCTTAGGACAGGAATTTAGTGGCTATGTAGCACAACTTACGCATGGTTTAAAAGCCATTCATAACAGCTTATCGCATTTAAGCGAGTTAGCATTAGGCGGCACTGCTGTGGGCACCGGCATTAACACCCCCAAAGGATATGATATATTGGTGGCAAAAAAAATAGCGGAATTAACCGGTTTACCTTTTGTTACTGCACAAAATAAATTTGAAGCCTTAGCAGCCCATGATGCGATTGTTGAAGCACATGGTGCTTTAAAAACGGTAGCAGTTAGCTTAATGAAAATTGCCAATGATATACGCATGTTGTCATCCGGCCCACGGAGTGGCATTGGCGAAATTCATATTCCCGACAATGAACCCGGTTCTTCTATCATGCCCGGGAAAGTGAACCCAACCCAATGTGAGGCTTTAACCATGATTGCTGCACAGGTAATGGGGAATGATGTGGCCATTAATATTGGCGGAGCTACCGGTCATTTTGAATTGAATGTATTTAAACCCATGATGGTATACAACTTTTTACACAGTGCCCGTTTAATTGGCGAAGGCTGTGTAAGTTTTAATGACAAATGTGCCATCGGCATTGAGCCTATTGAAGCCAATATTAAAAAGCATGTAGACAATTCATTAATGCTGGTTACTGCTTTAAACACCAAAATTGGCTATTACAAAGCCGCTGAAATTGCGCAAAAAGCACATAAAGAAGGCACTACTTTAAAAGAAATGGCGGTAAAATTAGGCTATGTTACTCCTGAGCAGTTTGATGAATGGGTTGTACCGGCTAATATGGTAGGTTTATAGTTTTGAATGGCAATTAACATGTATTAAATATACATTACTCATTTTAACAAAAACAGAAACGTCTATTTATTTGGCAATTTGTAGAACTCTATAAACGAATGAAATGAATACATTATTCAAACATCTATTTTTTCTAAACAAACACTAAATCATTATTTATAACGCGTTGTGCTATTACGCTCTGAAAATCATACTGGACTTAGGTTTCAATAAACTTTGCTCAATATCAATTAGTTATACATAGTTTACTAAAACACCATTAGGCAATGAGTTTCAAACGAAAACATATTTTAATAGCACAACACGTTATGTATATTTTTATTGAAATTTTGGATTCAGGTTAATTCCTGTATTTATTTGATCTGTTCCGTTAACTAGTCGTTCCTCAAAAACGAATAGAACACAATGGGATCAATAGTTTATGAACAAATGCGGAT
>JABAOH010091082.1_pt5 | contig 53566 bp, 49 predicted proteins | sample 7062181 | NCBI WGS metagenome assembly JABAOH01 (sample SAMN14538630, study PRJNA623070) | marine sediment metagenome | biome: marine biome [ENVO:00000428]; feature: marine pelagic biome [ENVO:01000023]; material: deep marine sediment [ENVO:00002113]; isolation source: pool of 5 deep marine... | reverse complement strand
GCCTAACAGTTTCGAGCTGAGCGGCCCCGCAACGCTATTCCACGTGATTTTCGCGCCACGCGCGGGGTCCGCTCCAGCGAGACGTTAGGCCACTACCACTCTTGACTGCATTTCGCTTGTGTGAAAACTTCCCGTTCACCCTTGCCTCTCAAGACAGTGTCGCCAGAATCTCTTCGGCATGATTCAGCAGCAATGACAGATGTGCCTCGTCCGGGTAGAACCGCGCTTCACAATGCGGAATCCTTTCTGCCATCGCACGTCCCATCGACACGGGCACATTTGCGTCCAGCTCACCGTGCCACAGGTAAACCCTTTCCATCGAGATGTCTTCCGGTATGAATCCCCACGGCTCTCCAAACAGCAGTTTGCCCTCCCAGGCTGGACCTCTTGCCCCTTGGCGAAAGGCCTCTGCCGCTTCCTCAACGAAGAATGCCCTTATCTCAGGCCTACCAAACAACCGCCTGTCTCGCTCTGGCAACTGCTGCCCCTGCTTTTCGATTATCGCCTCCAGTCTCTCTCGATCTTGACGGAAGCGCCCAAGAGACCACCACATCATAACTCTAAACAAGAGCTGCAATCGCTGAGCGACGAAGCCCATGACCCGGTTTGACCGCGTGATGTCCCCTGATGCTGGGTCCATTGGGCCTGTACCGGCAATGATTCCGCATGCCCTCAGCCGACCGGGTATCTTGAAAGCACACGCCGCACTGAAAGGCCCTCCACCAGATACGCCCACCACAGAAAACCGACCTACCCCTAGCGCATCGGCGAATTCAATCACATCGTCCGGCCAATCTAGCATTCGCCGACCGGGCTGGAAATCAGAAAGCCCCATGCCCGGGCGGTCGAGTCCGATGAGACGAACACCGGCTCTTGCCGCAGCGTCTGAGATGAGTTTTCCCTCAAACCGCGTCCCTGGATAGCCATTGAAGTAAAGAATTGGCTGGCCTTGTGGGTCGCCGTATTCAGCATACCCCAGCAGACGGCCATCACGCAGGTGTATTGTTCTTCCATCTGAACTCACAGTTGGTACATGCGTCATCAGTACTCCTTTTCAATGACTCTGACGATTGATGCCAAGCGGCCTAACGGCTTTGAGCTGAGCAGCCCGCTTTCACCTTCGATCATACACCATCTCTAGACAAATTTCCCTGAATCTCGGGGGCGTTTATCCTGAGCCCTTCGACACAGCTCAGGATGAACTCCGCCGAAGGGCTCCAGCGAATTGTTAGGCCGCCCACTATTTGCGATAGGATCGCAATTTGCTCTCATACGGGAAATCTTCTTCTCCTGATAGCCACGACCTGATTTGAAGCAACTCATCATATGATGTTCTGAATTCTTCTGGCTCACTCTCACTCAGCATCATTAAAGCACCCCAGCCCTATCCAACTAAAAGATCATCTTTAGAAGGCGGATCGCCATATTTCGCTTCAGATATTTGTAGCAAGCCAAATCGAGAAGCTTCCTCAGCTGAGATATGCCCATTTACAAAGCCGTCAATCATCTCAAGTATTTCATTAATTTCATCAGAACGATCATCCATTAAGATTCCCCCATTCAGTACATCGGATGCTCATATTTGCCATAACAGCCTAATGTCAGTTCGACTGTTCACGTCGCCAAATGACAACGCAATTCGGGTAAGATTGGCGGCCTAACGGCCTCGAGTTGAGCCGCCTGGCCAGCCCAAAGCAATTATCGCGCCGAACTCAACACCCGGGCTGGCCAGGCCGGCTCCAGCGAGTGGTTAGGCGGCTGATGGAGAGCATGGTCTATTCCTGATTGGCTTTCATAGGATGTGGGCGGTGTTAGCAAAGATCAAGTAGGCCGCAGGGGATCGTGAGGGAAAGGCCTGCGGAGACTACTGCGAAGGCGAGGCCAATGAGGGCTCCAAGAACGAAGGGCAGTCCTCTGGGAAGAGGCTTGGCTTGGAACTCCCTGAAGACGTTGTCTGCGATAGTGACGGCAATGGCGGAAAAGGTAGAAATCAAAGGAGCACCGATGCAGAACCATACAGGGAAGAAGACCGCTGAGCGCGCGACATTGGCGGGCACCGACACCTGGGAATAGACCCAAATGGCGAACGCAAGTGACCCGAGGAGTACTCCAAAGAAAGAGCCCAGAGCGGACGGGATGGCAACCCGTGGAAGGGAACGACCTGTCGGCACGGTGAATGTGGGGATGGGCGAGGCGATATTGCCGACAGGCATTCGGGAGCGACGGCGGGAAGCCGAAGTCCTCACCCTCTGGTAGATCCAACTTGCAATGAAGATGATGACGCCAAGAAGAAAGAGGAGGAATTCCAGGTCTTGGTCCATACCCTAGCACCTTAGGTCCACGGACGCGGAGATCCGTGAGTCCTTCAGCCGCCTAACGGCTTTGAGCTAAGCGGCGTTGGCTCGTTCCATCAATTTATCTTTCGCCCATCCTCCGGCGTCCGCTTCAGTGAAAGGTTAGCGAGTGAGTAATTTATTTCCTTGAATGGTTCAATCGGTCCTTTCACCTGCGTCGAGATAATTGTCGGATCTTATCTGAATAGCGAAGGTTCAACGGATAGAATATGGGAGCGATAATCTTCTCAATCCATAATGGAGGCATCCCCTCCTCGCTACTCTTTAGAAGCGATATCGCTTCCTCCGCCGAAGAGATGGACCCCAGTTGTTCCGTGATCCAAGGTTTTAGAATGATGAGATCAGACTTGCCATCCCACTCTATTATCGGTACCTGCTCCTTTGTGATCAGCCCGTTTTTAAGCATCCCATCATATAGAGGTTTGTCGAGAAATGCTTCACAGGAAATCCATCGATCATCAAGGAAGCATTCAGGCCAAAAATGGGATACGGTAGGAGGCATTTGCTTGTATATGAAGTTTGCTACGAGACGATGCAAAGTCACACTCTCTACCTTTACTCTACGAAACCGGGCGGGGATATCCATCGATCTTAGCAATGATACTTGGGCATTTGTCTTGCTAACGCAATCTCCATATCCTCTCTTGAGTGTTTGAGAAGCTGTTGATCGAGAGTATGCTATGCTAAAGCGAACCTGATCTCGAACATATCTGAAGATTCGACGAGCTTTCTCTACGGGTGTACTCACTCCATAGGCAATTTCCTCGGCCAAATTCATAAGCCATGGATTATCATGGTCACACATGTCAGTTGTTACCAGGTATTTTTTCATATCGTTTGCGCTATATCTCATATGTACAACATTCAAGAATGTATCTTCCAATTAGGTCTAATACAAGCAGCAATATTGAGATTTTATCCTTGCAAGATTCGCTCGCTAACGGCTTTGAGCTGCCTGTCCTGGCTGGCCGCCAGGCCAGGGAGCAGCCCACTTTCACCCTCGATCATACACCATCTCTAGGCAAATTTCCCCGAATCTCGGGGGCGTTTATCCTGAGCCCTTCGACACAGCTCAGGATGAACTCCGCCGAAGGGCTCCAGCGAATGGTTAGGCGGCGCAAACACTTTGATCAGTATGATCCATGCAAACATGATGCAAACCATCAAGACAGGGTCGTGGAAGAGGTGCTAATTTTGATTTTGCCATTACTGAATAAGGACTATATGGATAATTTTGCCATATTTGATAATAGATTGATTTAGCCTGCAAAGAATTTCCTCCCATTTCACGGAAAAGTCCAATCAAATAAGCTATGCGTGCTTCAGCAGAACAATACGAGGCGAATGGACTCCAACACGGAAGACTATCAATAGCTAATAATCTATCTAAAATGTTTTGCATATCTTTACCAGAGAATAGGTCTGCTTCGATGTCTTTTAACATCAACTCTGTTGAATAATCATCGAGGTAAGATGATTTAATCTTACCTGTCGGATGATCTCGCCAGATGATAATCTCTATCTTATCTTCTCCGCCAGCAATCTGATAAATGAGATGACTCTCAACTTCATGCAACAAGCTTATCTGGATTTCCATAATCGGATTATCAGATTTCAAAGCCCCGAGTTCAATCATTCGAAGGCTACCATCAATATTCTGGACTGCCCAAAGAGTATAAAAACTTGGTTCAGAAGAAAAGAGAATCCAACTTTCTAACGTACCATCAAGATTAAAATCTATGACGCCGGAATCGAATAATTGAACGCCCATCTCCTGCATTAGCTGAGGGGCTTTAGCAATATGCTCTGCAGGTATCACCTTGACGATATCTTCAATCCCAAAGACCGAGAAACAATATTCTGCAGATAAGCACGTATCAAGGAGGTCGAACGAGCGTCGAAAAGTGGTTAAGAAATGGGAAGCAGGAATTATCCACCTACTCTCCTCGCTAGCCGGGTTCTCAAGAATAGATTCCATCAAATCCAGAGTTACTTCATAATCCTGATATAAAGCAGAATACAGGCCAATTCTAAACCGTAGTGAATCCCGTTCATCGGGAGGATACAATTGATCCGAATATGGGTGTTTATCACTGAAAGGATAATTGATAATTAGTTCAAGTACCGGAGCTGAAGCATATTGATTTCCTGATTGTATCTCCCATAGTAAGTCATAGCGTATAAGGATATCAGAACACCGAGGATGCTCAGCAAGCACGGAGAACGGTGGAGTACGTATTTCATAGAGCTTGAACTTGGAACCATCAAATCGATAAATCCATTTAGTACCTATATTTTCAGCACATGATATTACATTTGTAGGTTCATAGATTGAAAATATGATCTGGTCAGGATCAGCATTATCAAGTGTCCAAGTTGCATGATCCACCATTGATACTGGAGGATCGAATTCAATCATTACTGGAGGAACCTTTCCAATGTCATAAATATTGATATTGGATGGCCTATAGAACGTATCCGCTCGAATATGCTCAGTTATTGCCACAAGGTTGCCATCACGTAATAAGTCTATGAAGTTGATATGTAATCCATATCTATTAATGAAACCGAAATCCCAAGTACTGCGTAAAGAATAGGCGATGAATCTATCCTTCTCTTTCAATATCCATATGTAGGCTCCACATTCAGGATCAGTTCCATATATAGGACGATTACCGATAGTTAATACTCCATTGATTTGATATTCACCTACTGGAGGGAGCGAGGTAAATTCGAACTGTAATCGTGGCTCTTTGTCTTGTAGCCATACAACAAGATCAGATAATTGTACTTTCCCACTATTAAGATCATGAGAAACCAGGTCAGAATAAATCTCACCTGCAGATTTTGATCCTACCAGCGCATAATTGAATGCAAGATCCCAACGCCAATTTTCCGAAAATTCAGAATCCGGAAAGCGGTAGATTGCTTCTTCTTCAGCAAGGATCACATACTTGTGAGATAAGTAATATCCCACATCCAACCGACCACGATCTTTATCAGAAAGAGTCTCGAGATATTCATTTAGATCCGCGATGAGTTGATTCGATAATTCAGGATTCCAATTCACTAATTGATAAAGATCTTCTTCTAATGGAATGGATACGAGAGGAGTTGACGTGGGTTCTGGTGTAAAGGTCAAGACTTGAGAGGATGGGACAGACGTTGGAGAGGATGTAACTTTAGTAGGGATATCACGCGTTGGTTCGACGTAGGTTGGTGAAAAGTCTGGTTCAAAGATATCAGAAGGAGTATTGTCAAATTTCTGATGATTATCAATGCTTGTGCAGGATGTGGTGATTATCGCTAGCAGAAGGAATTTTACTAATCTTTCTTTCATAAGTCATGATCGCAAATGGTTGTTCCTCATAAATAATTTAAAGAAACATCATAAGTAAACGCCGCCTAACGGCCTTGAGCTGAGCAGCCCGCTTTCACCTTCGATCATACACCAACTCTAGGCAAACTCGCACGAATCTCGGGTCTGCTCCAGCGAATTGTTATGCAGGCTATTTATTTCTTCACTCGTGTCTCTAATGTAACTCTTTTAGACCGAACAAGATCCTTGTAAATGTATAGATGCCAGCTACTGCGATAGGTAATGATAAAAGAGAACTTATAAGAAATGAGATGATGCTACGAATAATCCCTAGACCTGTTACATAACGAATTGATAATATCGAAAGAAAGAGTACATAAAGAGTAATCCAGTTATATGTGGACTCAGGAATATGAGGAAATATAAAAATGAGAGTAAAGAATATAATTGTTAAAACAACGAATACTACATACAAAGTTGATATAACAAATAAGAGATTTTCATACTCCGCAGCCTTTGACCGCCAGACTTTTCTGATCGTCAGATCAATTACTCTCAACCAGATAAAAATCAAAAACGGAAAAAAAAGACTCCCGGTAAGAATCCCACCAATATCAATGGATCGAGGTGGTACGAGCTGCACGCTAACCGTAAAGACTACAGAAAAGATCGCCATCCACAGTGTTGAATTCTCTAATCCAGGGACATCATCGACAAGTTCGGCTCTAATAAACCTCAGGTTGGGAAAGAATAAAAGCTTTGCTGCAACTCGAAACCTCTTGGATATTATCCTCATGTTAGATCACAAACTTATTGCCTGCATAACAGACTCGAGCTGAGGCGCCTGGGTTCTCCTCAACTCTTGCTCTCCACATTATCAAAACAGAACCATCACCTGCAAATCACGGCGCATCCCAGGTCGCCTCCAGCGAGTGGTTAGGCAGCGTTGTCCTGTTTGCGGTAGTGAGATGCGTGAGGAATTGTGCGATTAACACAGCATACTTGCTACCAACTAGTACCGTTGCCACCTGATGGCTGGAAAACGCGCTTCGCATAAGCAGAGCCGCATATTGAGCATCGATAAATCAGCCGGGCTTTAAACGAAGAGATCTGTATTCTCTTCTTGGACATCAAGCCGCTGCATCCCGAAATTGAACAACGAACTGGGAGATACCAGACAAGTATGTGGACCACCAAGATAACCACCACCCATGCGATAAGGGGAGTCGGATTATCGGAACTAGCCCAAGCACAGACCAGAGCCAAGGTCAATGGACCACCTACCGCGAGTGTAGCAACATTAAGTCCTTCAAGTAATCTTGCGTGTATCTGTGGGGGCATAGAGCAAATCTGTTCTAAGTACAGGTACCACCTCGTGCGCTAAGTCCTTAACTCGTCTTTTGTATTTATACGCTGCCTAACATGATCTTGTGTGGACGGGTGTCCACCTATCCCCCGCGCGGGGGATTTTTCCTGCCCTCACACCCAAATCGCCTCCGATTCGCGTATACTGTGGAAGAAGAGCTGCAAAAAGAGGGGAATCGCGTGCGTCCCTGAGGGCGCTCGTCCACTTGCTATCGCCTCTCTAGCTTAAACCATTTCCGCATTCGCTTCAAGAAGGGGGGAGGTCCACGAAACTGCTCGAACGGACACGCCAAATCCTGCGCCGTAAACACTACGCCTACCGCACCGAACAACGCTACCTGGCATGGATAAGGCGCTTCATTTTCTTTCACTCCAAACGCCACCCAGTCCATATGGGCCGCACGGAGATCGAAGCCTTTCTCAGCCACTTGGCTGTCAAAGAAAAGGTCGCCGCCGCCACCCAGAACCAGGCGCTCAACGCCCTGCTCTTCCTCTACCGCCACGTGCTGGATACCCCCATCGACTTTCCCCTCACCTCCGTCCGCGCCCGCCGCCGTAAACGCGTGCCCACCGTACTATCAAAAGAAGAAGTTCAACGTCTGTTGCCCTGCATCGAACCTCCCTACCGGCTCATGGCCAAGCTGCTCTATGGCAGTGGTTTACGCGTATCCGAATGTGTGCGCCTGAGAGTCAAGGACGTCGATTTTGGGCAGCGCCACCTGGCCGTACGCGACGGCAAGGGCGCCAAGGACCGCATAACCCTACTTCCGGAAGCCGCCATCCCCGCGCTCAAAGAACACCTTCAACGTACGCGCTTGATCCACCAGCGTGACATTCGTCAGGGAGTTGGCTCGGTCTATCTCCCCTATGCGCTCGCACGCAAATACCCCCAGGCGGCGCGTCAGTGGATCTGGCAGTATGTTTTCCCATCTCCGAAACTCTCTATAGACCCTCGCAGCGGCCTCACCCGGCGCCACCACCTCAGCACCAGCGCGCTGCAGAAAGCCGTCCGTCGGGCGGCCGCTCTGGTTAACATTGAGAAACGCGTCACCTGCCACACGCTGCGTCATTCTTTCGCCACCCACTTGCTTGAAGCCGGCCACGATATCCGCACCGTTCAAGATCTGCTCGGCCACAAGGACGTCAAGACCACCATGATCTACACGCACGTCCTGAACCGCGGCCCTTTCGCTGTCCGCAGCCCACTGGACACCTACGTCCTTCCTGACGACAGCGTGAGCGAAACCGCGAATTGATCCTCACACCCACCGGCGCGGACGATACTGCAACGCCTCCGCCAGATGGGCGGGGAGGATCCTTTGCTCTCCCTCGAGATCGGCGATCGTACGCGCCAGCTTGAGCACGCGATGAAAGGCTCGCGCCGATAGCTGTAGCTGACTCATCGCCTGGCGCACCAGCGCTCGCCCCACCTCATCAAGCGGACAGTGCTGCCTGACATCTCCCGGACCCATATCGGCATTGCAGGTCAACGCAGTCTCGGCGAAGCGCGCACGCTGACGCTCTCGCGCCGCTTCGACGCGGGCGCGAATCGACTCCGAAGGCTCCCCCAAACGATCGTCCGCCAGCTTGTCAAAGTCCACACGCGGGACCTCGACGTGGATGTCGATGCGGTCGAGCAGCGGTCCCGAGATGCGTTTCTGGTAGCGGGTCACCATGGCCGAGGAACAGGAGCAGTCCCGCGTCGGATCGCCGAAGTACCCGCACGGACAGGGGTTCATCGCCGCCACGAGCATGAAATTGGCCGGGAAAGAGGAAGAACCTCGAGCACGGCTGATGGTCACCACCTTGTCCTCGATCGGCTGCCGCAGCACTTCCAACACGCGCATCCCGAATTCCGGCAATTCATCGAGAAAGAGCACACCCCGGTGGGCGAGCGAGATTTCACCCGGCCGCGGCCACGTACCGCCACCCACCAAGCCGGCGTGCGAGATGGTGTGGTGCGGCGATCGAAAGGGGCGCGCCCGGATCAAAGGCGTGTCGGGGGGAAGCAGATCGGCGACCGAGTAGATGCGCGTCACGTCGAGCGCCTCCTCCACGTTCATCGTGGGTAGAATCGAAGGCAGCGCCCGCGCCAGCAGCGTCTTTCCCGCCCCGGGCGGACCGGCCATCAGCACGTTGTGCCCTCCCGCCGCGGCGACTTCGACCGCACGCTTGGCGTGCTCCTGGCCCTTGATCTCCCCAAAATCGAGGCCGCTTGTTTCCGCTCCGTCGCCGGGATCCACGCGCTCGAAAGGTTCGACGGGGACTACCCCCGATAGGTGATTGACGAGCGAGGTCAATGATTCGACAGGGATCACCTCGATCTCGGGGATCAACGCCGCCTCGGGGGCGTCGGCAGCCGGTACGAAGAGACGCTCAAAACCGGCCTCGCGCGCCAGCGCCGCCATCGGCAGTACCCCGCGCACGTGGCGCACCGAGCCATCGAGCGACAGCTCACCCACCGCGAGAGCACCCTCGAGCCACTCGGGAACGACCTGATCCGACGCCGCCAGGGCGCCCAGTGCAATGGGCAAATCGTAGGCCGGTCCCTCCTTGCGCAATGCGGCCGGCGCCAGATTGACCGTCACCCGCTGGCGCGGAAAAAATAAGCCGGCGTTCTTCACCGCCGCCTGAACGCGCTCTCGACTTTCTTGGACGGCGGTGTCCGGCAATCCTACGATGGTGAAGGAGGGGAGCCCGCGAGAGGTGTCCACTTCGACTTCGACGATCGCCCCCTCCAGCCCAACAATGGCTGCTGCGTGGACCTTGGCGAGCATATTTACAGTCTAGAGGAGAAGCACCCAAAGGTCAAATTAAAGCGGGATCGCGTCCTCGCCCAAATACGATCCGCACAGGGAGGAGGATCACCGAAGTTATTACGATTGGAGTGGGCCAAAGGGAAAACACAAGACCTGCAAGATGCGGCTCGCCCTTGCCACCGCTCGGCGGGTACGACTGTAGCGAATGGTTAGGTTGCGCTGCAACTCGAATACACCCAATAGAGCGCATGGGTGTACCCTACGTTGCACGGGTTTTGAACCAGGCGTAAATCAGGAGACTTAGGATCATGACTGCAGCCGCTGATGATTCAATTACCCGCGGAACAGGAATGAGGTTTGTGATACCTGCGTAAACGCCGGTGACACCTAGCAAAAACACCACCAATATGGTGGGAGACAACACCCATTTCCCCTCTATTGGCTTAAAGTCAGCAAGAATCAACATAACTTCCCATGAAAACGTGACCGCTGACATTAACCCCATGGAGTAGACAAATCCGGTGACTCCCATTCTCTCTGGAATCAGAGCCAACATGGCGATGGCGAAGTCGGCAATGGCTGCCACCCAATAACTAACACGTATCAAATTTCGGCGTTCTCCATTTTATTATTCCTTTACGAGATCAGAAATTGATAGACTTCAAAGCAACCTAACGCTAGAGCATGGCTGCATGGCACGCTTTCGCGTCCGTCGCAGCCTCAAACTTTTTCATCATCCCCGGTCCCGCAGGGGGCAAAAGCAAGCGTGTCATTTCAGCTACAGCGACTTGATAGATGGTGGTTAACTATTCTGGCAACCATTCCTTGATTATGTAATGATCAAGCACATCATCAGCCATGAATGGGTCCTTAGATACTATTCTTTTTGCTTCATCAATGTTTGTAGCGGAGAAAGTAATAAGTCCACCGCTGCGATCAGCAAAAGGGCCACCTCTGTAATATTCGAAGTTTTGTTTCTTCCAATGCGCTACATGTTGAGGGACTATCGCTGTAATCTCCTCTGGGTTGTCGCTCATCATGTATGTGAACACGAATATCCTCATCCTCTACACTCTCCCTTGGACCAGGTTTTTCCATCCATATGACAGCCTCGAGCCACCTTTCCTGACGTTTTTCCAGGGTACGGCACCGCAGTGTTACCTCAATTTATTTTCGCGGCTGTCGCGGGATCCGCCTGTCCTTGTAATGAAGCGGATAGGGCTCCAACGAGAAGTTACCTGGAGTGAACTCACTCAACCTAGTCGGCTGACTTGATTTTCTTCGCTAGCCCCTTTGACGCAATCGTGATCGCACTAGCAACGACCTCTGAACATGCCTCAGGACCACCCGCGTTTGCATATTCAAGAGCTTGTACCTGATCTGCGAGGTCGTAATTGCGCCCAAGTTTCTCCTGCAAGATGGTTGCGCACGTAGTGCTTCCATTCTCTTCTTCGAATTGCCTGCAAAACCTACGAGCAGAAGGCAGAGATCCGATATAGCCTTTCCAATCTGACAAATCATCTCGCCCATAAACAAGTCCTAAGGCCATAAGGGAACCAATAACCGCTCCACACGTTTCTCCTCTTAATGCAATACCAGGAAATGGGGTAAGCGCCTTGAGGATCTGTTCCCCACCAAGATTGAATTCTTCGTTAAGGATTGCAAAGGAGGTTTGAGCACAATTTCCCGACTCAAGAAGGAGTTCTTTCGCTCGATCCAACATGGTCGATTGAATCTCTCCCTCTGAAGATACTTCTGCATCTTTGCTCATATTCTCCTCCTTATCAAACAGACATGCTCCGGATAACGGCTTCTTGCTCAGCGGCCAGGGAACGAACCATCCAAAGCCATTTCGCCGCATCCCTGGTTCGCTGTAGCAAGATGTTAGGCATCGGTACCTCTTTATGCAACCAGTTGTTGAACCCTGCCCTAAAAGCGCAGATAGTTATGAACTCACCAATACGATCTTCCCTTGCACCTTGTAGTCCAGAAGCAGCTGTTGAGCTTTGGGAGCATCCTGCAATTGCATTACTTCACCAATCGCCGGCTCTAGTTTGCCAGCATTCAACAGATCGAAAACTGCTGCTAGGTCCTTGCGATACTGTGCTAGATCCCTACGTGCCGCCGTTGTCACGTCCCAAAAGTAGGCCTTCTTGCCAGGATGAGTTAGGCTCCACAATGGCAACCGAAGAATGCCGAATGCGGTCGCTAGCCGGCTAGACCCATCTTGGAAGGATTGTATCGATGCTGTGGAAACCAGCTTCCCACCGGGCTTGAGCAGCCCTAGGGAACGAGTAGTTACATCTCCCCCAATTGGATCAACCACGAAGTCAACTCCGCCTGGCTCTCTAGATCGTAGTACATCAACAAAATCTTGCGTTTTGTATTCAATAGGGAAGCCGCCCTTGGCTTCTACCAAATCGAATTTAGCTCTGGATGCCGTGCCATAAACTTTCACGCCATCCAGGTTGGCCACTTCCACGATCGCAGAACCTGTCCCGCCACCCGCACCGTGGACAAGCAGAACATCTCCAGCTTCAAGCTGCCCCTCCTTATGAATCAGCATATAGGCCGTCAGATAGCTTGTGGTTGCGGCAGCTGCTGATCTTGGGTCAACTCCATCTGGCACCTGGACTACTTTATCTGCAGTTAGAATGGCGTATTCGGTGTAACCGCCGTACTGAATCATCCCCGCAACACGTTGACCTTTTTCCAGTCTGCTTACGTTGGGGCCAACCTCTTCAATCACTCCAACCACGTCATAGCCAGGTGTAAAGGGATGCTTTGGACCTACTGGGGTAATGCCTAGCTGCCACAGCACATCCGCCAGAAGGACCCCGGATGCCTCTACCTTGACCGCTACTTCTCCATGCTGGGGAGGATCAGGTTCAAATTCCTGCCATTCCAAAACCTCAGGTCCTCCTTTCTCTGTTGCCACGTATCGACGATATGACACAGTCCCTCCCCTTTGAAAAGTTTTGATAATTCCTGACCCGACGCCTAACATATGCTTTTCTGGAAAGACTGCATTGTATCACCCCATCGTGAGATTTTCTATGGAATCTCTTCCACACACATCTCACTTTGGGCGAACTACACAACCAATTTGTGGTCTTATATTCCAATGGAGGTACTACGAGAATATGCTTCCTCAATTCCTGGACCGAATACACTAAGAGGCTTTAATTCTCAAACTTCCGGGTTATAGATAGCCCTCCGGAGTAAAAAACCTTCACGCCCAGGGATTCATCGCCGCCACGAGCATGAAATCGGCCGGGAAAGGGGATGAACCTCGCGCGCGGCTGATGGTCACTACCTTGTCCTCGATCGGCTGGCGCAGCACCTCCAGCACGCGCATCCCGAACTCAAGCAACTCGTCCAGGAAGAGCACACCCCGGTGTGCAAGCGATGGCTCACTTCAATTGCTCGAGGTACGCCTCTGCCTTTTCCTTGTACTCGCGCGCGTTAGCCCGATCCCAATAAAGATCCAAGAACTTTTCGAATGCCAGGCGAGCGCTCTCTTGCTCTCCCATGTCCATGTAGCAAAGACCAAGAATATAGTGGGCGAGATCATACTTCGGTTCTAGCCGCACACTCTCCTTAGCCGCCTCGAGTGCTAATTCCAAGTCCCCGACGGCGTGATGTGCAAAAGCGAGATTCTTGTAATTCCCGGAGGAATAGCGAAACAAGCGTAACGCCTCTTGCGCCTCAAGTAACGCCTCTTCGCTTCTACCTTGTTGAAAGTAAACATAGCTGAGACCGTTGTGTACCTGCCACTCTTCGGGATCAAGATCCAATGCTCTTCCTAGCGCATTTAACGCTCGATCGAAATCAAGTTCTTCGATGGCGATGCTCGCTTCGACGAGTTCGTAATCAACAGTCTCGCCTGTCAATTCTCGTAATTCGTCCGCCGTCGCCCTGGCCAGGTCGAGCCTCTTCTGTGAGTTGTAGACCTGAACCAAGTGGATGAGAACCGGCTCTTGATCTCTGGTAAGCTCAAACACCTCTTTAAGCACCAATTCAGCTTCCGCAAAACGAAGTGTCTCGCTGTATACAAACGCAAGCAAGAATAAGCTGTCCTCATCCTCCCCGCGCAATGAATGGGCTTTTTCCAGCATTTGATCCATGAGAGTCAGTTGATCTAGCTGATAATGGGTGTATGCCTTTAAAGCATATCCTGCTGCCGAGGTAGGATGCAGAACGATCAATTGCTCCGCTTCTTCCTGCGCAACCTCGAATTCGCCTTTCAAAAAGTGTGCCAGGATAGACTCCACCTGAGCGAACAAGTTGTCCGGTTCCAGAGCTAAAGCTTGCCCGTACTGGGCGAGTGCCTCTGGGATATCGCCCAACGCAGAGTGACATCGACCCAGACTGAGATGTGCACTCGCCAAGACGGCCTTTTCTTGAGCCATCCCGATCGCTCTCTGGAATTCATCGATCGCTCTCTCGTAATCCTCCTGGACGTAATAGACCATGCCCAGGCCCAGGATCGCCTCGACCACCGTCGAATCGAGCCGTAGTGCCTGCTCATAGCTTGCCAAAGCATCCTCCAGATCATCCTCGATGAGGTAATACCAGGCCAAGTTGAGATGTAGGTACGCGTTGGCTGGATCCAGGGTGATCCCCTGTTGTGCGTATTGGATGGCCTTCTCAACATCCTCTAACGCGAAGTATGCTCCTCCCAATACAAAGTAAGCCTGTGAGAGGAGAATGGGATCGGAGGTTTTTTGGACCACGAATTCTAAGTGCTCGACGGCTTTTTCATAATCCTCAAGCGAACTCAACAAAAAACCGTAACCTAAGTGCGCCTCCACCAATCCCGGATCGATACTCAGCGCTTCCACAAAGGCTCGAGTCGCATCGTTCAGCTTTCCTTGTGAGAAGTATGTCCAACCTAGGTACACACGACTCCAGACATCGTCAGGATCCATCGCAGCAGCTTCTTCGAAAGCCTGCGCGGCACCCGCAAAGTCGCCCTGCTCATAAAGCGCATCTCCAAGCTCTATGAGATCCCGCGTACCGCTCATTGAGCGCGTCAACCGAGGAACGTTCATGAAACCTCCGTAAAATACAACCATCACGAGTGTCACGACGAGCAGCACAGCCAACCCTTGCCAGGAGGACGCGGCGCCCTCGACGACCGCTTGCGGACGAAGCATCGCCAACCGCTCACGCCAGCGAGCGATGCTCGAGGTGATCGAAACATTGGAAGCGCCATAGAAGCCCAGGGCGATGATCAGCACAAAGATGAATATGATATCCGCGGTGGCCCAATTTCTAGCAGCATCGGCAAGAACCCACGCGCCCCCCCTCGACAGTACAGCCCCAGTGGTCATCAGGGCTTCGCTTATGGAGGCGAATTTCATGCCCGTTAGAAGGGCTTGTATGTATTCACTCAGGACAAGACCGGTGGGGATGGCATAGACCGAGAGCACCGCAATGATGAGAGCCAGGCCTGTGCCAAATCCCCTGCCAAACCTGCCCAACCTTTCAAACACCCAATCCATGCCCTGTGCGAGCAGGATGCCCCCCAAAAGAACCGTGCCGACAAAGGGAATCCAGCTAAGAATAACCCCCAAGATATCCGTTTCCCCAGATAAGACCGATCCGAATATCATCCCTGTCAGGAACTCGAGAAATCCGATCGTCGACCCGATGACGATGGCGCCAAGGATCGCAAGGATGATAGATAACTCCATGGAAGACACGTCCACTTTCAGGGAGGCGTATCTTCGATACAAATCGGATAAACGCTGGTTCGCATCTTCGTCGTCTTCCGCCAATCTTAATACTGCCTCCATGCAACGGACAGCACCTTGGACATCACCTTGTTTCAGCTTGTGATCCGAAAGGTCTTTCATCATTTTCGTGTTGGCATCGATTGGCATGTCGCCGCCCCTGGCGAGTTTGAAAAGCACCACTGGCGAAAACACAAGACCGTAAGGGACACCGATCCAGCCGAAGAAGGACGTGATGAAACCTGCAAGGGCCGTTCTGAGCGTTCGATGTCTCCGGCACCACATACCCATAAAGGCGCGCCGAAATGTGATCACGATGACGCTGAAAACATAGGGTAAGCTCACGATCCGCAATGTCTCGTCCTGTCGGCCGCAAACCATACACGCCGGGATTGTTGGTGTTTCTGCAATGCTTTTGGTGTCCGCAGTTGTAGGGGGAAATCGTGGGGTTGGGGGTTGACTTTCCAAAGTGTCACGCTCCTTTCAGTACGCACACACGCTAACATCCCCCTCTCGAAACATCGTCTCACATAGATGATAATGTAGCCACAAAGGAGCTTTGCCGCAAGAGTGGGAAGATGATTACGTGGTGTACGCTAGTGGGATCCTATTCCGATTTGTAGGAGTGGTCAGCGTAAATTCACTTGAGACCCTGTCCTCATCGAAAGAAACGTGTGCTAGTACTTTCAAGGGCATAGATCTCAAAGAGATTTCACGGCCACATGAGCCCGATCAACTCTCCGTCCGCCAGGTGTGTCAAGGTGCCATCCGTCGCCAGCAGGTAGGTTTTCGTCACCCACGTTTCTGTCCCCTGCACGATGAGCAGGTCTTCGCTCGCCCACTCGATCTTCTGGAAGTAACCATCGACGATGGACGTCAAAACGACAGGGTCCCCACCCAGTGCGTTGCGCACTGCGATCGAGCCGCTGATGTCATCGGGGTCCGCCCCACGCGCTCCATACGCAAATGCCAACTTTCCGCCCGAAGGGGAATAGGCGGCCGCGCCGGATTGCTGCTGGTCTGGTAGGACGGGGAAGACGGTCTCGATACCTGTGCCGATCTCGCGCTCGCGCATGCCGGGAACACCTGAACCGCTATCACACATCCCCACGAGATACACATCGTCCGCCGATACGGCGCTCCAGCAGGGCATCCCGCCCGCGACCGGCGCCTCATACAAGGCCACGATCTCGCTCGTTGCAGGGAGAAATTCGTACATGCTGGAATAGCCAAAGTAGAGCAAATCGCCAATCCCACTGATCTGCCAGGTGAAGAGCGGGGTGGTGTCTTGAGTCCAGCGGTAGACCTCGAGGACGTAAAAATCTTCCAACGCATCCGCTGGGCTGCTCTGGGTGATTGATTGCACGCTGCTGCCGTCCATGCGCGACATCCAAAGTTCGCTGTTCCCCCACGCTCCGGCAGCCCATGCGATCATCGTCTCCTCTGCCGATACGGAGAACGAAAGCTTCGCCAGATTTGGCACGGCTGTGAACGCCAGGTCTTCAACACCAGAGGTCGTCACCCGTTTAACGCTGCCCCCAATACTAGCTCCCCCACTATCGACATAGTAGATCGAGTCCCCGACAACCTGAAACTGATTCGGGTGCGCCCAAGAGGCCAGGCCGGCGGCAGGACGAGTTTCGCTCAAGCTCCCATCCAGATTGTAGAGTTCGAAGTTCCCGGCTTGGAACACGACCACCCGCGGTTCGGGGATGGGCTCTGAAGTTGGCGTCGCTTCCTCGGTCGGTGTTTCGGAGGCGATCGGCGAGCCTTCTTCGGGCGTCGCCTCCACCGTGGGAGAGCCACCCGTCCCCGGTAGATTACAAGCCAGCGCCGCGATGAAGATCAACGCGATGAAAGCCGACAGTGGTCTTTTGCGATTCATCCCTGCTCCTTTTGCGCCAACGACTTGGAATTCAAACCAGCCGATTCATGATATCGCGTGTGCAGTATCGAGAACTACCGGAAACCAGATCTCTCGATCCTCGAGCGCCCAGGCAGGATACGCGTTTCCATGCAGGAATCGATGCGCATAGAGCGTTGCCAACTTGGCGTATCGCTCTCCCGCATGCTCGGCTAAAGCATACAGCAGGGCGACTTGGGCAGCATCGGCAAGCCGGGTGAGAGCAAGCTTGCTGTGCCATTGAGCTTCCTTCGGTTTGAGCTCGCCCAGTTTCCCGAAGGTTTGCTCTAGGACACGTCCCGCCTCCTGTGCTTCTTCAGTTTTCACACGATCGAGTTTCGGCAGAAACTCGTCCAGAAATGGCTCATGCGCGCCTTTTTTCTGCATGGCTTCCAGCATGTCGAGAGCCTGGATGTTGCTCGTGCCCTCCCAGATCGGGGTGATCAGCGCCTCACGATGCAGGCGGGCGACGGCGTATTCATCCAGGAACCCCAACCCACCGAAAAGCTCCATGGCCAGTGTTGTGACCTTGGCCGCATGATCGGCCGTTCTGTTTTTTGTCAAATGAGAGAAGAACCTGGCGTAGTGATAGGCCGACGTATATGGTGGTTCATCCTTCCAGGCTTTGTCGAACAACTCGATGGCGTGAAACGCCAAGCAAAGCCCGCCAGCGATCCGTACGGCGATATCCGTCAGATCGTAACGCACAAGGGGATGCTCGACCAAGGTGCTGCCGAACGCCTCCCGTGCTTCGACCCGATAAAGCGACTCCAGATGCGCTTTTCGTGCCAAGCCCATCGCGCCGATGGCATTTGCGAGGCGGGAGACGGTGAGCGTCTCCAGCGTATAGTAAATCCCATTTTTGGCCTCTCCCACGAGGAAGGCTTCGCTCTCACGCAGTTCGACCTCTCCCGTCGGCACGGCGCGTGTAGCGCTCTTATCTTTGACACGGCGTACGATGTAATTCAAGTGTCCTTCTTTTGTCTCACGCGGGACCAGGAAGAGCGCCAAACCTTTCGGCCCGGGAGGGGCGCCCTCAGGTCTAGCGGTCACCAACGCCAGATCGGCGAGGCCGGCATTGCTGGCGAAATATTTATCCGCGCCATTCAGTCGCCATCCATCGCCCTCCCTGCGGGCGCTCGTTGTGTTGGCGCCGAGATCGCTCCCTCCTTGCGTTTCGGTCATCCAGGTAGCCCCCCACGCCTCCCCAGCGAGCAAACGCTTGAGCCATTTGCGCTGCGCGGGAGCATATTTGTAGATGGCGTAAGCGGTTTGGTTGGTAACGGTCAACGTGCAATACAATCCCGGATCAGCCAGCAAATAACCGAGCGCAAAATGATGATGCCAGGAATCTCCCTCGTAGGGTATCCGGTTGATCCAGGCCAGGTCCTTCAATAAGGATTCATGAGCAGGACAGAGCCTCGCACGATCAATCCTGCGACCATCCAAATCGTGCATGACGAACTCGGGTCGTGCCTCACGATCGACGTGGGCCGCGATCTCATAGGCACGCCCACCCACCAATGTACCAAACGCTCGAAACGCCTCCTGATTGTCACCGATCGCCGGCCAATAATGACTCAATACTGAGGCCAGATCCGGTTCGATCAACCAATGGTTCTTTCCATGTGCATAGGATTGAAATTTCATCGTGATCCTCGCCTATTCATGCATAGCAGCAGTGACGGTGAGGTCTTACCCGATGGTCACAAAATATCGGACACCAATGATAGACGTACCAGATACGGAGGACAATGATGAAAAAAGATGCGGCAGTCAAACGACGCGTCGACACCCTCTGACCGCTACTCGGGTGTAAAACGTCGCTGAAGCGCTTGGAGCAATTCGGGGACACGTCGACTGAGCGGGCCGAAGGTGTCATGAGGTGGCACCTCGGGACCTAAACCGATCGACAACAATCGCTCCTTGCTGAGCATTACCGTGAGCAATTGCCGTTTCGACCCTGCGGCGCTGGTGTACCGTAGATCTCCACCAGCGATCTCGTTCAGCACCCGCTCCCCCAACATGACCGACGCCGCAGTCATGGCGGAGAAACTCTCAGGGGCTACCGGTGGCTCGTTCGGAACGCAAGCGACCACAAGACCATCGTGATCGACCAGAGCGACCCACAAAGGATTGGGAAGTTCCGTGGCCAATTGACCGAGGATGCGCAACAATTCTTCTTGACGTGTAACCATCCGATCGCTCTCTACTTCCATGCATACGAGGTTGTGAATTCCTCCCTAGATTATCCCGACTACCGAGATAAGGCAAGTATTTTTCAGCGCGAATCCCAAACACGTGGATACGTCCCAATGTCGGATTGAGTGCGGGAGTCTGTACTCCAAACATGCGATGGCACAATTCTTTCCTCCACTCCTATCCGTCCGCTCACTAGCTTCTGTGATCTGCCACCGATTTCTCCCGAGGATTTGGACTTGCTGTGCCTTTGGGATACAATCTCGGAGGCATGAATGATAAACCGCTCACGCGCCGCCGGGGCTTCATCATCCTCATCGGACTCGGTTTAATCGCCATCCCCTACTATCTCCTGATCAGCACTTCGGGAGAAAGCGTCCACCAGCCGACCATTCTTTCAAGTCTCGGTCTGTTGGCTGGCCTGCTGCTTTCCATAGGGGCATGCGGTTTTATCCTATCGTTGCTCATGGGGACCCGGGACACTCGTAGCTGGCTGACCACGTTCCTGCGCTTGCTGTTCTTCGTAGTCCTGGTGGGGTTATACCTTCTTACGCTCATCGGCATGGGGACCCCAATTCTGCGAACCTTTCTCTCTCATCTTGGCCTCGCGCTGCTCACACTTCTCTTCATGATCATCCTGACAGCACAATTCGTGCTGCCTGTGCGCGCGAGACATGAGCGCCTCGGTGTCATCCGTCGATTGGTCGGATTCCTAGCAGGAGAAGGCGGACAGGTCACGTTCATCCGTAATGGTGAGGTTATCGAAGCCCAGGGTGAGCGCAAGCGCAGCGGATTGGGGGTTCTCTTGATCGATTACGCCTCCGCGGCCGTTCTGCGCACCGACGTTGAATTCACGCGTGCGGTCGGGCCAGGCCTCGTTTTCACAGACATTGGTGAACGCATCGAGGAAGCGGTGGATTTGCGACGTCAGATTCGCTCAGTTGACGGCTTCGTTCCCCCCACCGGCGAGGCGGCCTCATTGGAATCCGTGAACTCACTCGCGGTGACAAAGGACGGTATTCCAGTCTCGACCGACCTCAAGGTCCAATTCTTGCTCGACCCAGGCGAACACGTGGCGCCTCATGAGGGACGCATCGCCACAAAGCCCCCCTATCCCTGGAAAGAAGATGCAATTGAAAAGTCCGTCTACGGGCACGCATTCGGCGAAGGCGAGGATCTGCCCTGGACTGAGCTTCCACTGCGATTGACGATCGAGTTGTGGCGCGAAATCGTCAAGGAAAAGACCTTGAAAGACCTGACGACTTTTAAGGATGACGGCGAACCACCCTTGGAGCGCATCAGGGCCGATATCTTTCAGCGTCTCGTGACGCCCGAAGATGAATCCCAAGTAGACACGACTGAACCGAATGGAAGCAATCATCGCGAATGGAAGATCCTCCAATCGCGTGGGATCCGGGTGGTAGATGTCGGAGTCTCCTACCTATACCTGCCTGATGACGTGCATCACGAACGCATGGAGGGCTGGCGACAAGAATGGGTGAGCGAGATCCAGACCGCCCTAGCAGACGCGCAAGATAAGGCTGACCGGGCAGCCCGCGAGGGAGAAGTGAGAGCTTGTGAGCTGCTTTTCGAACAGCTGACGGGAACACTGTTCGACCAAATCCTCAAAGGGTCCCCTCCGAATAAACGCGATACGCTACGTTGCATTCTCAGGGACGCCGTCGAACTGTGCTCGCAAGAAGAAAAGATCGAGGAGGGCGCCAATCTCACCACACACCTGCTGGATATTGCCAGGGAGTTGGCCACGCTCGACAAGGACTGTCACCAAATGAGTGGTGAGTCATGAGATTACCCTCACCCACCTCTTGGATAGAGCCCATCAAGCGCTGGTTCATGCGATTGCCCTACTACGCGCACTGGTCCAAGACCATTCGCGAGGTATCTCGAATCACGTGGAAAGTCCTCCTGGCAAGGAATCGCACGGGCGCCGTCGTTCGTTTGCTGCTCTTCAGTACGACATTTGCGTTCTACTGGTTTTTGATCGTCGTATTGAAAGGCTTCCCAGGTGAGATCCCCAACGAATGGGGACAAGATCTGGGGCCAATTCTCTTCCTCTTGCTGAACATGTTTGCTCCTTTCGTGCAGCCGGAAGTGCTGGTGTATTTGCTTCCGGTGCTTGGGAGCATGCTCTTCGGCCTCTTCATCGGCGCGCTTTACCTAACCGACCTATTTGAACTCGAATCGTACTGGATCGCCGTACGCTACTTGCTTGGCTCCATCCTGGGATTGAGCTATCCAAGCCTCAGGATCGATCAGGGTGACGTGGAAGCGCTCGAGGCCGAGAATTCCATCAACCCTCTGATCAGAATTGGAGGCCCGGGTTACGTCGATGTGCATCTAGGGTTTGCAGCGGTGTTCGAGACAGAGAGTGGGCACCCCAGGGTTCTCAGTTCGCTTAGAACCTCCGCCGAGCCGACCAAGGGCCCCCGAAAGCAAAGTTCCCGTTTCATTGAAGGATTCACACGATTACGAGACGTTGTTGATTTGCGCGACCGTCACAGCAAACTTGACGAGGTGTTGGCCGTGACGCGCGAAGGGGTCGAAGTGTACGCTCGCGACACACAAATGGTCTTCCGGGTTCACAGCGGCGACCAGGAGCGCACCCTGGAAAACCCCTACCCCTACGACGAGCGCGGAATTCGACGCCTGGTTTATGGCCAAGCGGTGAGCAAGAAGGGCCTGAGCCAATGGGAAAGCATTCTACCGTCCATCGTTAAGATCGAAATCCGCGATTTCGTCGCTCGGCGCAAAGTCGAAGACTTTCTGGCCATGCAACCCCACCGCATTCCCGAAGATGAAGTACACCCTCATGCGGAAGAGGCAGCGCCCCAAGAAGTAAAGGGAGAAATTTCACCGCGCCGTGATCTGAGCGAACGGTTCCATACCGATGATCGCAAATCAAGGTTGAAGGATCGAGGCCTGGAATTGACCTGGGTCGGAGTGGGCGCCTGGGAAGTACGCGACGACAAACTCTCTCACACACCTCGAGAAGTCGGGCCAGGAAAGATTATCCTATCCGCCTGGAGGGATTACCAGCTCACACGTCGCCTAAGGACGGAAGGCTTCGTCGATCGCAAACGGTACCAGGCTTTCCAGGACCGCATAGCGGACACATTGACCACCCTCATTCACGGATGGGAGCAACATGAACTGCGACGCTCCGATCGCTGCTTCGAAGTCCTCATCAGATTCCGGGAAAAGCTCATGGAGATTTATCTCCATTTGGATCGTAAAGCCGAAGGGGATACCCGCTACCAGGCCATCATGGAACACCTCGATAAGTTGATCGGCCCCAGTGTTCTCGGAGGATTGGAGACGTGACGCTGGGTGACGCGAATGGCCACGTCTTGGTTATCGGCTCAGCCGGAATGGACATCGTTGGTCGAGCTGCATCGGACCTACAACCTGGCACCTCAAACCCCGGTTTCCTGCGCGTGTCCTATGGTGGGACCGCACGCAACGTAGCCGAAAACATCGCCCGCCTGGGAGCCGATGTCGTCTTGATCACTGCTGTAGGTGACGATTCGGAAGGTGAACGGCTGCTCAATGAGACGGCGACGGCTGGGGTCAACGTCGAGCCCAGCCTTGTGGTTCCCGACCAGCGAACGGGTACCTACCTAGCAATTTTAGATAAACATGGAAACCTTCACCTCGGCATGGACGACATGCGCTTGGTGGAGGCCATCACGCCTGGCTATTTGCGCAAGCTCAGCGGGCTTTTCAAACAAGCAGCAGCCGTGTTCGTGGACGCCAACTTGACTCCCAGGACACTAAACACCACGGTCTCCATGGCGAAGTCTGCGGGAATCCCCGTCGCCGCCGATCCGACCTCGGTTAGTCTGGCGCCTGTTTTAAACCCACATTTACCGGATTTCTGGCTCATCACCCCGAATGAGGCCGAAGCCGAGGTCATCTGCCCGCATCCCGTGCCGCATGCCGACGTAGATCGAGCCATCGAGGCCGCCCGCCACCTGGTCTCCGAAGGCGTCGATATTGTGATCATCACCATGGCCGAATTCGGTCTCGGCTATGCCAGTGCCGATCGCGTCGGACACGTACCGGCATTACAAACCGAGATCGTGGATCCCACAGGCGCCGGCGACGCGCTGTCGGCCGCTGTGATGTTCGCTCTGCTAAACGAGATCCCTCTCGACGAGGCGGTTCAACTCGGCCTCTCAGCAGCTGCCGAAACCCTACGCATCCGCGGAACCGTGTCGCCCAATCTATCGTTGGAATTGTTGTACGAGCACCTGCGATGATCAATCAGTCTATGGTATATAGACATCATAAAGGGATCAGGGATCAGGGAATAGGGATTAGGGATCAGGTCTTCCCTCGGGAATGTACTGTCTAATCCCTGATCCCTTATCCCTAATCCCTTCCCCTAGGATAAAATCTGTTCCCGCCCCTCGAGGGTTCCATGCCCAATCACGCCCCCAATTGGCTCAAAATCCACCCCGAAGTCGCTGCGGCCCTCACGAACGGTCAGCCAGTGGTGGCCCTTGAATCGGCCGTGGTCACACACGGACTACCGTATCCTGAGAACCTCGTCATCGCAAAACAGATGGAAGACCTGGTGCGTACAGCCGGGGCACAACCCGCCACTGTGGTACTGCTCGACGGCCGGATCCACCTCGGCATATCCTCACCGATGTTGGAACGCTTGGTAGATTCGCCGGACCCCGAGAAGATCAGCCTTCGCGATCTGGCCTCTGCGACGGTGAAAGGCAAGACAGGCGGTACGACGGTTGCCACCACGATGTACGTCGCTCACATGGCAGGCGTCGCAGTCTTCGGGACGGGTGGAATCGGCGGGGTCCATCGGGGAGAGTCGGGTGACGTCTCCGCCGACCTTTCAGCGCTGGCCACATTACCAGTGGCGCTGGTTTGTTCCGGAGCCAAAGCAATCCTCGACCTACCTCGCACCCTGGAATGGCTCGAGACCGCAGGGGTGCCCATTCTAGGATGGGGCACGGATGAATTTCCCGCCTTCTTCAGCCGGCGCAGCGGGTTGCCTGTCGACGCGCGCGTTGACCATGCACAAGAGGCCGCCACTGTCGTCCGCGCTCATTGGGACATGGGACTAAAAACTGGTCTCCTGATCTGCGTACCGTGCCCTGAAGAGGACGTTATCCCCTGGGATGAGCTTTCCAAAGCGCTGGAGCAAGCCGAGGCCGACGCCAAGGCGTCGGCCCTCAGCGGGAAGGCGATCACCCCTTTTCTGCTGCGTCGTCTTTCTGAGTTGACCGGCGGCGCGACGCTGCGCGCAAACCTCACGCTGCTTCGCAACAACGCTCGCGCAGCCGCCGAGTTGGCGAAAGAACTTGCCCTGCAAGCAACTTGAAAAGCATAGCGTCAGAAAGTGATGTGGGGGTTTACGCTGCATTCGATAGGTAAGGCATCTGGGCACTTGGTCACCTATGAGATCTGGCGCTTAGACAGCAGGGCACCTGGGCACCCAAGAATACGGAAGCCTAAGTGCCTAGGTGCCCAGGTGCCCCGGCGCCCCCGTGCTAATCCCAAGAAGCAACTAGCCGGAATCACGCGTGATTGCCATTCACCCTCAACCGAACATCCAACGCCAAAACACCCCCCTCGCCGAGGAAAACTCGTAGAGGGTTGATTTCCACTTCCGCTACTTCCGTCAAATCCAGGGCCAGGCGACTGATACGCAGCAGGGCATCGATCACCGCATCGCGATCGACCGCAGGTAAATTGCGAAAACCCTCCAGCCGCCGACCGGCCCAGGTTCTCGCCAGCATCTCCTCCGCCTCGTACCGCGACAAGGGGGCAAGTTCGAAGGCCACATCCCGCAAAGCCTCGACCTCCACACCGCCGGAACCGAACATCACCAGCGGACCGAATTGCTCGTCCCGGACCATCCCGAGGATGACCTCCTGACCCTCCTGGATCAAGGGTTGGACGACGACGCCCTGTATGTCGGCTTCAGGAACCGCTTTACGGCTACGCTCCACCAGGAGTGGGAACTCTCTCGAGACCGCCTCCGGCCCGTCGACCCCCAGGATCACGCCACCGATGTCCGATTTGTGTGGGATATCAGCGGAAGCGATCTTCAATGCAACAGGGTAGCCGAGATTCTCTGCAGCCTGTACTGCCTGCTCCACCGTGGAGGCCAGGATTCCAGGAGGCGTCGTGATGCCATACGCCTCCACGATCTCCGCGGCCGCGGCAGCATCGATGAACCCGCCATCCCCCACGTTTGCTTCTTTAAGCGAGCGCCGTGCGACCTTGGTGCGAACACCCTCGATCTTGGTCGACTTTGTCGGCGGCACTTCCAATTGCTTCGACCGCTGCACCAAGACCCTCATGGCAGAGACGGCCCGTTCGGGGAACCGGTAATCCGGAATGTGAGATTGGCGGAACAGGCGCGCCGCATGGGCGATCAGTTCCTCGCCCATCAGGGTCACCACCACTGGCTTCACCGCGGAGCGAATCACAGGGAGAATGGCACCAGCGACCTCCGCCGCCGTGATCATCGGTGGTGGAGGCAAAATGACGATCACGCCATCGACGCCCGCATCTTCAAGCAAAGCCCGTAAACCTTCGGCATACTCCCTCGGCCCAGCCCCGGCCAGCATATCCACGGGATTGCGTGTGGACGCCGCCGGGGGTAACAGCGCATGCAATCTTTCACGGGTCGTCTCCTCAAGCGTAGCCAACTGCAGGTCGTTCACTACCAGCGCGTCCGCAGCGATCGCGCCCGGACCTCCAGCGTTGGTCAATATGGCCATCCTCGGTCCAGGAGGCAACGGACACCACGCCAGTGCCTGCGCCCAATCAAACATCTCCTCGCTGTGTCGGGCCCGTATAACGCCCGCTTTTCGGAAGGCTGCGTCGTAGGCGTTGTCCTGGCCGGCAAGAGCGCCGGTGTGCGAAGCCACCGCCACCCTGCCCGCTTCCGACACCCCCACCTTGATGGCGATAACCGGCTTCTCGCGCGTGACCTTTTGAGCGTGCTCGATGAACATTGGGCCATCCCCCACGCCTTCCATGTACATCGCCACAACGCGTGTGTTCGGATCCGCCGCAACTGCTGGCAGCAATTCCCCTTCGTTAAGATCCATCTGATTTCCCAAACTCACCAGACGTGAGAGACCGAAGCCCTGTCCCCGTGCCCAGTCGATCACCGCCTCACAGATGGCACCGGAATGGGAGAGGAAAGCGATGTCCCCTGGGATGGGACCCGGTAAGGGGAGAAACGTGGTGTCGATGGGCAAGTGAGTGTCCAGATAACCGATGCAGTTCGGCCCCAGCACGCGGATCCCATGAGCGCGCGCGATCGCCAGGCACTTTCGTTCCAGCGCCTCACCTTCCGCGCCGACCTCGCGGAATCCACCCGATCCGATGATCGCATAGCGGATGCCTCTCCGTCCGCAATCCTCCAACACGTTCGGTACTGAAGCGGCAGGAATGATAATGATCGCAAGATCGACGGGATCGGGTACGCTCGCTAGATCTGGGTAGATTGGCCGATCAAAGAGGCTGCCTCCGCGCGGATTGACAAAATGCAGCTCTCCCTCATAGCCCGAGACGATGAGATTCCGAGCCACGCCATAGCCTAGCTTGCTTGGGTTCTGCGAAGCCCCAACCACAGCAACCCCGCGTGGGGCAAACAAGGTCTCGAACATTGCTCCCTCTCCTCATTGCGAACCAAATTTCGAACTGCAGCATAAATACCTGGTTAAATCACATGCATTTGCTTTCCAGAAACACTGTGAATATCCAGATCTATCAGGCGCTAAGACACCGTCTTCGATAAAATAACATCCAGTTGTGAATGATAGCAGAAGTCTAAGGCCATGGGGATAACTCTTCATTGCTTCCATTTCTGCCGTGTGTTAGAATGCCTTCAATCTTTTTGGACTGGGTGGAGACTTTGATGTTTATCGAGGTCGTGGTCGACAGCATTCGTGTGAGTTTGATGTCCCCACAAAGGATCATCATTTTACGGGAGGTAGATTCAGACCGGTTCCTACCGATCTGGATCGGTCCATTCGAAGCGGACGCTATCACCCTCAGTCTGCAAGAACTTGAAGTCGCTCGTCCTCTCACACACGATCTGTTACGCAACGTCTTGCAATCTCTAGGCGCAAAAGTCTTACGCGTCAACATCACAGAACTGCGCGACGACGTCTTCTACGCCCGGATCATACTTTCGGTTAACGGTCGTGAGATGGAGATCGACTCACGACCTTCGGATGCGTTGGCCCTGGCCGTACGCGTCAACGTCCCGATTTTTGTCGCCGAGGATGTTATGGAGGAGGCCGCCTCCTTACCGGAGGTGGATGTAGAGTCCGAGGAGGAAATTGGCGAATCGGAAGACCGTCTTGAGGTCTTCAAGGATTTCGTCGAAAAATTAGACCTCGACGACCTGGACTCATCGGAAGAAGAGTCGAAAGACTGATCTTCCCTCCCTCAAAAAGACCCGCATAAACATAGCAACGAACACCCTCCGCGGCGTTCAATGCAAGCGCTAGCCGCTCCTGTAGGATCCATTGGACTGGCGCCTGATCCCAAGAGGCAGGAGCTCGCCCGCCATGAGCGACATGCCATCCCAATCCTCTGCACCGGACGACGGTCGACACGGACAGGAGATGCCCTACGACCGTCTTGCCGAAGAAGCGGTACTCGGAGCGATTCTCGTAAATCCGGAAGTGTACTACGACGTCGCCCACTTCCTAACCGGTGAGGATTTCTTTCTCCATCGCAACCGCTGGATCTGGGAGGCCTTCGTTAGCTTACAGGAACAGCGCCTTCCCATCGACATCCTCACCGCTTCCGAAGAGCTCGAACGCAGAGGCCAGCTCGACGATGTCGGTGGACCAGCCTACCTGACCGTCTTGATAAACAGCGTCCCCTCTTCGCTTCACGCCGAAGCGTACGGTCATCTCGTGGAAGAGACGGCCACACGCAGACGTCTTCTCCAGGCTGCCAACCAGGTCGCTCGACTGGCATTCCAGTCGGATACGCCCATCGAAGACGTCGTCAACGACGCCGAGAAGGCGATCTTCGGTGTGAGCGAACGCCGGCTTGCCCATCAACTCCTGCCCATCAAGCAAGTCATCAGCGAATACTACGATCGTATCGATTTCCTCGCCCGGCATCGCGATGAAACGCTTGGCGTGCCTACGGGTTTTATTGACCTGGACAGGCTTCTCGGCGGCATGCAGCCCAGCGATTTCTTGATCATCGCCGGTCGCCCCGGACAAGGGAAATCGGGATTCTGCATATCCGTGGCGAAAAACGCCAGCCAAATCTACAAGAAACGCGTAGCGCTTTTCTCGCTCGAGATGTCCAACGAACAACTGGTCCAACGCCTGGTTTCCCAAGAGACGGGGATCGATTCCCAGCGCCTGCGACTGGCAAACCTCGACGACGACGAATGGCCATTGTTCACGCAGGCGGTGAGCGCATTAGGCGACACCCACATCTATCTCGACGACACGCCTGCCATCACGCCCCTGCAACTACACACCAAATGCCGCCGCCTGCACATGGAAGTCGGATTGGACCTGATTATCGTCGATTATCTGCAACTGATGACGGGCGAGGTGCGCATCGAAAACCGCGTCCAGGAAGTATCCTACATCTCCCGCAACCTTAAAGCGCTGGCGCGCGAACTCAAAGTGCCCGTGCTGGCCGCGGCCCAACTCTCTCGAGCGGTCGAATCCCGGCGACCTCCACGTCCTATACTCTCTGACTTGCGAGAGTCGGGGAGTCTCGAACAAGATGCCGACGTAGTGATGTTCATCTACCGTCCGGACCAATACGAAGAAGACACCTTAAAACAAAACATTGCCGAGATTATCGTCTCAAAGCATCGCAACGGACCTGTTGGAAACATCGAATTAGTCTTTCGAAGGACGCTAGCAAAATTCGAGAACGCCGCCACCAGGGTGACCGATCTTGCGCCGGTCGAGTGAGACACGGCTTGACGAAGCTTGCTGGAGGGCATGCCTCCACTTTAGTTTCTAAGTAGTACCTCTCGAAACGGAGACGCTTTGCGGGTATGAGAGCACAAAAAGGGTTCCCGGGCTTCCCTGTAGGTGTGCTGCGCACGACGCCTATCCCCAACCTTTTCTACAGTGAATTGCTCCCACATATCGACCACATGGGCGAGTTGAAGGTGACCCTTTACGCTTTCTGGGCGCTGGCTCAAAAAGAGGGACGCTTTCGTTACCTGCGCAAGGCTGAGATGGCTGCCGATGACCTGCTGATGCAGGGATTGGAAGATGCGGATGAAGCCGCTCTGGAGGACGCGTTGGAGCGCGCCGTTGCCCGAGGGACGTTGCTCAACGTGAACGTCAAACTCGATGGGGGAGAAGACGCTTTCTATTTCCTCAACACACCCAAAGGTCGTACGGCGGTGGAAAGCATCGAAAAAGGGGATTGGCGCCCCACCGGCTTGCCCGAAACGCCGCTTGAGTTGAGTGTTGAAAGGCCAAACATATTCGTCTTGTACGAGCAGAACATCGGTCCACTTACCCCGCTGATCGCCGACAAACTGCGAGACGCCGAGACTAACTACCCGGCGAAATGGATCGAAGAAGCCGTCCGCATCGCCGTCGAGAACAACGTCCGTAAATGGCGCTACGTGGAGGCGATCCTGGAGGATTGGCGTACTAGAGGGAGAGATGAGCGAGAAGATCGAGGAGATTCTGAAAAGGCTCGCCGGCGCTACATCGAGGGCGAGTTCGCCGATTTCTGGGACACCTAACGAGGCGGAAACCCTCGGAGATCCCGATTGCCCTCATTGTGGTGGCGCTGGCTACCTGCGCGCGGACGTGCCGCTCGGGCATCCGGATTTTGGGGTACTTGAAATTTGCACCTGCCGCCAGGCCGACGTGCGCGCCCAGATCCGCAAGCGCCTTTACCGCTTCAGCAATCTCGACGAACTCAAACACCTGACCTTCGATTCTTTCAACCCTCAGGGACGCCACAACTTGCCGGCTCACCAGCAGGACTCGCTCAAATCGGCACTCGAAGCCTCGCAGAATTACGCACACAGCCTGGACGGGTGGCTGATGATCCAGGGTCCTTTCGGTTGTGGGAAAACCCACCTGGCAGCCGCTATCGCCAACGAGTGCGCCTCACTTGGCGTTCCAACGCTCTTTCTCACTGTCCCCGATCTGCTGGATTCGTTGCGCTTCGCTTTCAGCGCCGAAGACACCTCGTTCGAAGAACGCTTCGAACAGATTCGTAACGCACCGCTTCTCATTCTCGACGATTTTGGCACCCAAAATGCGACTGAATGGGCGCGCGAGAAATTATTCCAGATCTTGAACTATCGCTACATCAACCGATTACCGCTTGTCGTGACGACCAACCTGGCTTTAGAACAAATCGAGGGCCGGATGCGATCGCGCCTTTCGGAGCCCACGTTCGTGACCCTTGTGGAGATCCTGGCGCCGGATTATCGTCTGGACCGCGACCAGGTCGGGAAAGACGAGCTTTCCTCACTCGCCCTGCACCAGGATCAAAGTTTCGCCAACTTCAACACACGCGACAACGAAAGGCTTCCGCCAGAACACCACAGAAGTCTTAAGCGCGCCCACGAGGCCGCGGTCAAATTCGCCGAAAAACCCAAAGGATGGTTGGTTCTGATGGGAGGCTATGGATGCGGGAAGACGCATCTCGCAGCCGCGATCGCTAACAATCGTGCCGGCCATGGCTATCCGGTCATGTTTGTCGTGGTACCGGACTTGCTTGATCACTTGCGATCGACCTTCAACCCGAACAGCTCGGTCTCCTATGACAGGCGCTTCGAGGAGATCCGCAAAGCGCCGTTGCTCATCCTTGACGATCTCGGAACGCAGGCGATGACTCCCTGGGTGAGGGAGAAACTCTATCAACTGTTCAACTACCGCTACAACGCTAAACTTCCCACCGTCATAACGACCGCCGATTCCCTCGAGGAACTCGATCCCCGCTTGCGGGCTCGCATGGGCGACCTGAGGTTGGTAGAGGGGGTCCGCATCACCGCACCGGCCTACCGCGGAAAAAAGTCCAAGCGATCCCCAAAGCGTTGACCCTGCTTTCAGGCGCATGGTACAATCCCGCCGTTGCCCCCATCGTCTAGGGGACTAGGACGTAGGCCTTTCAAGCCTAAAACCGGGGTTCGAATCCCCGTGGGGGCACACGCAATTAGAAACCGTTCCACATATGATGTAGAACGGTTTTTGTCGTTTTATCCGGTTTGAACAGCGAGAAGATTGGGATTACGAAATGTTTAAAATGGGACTCGATAGCCAACCATCATATGACCCAGTGAGGGGTAAAGCTATGATTGCCCCCCGGTCTGTGAGTTGCTGCATGCGGTCCTATGAATGCAACATCCATGTCCATCACCCTACTTCTCATTTGCTACTGTGCAATTCTCTTCACTTGTAGTTTTCCAGATTATCCAGCATTGTCACGCGCCCTGGAGGGCAAAAGGGCTCCGACCACGACGCCAGACAACACCATCGCGGCACCTGCAATGAAGCCCCACGTGATCTGCTCTCCAGCCAACTGGGCTGCTAGGACAACCGTGACGAGCGGACTCATGACAAAGCCATAGGACGTCCCCGACGCCGTCCAACGTCTTAGAACGAATAAATAAAGAACGAACCCGATGACTGTGACAAGAAACACAAGATAGGCCAAGGAGATCCAGGTGTTCGCCTGAGATGGGATCACCCATCGCTCTCCGCTCAGAAGCGAGACAGCAGCAAGTATGATCACCCCAACCGTCATCGCAATGGCATTCATCGCAAACGGATGACTGCGCGGAAATTTCTTGGCAACGACACCTGCTTCAGCCAAGAAGGCGGCAGTTCCAATAATGGCTAACACATGGGGGATGGACAACGCTCCACTAGAAGATCCGCCAAACACAACCGCGATTCCAGCCACGGCCAGGAACGATCCCAGAAACCCTTGCCAACGTAAAGATTCCAATCCGTGCAGATATGCAAAGAAAAGCGTCAGCAGTGGCACCAATGCTAGAAGTACGCTAGCCAAGGAAGCGGGTGTCTTCACCAAGCCCCAAGCAGCTAAAACAAAGCCTCCACCGACACTCAGAGCACCAAAAAGGGTGGCGCCGATTAGTGCTTGCCCACGGGGAATCGGGATTTTACGAAAGAGCACCAGCACCCAGAACACGAGGGCACCAGCGCCGAAGCGAGCCGCACCGCTCCAGAACGGTGGTAATTCAGCATACGTGAAGCGGATTGCAACTGGCGCGCCACCAGCAAACAAAACAAAAAGCGCAAAAGCGACGAGGGTTAATCGGTCTGGCAATGCTGAAACCCCCTCCAAAGTTCTTGCCCTGGGGATAGGTTGACTTTGCTCTTTTACTGCCATATGAAAATCTCCAATGAATTCATCAAGATGAGCCAATCACTGGACTCAAGCTAGGCTCAATATGATCATTTTTCCATGCAAATTCTGTTTCCACGGCGAACGAGAACGGAGTGCCTTTATCAAACCAACCAGTGATTAAATACTAATTACACGATAATTTTACCCTATATTATCGGATATACAGCCATTTTCAATGATATCAACTTTGTACGAGTTAGTCGGGAAACTTCGATCAATTGGTCACATAAAGCGCGGAAGGATGCATCGCCTGAGAGTTGGAGGCAACCATGATACGAAATCGTTATTCTGGGCTAGCGACGCTATATCTCCAACAACCCATATCATTTACCGCAATAGAGGAATCTAGGACATACGAGGTTTCATAAGAGTGCTCACCGCACGGAAAAAACCACCCTCTCTCACCGAGTGGATCAGGACGTAGACCTTTCAAGCCCAAACCAGAGGCTCAAATCTCCCTGGGAGCATTGAAATCCAATAACCGGTTATCCGATAAAGGAGAGCGGTTTTCTAAATAACTACTACGAGGCTGGCGAGACTCTTCTTGACAAATTGTGCATCCAAAATGTAGAATGGTTCCAAATAGGAACCGTTTTGGAGTATAACGATGGCTACAATAACTGTCAAGAATATTCCTGATGATCTTTACACGCTCCTCAAGCAATCCGCACGAGCCAATCACCGCAGCATAAACAGCGAGATCATCTTTTGCATTGAGCGTGCCGTCCGCAGTCAAAGAGTCGAACCCGGAGAAGTTCTGGAAGAAGCACGCACCCTGCGCGAAAAAACGACGGCATATAGGATCACGGATGAAGATTTCCGGAATGCCAAGACGGAAGGTCGATTATGATCGTCGTCGATACGAACATCATAGGATATCTATATCTTTCGGGTGAGAGATCCGCACAGGCTGAATCGGCGTACCTGAAAGATCCGAATTGGGCAGCGCCCTTACTCTGGAGAAACGAATTTCGGAATGTTCTGGCTCTTTACCTTCGAAGAGACATCTTTTCCCTGACAGACGCGATGGCGATGATGAACGCGGCCTCAAACTTGATGACAGGTCGGGAGTATCAAGTCCCATCGTTTCCTGTTTTGGAATTAGCATCTAAAAGTACATGCTCCGCATATGACTGTGAATTTGTTGCATTGGCCAAGGAGTTGAAAGTTCCTCTGATCACAGTCGACCATCAGATCTTATTTGAGTTCCCATCCATTGCAGTATATTTGGATGACTTTATAATACCCGAATGATCGGAACTCGTATCGAGCAAGCTCGTCTCTCCAGGTAAAAGAATATGGCTACGACATCCTCACAATCCACAGCGATGGAATTCCATCCCCTCACCCCTGATCGCTGGGAAGACTTCGAGCGACTCCTCGGTAAGCGAGGCGCTTACGGAGGATGCTGGTGTATGTGGTGGCGATTGAAACGTCGCGAGTTCGAAGCACAGCAGGGAAATGGGAATAAACAAGCGATGAAGGACATCGTTAAGTCAGGCGTCGTCCCAGGCATTCTGCTGTACAGGGACGGCGAACCCGCAGGTTGGTGCTCCGTGGCGCCACGAGAACAATATGGCGCGCTCGAGCGTTCCCCGGTGTTGAGGCGCGTCGACGACGCGCCTGTCTGGTCGATTGTGTGCTTCTTCGTCGGTAAGGATCACAGAAACCAGGGTGTGGCCAGGCAATTGATCCGCGCTGCAATTGAATACGTCCGCAGCCAGGGCGGAAAGGTCATCGAGGCCTACCCCACACAGCCCAGAACGGAGCGGTTGCCTCCCATATCCAGCTTCATGGGCGTCCCCTCTCTCTACGCAAAAGAGGGCTTTGTCGAGGTCTCTAGACCTTCACCCAGTAGAGTGATCATGCGCTACCATTTCGAGTGAGGCACCCACCCGTGGTGGAAACAGCCAGCTTCCCGGAAGCTGATGATTCAACACACCGTTAAACGTTCACCCCTCGGTATTCAATCCAGATTCTACCTTCTGGCGCGTAAAGCCTACTGAAGATGCACTGCCCGACCAAACATCGTCATCGATGAACCATCAAGAAATAAGCGAGATGGATCTCAATCACTTGAACCTCTACGGTGTCAAACGGAATGGTTAGAAAAGAGTTGTGAGTGATGAAAGCTCGCTTGTTTCTACTCCTGTCTTTGCTCGTCGTTCTCTCTGTATGCAACTTCGGACAAACCCTCAGCTCCCCTGAGCCAACCGAGCCACCACCTCCTTCTGGTGCACCGAAAGATGAACGCTGCGGAGATGGCGTTTGTGAGGGACCGGAAAACTCCGCAAACTGTCCAGCGGATTGCGTTCCCGAGCAGTCCAGTCCTCAACCCGACTCACCCACCAAGACTCCCGATCGACCTTCACTAGGGGAGGGCATCATCCGCGAACTTTGGGTGACCAACCCCACGTCCGGTAATCGCATGTACGTTCAGCGAGTAAACGCCGAGGGGTGGGACGGGACGCCCCTGCCTACCCTGGTGCTCGTTCCCGACGGGTTTGGCGAAGGATCGTCTTTCACAGGTGAGCGTCGTACCGCTCAAAAATCGCCAACGGTGGTTTTACCGTCGTCGTCTTTGATCCCGAGGGTCGCGGGTACAGCGACGGGACAGAGGACAAGAATGGACACATCCACCAGGACGGTTTGGCGACGATCATTCAAACGGTGGCCAATCTGCCGAGCGTCGACCCTGAGAGAATCGGCGTGGTTTCATATTCGTACGGGATCACCATGTCCTCGGGTACTTTGGCCCGTTACCCAGATCTACCTGTGCGCTTTTTGATCGATTGGGAAGGTCCTGCCGATCGAGAAGATACCACACACGGGTGTGAACCCGATGTGGGTGGGATCGGATCCATCGAGGGTATGTCCGCGTGCGACGATGAGGCCTTCTGGTCACAACGCGAGGCGCTGACATTCATCGAACAGATCAAGGTGCCTTACCAGCGATTGCAATCAGAGAAAGACCACGCGCAACCTGACAATAGCCACGCGATCGACATGATCAATGCAGCTATCAGCGGCGGGGTTCCCTTCGTACGCTTGAATGAGTATCCTCCAGGTCAGACCTACGATCAGAACGACCCCCCAGAGATGATGCCGGAAGATCTTGAAAAGCGGCTCGAAATCATGATCATCCGTTTTGCGTACGAATTGTTCTCCCTCCCTTATGCCATAAGCTACCCGGAGACTGCTAGCATCCGGGTAGCTATCTTTTAAATTTGGGTCCACTTTGATAGCAATGAGACGATAAAATGTTAAAAAAGCGGAACTGAGGAGAGTTTGAAATGAAATGGATCATTACTGGTGGGACTGGAATGATCGGGCGAGAACTGGCTGCAAATCTCGTAGAAGATGGTCAAGATGTGATCATTGTAAGCCGAAACCCAGCAGCTAAAAAGGCGCTTTTGCCTCCCCAGGCTCACCTGGAAGCGTGGGACGGCGAAACGACGGAGGGTTGGGGGCATCTGATCGATGGAGCTGATGTCGTTGTCAACATGGCCGGTGAGCGTATCGCAGGACCCAATCCCTTCACCCTGCGTTGGACAGAGGCGCGCAAACGACGCATTTGCGATAGCCGCGCCAACGCCGGAAAAGCCGTTACACAAGCCATTGAAGCTGCCACCCGCAAACCGGCTGTGGTGGTTCAATTCTCAGGGGCCGATTACTATTCGCCTACTGTCGAGCACGCCACAGAAGAAACACCGGCTGGTGAAGGCTTTCTCTCAATCGTTTGTTCGGAATGCTGGGAGTCCTCAACCGAATCGCTGGAAACCTTGGGAGTTCGTCGCATCGTCACCCGCATCAGTCCTGTCCTCCATCCAAAAGACGGCGCGCTTCCTCCCCTGGTGTTGCAATCCAAACTCTTTGTGGGTGGTCCCCTAGGATCAGGAAAGCAGAGCTTCTCTTGGGTGCATATCGACGACCTGATCCGCGCCATACGATTCCTGGTCGACAGTCCCCATGCAGGAGGCGCGTTCAACGTCACCGCTCCAAATCCGCTAACGAATGGTGAGTTTGTACGCGTGCTCGGAAAGGTGCTGGGTCGACCCAGTTTCGTTCCGGTTCCAGGCTTCGTGCTTCGGCTTTTATTTGGCGAGATGGCGAGCACCTTGCTCGAAGGCCCACGCGTTTATCCCGAACGGCTGCAAGAACTCGGCTTCACCTTTAAATTCCCGGAAGCCGAAGCGGCGCTGAAGGACTTGCTTAAATGAAGGTTCGGTACAGATTATCCGTCGATGCGCCGCTCCCTTTCAACGCCGAATTTCACCAAATCTTGGCCAGCCTACGAGCCATATCCTTGCGGGCTTACTCAAACCCATGCGCAACTTGATCCGTTCCAGTTGGAACCCCGATACACTCTGGAGGGGAGATCTCGCCGGTTTAATCCCTCGGTTGCCATGGTTATGCTCGCCGTTCTCTCGCTACGAGTGCGCACGCAGTGGAATTGAGCCCCTGGTAACTGGGGGAGCACGATGGACGGCGTACTTGTTTTACGACTGTAGGAACAGCGGACATGGATAGAATTGTCGTCATTGGCGCGGGTATCGGTGGATTATCTACGGCAGCCGTCCTAGCGAAACAAGGCCTCGACGTCACCGTCCTTGAAGCCCACATCTATCCAGGAGGCTGCGCGGGCACCTTTCATCACCAAGGTTATAATTTTGATGCAGGAGCAACCTTAGCCGCCGGCTTCTATCCCGGCGGTCCTATGGATCTGGTAGCTAGGGCAGCAGGCTTCACATCGTGGCCTGCTCAACCCACCAATCCTGCAATGGTCGTGCATATGCCTCAAACCGATCCTATCGCGCGATGGACGGACGACCGCAGGTGGCAAGAGCGGCGCACGACTTTTGGTCGCGATGCGCTCGACTTTTGGCGTTGGCAGGAGCGAACCGCAGATGCACTCTGGGATTTCGCCATGCGTCGACCTCCCTGGCCGCCACAATCCTTTCACGACCTTGGATCTTTCATGAACGGTGTCATCTCCTGGTTGTGGGCTAGGCCTAAAGAGCACCTGCGAGCCCAGCTTATGCTGGATGCCTTCCGTACTGTCGCCCCACATCTAAGGCACGCTTCAGAGCGATTGCGCCTTTTTGTGGATTCCCAATTGCTGATCTCTGCCCAGACTACGAGCGCTCGTGCAAACGCACTATACGGCGCAGCTGCCCTCGATATGCCCCGGCGCGGTGTCGTCCAGTTCAAAGGTGGGATGGGCACCATCGCAGAGACGCTCGTGCAGGCCGTTCGTAATCATGGCGGCAAGATTCTCTACAGGGAAAAAGCGCAGCGCATCGCTTTTGAACGAGGTCGTCCCTTTGTTGTCGAAACCAAGCGGAAGAGCTCATACCCAGCGGATGTAGTCATCGCGAATATACCGCCTTGGAATATCGCCCGGATGCTGAAGGATCCCCTCCCGATCAAACTGCAAACCCTCCCTCCACATCCTCGAGATGGCTGGGGCGCAATGATGCTTTATCTTGGTGTCGATGCAAACCTCATCCCATGGGATTTCCCTCTGCACCATCAAGTCGTCATGCGCAAGCCGCTTGGTGAGGGAAATTCAATCTACCTCTCCTTGAGTCCGGCGTGGGATGCTTCACGCGCACCGCATGGCATGCGCGCGCTGACCATCAGTTCGCACACCAACCTCGCACCTTGGTGGGATCTGTTCCATCGGGATCGGCAGGCATACGAGACACACAAAGAAGCCTATACCCAACGCATGCTCGAAGCCACACAGGTGGCGCTGCCCGGACTGCGCGACGCCATCCAACTCCTGCTCCCCGGAACACCGATTACATTCCAACGCTTCACCAATCGAGCATGGGGCTGGGTTGGAGGCTTTCCGCAAACCCATCTGCTGCGAGCGTGGGGACCGCGTTTAGCCCCTGGTCTGTGGATGGTAGGGGATAGCATCTTCCCGGGGCAATCCACAGCGGCGGTTGCCCTGGGTGGTCTGCGGGTCGCCGAAGCCGTGCTCAACGAGCTTGGTCTAGACCTCCTCCTCGACCAATCAGATAATGTGGCAATGTGTGCGGTGAATGCGGAAAGTGTTTGTCTCCAAAGGTAGACATTTTAAACCCGCACACCAGTTCTCTGCCTTGGTGACAGCTGGATATAAGGAGATTAAACAGCGATGAAGACCTCAATATGGTGGATACGGCGTGATTTGCGCTTAGCAGATAACCAAGCCCTTCAAGCAGCACTGGCGGCAGGCGATCAAATCCTTCCCGTTTTTATCCTCGATCCAAGCCTAGTCGAATCAAATAGGGCTGCAGAGAAACGTCTTGCGTTTTTATTCGATGGATTGCGAGCGCTGGTCAATGAACTTTCCAAGCGAGGCAGTCGCTTGATCCTGCGTCACGGCGATCCGGAGGAGGTGCTCTTCAGGGTGGTTGAGGAGGTCGCAGCCTCGAACATCTTCACTGAACAGGACTATTCGCCTTACGCCACCCGACGCGATGAACGAATCGCAAGATCTCTCCCCCTTACGACTGTCCAGGGACTGACCATCCACCACCCTGCTGCCATTCGCAAAGCGGATGGTGCTCCCTACACGGTTTTTACCCCATTTAGCCGCGCCTGGAAGGAACTTCCCTTCCCAAACGCCACGCATCTGCTTCCCGCTCCCGACGCGATTAACACGCCAGACGGACCTGTCAGTGATCCCATTCCTTCAACCCCGAATATTCCAACGGAAATCCCGCTCCGACCTGGCGAGGTGGAAGCCACCGGGCGATTGAACGATTTTGTGGATGGAGAGAATAGCCCCATAACAACATACGCAGACGAGCGCAACCGCATAGATTTGCAGGGCACCTCGCAGCTCTCTCCCTATCTGAGATTTGGCATGCTGTCCGCTCGTCAAGCAGTCGTGGCTGCCCTGAGCGCGATGGAATCCGCTATTTCAGACCAAGCGCGCAAGGGTGCGCAAACCTGGCTGAACGAACTTATCTGGCGCGAATTCTATATTGCCATCCTCTATCATTTCCCCTATGTGCTTGAACGCAGTTTCCGACCAGCCTACGATCACATTCGCTGGCTGAATGACAGACATGCTTTCGCGGCCTGGTGTGAAGGCCGGACGGGGTATCCCCTCGTCGATGCCGCCATGCGTCAGCTTCGGCAAACTGGGTGGATGCACAATCGGGCACGGATGATCACCGCCTCCTTTCTGGTTAAAAACCTGCTGGTCGACTGGCGTTGGGGTGAGCGCTGGTTCATGCGGCATCTCATCGACGGAGATCCGGCGGCCAATAACGGTGGATGGCAGTGGACCGCCGGAACCGGAACGGATGCAGCTCCCTATTTCCGCATCTTCAATCCGGTAATCCAGAGCAAGAAATTCGATCCCCACGGCGACTACATCCGACAATGGGTTCCCGAACTGCGGGCTNNTCGGTGAACGGAGACTCGTACACGGCACCCATCGTCGACTTACGGTCTAGTCGTGAGCGCGCGCTGACAGCATACGCACTGGCGAGAGACGGTATAAAGAATTCCGAATAGTTGAACTGGAGAACGGTTGAAGACAATAAACACATCAAATCAATGGATAAGATAGAGCCATGAACACAATCGATCGAGTACTCGTTACGGGTGCGACAGGCTATGTTGGTAGCCGGCTTGTGCCCAGGTTGATAGAAGAAGGATTCCAGGTACGAGTTCTGGCGCGCGATCCGGCACGCCTTCAAGGAAAGCCCTGGCTGGATCAGGTGGAGGTCGTACAGGGCGACGTGCTCCAACCAAGCACGTTGCTTTCCGCGCTGGAGGAGGTACATGCTGCATACTACCTGATCCACAGCATGATGGCAGGCGCTGACTTTCACCGACGCGATCTCGTTGCCGCGCGGAACTTCGCCTCGGCCGCCAGCCAAGCCGGCTTGCAACGCATCATCTATCTCGGAGGACTGGGCGACCCGGAAACCGATCTCTCACAACACCTGCGGTCACGCCAGCAAACCGGTGATGCGTTGCGTGGCTTCGGTGTACCAGTCATAGAATTCCGCGCGGGCGTGATCGTCGGAGCCGGGAGTATTTCGTTTGAGATGATCCGTTACCTTACAGAGCGGGTACCGATCATGATTTGTCCTCGGTGGGTCTTTACGCGCACCCAGCCTATAAGCATCGGAAACGTTATGGACTACCTCGTAGCAGGTTTGCGACTCGATGCCAACGCACCCGATGTCATCGAAATTGGCGGGCCGGAGGTCCTGACCTATGGGGATATGCTGCGCCTTTACGCCAGGGTTCGAGGGCTGCAGCGATGGATCGTACCTGTACCCGTCTTAACGCCACGCCTCTCCTCTTATTGGGTGCACTGGGTCACGCCCATACCTGCGGCCATCGCTCGGCCTCTGATCGAGGGGCTGCGCAACGAAGCTGTCGTACGCAATAAAGATACCGGGCACCTTTTTCCTGCCATCCAACTCACGGATTACGAAAGCGCTGTGCGATCCGCTCTCCAGCATCTTCAAGCCAGCGAGGTGGAAACAACAAGCAGAGAAGCATTGATGTCGGACAAGGGGAATCCACTTCCCTTTACCCTTACGACTCATGAGGGCATGATCATTGAACAGAGGACATTGATTGTATCCGCCCCACCAAAGATTGTATTTCAGGCATTCTCCGGACTCGGTGGTGATCGAGGCTGGCTCTACGCTGATTGGGCATGGCGATTGCGCGGCGCGTTCGATCGCCTCGCTGGCGGCATAGGATACCGGCGTGGTCGTCGTGATCCTGATAATCTGCGCGCCGGCGATGCGGTCGATTTCTGGCGCGTCGAAAACATCGAACCGGATCTTACCCTGAGGCTGCGTGCGGAAGTGAAAGTGCCTGGCCGCGCATGGCTGCAGTTCGATGTGCTTCCACAGGAAAATGAGAATAGCCTGTTAGTCCAGACTGCCTTCTTCGCTCCAAAAGGTCTCTTGGGATTGATCTACTGGTACGCTATTTTTCCGATTCACGCATGCATCTCCTCAGGAACAATTCGTGCTTTATCTGCACGCGCGATCGAAATCAAGCGTCAATCGAATGGAGATTCCGTGCCTCCAATCGCTTCGACAGGGTAGGCAGCGGGATACCTGAAGGAGTAAACCTGATGCGAAGCGGTCACCGAGGCACGAAGCCATTCGCAGGAACTATGGCGTCGTGTCACTTGTAATCGGGAAATGTGAGCAGCCAGACTGCCCGTGGCATTCACCATTTGTGATGTAGACCCTATTCGTCGTGATTCGCCTGAGGGATCCTCCTTTCCACAATCGAAACGGCTCTCGAGACATCCTTTGGTGCTGCCTACTTATCAGCCTGAAACCGTATATCCATCCAGAACGACAATCCTTTTGTGCTGGTCTGGTTGACTGAAGAATGAGGTCTTTAGATGAAGCACTTGAATCCAGAAAAATTGCACACACGCTTGGAAGCAAACATTGACAAAGATCGACCAATCCACCCTCGCCGCTACACGCTTACACATTCGGATCTCACCGGCGACATCTTTCTCACGATCGGTTCCACATACAACCGAAAACAAATTTCCAGTTTGTACACCCGGTTCATGCGCGACGAAGTGCTTGCATCCTGGGACCAAGGTGAGAATGGACCTGTGCTTCGCGTTCACTGTCACGTGAGTGGAGGGCTAGTCTTTGGGAGTCCAAGCTTTAGAGATGCTATCTTCCGCCGCCACATGCCGCTTGTGCTGGAAGCCTTCCGCTATGGGGATCGAGGCTTATGGGAAGCCAATCCGCACCTAGACCGAGCCCCGATTATAGTCAATTTCGCTGCCCGACAGGAACGCTATAATCGAAACGAATATTGGGGGCTCTGTGAAGACTATCGATAATCTTGTACGAACGGTTATTTGCTCGAGAAACTATGGCGATCTCTGAACAATACTTCCCCTTCCACAGGCTCGGTTTTCGGAGTAATCCCTTTCAAGCCTTAACGCATGAAGAATTGGCGGATGTCGCTGTCCTGCCCAATGAAGTAGAGGCTCTTTTACCAGCAGAATTCACGCATTTGCAGATTCTCGGCGCGCAAGGCCGTGGCAAGACATCGACACTTCTAGCACTTCAGAAGTACTTCGTCGAGCTCGGTAAGCGCACGGCGTATGAATATCTCCCACCTGGGCAGCATTCTTTTCGTACCAACCTCCGTGGCTTGGATATCTTTTTAATGGATGAGTTCCAGCGTCTGAGCGCACGCTACANNGTCACGAAGACGTCAAATCTTTTTTCAACGATCAGGCGCGACCACTGAAAACCGTCCAGCTTGAACTTGAAGACACAGAGTTTCTACGCATCTTGATCCAGCGGCGTTTGACCTACTTTTCGTTAGATGAGGGGTCAAAAGTCGCATTCAAGGAGGATGCGCTTCAGATATTGCACCACAGGTTCGGGGACGACCTGCGCACGCTCGAGGATTTCCTGTACGAATTCTTCCAGAACCTCAAGACAGGAGGAGAGATATCGGGGATTGGAATCCAAACAGCCTTGCAGGGATTCAATCGCGGCGTGGCGCGAGAATGAACACTTCGCTTGCTTTAGGATCCGCAGCCATGGGGACGTCGATCGCAACTTCGAGTTCCCATATAATGTTCACATAGTAACCGGCGTAACTCCACGGCTCCTGGGGCATGTTGAAGTGGAATGTGTGATAGCTCGTATCTCCAGCTCGCAGCAACCCCTGGAATAGATCCAATTCATCAACGATTTCGCGATCACGATCTCCACGACCCTCGGTGCGCCATACGAGACGGGCGTTAAGATGTCTACAGTTTAAATCACTCACGGGTGTTACTTGAACCGAACCTCGCAAATATCCACCGGGTTCGTATCGCATCATGCCGCTTTCCATCTCGCCTTCGCGTAGCACGATCTCAAAGTTTGCCTTTGTCATCGCAGATTCACCAACTCATTTCAGGTAGCACCTGGATCTCAAAACTCTCATGCATGTCCGGCCATCCAGCGAGTTCCACATGCACGCGCACGAACCATTGGAGTTTATTATGCTTGGCGACGAATGTATGCATCGCATCCCTTGGGATCTGCATTGAAAAGCTTTGACGAACGACCTCGCCGGCCTCGAAGTGCCCGCCTGGGAGCTCAAATGAATCCGCCAAGTGATCGTGTTGGTCGGTGCGAGTATCTGTGCCCTGCGTGTAGGTCGCTGATTCCTGGAGGACGAGATCGACGGCCATCCTCTCGACCTCACTTGCCTGTCTGAATGTATGCTCGTAATCCACGTTGAACCGCTCGCCCACACGCATGACCTTATTGGAGATCATCAGCACGGGCTCGCCAAGCTTCACTCTCGAAAAGAATCGCCACATACCTGCGAGGAGAATGAGAACCCCAACCCCTACAAATCCCAAGCCAAACACCGCCGGAAAGATGCCAGACTGCGTCCAGAACACAAAAGTCCATACCATTGCAAAGCCTGTCCAGAGTAACCCGAACGCGATGAAGCAACCCTGACCGGCCGTACTCATGGAAGATCTCTTGAGTAGCTGCATCCTTCAACCCCCATACTCGATCTTACACGAATTTGATTCTGCAGGCGAACCAATCAAGGACCCTCGAAACATCTCTTCTTCATCACGAATTAGGCATCCAACCAGGCGACCACATGCCAGCAAGTTCCTTTTATGATTGTTGGGGACGTTTGCTATAATCGGACCAGATTGATGGGGGGGCTAGCAAAAAGAGATGCCAAATAATCTTACTACGCCAACGAAACAAGACGACGACCGTGAACCGTACCTCTCCGCCCTCGTCGTAGACGATGAACCAACCTTTTGCGATGTGGTTTGTGAGATCTTGGAATCCTATGGCTTCGAATGCTTTCGCGCCTACAGCGCCACAGATGCGCTAACCTTCCTGGAGAGCAATACACCAGATGTGATTCTGACAGACATCATGATGCCCGATATCGATGGATTGACCCTGATCTACAAGATTAGATCTGTCGACCGCTCAGCGGGTGTGCCTATCATTGTTTTCAGCGCCAAAGCAACAATGATGGACCGCAACACCTGCATCGAAGCTGGTGCAAGCGAGTTTCTTGCGAAACCCTTCTCCACAAACCACTTGATGGAAGCAATCCAATCGCTACTGCCCTCCTCGAAGTCCTTGTCCCTATGAGCATGATAAAACCCTCTTCCAATGCTCAATAGAAAAACGTACCACGCCTCCCGATCACAGGCTTCCAAGAGGCGTGGAATAAACTACGAGACAAACTTCACGTTCGATCGAAACGAGCGCGATTACTCTGGAATAGGTTCCCAAGGTGCTATACGTCGTATCTTTTCGATAAGACGCATGCGGGTATCTCGATCTTGTGCGATCTCGAGCTTGGCTTTTAATTTTCGCAATTTCCGCACGCGACGCTGGCGCCGCTTGAGCTTCTTTTGCTTTTCCGTCATGGGCATAAATTCACCTCAGCACGAACTGCAGGGAACTATAACGGATGATACCTTGGCTTTCAAGACTGAATTTGAGACATGGACAGGGTTCGGGATCGTTAGATTCCACCACCCTATGTCATTCCGAGGGTCCTTCGTCTACGCTCAGGATAAACTCCAGCTCGAGGAATCTCGTCTTCACATTAGGTCTTTACCCACCGAAGAACGAGAACCCACGCTATGTGCGAGCTTGACGCTCACACATGGCTACGATAGAATGCCCTTCACCTTAATTTCGCCGCAGGAGGACGTCAAAATTATGACCGCTCGTAGAATCATCGTGTGGACAATTTCCACCATATTCGGGGCCATCTGCACGGTCGGGATCATCGCCTTCTTCGGCACCACACTAAAGAAGTTCATGATTGGCAACGCCCTGCTGGTCTTCCTCTCGACAGGCAGCCTGGCTTTTATCTGGTTGGATTATCTATTGAGGACAAACTACCTCCGCAGCTGAGTCAAGAAGCTTCCCCGCATGCTTTCTGATCCCACATTATTAGAACACATCCTCCCTCTACAAACCTCTGATCAGAAAAAGACTCTCTAATTTGAGGAGTCTCCAGGATTATCGCTGGAGACCTCGCGATACGTGTTTAGGAGGAGAAACTAGTGGACGTACGCAGCGGCGTGGGAGCCGCTGCTCCTGCAAGAGATACTGGTATCACCATACTGTGAGAGGAGGTCGGGTAGGGGAGCCCGACCGTAATAACAGGGGGCAGGGTTGGTTGTCCGTGACCTCGTGAGTGTCGATCCTCCTCAACTATCTCAGCAGGTAAATCATGGGATTGTCTGAGTAGACCACTGGAGCCTTCTCAAAAAAAGACCCCATCCTATGGGGTCATTCTTTCTTACGTCCGTCAAGAGTTCAGCGATCGAGGAGCTGTGCTATGTGGTGAATCAGATCGCCAGTAGCGATGTTCTTGAGAAGATACGCTGTGGCCCCGGCCCGGTTTGCCGCCTCCTCCTCCCATTCGGAAGGATAAGATGTGAGCACGATCAGATAGGGTGGCTCAGGCAAGTTTGAGATTTGGCGGATGATCTCCAATCCCATGCCGTCCGAGCGTTTGACCTCCACAAGCACAACGTCCGGTTTATCCTGGCGGATCTCCCGCAACATCTCTTCTGCATTGCCGGATTGGCCAATTACTGTCAGGCTGGCGTCGCGTTCTAAACGCTCCGCAAGCGCAGATCGAACGGATGCATGTTCATCTGCGATATAAAGCCGAGTCGGGCACATACTACTGTTCTACCCTCCAGGGGATACATTCAGTATACGCTGCTANNGACAAGTCTCCTGGCCTCGAGAGAGCAGCTTTGTCCATTATTCTCAAGACTTGGCCTGATAGCATCTCAGGCCCGACAACTTAGCGGTATGATAATTCTTTTCAGTGCCAGGATAGTATTCTGGACCTCAATTGCCGCATCTGTCTGGAAAATGGGGAATCAATCGCACACTTACGATCAGGAAACACCATCCAGCGGCAGTCGCACCGTGATGGTAGTGCCCTCACCTGGGCTGGAGATAATCTCGAGCTGTCCCCCAACGTGGCGTGCTCGCTCTTCCATGTTGGAAAGTCCATGACCCAAGACGTCCGGTTGCTTCTCAACCTCGAAACCCTTACCGTTGTCGATAACCTGTAGAGAGATATCGTCTCCGATACGACGCACGCTGAGCATGACCTGAGTGGCATGAGCGTGTTTGGCTACGTTGGCAAGGGCTTCCTGAGCGATGAGGAAGAGTTCCATAGCTGCCGGGCGCGAGATTTCCTGCAAAACTTCCTCTTCGGTTTTCAACTCCACGTCCACGAGTGTATTGGCACGAAACTCACGCCTGAGACGATCTAGCGCTTGCCCGAGATCGTCCATCTGAATGCGACTCGGTTGCAAATCGAGAATGTAGGAGCGAATATCTCCGATCGCTTGATTCAAGCCGGTGATTGCCTGTTCAAGGCGTTCCACTGCTTGATCCGGCTTTTCTTGAATCAGGAGACGGACATATTCGAGGATCAAACCGACCGCATAGATAGATTGGATCGTCCCATCGTGCAGGTCCATCGCGATGCGTTCTCGCTCCTCTAGTACGGCCAGACGACGGGCATGGCGATACAACCTTGCGTTCTCGATAGCAATCCCAACCCCAGCGCCTACCGCTTCAAGGAGCCCGATTTCGCGTTCGTGTGCCACACGCTCCCCAGTAAAGGCCAGACAAAGCACACCCATGACCTGCCCAGGTGCGGTAAGTGGCACTCCCACCATGGTTCCTATCCCCACTTCGGCAAATACATCCCGTAGAAGGGAGGGCTCGGTGTGAAGACTGCTCGTCCAAGCCGGTTTTCCCAACTTTGCGACACGACCGACGAAACCTTCACCAAAGCTGAAACGATCTACCTCCCAGAAGGCGTCTACAATCTCACCATGATGATTCGCTTTTCGGTACACGCCCTCCCCCTCCTCAAGGAGAAAGATTTCACCGGCTTTCGCTCCAATCAGTTGGATAACTCTCTCCAGCATCACCTCTAGGATCTCATCGAGCTCCATCGTCGAACTAACTGCGGAGGCTAAAGCGTTGATCAGCTCGAGTTCAAGGTTGCGCTGGGTGAGCTCGGACTCGCTATTCAGAACCTGACGGTAAAGCCTGGCGTTTTCGATGGCCGCAGCTGCGTGGGAAGCCAACATCTCGATCAGACGTTGGTCCTCGATACTGAAACTGTCCGCCCCCTGCTTATCCGTGAGGTAGATTTGGCCCAAGGGTCGCCCGTATGCGGATATGGGCACGCCAAGAAAGGAACGCATGTCTGGATGACCGGGCGGGAAACCTACAGATCGCGGATGTTCCAATATTTTGGGGATTCGGATACTCTGGCCCGTGCGCATCATCTCCCCGATGAGGCCTTTACCTTCCGGCTCGTGCGTGATGGCCTGAATTTCCTTATTGGAGAGACCGAGTGTCAGGAAAGTCTCTAACCCCCCCTTGCCATCAGGGATTCCTAAAGCCGCGTAGCGTGCCCCAACCAGTTCTCGTGCCGAATGGATGATACGACGAAGAACCCCATCCAGTGAAAGGTCGGCAAAAAGTTTCAGCGTGGCTCGATGGAGTGACCGCATTCGCGATTCTTCCGTCGGAGCCTCCAACTGAGGATCTTCTTCCTTCGCAACTCTCGATTCTTCGTCGCTCACCGCGCCTCCACCCCCTTTTGGGATTCTACCCTATCCGGCAAGCATCGCAAAACTTGGTCTACATTCCACCGTGGGCGGAGGGTAAACCATTGGCCGCATTCCGATCCTGATAGTTTTTGCTAGCGATTAGCGCCTATAGTCCTCTGCGGATTCCGGAATGGGAGCAAGCCAATGACTTCCGATTACTCTTCAAGTCTATCGGGTTTATACAACTTGCCGATCGAGCAGCGCATGGCCATGGTCTCTAAATCCGCAGACCTCGACACTACAACGGTAGCAACGCTGCAAGGTATCGACGGATTGACCCTCCAGCTGGCAGATCACATGATTGAGAACGTTGTGGGAGTCTTTGGATTACCTCTGGGCATCGCCACGAATTTCCTGATCAACGGACGGGATGTCTTAGTCCCTATGGTCGTCGAGGAGCCCTCCGTCGTTGCCGGCGCTTCATTCATGGCCAAACTGGCTCGCGCCAATGGAGGCTTCGAAGCCAAGACCACCGAACCCGAAATGATCGGTCAAATTCAGGTGCTGGACATTCCCGATCTCGAAACAGCACGCCTTCAACTTCTGGAGCACAAGGCCGAAGCTCTGGAGATTGCCAATAGTGTCGATCCGATCATTCTACGCTTGGGGGGAGGAGCACGCGATATCGAAGTACGCATACTGGAGAGCACACCCGTTGGCCCCATGCTCGTGATCCACCTTGTTTACGATACCCGCGACGCTATGGGAGCCAACACCCTCAACACAGCCGCCGAGCGTCTGACACCGTGGGTCGAAGAGATGACCACAGGGCGTGCACACCTTCGTATTCTCAGCAATCTCGCTGACCGTCGGCTGGCGCTTGCACGCTGTACCATCCCAAGCGCATCCCTGGCTTTCGAAGATTTCGACGGACAACGAGTGCGTGACGGCATCATAGAAGCGTGGGCCTTTGCCGCCGCCGACCCCTATCGCGCGGCGACGCATAACAAGGGAATCATGAACGGAGTGGACGCCGTTCTTATTGCGACCGGCAATGATTGGCGAGCGGTAGAAGCTGGCGCACATGCGTACGCTGCCCGCGAGGGTCATTACACCTCCCTCAGCCGCTGGTGGTCCGATGAAAAGGGCAATTTGAGAGGCGAACTTGAGATGCCAATGGCTGTAGGCACCGTCGGGGGTGCTACCCGTGTGCACCCGGCAGCAAAAGCCTGCCTCCGATTGATGCGCATCGACAATGCCCGTTCGTTGGCCGAAGTCATCGTCTCGGTAGGCCTGGCACAAAACCTCGCTGCATTACGAGCTCTGGCAACAGAAGGGATTCAGCGCGGTCACATGACACTACATGCACGTCAGGTCGCTATCGCCGCCGGCGCGCAGGGTGAGTTGGTGGCGCGTGTGGCTCACCAGTTGGTGTCCGAGGATGCCGTGCACCTTGAGCGGGCCCAAGAACTGGTGCAAGAATGGGAAAGCGAAAACTGATGCCGTCGAGTAGAATCCATCGCGGCGATAACCGATTTTCCCTATGAAAGGAACTTTCGTGACCTTCGGGCAGGCAAGTTATGGAACAAACACAATCAAGTCTCATGTTTAAACCACTTCAAGGGGTCGGCATAATTGGATACGGTGCCTACATCCCTCGATACCGGTTGCCTGCACGTGAGGTGGCACGGGTTTGGAAAGCCGGTAGTGGCAGTCTTCCTGTCGAGGAGAAGGCAGTTGCCGGTTTGGATGAAGACGTTATCACGATGTCAATCGAAGCGGCTCGCAATGCATTAGCCCGGGCGCAAGTCGATGCATCCGAGATCCGCGCCGTGTGGGTGGGTTCCGAATCCCATCCATACGCGGTAAAGCCGTCATCGACCGTCGTGGCGGAGGCCATCGGCGCCACCCCCCACACGTTGGCCGCGGACTGGGAGTTTGCCTGCAAGGCGGGGACGGAGGCGCTTCAGGCTGCCATTGGTTTCGTAGGTTCCGGCATGGCTCGGTACGCACTCGCCATCGGCATGGACATCGCTCAAGGTCGCCCGGGAGACGCCTTGGAATACACAGCAGCTGCCGGTGGCGCAGCTTATTTGGTCGGCCCAGCCGATGAGGCGCTCGCAACGTTCGAAGGAACCTATTCCTTCGCCACCGACACTCCCGATTTTTTCCGCCGCGCCTACGAAAGATATCCCGAGCATGGGGAACGCTTCACAGGGGAGCCGGCTTACTTCAAACATATCATCGCTGCGAGTGAGGCCTTGATGGAAGCTATGGATACAGCACCGGATGAGTATCATCACGCCGTCTTCCATCAACCGAATACCAAATTTCCCCAACGCGTCGCCAGCAATCTTGGGTTCACAACTGAGCAAATCCAGGCAGGATTGCTCGCTCCGAAGATTGGGAACACATACGCTGGATCTGCTCTGGTCGGCTTGACGGCCATCCTGGATGTTGCACAGCCGGGAGACCGCGTGTTGCTGGTCTCCTACGGATCGGGTGCCGGTTCAGACGCCTTCAGCCTTACGGTGACACCATCATTGGCCCAACGTCGCACCCAGGCCACTTCGACCCAGAGCTACATCGAGCGACGCACAGAGATCGATTATGCAACCTACTCTCGCTTCCGTGGCAAATTGATACAAAAATGACAGCAGGAATGAAGTCCACTCAACCGAACGATGTTCTGATCGCTGGCGTGGGGATCACGCCAGTCGGTGAGCATTGGGAAAAGCACTTGCGCGAGCTAGCCCTGGACGCGATTGTCGCCGCACGCAGCGACGCAGCCAATCTCAAACCGCAGGCACTCTACGTCGCCAACATGCTGGCCCCCTCCCTCTCCAAACAGAGTCAGTTGGGCGCGCTGGTGGCGGATTTCGCAGGTTTACGAGGCGTTGAAGCAATCACTGTCGAAGCCGCGGGCGCGTCAGGTGGGGTAGCCCTGCGCCAAGCGTACCTAGCCCTCATTACGGGGTTCATCGATGTGGCCCTCGTCGTGGGCGTCGAAAAAGTGACCGATCGATCCAGCGCAGAGATCGAGGCTGCGCTTTCGACGGCCAGCGACGCAGACTACGAAGCCGTGCACGGAGTCACAGCCACAGCCCAAGCCGCACTTCTCATGCAGCGTTATCTGCATGAGTTCGATGTGCCTGAGAATGCCTTTGCGGGTTTCAGCCTCACCGCACACGCCAACGCTGTCCATAATCCCAACGCCATGTACCGTCGCGCCATCGATATCAACGCCTATTCAAAAGCACCCATGATCAGTGCACCGGTGAACATGTTCGACGCTGCACCCATCGCCGACGGAGCCGCGGCCTTAATGCTTGTGCGTGCAGACGCCATGCCCGAAAGCATCCCCCAACCCAGGATTCGTATCTCCGCCTCCTCGGCATCGATCACGGCGGTCTCCATCCACGACCGTCCGGATCCCCTGACCTTGACAGCGGTAAATGATTCTTCCAGGGAGGCCTACGCAATCGCCGACTCAAAACCCGAAGACATCCACTTATTCGAGTTGCACGACCGCTTCTCAATCTTCGCCGCACTCTCCCTCGAAGCTGCGGGCTTCGCGACACGCGGTGAAGGTTGGCGGCTGGCAAAGAACGACGCCATAACTCGTGATGGAGACATTCCGATATGTACCTTCGGGGGGTCGAAAGCACGAGGCGACCCAGGTGGCGCCACGGGTGTGTACCAGCTTGCAGAGGTCACCCTGCAACTACAGGGGCGTGCGGGTAGGAATCAGGTACCAAACGCCCGTATTGGCATGGCCCAATGCCTGGGCGGGACAGGCGCAACGGTCGCCACACACATCCTGGAACGTATCGAAGGGTCTTGAGAGGAAGTTGATAGCTCTTGAGAGTCCTATAGCTTTAAACTTTACACTCGGATCAACCCCATCCCAATAACGGGGCTCTGTAAGAGGTTTTTATGGAATTATCACGGCACTGGCGATTAAAGAAGCAGCGCTATGCGCTTGTGGGCGAAATCTGTCCCAACTGTCAGGAAAAAATCTTCCCACCCCGGGATATTTGTCCAGATTGCGGCGAAGATGCAAGGACTCTTTATTCGTTCAGCGGCCGCGGTGAGGTTTATTCCTACACCACCGTTTACCAGGCTCCTACCGGTCACCAGGAGCAGGCTCCATATACCATCGCCCTGGTTAAACTTGAAGAGGGCCCCATGGTCACGGCTCAGCTTACGGATATTGACGAGCAGGAACAACCCGTCGAAGTAGGCATGCCGGTGGAGATGATCACACGGAAACTGCACTCTGACGGCGACCGGGGCATGCTCGTTTACGGATACAAGTTTCGCCCGGTCCTACAGACCAATTGAGCGCTGATTTTCATTGGTCGAAACATACCCGCAAGCGAAACCGCCTGCGGGTCTTCGTTTCTGTTAGGTAGTTAACCAATTCTTTCCTGTAACGGCGAATTCAAGTGACCGGTGAACAGGCACATCTCTTGCACCCCTTTTTTGATGAGCGACCCCGCTTGACGCATCCAAACACATGTGCTACCATGCGCGCTTGAACGTCAAGCCGAGGGAGGCTCACCTCAAGAAACCCGAGGTGAGCCCCAATAGGGAAATTTAAAGGCCAACGTACGATAGTGAATAAGAATTCGAACCTTGGCCTACTTCGACCGAAGGAATAATCCGCTAGGAGGAGCCCATGAGTGATCAGCGCCTGCGTTTCCCGGTGTTTCTGATTCTCGTTTCCATCGTCCTCTTTACCGCCTGCACACGATCCGCATCCACGCCTCCACCCGTCTCGAGTGAGGAACCGCAAGACGAATTGGTCGATGACACTCAGGCGACTATGGACGCTGTTCGCTCCGCGATTCTGACACAGACGGCACAAGTCGAGGTAGATGAACCACTAGAAGGCTCACCTGCTCCCGAC